>ENA-OUOW01000007-OUOW01000007.1-human-gut-metagenome-genome-assembly--contig:-NODE-7-length-327876-cov-22.506856_pt1 | contig 327876 bp, 230 predicted proteins | sample MGYA00237938_ERZ548769 | MGnify/ENA primary metagenome ERZ548769 (study PRJEB26490, sample SAMN05356870) | human gut metagenome | biome: terrestrial biome; feature: human-associated habitat... | reverse complement strand
AATCTTAATTTCTAACTACTTGCTAATATAAATTCTTACTGAGTTTTCGTCATCAAATGCCTTTATGACATCATCTTCCGTTTCTAAGAATGTATAATTGATTCTGTATCTAATTCTTGCATTACTATAAAGTTTCTTGTAGAAATAATCGTCAAACTCCTTCATTGTCATTTCCAAGTGATCAAGGTGGAATTGGGTATGATACCGAATTACAATGGGATTTATGTCAGAAACATATTCAAGATAAAAAGTTTAGCTGTTTTACAGACCTGATAGACATAAATATTATATATGATAATTGTTCTATTGCTCATAAATTATCAGAAAGTAGGGATGATTGGTTTAGAATATATGAAGCCCCAATAGATTTAACAAACTTTTCAATAGATTTAGCACACTTTTCATTGAACCGAGAATATAAATTGCTTACTCTTATCGGGGGGTGCATACGTTCATACAATTTCATTCCTCTCTATCGTTTTATGGATGATAATCTTACCTTCCGGATGAATGGAGGTAAAGGGGAGCAGCCTGTTTCAAAACATGAATTAATTCTAAAGTTAATGCGAGAAGTTCTCTCTTATAGAGATAGAGGGCTTGACATTCAATATCACATTCAATTCCAACACATAAGAAACAAATATGTTGGAATTATAAAACGGCAAAGTGAAAATGTAATAATAGAAATAGAAACAAACCCAAATAAAATCAAAGAATTTAGGATGCTTGATGAAGCCTTGCTTATTCTCAGCCAAATAGCAGAAGAATGGAACAATGGTCATGCTTTGTTTATTGAAAGATACCTTGCTGATGATTTTAAATACATTCTTTGTGAGGGAAGAGAAGTGTTTGGGAATAAAATACTAAATAAAATAGAATATATCATATGGTGGGAATGTACACTTAAGACAATAAAAGAGCGGGGTGATACTTTTTGTTCTTATTACACACACACAAATGTTAAGGGTATTGCTTGTTCTTTGAATGGTTTACCTAAATCCATCAGATTCAGCATAGAAGATGGGTTGATTATTTCGGCTAAAGAATTTTGGAAACTATAAAATGTAATTTTCAAAACAACAATAGACTTATACAACATGACAAAAGAAGAATTGCGTTCATTGACCATTGAGCAGCTTAATGGCATGACAGAAGAACAACTTGACGTGGTTGCAAACCAAGTTATTGAACTTCTTGAAGAAGATGAGATAAAACAGCTTCCGAAAGAAGTTAGGAACAAGCTGAAAATTTCGCGAGAGGGAGGTTTAGGCAGTTGGAAAACATGGATTGCCTTAATTATTTCTGCCTTGGTAATGAGTTTGATGCAGTTAATCATGGGTAAGTAGGAACCTGTCACGGATAAAAATAAGATGATTGAAGCAATAGCTAACAATGCTCCATCAGAAGCAACCACAATGAAATTTAATGCTTTTGTGTTGCTTACGGTTATTGGTGGTGCTTTATATTACTTTGGCAAAAAAAATAGACAATGAAAAGGACAACAATCATAGGAATAGCATTTGCTACATATGTTGTAGCAATGATTGGTATGTTTTTTGGTGTAGAGAAATATATAGAGTCTAAAGATAATAGACTCCGTAGAGAAATGCACGATAAGATTGATGAGCTGTTTCAAGGCCGAAAACAATATGTAGATGTTGCATACTCAGGCTACAAAGTTGGATACGAAAAAGTACCTATACCAACATTGCCTAAGCCATCAAAAGACCTTATTAATGCTGATACAACAGGACTCTTGGGTAGTATATCTAAAGAAATTGGCAATGAATATGAGGATAACTATGGTAAGTTGACTAAAATGTATAGAACTCACTATTTGAGATCAGATTGGGATAGTGACTTTGATTATGAGGATGGTTGGAACTTGGTTGTACTAGAGCACGACTATGAGGGCGTTTATAAGACTTGCATCTTTCCTTATGCTGTAGGGTATTTCAAACAAGACTATTATTTTGGAGACTCTTATTTACCTAGTGTAGCTAGTGCTGTGAATGATGCTTTTGAGTTTTATACAACCAATAACAAATCCTCATATTATGGCTCTTTTGAAAAAGGTTGTTTTAATAGAGTGTGGTCACAAATCAATGATGCTCAAAATGAGTACTATTATATGTCAGAGGATAAAACATCTCGCTTTAACATAATGGGTAAACCTCTTTTTGAGAAACATCCAACAGATGGTAAATACCACTCTTATCAAAATGGATATATGTACAATGGTTTTTACAAAGTATTTATTGCATCAACTCAGCCTCAAACCTATACCATAAAGAAACGGGGATGGAGACCTGATGAGCAAGATAAGAAAAATTTATGGATATACTGGGCTATAGGTCTCACTGTACTCTTGCTGATAGTAGTAATACCATTGTGGATTATTGAGGCCAAACATAACAAAATAAAGGAGGAGTCTTTGTATGACAAGTTAAAGCGTTTATGTAATCCTGCAAACTTTATTAAAGGGGGAAACTATGATAAGGAAAAAGTAGATAAAGCTAATGTGATTTACAAAAGGCTTATGGAGATTACAGCAGAGGACAAAGAGGCTTTGGAGGAGATACGGTTGCAAGCTGTGGCTGATTTAAGCATTATCCTTATTGACTCTGAAAAGTTGGCTGATCTCAAAGAGAAGGTCAATCCCAAGAACTATTTGACTCCTTATAATGCAGAAAAGGTAGCTTTGGCAAATGAGCTATTCGCTATTTTGTCAAAGGATGGATTGACATATGATGATTTTGTTGATGTAGAAGAAAAATCAAAACAATTATAATTATGAAAAAAATAATCACTATCGTATTATTAAGTCTCTCTTGTTTTTATTGTTCTGCTCAAGAATTGCAAACAACAAAGAAAGAAAACATTTACACAGTAATTCCAAATGTTGAGAATCTATTTGTCTTGATGAATTGTACCCTTGACCAATTTGAGTCAACAATGAAGAAATACAAGTATTATGAAAGGAACAGCAGAGGAACTTTGGTTACATATTGGAACGGAGAATCCTTGGACGCTCATCTTGCTAATGCTGAAATTAATTGGTTCTCATATTTTGCTGGTAATACGAATAACAAGAGCATAGTTTGTCAGATTGTAATTCCTAAAAGTGGACTTGCCCCTCAATCATCAGCAAACTTATTGAGACAAGTAAGACCATTCTATCAGAAAAATGCAGATGGAGCTGATGTTTTTCTTTTTAATTATAAAGGTCAAGCTGTCGGCGTTTTTCTTTCTTACACAGAAGGTTATGTAAATATCAGAATGTCTAGTTTTGGTCCTGCTGATAGCAGATTAATGGAAATGAAATAGTTGTTATGAAAAGATTATTTATAGTACTAATCCTAGCATTATCTGCTACTATCTCCAATGCACAAAGTATTGAGAAACAAGCTGTCTATAAGTATGGCCTTATTGTCTATCTAGATGGCAATGGAGTTCCAAAAGACTCTATGGAAGCACAAGGTATTATTTTATTGGCAAAGTTTGGAAACCAAGAGATGATATCTATAACAATTGGAGATCAAGAGGTCCATACAGGACTAATTATACGCAAGAAAGAGGAAAAAGTGGACTCTAATACAAAGCTTGTTGTATATCTTGCTATCCAAGAGTTTAACGGTTATAAAGTTCCACTACAAATATTTGAAGAGTACAATTTGGCAAAATCAAAGTTTATTCCAGATAATTTTACTGTGATGATTTGTAGTGCTCAAACAGGCGAAATGATACAAGGGCAATCTTTCCATAATGTATCAAGATTACGCTAATTGTTAGGGAACTGAGGTCAGAAGATGAATATGCACAGTTTGAACCTGATGATATAATTGAAGAAAAAGCAAAATTCAAAAGCATGTATGGATATGAATATAGAAAAGGATGAAATATTTATCAAAGTAAAAGGCATTGGTTTTGTATTCCTTCTTGACAAGAGAATGAAGCACAACCTTATCAGTCCTGCATTCTTGGCTTTCTTCGATTTTGGAAAGAGGCCGATGTATTCACTTCCAGAAAGTAATATAAGAGAAGTGAATACAAAACCTGTCTATGACCATTTGCAACCCTTTCTTTCTGAATATGTGAACTCCATTAGCACTAATGATGTATTCCATTATGTGGGGAAGAAGGTTGGCCTTTGTAAGGATAATAAATTGAAGAAGTGTAAGGCTGTCAAATTCAAATTTGAGTATGAGGGATGTCCTTATACTATGCTGTTCTTTGTGGACAAAGGCCCTGTGGGTCAACAGATTTGTGGAATAATAAATGGAAAACTCTAAAAACAAATCAAAAATGAAGAAGTATATAATAATGGGAATATGCACCATGCTTGTTGTGTTAACAAGTATAGTTTGGTATTTGAAGTTCCAAAAAGCATCTGATGAAGATAAGGATATGAAACCATGCAATGCCATATACTATTGGAAAACTCAATTTCAATTGAATAATTATGAAAAGTCCTTTATTGAGAAACATGATATAAGAAAAATATATATCAGATTCTTTGATGTTGACTATGGGCAAGATAAAGACGGCCTATTTAAGGCACTTCCCATAGCCACGACTTTGTTCCATGATACCGTACCTGCTGAAATTGAGGTTGTACCTACCGTTTACATAACCACCAAAGCCATAAACGCTGATTCTACATTCGCCCAATTAATGTACAAAAGGATTATAGCTATGGCTAAACGGAATAAAATAAGGAATATACATGAGATTCAAGTAGATTGTGATTGGACAAACAGCACCAAGGACTCTTTTTTCAAGCTATGTAAGGATTTACGCAACATACTACATAAAGACAGTCTAAGCCTTAGTGCAACTATCCGATTACACCAATTGGAGAAAGAATGCCCTCCTGTTGATTACGGAGTACTTATGTTGTATAACACCGGCTCATTATACAATTCCAATGCAAATTCCATTTTGGATTATAATGACGTGAAGCCTTATTTAAGTTCCAAACAAGAATATGCGTTGCCATTAGATGTCGCTTTCCCCATATATTCTTGGGGTATATGGATGCGGCAGAATGACTTTAAGTCTATTCTCCACAAAACTGACTTTACGGATACATTGTATTATAAGCAAATGGACAAATGGAAATACGTTGTTTCAAAAGAACACTATTTGGAAGGACATCACCTTAAAAAAGGTGACATTATTCGTTTGGAGACATCACCTTTGGAAGACATAATAAAAGTAAAGCAATTGGCCTTTTCCAAAATTAGGCGACATCCTCGCAATATCATCTTATACCATTTGGATTCATTAAACATAGCCCAATATTCAGAAGAAAATATTCGTCTTATTTATAAATAGTAGTTCATGAAACATTCCTTCTTCATTTTATTATTGACATTGCCATGTCTATATTCATTGGCTTGTGGCCCCTTTGACCGGTTATACTTACCGGAACAATATTATACATTCCGTATCTGTGGCTATAACATGAATGGATTAAAGTCTCCACAACAAGATTTGAAACAAAAAAATCAAAAATGTATTGAAGAAAATTGCCTATATTGGGGGAAAATAACTTCAAAAGACATACCTATTTCCGACATAAAAGCGGTTGTTTATGATTGGAATTATGAGCAATTGAGCCAACTCCATACTTGTACGAGCAATGGAATATACACACAATACAACAATGCATTTGCCCATTGGCTCATTAAACATAACGATACAGAGGTCACATCCTACCTATTACTTACAAAAAAATGCGAGATGGTACGTAACCAACAGGCTTCTGAATGGTATTATCCTGTAAAAGGGGACAATGAAAGCATGACATTGGCTGAAATCTGCACACAAGCAAAAAAATATCATTCCAAAAGGCTTTTAGACCGATATACACTTCAAATAATGAGATGTCTTATATCTATGCGGCAGTACAGCGAGTGTTTAAATCTTTGGTTGGAACGAAAACCGGATTTTCAAGAGAAGGTTATCCTTAACATGGCCAAAGGATATGTGGCAGGCGCATTCTTTCATTTAGGAGAAACAGAAATAGCAAAAAGGATGTTCATTGAAGTGGGAGATATTTATTCTTATATATTCTGCTTACAAATGGAGGGAAAACCTTATAATAACTTGGATTTATTATCGCTATTATGCAAAAATGATATTAATGACAGCAGAATATTACCTTTGCTACAATATATAATCCATACTATTGAAGGGTATAAAGAGAGCTATGACTATTCTACATTAAATAAGCTTGCAGTGGAAACCATTCCAAAAGTGACAGCCATATATAAGGCAGCTTGGTATTATCTTGCAGCCTATACTTATGACAAGCAAGGATACAGTTCTGTGGCTTTGAATTTTATAAGGCAAGCCTCAAAATACAGAGCTAACCAAGACTTGAAAGATGCTATTCATGTACTCCGTACTTACTTAACTGTCAAATGTGCTCCTAAATATGACAGTTATTTGGAAGATTACCTTTACAATGACTTATTGTGGCTTCATAAAAAAATTGTTTCTAATTTAGACTCTACAGTAGTTGTGAAAGCTTCAGAACAAAGGGATGGGTTCAGTCAGTATTATTGGAATGACATGATGAGGAAGATAGTAATTTCGCAAATAGTACCTAAATGCATCACTTCTGGATATAAAGTCCGTGCACTGCAATATCTAAATTATGCAGACAACTGCATTTGGAAATTACGAGGAAGCCATGCGAACTGGAAGACATCAAAATGGTCCGACTACAATGAATATGACTATCAGACGGATTTTTTCATCAATCTGGACTCCATAGGAGTAAAGCATGTCAAACGGTTGGCATACAGGATGAGGAATCCATTATGCAAATTAGACCATTTTTTATATAAATACAGCTATAATGACATAAATTATATCTATGATATTATTGGCACACAACTCATTGCAGAAATGAAATATAAAGAAGCTATACAATACATTACATTGATTCCTGACAATTTTATTCAAACAAGAAATATTTACAAAACCATTGAATATGACGCGTTTAGTAGTGGTTATATAAAAAATCAAAATGGCAAGTCTTATAAATTAGACTTTGCAAAAAAGATGTATGCTTTAGAAAAAAGTATAAAGGACGCAATAAATCCAAATGACAAGGCAGAACTCATGCTTGAATATGCCCGTGGTTTGCAAAATTCCATAAGCCATTGTTGGAGGCTTACATCATATTATGATGGAGAATGGATATGCTATCCTTTCCATAGCATGTATCAAATACATTTGCGTGACAACATTGCCAAACGTTCCTACAGAATAATAGGAAATGCTTTCAAGTTATTTACCGATACAGAAAGAGCTGCAAATGCTTTATACAAATGGAATATGTATAAGACTGCGGTGAGAAAATATCCCAAGACAAAGATAGCACAATATATACGGGGACATTGCGATGAATTGATTGATTATAAACCTATTCAAAAATACTCCCCTTCTACATTATTATACTAAAAGGAGACGGGTTATGAAACCAAAGAATCAATATTCAGATTAGTACAATTATTATATATAAAAATAAACTTAGTATTAACTTGAAAATACTCTTTGTTTTATCCACTGCATTAACCATAAGAGAGAGGGAACAAGTATCTAATTGATACGCAGTAATTTCAATGCTTATCTATTTATTACTGAAAATCCTTGTGTCCCCGGTTCGATTCCTGGTGGCACCACTAAAAGAAAGTTACCTACAGTAACTTTCTTTTTTTTGTTCCAATATGGCTGAAATGCAATATAAAACAAGAAATGTTTCCTCCAATGTTTTAACCGAAATAACACCGACATCTACTTTGTCTGATTTATCAGCCCCACATCAGCCCATTGTACCGTATTTTTTCGTATCTTTACCACTCAACCATCCCAAGAAAACCATGCATATCCGACTTGTAAAATCTGACAAGAAACGTTTCCTTGACCTGTTGCTTCTGGCCGATGAACAAGAGTCGATGATAGACCGCTATATAGAACGGGGCGACTTGTTCGTCATGGAAGAAAAAGGCGAAGCAAAAGCCGTAGCCGTAGTCACTCGCGAGGGGCAAGGAATTTATGAACTTAAAAACCTTGCCGTAGCTCCCGCCTGCCAACGCAAAGGTTACGGACGTATGATGGTGGAGCACGTATGGCATTACTACGCAGACTGCCGTACCCTGTTGGTCGGCACGGGCGACAGCCCGCTAACCCTGCCGTTTTACCACAGTTGCGGATTTACATATTCACACACCTTGCCCGATTTCTTCACCCGACATTATGACCATCCCATCATAGAAGGAGGCATGCAACTGAAGGACATGATCTACCTGAAACGGGAAAAACAAAACCCCAAGCGGGACAGTGCAGTCCCTACTTCAGATACGGAGCCATAAAAGACCATGGCGTTTCAAGAAAACCGACAAACCTCCCCAAATGCCTCTTCTCTATTCCCTTGCCTCATTTTGCGTTTTCCTCTCGTCTTCTACATAAAATACCCACAAAAACAAAGGTTTCGTTCTTTTATTCCGGCCTTTTTCCCCTGACAGCTTGCAGATTCCGCTTTTTTTTACGAATATTGCAACACTTTTAGAAAGCGAGGAAAACTCAGAACTTTAGGAGGCTCACAAAATATGACATCATCCACACTGAAAGAACGTGTACAAGCCACGCTGAAATCGGAAGACACGGAAGGGACGTTCGAACTTTACGTCACGCGCACTCCGGGCTATCTTTGGGCTTTGCTGTTCAAGAAACTACATATCCACCCCATCGCCGTCACGCTGCTCTCCATCGTCATCGGGGCATTGGCCGGTTACTTTTTCTGGTGGGACGACCTATACATGAACCTCATCGGCATGTTTCTCCTGATATGGGCCAACTGGTACGACTGCGCCGACGGGCAACTGGCCCGCATGACGGGACAAAAGACGCTAATCGGACGCATTCTGGACGGCTTTGCCGGCGACGTGTGGTTCTTCTCCATTTATTTTTTCCTGTGCCTGCGTCTCACCGGCGAACCGGCTCCGTGGGGGCAACCGTGGGGAATATGGATTTGGCTGATTGCCGCCTTCTCCGGTTTCCACTGCCATGCCAAACAATGCGCCATGGCCGACTACTACCGCAACATCCACCTTTATTTCCTCAAAGGAGCATCGGGAAGCGAATTGGACAACTATGCCCAGCAAAGCGCCCTGATGCGGTCGTTGTCCTGGAACCGCAAGGAATGGTTTCACAAGATATACCTCTATTTCTATGGCAACTACACGCGAGGACAGGAACGGCAAACCCCAAAATTCCAAAAGTTCTATGCCCTCGTCCAGCAACGCTATCCGGACGGGTTGCCACAGACGTTGAAAGAGCAGTTCCGGACAGCGAGCCTTCCTTTGATGAAATACACGAACATCCTGACTTTTGATACGCGAGTCATCGTGCTGTTCGTATCGCTGTTCATCAATATGCCGTGGCTCTTCTTTGCTTTCGAGATTATCGTACTCGAAGCCTTGCGTTACTACACCCGCCATGTACATGAAACTTTTTGCGACCGGTTTACAAAGGAGATAGAAAATGGATAAGCCACTCAACGTCGTATTGCTGCTAGCCGGAGGACATGGCTTCCGCATGCACACCGACCGCCCCAAACAATTCATGGAGATTGCAGGCGAGCCGGTCATCTCCTACACCCTGCAAGCCTTTCAACGCCATCCCGAAATCGACCGCATCTACGTGGTTTGCAATCCGGAATGGAACGAATTTGTAAAAACTACGGCCCGAAACGGCAGAATTAGCAAGCTTCACACGCTGTTCCCGGCCGGAGACACCAGTATCGACTCCCTGAGAAACGGTATCGCAGGCTTGCATGCAGAACTGGGGGAACAGAACCCTGCCGTCCTGACCCACGAGGCCGTGCGTCCCTTGGTGACGGACGAAATCATCAGCCTCAACCTGAATACTTTCCGCACACACGGAAATGCCGTCACCGCCGTCCGCAGCCAAGAAGCCTACATGGTAAGCCCCGACGGGATTTCTTCGGGAAAGTGCATCCCACGCGAACTGCTGTATCGCGCACAGACCCCGATAACCTTCAGTCTGGACGACCTGACAGAAGCGTTCCGTAGGGCAAAGCAAATCCAAATCAGCCGCAGTCAATCCCTGTACACTCTGATTACGGAAGTTTTCCCTCTGAAAAAACTCTACATCTCACCCGGTTCCGAACTTAACTTCAAGCTCACGTTGCCCGAAGACATCGAAACCTTGAAGGCTCTTCTGACTTATCGGAAACAAAAGTGAACCGCAAGCCGTTTCCCGATTATTTCTTCGGTGGAAGATAACCGTGACGCGACCGCCACGCGTAATGCCATATTTTAAACAAAGGACTCCAAAGGACTTCACCGGGATAATCCGTCAGGAATCCCATGTTGCGCGACACCTTGCGGCGGAAACGGCCGAAAGGCGTCTCATTCGCATCATGCCGTATGCGTTCGTCATGTTGCCCGAAATTCCCGGCTTTCATGATTTCTGCCAAAAGACGCTGCCCTCGTCCGGGCGACGGCGGCACCAACAAATGCTCGTCCTCCAGTCCGAAAACCGTTTGCAGCACATACATCACCGCACCGGCAAAACGCTTGAGATGCAAACGCTCCAAGCACCGCACGGCTTCCTCCCGCTCAGCTTCGGAACAGGGTTGCCTCAACACAAAGTGATAGTCCAGTAATTGACGCAAACCGATACCTTCATCAAACAAATGACGGTAAATATGCACCAACAGATACACACGGTTCATCGCCAGAGTGGGCACAGCCACCTCGCCCACCCGTTCGGGCAACTGCACCTTATGAAGCAACGACAACGTTTTCCATTCCTTAAAATAACGTTGCAGCCTGAGATTCATCCTCCAACTGTTCATCCATGAAGGCGTAAAATGCAACTCTATCTCAGCCTCCTTCAATACGGGAAAGTCCACATGATGATAGACCACCTCCACACCGGGACAATACTTCCGGGCATAATCCACCACCACCTTGCGCCCGTCGTTCATCCACAAGTCGATGTCGCCGGGCATACGATGCAGCGGACGGGGATAAAACAAAGAATTACCCTGTCCTTTCAACAGGACGGTGCCCATTCCCTCTTTCAAAAACTTGTCATACACCATCACGAGCGTCCGGTTGAGCCTGCGGTTGCGGGTTTCTATTTGCTGCACCAATCCGATCCAAGGCATCACGACATCCATCGGGGGCTTTTGAATGATGGACAAACGCTCCACACCATCCAACACAATGGCAGCCACAGCCTGTTTACACGCCATGTCATACACAGCCGCCCATCCGGCTTTGTCCAACGCCACATCACGATCGTGGCACGTCCCGATTCCTAAACGCAGAAGTTTGAAGAAGGCTTCGTCAGCCTGCATATATTTTGTTTTTCCCATCTTTATTTGTCTGTCTTTTTCACACCTTGTTTCCACAAACGTTTCTGCAAAGATAACATTTTTTCGAAGCAAATCGGCATTCCAATGCAAAGTTATTTTAAATCACTCATTATAAACCTATTACACCACATACAAAACCCCCGAATTCAATCTCAGCAGAATGAAAAATCAATCTCAGCCAAACGATTTTTCAATCTCAGCCAAACGATTTTCCGATCGAAGGAGATTGAAACCGTAAAGTCTGCACAGTAATTTCCGACACGCCTTTCCTTGTCCCGCCTGCTAACGAAAACAATCGTTTCTGTAAATTAAAACAACTTAAAAGGAAGAGGATACAAGGAAAAAGAAGTATATTTGCATCTAACAATATCAAATCAATTCAAAAAATGAAAATGAAGAAATTAAGCACAATGGGAGTAGCCCTTCTCGCCATTGTATTGGCAAGCAGTTGTGGAAGCAGCAAGAACGCCCTACAAACCAGTGCATTGGAAGGCGAATGGAATATCATCACCGTAAACGGAAAAGAGGCTACGGCCGATAAGGATGTTTTTATCGGGCTGAACCTGAAAGAGAACAGAGTATACGGCTGTGCCGGATGTAACCGTATCATGGGAGCCATCCAGGTGGATAAAGACAAAGCCGGGCACTTGTCTTTCGGGCAGGTGGCTTCCACACGGATGCTTTGCAGCGACATGGCTACCGAACGTGCCGTGCTGGAAGCTTTGGAAAACGTAACCGGCTATAAGGGTACGGAACAGGAACTGACCCTGACAGACGGCAACGGCAACGCCCTGTTCACACTGAGCAAACGTCCCGCCGCCACTTTGGCTTCCTTGAACGGCAAATGGAATATCACGAAGGTCTACGACGAAGCGGTAGAAGATATCGAAAAGACGGAGAAAACACCGTTCCTTGAATTCAATGCCGACAAAAAGACATTGCACGGCAATGCCGGATGCAACATCGTAAATGGCGGCATCGAACAGGAAGAGGGAAAACCCGCTTCACTGAAGTTCGACAAGTTGCTTTCCACGATGATGGCCGGGCCGGGCATGACGGTAGAAGGCAAAGTGCTGGAAGCCATGAACAAAGTGAGAAGCTTTATCGTCAAAGACGAGCATACGGCTGCCCTGTTGGATGAAAACGGCGCGGAAGCGTTGACGTTGGTGAAACAATAAAGGCGCCTATACCTGAAAATATTAACCGGGGGATGCCTGATTATCCAAAAGGGCATCCCCTTTTTAAACATCAATATCATGAATCATTTCTTTATGCATGCTCCCAAGTGGAGAACCGGAGCGGGCGTACTGACCCTCTTGGCATGGCTCGCTTCCTGTGGCCCGAACAACAAAACGGTGGAATACCCCTTGATTGAAACGGCCAACACCAACGCACTCGACATCGCAAAGGTGGAACTGACGGACTCAGCTACCATCCTGCACACCGACGCGTATTACCGTCCCCACAATTGGATTCGCATTTCTTCGGAATCGTATCTGCAAGCCGGGGGAAAACGGTATATGCTGACCGGTGCCGAAGGAATCACTCCGGACTCGCTTTTCTGGATGCCTGAATCGGGCGAAGCTTCTTTTACCCTCCGCTTCGAGCCGCTCCCTTCCGGTACGCCATCGTTCGACTTCATCGAGTCCGACTGTGAGGACTGTTTCAAGCTTTTCGGAATAGACCTGACGGGAAAGAAGACATTCGACACGCCGGACGAAGTGCCCGAAGACTTGCGGCAGGCCGACGGGGATACGGCAGTGCCCGACCCGATTTTCAAAACGGGCACCACGACCGTCAACGTCCATTTCCTGCATTATCGTCCGGAATTAGGCAAAGAGGCTAACCTCTACGTCAACACCCTCTTCGGGACGCAACAGCCTTATACAGCCACCATCGACCCCGAAACGGGCAAGGCTTCGTTCAGCTTCCTGCAATGCGGTACGGCGAAAGCAGCCGTAGTCCTCAACAACAGTGCGGCAGGAAGCGCATGGTTGGCTCCGGGCGAAACGACCGAACTGTATGTGGACATGCGTGCATTGGGGTATTACCTTTCGCTCCGCCGCGAGGAAAAGAAGAAAACGACATATCCGGCTCCTTTCCAACGGCTCTATTCCTCGGGCACGTATGCCAACCTGAATAACATCGACAACCAATTAGACAACAGTCCTTATTATGGCATGGACTTGTTTACGGGCGAATTTGCAGACTACCGCATGACCTCGGCCGAATATGCCGCCCATGTCGTGGACACCTACAAGACCCTCGAAGACAGCATCGCCCGAAGCAACCTTTCGCCGCTCAAAAAGGAAATGAAACTGCTCGCTCTTCGACAGGATGCTCTCTCGGCCATGGCACAAGGCAATTACCTGCGCGAACATAACTACCGATACACAAACCGTCAATGGGACTACAACTTCAAGGTGGAAGGTATCGAACCATTGAAACCGGAGGATGCCAAAGCCATCTGCCAACTGTTCGACATCAACGATCCCAAACTGCTGATGGGCGAAAACGTGCTGGACTATGTGAGTGCCGCCTGCTCATCTTCTTTCGACTGGCCGCAACTGGCCGGTATCCAAAAAGGACTGGTAAAGGACTTGCGCCAAATCGCCGGTTACCCGGCCAAGGCGGAGAATGTCGCGCTCACCGATGCGGACTTTGCCCAAATGAAAGCCATGGACAACCCGTTCTACCTCGAAGCGTTCACCCTCATGCAAAAGAAGGCCAAAGACGAACTGGCCGCAGTGGAAGCCAAGTCGAAGGTGGAAACCACGCCCGACGTGCCCAAAGAACGGCTGTTCGACGCCCTCATCGCGCCCCACAAAGGCAAAGTGGTGCTCGTGGACTTCTGGAATACCTGGTGCGGCCCGTGCCGTGCAGCCATCCAAGCCAACGAACCGCTCAAATCCTCCAGTCTGAAAAGCGATGACCTCGTATGGATCTACATTGCCAACGAAACCTCTCCCATCGTGAAATACAAGACCATGATTCCGGACATCCAAGGCTTGCACTACCGCCTGAACCAGGAACAATGGGACTACCTGTGCGACAAATTCAAGATAGACGGCATCCCGTCTTACGTGTTGGTGGACAAGTCGGGGACATACAAGCTGCGTAACGACTTCCGTAACCACAAACTGATGGAAGAGACATTGAAAGAAGAGTTAAAGAAATAAGGAATCTTACATCAATAGCAGATTATGAAAAGGATATTAGTCTCCGCACTGCTGTGCACGTCCTTATTCGCTGCGGCACAGGCCCAGACCACCCATACGGTGAAACTGGTGGACACCCAGTTGCAGGACGTACTCAACGTACTCGAAGACATGGACATCTACATACATCGTTTCGATGTGAGTCAGTTCCTCGATGCCACATATCACGTGGAAATCTATGTGGAAGAATACAAGAATAACCAGAAGACGGGGAAAGTGCACCACTTCGACTTGGGCAAAAACATCCGTTCGTTAGACGAGATTCCGGAAGAACACAGAAAAGGGTTCCGGAAAGAATACCAAATCCCCGCCGGGAAAAAAGAATGGAACAACATCAAGGAGATTTCCATATATATAAGGAAAGAGGAAAGGACGGACACCACTGCCGCCATCCGTATCTCCAGTCCCAATGTGGGCATCCAAGGTTTCCCGTTCACGCTATACCCGGCCGACGGAAAGAAGTTCATCAGCTACCACACGCGGCCTTTTGCCGCACGTGCGGTACAAACAGCCGATGAAATGAAAATCCCCCTCTTGCTGTACGGTTCGGTATGGGCGGAACCGGGAACGACTTTCTTCCGTTTCTGTGGTGAAAACGAGATAGGCCCGGAAATGAAAGCGGAAATCCTGACCCATATCCCTCACCACTACGTGATAGGGTTGCAGTTGAAGAAAGAATAAATTGAAGAAAGAGACACAAGGTGACGAGGCGGGCTTTTCTAAAAGAGAAGCTCGCCTTTGCCCTGACGTACGACCTCGAAAGCGTCGTCCACACAATTCACCACCGTCGAAGCCTCGCTGCCTCCATATCCCCCGTCGATGACCAAAGCCACGCGGCCTTCGTATTTCTCATGAATCAACTCGGGGTCGGTGGAGTACTCGATAATTTCGTCTTCGTCGTGCACCGACATCGTGAGGATGGGATTCCCCAATCCGTCCACTAGTCCACGTGCAATACTATTGTCCGGCACACGGATACCTACTTCTTTCTTATTCTTATATATTTTAGGAAGCCGGCTGCTCGTAGGCAGGATGAACGTGAACGGCCCCGGCAAGTTCTTCTTCAACAGTTTGAAAGCGGCGTTACTGACTTGAGCATATTCGCTGATATTGGACAAGTCATAACAAATAATCGACAAGTTGCTCTTTTGAGGGTTCACCCCCTTCAGCGCACAAATCTTCTCCACCGCCCGTACGTTCAGGGCATCGCATCCTATGGCATACACCGTGTCGGTAGGATAAATAATCAGCTCTCCGTCCCTCAGCATTTTAAGGGCCTTGGCCATCTCACGGGGATTCGGGTTTTCCGGATAAATTCTAATCAGCATGATTTCTTTCCTTTTTATAGTCTACAAAGGTATCATTTTCTTTTGGTTTCACAGCAACAAGCTTACAATATAATGAAAAACCGGAGAGCCATGCTTCAAAATATAATTTTTTCGTATCTTTGCGTGCAGTTAGACGAAAAAATAGACTCAAAAACATTACAAAATGGCAAAAATAACCAAAGAAATGGCTTTGCACTATCATGAACAGGGCAAGCCGGGTAAAATCGAAGTGGTGCCAACCAAGCCCCACAGCACACAAACGGATCTCTCATTGGCTTATTCGCCCGGCGTGGCGGAACCGTGCCTCGAAATAGAAAAGAACCCACAGGATGCCTACCGCTATACGGCCAAGGGCAACCTCGTGGCCGTAATATCCAACGGTACCGCCGTCCTTGGGTTGGGCGACATCGGTGCGCTGGCCGGTAAACCGGTCATGGAAGGAAAAGGACTGCTCTTCAAGATATATTCGGGCATCGATGTGTTCGACATTGAGGTGAACGAGAAAGACCCCGAAAAGTTCATCCAGGCCGTGAAAGCCATCGCGCCGACTTTCGGCGGCATCAATCTGGAAGACATCAAGGCACCCGAATGCTTTGAAATCGAACGCCGTCTGAAAGAGGAACTCGACATTCCCGTCATGCACGACGACCAGCACGGTACGGCCATCATCTCCAGTGCCGGACTGTTGAATGCGCTGGAAGTGGCAGGAAAGAAAATCGAAGACGTGAGAATCGTTGTGAACGGAGCCGGAGCTTCGGCCGTATCCTGCACCAAACTGTATGTGTCGCTCGGCGCACGGTTGGAAAACATCGTCATGCTGGACAGCAAGGGTGTGATCTCAAAAGACCGTACCGACCTGAACGAGCAGAAGCGTTACTTCGCCACCAGTCGTACAGACATCCATACGTTGGAAGAAGCCATCAAGGGCGCCGACGTATTCCTCGGCTTGTCGCGCGGCAATGTGTTGAGCAAGGACATGGTGCGCAGCATGGCTCCGTCGCCCATCGTGTTCGCATTGGCTAACCCGGTACCCGAAATCTCGTATGAGGACGCCATGGATTCGCGTCCCGACGTGTTGATGGCTACCGGACGTTCCGACTATCCGAACCAGATAAACAACGTCATCGGATTCCCTTATATCTTCCGTGGCGCCTTGGATACCGGTGCCACGGCCATCAACGAAGAAATGAAACTGGCCGCCGTACGGGCTATCGCAGGCATTGCCAAACAACCCGTGCCGGACGTGGTGAACGAGGCTTACCACGTGAACAACCTCACTTTCGGTCCTTCATATTTCATCCCGAAACCGGTAGACCCGCGCCTCATCACCGAGGTGTCCATGGCTGTGGCCAAAGCTGCCATGGAAAGCGGAGTGGCCCGCAAGCCCATCGAAAACTGGGACGCTTACGCCCTCCACTTGAAGGAACTGATGGGGTATGAGTCGAAACTGACCCGCCAGTTGAGAGATACGGCCCGCCGCAATCCCCAACGCGTGGTGTTTGCCGAGGGTATCCATCCCAACATGCTGAAAGCCGCCGTGGAGGCTAAGGCTGAAGGCATCTGCCATCCTATCCTGTTGGGTAACGACGAGCGTATCGAGAAACTGGCGAAGGAACTCGACCTCAGCCTGGAAGGCATCGAAATCGTCAACCTGCGCCACGACCGCGAAGCCGAACGCCGCGAACGTTATGCTAAGATACTGGCCGAGAAGAAAGCCCGCGAAGGTTATACATTCGAAGAGGCCAACGACAAGATGTTCGAGCGCAACTACTTCGGCATGATGATGGTAGAGACTGGCGAAGCGGACGCATTCATCACGGGCGTGTACACCAAATATTCCAATACAATCAAGGTCGCCAAAGAAGTCATCGGCATACAACCGGAATACAACCATTTCGGTACCATGCACATCATGAACAGCAAGAAAGGTACGTACTTCCTGGCGGACACGCTTATCAACCGCCATCCCGACACGGAAACGATGATAGACATTGCACGGCTATCCGAAAAGACCGTGCGTTTCTTCAATCACGAACCGGTCATCGCCATGTTGTCCTATTCCAATTTCGGAACGGACACATGCGGAAGCCCGGCCAGCATCCATAAAGCCGTAGAATACATGCAGGAGAACTACCCGAACCTACCCATCGACGGCGAGATGCAGGTGAACTTCGCCATGAACAACGAGCTGCGCGACCGTAAGTACCCGTTCACTCGCCTACAGGGTAAGGAGGTCAATACCTTGGTATTCCCGAACCTGAGTTCGGCCAATGCCGGTTACCAGTTGCTCCAGGCTCTGAATGGAGACGAAATAGAGATGATAGGCCCTATCCAGATGGGGTTGAACAAACCGATTCATTTCACCGACTTCGAAAGTTCCGTACGCGACATCGTGAACATCACGGCCGTAGCGGTCATCGATGCCATCGTGATGAAGAAAAAGAACCAGTAACCCACGGATTATACTAAAAGGAATCAGGATGCACTGCCAAAGAAAAGATAGTGCATCCTGATTCCGTTTAGTATAAACGGGAATAATATTTATCTCCCTCCTATGTCCTTTCCTAAACTACTGACAAACAGACGGGTTATGCTCTCAGCCCAACTTCTCCCTACGTTTTCTCAAAAACAAGCTTCATCTTTCAGAACACAATGTAAACCCTTCGCTTTATGTATATTAGCTCCCTGAAGGATGGAACCTACATCTTTCAGCTCTCTTTCAGGTGACGGACGATAGTCCTCATAAGCCAAACGATTTTCCGTTGTGCTCCGAACGATTTTTCAATCTCAGAAGAACGAAACGCAGATCTGCGCCAAACGAAAAGCGGCATTCAGCCCGACTTATGACTGACATGGACTGAAAGATAAAGATTTGAAAATTCAGGATGTATCCGATTTGTATTGAGATAGTTACGGGGCATCCTGAAAGATGAAAGGCATTTTCCGGAAAAGTATGGAGGAGGGAAAGGAATGAGGAGTATCGAGTCCGACGGCTATCCGGTTTCTTTGAAGAAGAGTGACACGGAGAAGCGCAGAAATGTGCAGAAATGCGTACTAATGTGCAGAAATGCGTACTAATGTGCGGAAACGTGCACAAATGTGCCACCTCTGCCGTGCGTCTCCCTAACTTTGCCGTAAAAAACGAAGCACATGGAACTGAAACACATCGTAAAGAGAGCGGTACGTCGATGGGCGGAGAAAATCGCGAATAAGCGAGCGCAGAACCAAGCGAGCTTGCCTCTGCCGAGTGGGAGCGATTTATCAAAAAGAAAAGCCGGACGTTTGGGAGTTGCCGGAAGCGTGACCGGTCATATCGAAGAAACAACAGTCACCGAATCGCGACCGGAAGCCTTCACAAGGCCGACCTCCCGGAAGGCGGAAGCCCACGATGCGAAAAACAACGCACCTGCCCACCTCGACCACCGGCTGGCCACTTTTGCGGAAGAGCGTTACGACCTGCGCCACAACCTGCTGACGAGGCAGGCGGAATTCCGCCCCAAAGGACAGGATGCGGCCGCCTTCTTCCCCCTCACGGCACGCGACCTCAACTCCCTCTGCCTCGCCGCCCATGAGGCGGGCATCCCGTGCTGGGACCGCGATGTGTCGCGCTTCGTGGCCTCCGACCGCCTGCCCGACTATCATCCCTTCCGCGATTATTTCGACCGCCTGCAGCCGTGGGACGGAGAAGACCGTCTCGACGCACTGGCACGGCGCGTGTCGGACCGTGCGCTGTGGGTACGCGGATTCCGCCGATGGATGCTGGCTGTGGCCGCGCAATGGATGAGGATGGGAGACGACCATGCCAACAGTATGGCTCCGGTATTGGTGAGCGGGCGGCAAGGATTGGGAAAGTCCACATTCTGCCGCAACCTCCTGCCACCCGAACTGTCCGCCTATTACACCGACAGCGTGGACGTGACGAATATCGCCCGCATGGAACAGTTTCTGGTGGAAATGGGACTGATTAACTTAGATGAGTTCGACCGCATCCCCGTCCGCCGCCATCCGGCCTTGAAGAACGTGATGCAGCTCACCGACCTGCACGTGCGCAAGGCTTACCGACGCGACACGCTACGTCTGCCGCGCATCGCCTCCTTCATCGCCACGTCCAACAGCCACGAACTGCTCTCCGACCCTTCGGGCAGCCGCCGTTTCCTCTGCGTGGAGGTGGAGCGTCCCATCGACAGCACAAATATCGAACATGCTCAAATCTACGCCCAGCTGAAAGCCATGCTCCTCGGTGGCGAACATCATGGGTTCACGGCAGAAGAAGAGGCGGAAATCCAGCGTGCCAACGTGGCTTTCTACCGTACTTGCCCAGCGGAAGAGGCTTTTGCCCGCCACTTCCGTGCCGCCCGTCCGGACGAAGAGGCCCTGTCCGTTTCCCTTCCCGAACTCATCGCCCTGTTGCGCAAGCGTCAGCCGGGCACGCTCACGGGCATCGGCATGCAGGAGTTCAGCCGCGCCCTCGTGGCCGCAGGCGTGGAACGGAAGCACACGGAAAAGGGTAACCGTTACCGGATCGTGCCGTTGGAGCGTAGACCATAAGTCCGCAATCCTCTATGAATGAACGGAGAAAAAGCCTTTCGATTTTTTCCCATAAAAAATAAGGATTCAAATGGTAAATTCGTACCTTTGCCGTAGCAACTGCAATAACGCTGTTTATGATTGACAACCTAAAACTCCACCGTCACCCCCAACGTGGGCAACAGTGTCCCACTTATTTGTTCTACACGCCGCATCACATAACGCTGATCCTCCAAAGGAGCTTCGGGATTCGACACAACGCCGGTACTCATGAACACGTCCGGCTGACGTAGTTTGCTGACGGTCACATTCTGTAAGTCAAGATACAATCCCAGGCGCCAACGTTTGAAAAAGAATTCTTTGTCCACCCGCACATCCAGTTGGGCATAACCCGGTAGCCGCTCTGCATTATAACGGCTGTAATCGTAGGCAGACTTCCCATTCGCATCCCAATACGTCACATAGGACGAGGCTACCTCATCGTATGGCGTATAAGGAGAGCCGCCGATGCAACTCAACCGTAATCCTACGCTCCAACGGTGTGGGAAATCATACGTACCGCTCATGTTCAGAATCACTCGATTGTCCCACGCCGAAGGAACATAAGCGGCATGACGGTCGGCACGGTATTCGCTGCGGTACCAGGTGAAAGAACTGGTCAGGTTCAGACGGTCGGGCAAAGTCCAACGCATCAAGGCTTCCACTCCGTAGGCACGGCCTTGTGCCGTAGACACCAATGCCTCATTACCTACCACACCATAATCCGTACCCTTACAAGTCAACGGAACCCCGTCGGCCAACGAAAGCGGCACACGGTGATAAGACTTATAGAACCCTTCTACCGACACAGCCCAACGGTCATTGGCTTTCCATTCGCCGCCCCAAGCAGCCTGCGCCACATTCATATAACGTAAATCCCGGTTGACCAACCGGTCTGTCGCGTCTTTATAGCCCAACGCCGTGTAAGGCAGTAATTGGTGATACCAGCCTGCCGAAGCTGCCGTCGACCAATGGGGTGAGAAAACATAACGGAAAGAAGCGCGCGGAGATAGCTGTTCCCACGGACGGGACATGTGCGATGAATAAGTATTGCCGTCTGCCCGCACCCCGACCGACGCACTCCATCGTTCTTCCGGAGCCGTATAAGCCGCAGAGAACGAGGCTCCATAGGCGACAAGCCCCAAATGGGTACGGTAGACAGACCAGTCCCCGACCGACAAAAGACGGCGTTCATGGTCGGTATAATCCATGTAGTTCAATTCCGCACCCTCTTTCAACGTCCAGCCACCCGGCAATGTCGTCATATTCTCTGCACGGAACGTGGTCTTCTGTTCTGTAGAACGCAATCGAAGCGTGAGATTCTCCTCAGTGCTCTCGTCATTATTCCGATATTTCAGATTCTTGTCGTTCAGGTAATTGTGGCTCAACACGTACGTCTGCACATGTCTTCCGGCATAATGCCGGTAAGAAACCCCTACCGTAAAAGTCTCTTGTTCTATCTTAGGCAGATAACTCAAAATATAATCCGAACCTTCGTCTTCTCCTGCCAAATCCGTATTCAGCTCCATCCGGTCTACTCCGGCCAATGCCATCACCGTCAGTTCGTCGTACGGCGTCAAGCGGGTCTTTACCTTAAACTGTCCGTCGATATAGTTCGGAAGGAAAGGCAGACCTATCATTTTAAAAAGTAATTGCAAATGAGACTGGCGCAGGGAAAACAGGTAGGTCGTCTTTTCCCCGATATGGCCGCTCCCGCTCAAGGCGGCCTCGGAGGCTCCCAAAGTAGCCTTGAATGTCTGACGCTCCGAAGAGCCTTCGCGCAAACGGAAATCGAGTACGGAACTCATGGCTCCCGCACGGTCGGCCGGAAATGACCCCGTATAAAACTTAATCTCACGTACCAAATCGGCATTGACGATGCTCACCGGGCCTCCCGTAGCCCCCTGCGTGGCAAAATGGTTGATGTTCGGAATCTCTATACCGTCCATATAAAAACGGTTCTCCGACGGACCGCCGCCTCGCACTATCAAATCATTACGGTATCCCACCGGCGAAAAAGCCACACCCGGATAACCGCGCACGATGCGCGAAATGTCCCGGTTGGCTCCGGGGCTTTTCTCTATCTCACGAAGTCCGATGACCTGTACGCTCACCGGAGCCTCAGCCGTCTTACCATACGACTTAGGACGTACGGTCAAAGTATGCAACGACTTGATGTCCTCCTCCAACTCGACGTTCACTTCGGGCGTGACAGCCGAAACGATATAATCCGGCGTCTCCTGCGGCACATACCCGGCCGCCGTCACCCGGAATGAAAAAATACCGGGCGGCACGTGGGGTAACACGAACACACCGGCCGTATCGGTCACCGCACGCACAGTATCTATCGAAGCAGGAGACACAAAAGCCCCTACCACCGGTTGACGGCTCGTCCGGTCTATTACTTTGCCCGTCACACGAAAAGAAGATTGTGCAACAGCCTGCACCACCAAGAGACTGCATAAAAGCCAGCCGCAGAAAAATTTCTTCATCCTCATCATTTCCATACTGCAAAAATAACATCTTATTTTCTCGTAAGCAAAAATAACCAAAGACGAAAGCAGAAACAAAATTTTCACTACCTTTGTCCATCATAGTTCGGATGGGATGCGAATGAAAAATACTTTCTACCTATTGCTGTTCTGGTTAGGACTTTCCCTGGAAGTTCCGGCACAAGCCATCTGGTCGGCGGACTTCCCGTTCGCCGGAGAACTCCCGTCCAACGAAATGACGGAACTCTATCAGGACGAAGACGGCTTTGTCTGGATAGGCACAACGAACGGTCTGTCGCGTTACGACGGTTATCGCCTGCAAACGTTCCAAACAGATTACCTTCACCCCAACCGGCTGACCCACAACCATATTACCTGCATTGCGGAAGACAGTGCATACCTTTGGATCGGGACGAGAAAAGGACTGAACCTCATTGACAAACGGACTTACCGGATTACCACACCGGGCGAAGCTCCGTTGCAGACAGCCCATATCCGCTCTCTTTGTTCCGACGGGAAAAGTCGTATATGGATAGCCTTGAACGACCGGCTATTAGAGTCCCATTTCCCATACCATGAATATACCTCCATCAACCTGCCTTCCCCAAACGGCAAACCGTCTTACATCAACTCTTTCTTTTATGAGAAAGGAAAAGAACGCCTGTGGATATGCACGTCGAATGGAGTTTTCGTCTATACGGACAGTACACAAGACCTGCGCCACCTGCCGCCGGTGGGACAGACCAACTCTCCTTTCACGCTTTTCCAAGACAGGGACGGGCGGTATTGGCTCACCACATGGGGAGAAGGACTATGGCAACTCCTGACCGATGAAACCTTGAAACATGTGGAATATATCCGTCAGGACATACAGTCACCACGAGGAAAAGTGGCAGACCGTAAATTTTTCAGTACAGCCCAAGACGACACGTTCGGTTACATTTGGGCTTTGTCCTATAACAACCTGTACGCATTCCGGTATGACGACCGTGCCGGGAAGTTGATGCCCGTGGCTTTGCCCGGACACATAGACACCGGCAAAATGTACACCAAAATCCTAAAAGACCACGATGGCAACCTGTGGCTCAGTTCTTACGATCGTGGCACGTTGCTCACGTTTCATACGGAAACCATACGAAGCTATCCGTTGGACGACCTGCGCAAGACCTTGGACTGGATGCCCAATCTGCTCACCTTGAACCGCGACACTCAGGGGCACTTCTGGTTCGTCCAAGACCGCTTCGGTCTCTGCCTCCATGAGCCGCAACACGGAAAAACCGTTTTCGCCACCCCCGAAATCCAGAACCTGACGGTAGATGCCCGCGTCACGGCATCCAGTCCTGTCAGCGGTGGCTTATGGGTAGCAGCTCCCCACCGCAACCAAGTGTACCTGTTGACGTACGACCAAGGAACATTTAAGGTAAACCGCCGCATCCGGTTGTCCGACGCTTCCGGTGATTATGTTCCCGCCAACCAGATGGAAGAAACATCGGACGGCAAACTTTGGTTGCGTAGCGGAGGGCGTATGCTCTGCCAGCCTGCCGACGGCACGTCCCTGCTCTCCACGCCCGACTGCCTGCACTTTACCGCCTTTGCCCATAGAGACGCTGTGTCCGTCTGGGCCTCCACTTCCCGACGTCTATATATAATAAAGGTGGAAGGGAAACACATGGCATGTATTCCGCACCCCCTTGCCTTTCAGAACCACGAGGACGAGGAGGTGCGCTTTCTCTGCCCCGATGACTCGGGCGGCTTTTGGATAGCCACCAGTATGGGGCGCATCCTGTACGGTCAACCGGAGGATTCAGTTTTCCAAGATTTCAGCGACCGTTTCGACACGCAAGGCATGACGATATTGAATCTGTTATGGCGGAACCACCACCTTTGGCTCGTCTCCCACAACCGTTTCATCCACTACGACACACAGCGCCACAGCCTGCAACAATACACTTCCTCGGACGGCAATATGTCCACTCCTATCTTCCGCGACCAAGCTGCATTCCTTTCGGCCGACGGTACACTCTACGCCGGAGGACGCGGCGGTTTCGTATCAGTCACTCCCCCTCCTTCATCCGCCCCTAAGGCTCTTTCACGTGCGGTGATGCTGACCGACTTCAAAAGCGGTATGCGCAGTATGCTGTTTAATCCTTCCGGACGGTACGTGTCCGGACAGCCCGACCGGAACACGCTTACCTTGCAACCTGAAGCGGCCAACCTTTCCGTCAGCTTTTCCACTTTAGATTATGCACGAAGCGGAAAAGTACGCTATGCTTACCGGTTGGAAGGCCTCGACACCGATTGGAACTACCTGCAAGAAGGGGAAAACACGGCTTACTACCAAAAACTGCCCAAGGGAAATTACCGGTTGGTCGTAAAAGCCACAGACCGTAACGGACAATGGCAGGCTCCCGTCACGCTGCTCAGTCTCACGCAACTGCCGGCTTGGTACGAAACCATTTGGGCTTACGCGGCCTACGTAACCGCTGCCTTGCTTCTCATTTACGTTCTCCTGAGACTATACTTGCAACGATTGCGCAGCCGCAACCGGTTACAACTCCAAGAAGCCCTGACACAAGCCAAACTGGATTATTTCACTAACATCTCCCACGACTTGCTTACACCGCTCAGCGTGATATCCTGCGTAGGTGACTACTGGGAACGGCAATATCCGGCCGAGGAACGCCAAACCACGGTGTTACGCCACAACATCGACCGACTGAAACGCCTGTTGCAACAAGTTCTGGATTTCCGTAAAACCGAGAACGGCAACATGGTACTTCGCCCTGAAGAAGGCGACATCTTCGCTTTCGCCCGTCAACTGTGTACCCACCATTTCTTGCCTTTGGCCGAACAGAAAGGCGTGCGGCTGAACCTCCGCATTCCGGAAGGTGAATGCCGGGGCACGCTAGATTTTGACAAAGTTGACAAGATACTCTACAACCTGCTTTCCAATGCCGTCAAATACACGCCAAGCGGAAAAAATGTCGATTTCATCGTGGAAATCCGGCAAAACGGAACAGAAAAAGACGTGGTATTCACCGTGCAAGACGAGGGTGTCGGCATACCGCCCAAAGAACAACAAAGGATATTCGACCGCTTCTACACCGGAAGCAACGGACGCAGCGGACAATCGAACGGCATAGGACTGGCACTGGCCCGAGAGTTGACCGCCTTGCACCATGGTAGCCTCACGTTGGAAAGCGAACCGGGCAAAGGCAGCCGTTTCACCGTAACCCTTCCGTGGGTAGCTCCGTCAGCCGCCCCCGTGCAGAACCGCCCCGAGGCACAGCCGGTGGATGCCGAAATATCAGTACCGGACGTCACTGCCCCGGAAGCCTCCTCCCCAGTAGCGCAGAAGCCGTCTCCCGAAGCAGGAGAGGCCGAAAACGACCTCCCCTCCATCCTTCTCGTGGACGACAACACGCAACTGTTGGAAATGATGGAGAAGATATTGGCCACGAAGTACCGGGTGCTCACGGCAGAAAACGGGTTGGAGGCCCTGAAACAACTCAAGGCACACGCCGTAGACCTCATCATATCGGATGTCATGATGCCGGGCATGGACGGATTCACCCTGTGCAGGAAGCTCAAATCACAACTCGAAACCAGCCATATCCCCGTCATCATGCTGACAGCCAAACAGAGCGCGGACGACCGAGTAGATTGCTATGAAGCCGGTGCGGACGGTTATCTGGCCAAACCGTTCGAATTGAAAGTGCTGGCCGCCCGGATAGACAACCTGCTCCGCACCTACCGGAACCGCCAACAGGCTTTCAGGATGGAAGACCACGTCCGTCTGGCCGAACTGGAATATTCTTCCGGCGACACCCGCTTCCTTCAGGACATGGCAGACTGTATCCACACCCATTTGGCCGAAGAAGGATTCGATTTGGAACAACTGTCCGGCCATTTGAATGTATCCAAATCCACCCTCCACCGCAAAGTGAAGGCCATGACCGGACTTACGCCTTTGGAATTTATCCGGAACATCAAGCTGAAGTACGCCTGCGAGATGCTTTCACGCCGCGACCGGAACATCGCTGAAATAGCCTACGCCACGGGCTTCTCTTCACCTAAATATTTCACCAAGTGCTTTAAAGAAGAGTTCGGACTGACACCCCGCGAATACCAAGAGAAAGAAAAATAAAACCGTAACAGGCAGAGATCAGTCACAAAAGAGGGGTAAAAAACTGTCAGAATAGGATTTTACCCCCTTTCTGGCAGTTTTTTTATCCCTCCGTATCCTTCTTTTCATATAGCTTTGCAAGCGTTCGTTCGCAACTCCTTCATCTGACAGGCGAATGCGCAACGACACACCTACCGGCTGCCGACAGTATGACAACCGGCCTGAAACGACCACTGCAAAATCAATCAAAACACATAAAAATACAAATTCAAATGAAAACGAACTTACGTACACATCGGAGTATCCGGTTGAAGTGGATGGCCGCACTCTTTTTCGCATTCGGAATCGGAAACGCCCTCCCGGCTTCCGCCCGCTACTCCCGTGCAGACGAGCTTGCCATTCCGAACGGTGCACGTTCAAACCGGGAAGTGAACTTCAACGAAAACTGGAAATTCTTTTTAGGCGATACCGCCGTAGCCTCGCGTCCGGACTTCGCTGACAACCACTGGCGCACGTTGGACCTGCCCCATGACTGGAGCATTGAAGGCCGTCCTGAAGAGGCCAATCCGGCCGGTAACGATGGAGGATATTACCCCACTGGCATCGGTTGGTACCGCAAGACATTCAACTTTACTCCGGATAGCCGACATCCCGAAACCACCCTCTATTTCGAAGGGGTTTACATGAACGCGGAAGTATTCGTCAACGGACATAATCTCGGCATACGCCCCTACGGTTATTCATCTTTCTACCACGACATCACGCCTTACCTCAAAGCAGGCAAGAATGTCATTGCCGTGCGTGTGGACAACTCGGGACAGAAAAACTGCCGTTGGTACACCGGTTCCGGCATTTACCGCAACGTGAAACTTATCCGTACCCCTAAAGCACACTTTGAACCGTGGGGCATAGGTATCACCACCGAACAAGTGAACCAAAAGACGCAGGTGGAAGTGAAAGCCACGCTCGCCAACCGCAATAAAGCCCTCCCGGCCACACTGCTTTGCACGGTTACCGACTTGGACGGTCACACCATTCTCACACAAAAAGAAACTGTCACCCTTGAAGCGAACCGGACAAGCAAAATCAAACTGCAATTTCCTTTTGAAAACGCCAAGCTCTGGAGTCCTGAAACACCGAACCTCTACCGGATGGTATGTTGCCTCGTACCGGCCAACGGAGAACCGGCCGACACAGTCACCACTACGTTCGGGGTGCGCCACGTGGAATACAATGCCGAAAAAGGATTAGTTCTGAACGGTAAGGCCATAGAAATGAACGGCGGATGCCTCCATCATGACAACGGTCCGCTCGGTGCCGCCTCTTACCGCGATGCAGAATGGCGTAAGGCACGGCTGATGAAAGAGGCCGGATTCAACGCCGTGCGCACCTCGCACAACCCTCCATCGGAAGCCTTTCTCGATGCTTGCGACCACTTGGGACTGTTGGTCATCGACGAATCGTTCGACGGATGGCGGTCAGCCAAAACGCCTAAAGACTACTCCGTCCTGTTCGACCAATGGTGGACGAAGGACATCGAGTCCATGGTACTGCGCGACCGCAACCACCCGTCCATCTTCTGTTGGAGCATCGGAAACGAAATCATCGAGCGCAAAACGCCCGAAGCCGTCCTTACGGCATACGCCTTGGCAGGCCATGTACGCAGTCTCGACCCGAGCCGTCCGGTGACATCTGCCCTTGCGGCATGGGACAGCGACTGGGAAATCTACGACCCGTTGGCTGCCGCACATGACATCGTAGGCTACAACTACATGATGCACAAAGGCCCGTCGGACCACAAGCGTGTCCCTTCACGCATCATGATGCAGACAGAATCTTATCCGCGCGACGCATTCGCCAACTGGTCACGCGTCAACGACTACTCTTATATCATAGGAGACTTTGTATGGACAGCTATCGACTACCTCGGCGAATCGGGTATCGGACGCTTCTTCTATAAAGGAGAGACCGAAGGCGAACACTACCAACGTAACCAATTCCCGTGGCACGGTGCCTATTGCGGTGACATCGACCTTACTGGATGGCGTAAACCCATATCCTACTACCGCGAGATGCTCTTCTTCCCCGAACGCAACAAACTGTTCCTCTCCGTAAAGGAACCTACGGGTTACTACGGGGAAATCAAGGAAACCCAATGGTCCGTTTGGCCCACATGGGAGAATTGGAACTGGCCCGGACATGAGGGAAAGAATATCGACGTGGAGATTTACTCCCGTTACCCATCCGTACGTTTGTACTTGAACGACAAACTCATCGGTGAAAAGGCTACGACCCGGGAAGAAGAATTCAAAGCCATCTTCACCTTGCCTTACGCCCCGGGTACCCTTCGCGTCGCAGGCGTAGAAAACGGGCAGGAGAAAGAATCACGTACTTTGGAAACAGCCGGAAAACCGGCACGCATCCGGTTGACGGCCGACCGCACGGAAATCTCGGCCGATGGCGAGTCATTGGTTTATGTCGTGGCTGAAATTACGGACAAGAAAGGACGGGTGGTGCCTAATGCCGACAATCTGTTGTCATTCGAACTCCAAGGGCCCGGTACACTGTTGGCGACATGCAGTGCCGATTTAAAAGATTGCACGGCTTACACCGCTCCGGAACGCAAGGCTTGGAAAGGCCGTGCCATGGCCGTCGTGAAAAGCGGACGGGAAAAAGGCGGCCTCACCCTAACCGTAAAGGGCACGGGACTAAAAAAGGCTTCCGTCAGCCTCGACGTAAAATAGCCAGAAAAGAAACAAAACCATATTATTAACCTGATTCCATTTTTTGAGACCATGAAACGTCTGTCAAAACTCTCTAAATTCGTTTGCACTGTCCTGCTTCTGGCAGGACAGGCAAACTTGTTCACCGGTTGCAACGATGACATGCCGGCAGAAAGCTATTACACCTTCACGGGAGAAATGATGAGTGATTTTCTCATCGAACATGAGAACTTCTGTCTTTTCAAACGCATTGCGGAACGAGCCGGGAAAATGGACTTTTTAGGAAGCCGTGGCTCACGCACCTTCTTTCCCGCGACCAATGCGGGCGTGGAAGCTTTCCTGAAAGAGAAAGGATATGCATCTGTGGAAGACATTCCCGCTTCATTCTGCGATACGCTGTTGAGGGCGTGCATCATAGAAAGAATCATGTACACTTACGACTTGCCCGAAACGCAACAGGAAAACAACGAACTGGACTTACCACTCATCTTCGAAAGCAAGGGAGATACGTTGGATGCCAACCAAATGGCCTTGACCATCGTCAACCGCCGGGCCGCCATCATCAACGAATTGAAAAACGACTCCGTGGAAAACGGCGTGGTACATCCGGTTGACCGTGTCCTGGTACCCAGCACCAGTTTAGGTTCCACTCTGTTGGACGAACATCACGAGGATTTCCAGATTTATTACGAAGCCCTCAGACGGACGGGACTGATAGATTCCTTATACCGTTACCGGGACGAAGAATACGAACAGGAAAAAGGGAAGTATGCCCCTTTTACCCAAAGCATGCGCATCGGAAATGAAGACTACGTGGCCAAACTTCCGGACCACCGGTACAGCGGCTTCACCCTTCTCATCGTGCCGGACAAAGACCTGTACGGGAAATACCCCGACCGCTTCAACGAAAGCATGACCATGGACGAAAAAATTGATGCCCTTTACGAGTTGGCCGCAGAGAAATACAGCGGGGCAGATGCAGAAGCCATCTTCGGCCTGAACCAGACCGTTCCGGGTTCTGACAAGACATATAAAGAAATGTACTGGAACAAAGGTTCATTGACCCACAAGTACAACCCTCTGAACATGTTCCTCTCCTACCACATCATCGACCGCCTGTTCAGCAGTACGGCCAAACTGGTAAACACCATCGGCATCCACACCGCATACGCCGACCCGACGGACTGGGTCAGCACGCTGCTCGACTTCTCCACCATCAAATTGGAAAAGGTGTACCGTCCGGTAGACCCGGCTGTCGAATATCCCTCCGAATTTTATGTCAATCATTGCCATGCTTCCCAATACAACAATTACGAACGGATCCGGGGTGCCCATCTGACCGTTCCGGAACAAGAGAACTACTCTTTGAACGTGGCTTACTATTACATCGACGACGTGGTAGCTTACGACCCTGTCATGCGCAACACCGTCATGAATACCCGGATGCGCATAGATTTTGAACTCTTATGGCCGGAACTGACGAACAACAACATGCGGTTGTGCGGCAATCCTCTTAAGGAGTACAACAGCGGTGACAACAGCGAAGACGGGACGGAAGGTGGAGGCTTCAACTATTACCTTCCTCCCGGCTACTTGAAAAACATGTCATTCAGCGAGAACACCATGTTCATCGTAAAACGGCCAATCATCTATTGGTCCAATTACCAAGGAGACGACATCGCCGTATTGGGCACGAGCTATGACGTGACGTTCAGACTGCCATGCGTACCGCCCGGAGAATACGAACTTCGTCTCGGATACTGCGCGTTGGGAAGCCGTGGCATCGGACAGGTTTATGTAGACGGAGTACCACAGGGGCTCCCGATAGACATGCGCGATAAAGCTGATGCACCTAATATTGGGGGACTTTACAACGGATGGAACGGTGTAAGAAGCGAAAAAGACGGTGCTGCAGGAATTTATACGGAAGAAGAACTGCAGGAAAACGCCCGGACAATGAAAAACAATGGTTATTATAGTGCACCCAAGGGAGTATACTACTACTTCGGGGGAAGCGGCACTACCACAACTCCGGCTTATGACCCGTCCAAATGCGTCATCTTTTACAATCAGAATGATTTGTTGCGGCGGAAAATCTGCCAAGTGCAGGTACAACCCAACCGGCACCATACGATACGCTTACGTTCCGTGCTGTCCAGTGCCACCAGCGGAGGCTTCTCTTTAGATTACATGGAACTCGTTCCCATAAGCATCTGCGGTCCCGGCGGTATCGGGGAAGACATCTATTAAACAAAATACCTTTAGCCAATACCACGCCTGATTAGCGTGGTATTGACATATAAAAAATAAAGGAACATATTTTCATCAAAAATGCGTCCCATCCCATTTCTTTTCGTAACTTTGTACAAATTAATCCTACATGAAAAGCCGCGATTCCATATTCCTCACGCTCCTGTGGTCCGGATTGTTCCTTTCGTTCTTTACCCTGCACGCACGGGATTACTCGGCCACACCCCTTCCGTTTGCCTCTTCGCTTCCCTCAAGAGAAATCACCTCCCTTCATCAAGACCGCGAAGGCATGATATGGATTGGCACAACCCATGGTGTAGCACGTTATGACGGATACGAAACCATAGTGTTCAAATCTGATCCCTTACATCCCGACCTACTGACGGACAACTCCATTACGTTGATTACCGACACGGAACACCGCGTATTCATCGGTACACAAAACGGACTGAACCTGTTCGACAAACAAACATGGAAATGGATGCCCGTCCTGAATGGAGCGTTCTGTCATACGGAAATCAAATATGTGTACACTGACAAAAAACAGCAGTTATGGATTGCCACGGCACAAGCCTTGTACCGATGCGACGAACAATTGCATATCCTTCGACGATATGACCTGAAAGCCGCCGTCACCTCCATCTATGAAGACCACGCCCAACATTTATGGATATTGACCTGGGGCAAAGGTTTGTTCCGATGGGATGCTGAAAAAGACCATTTCACCGGCTATCCGGCCATAGGAAACGCCAACATACCTTTTGTCTTGTTTCAAGATCGCGACGAACATTATTGGTTAGGCACATGGGGCGACGGGCTTTTCCGTTTTTATCCCGAACGGAACGGCGCGGACATGTACGAACACCAGGACGTGGCAGACGACATTTTCTTCGATATAGAACAAGACGGGCACAACGGACAACTCTGGATGCTTTCCTATAATGCTTTGCACATATTCAACCGTCCCACAGACGGCATATTGCATTTCTCGTCCGCATCTGTCCCTTTCGACCGCAACCGGATGTTTTCCACTCTATTGAGAGACCGGGAAGGAGACCTTTGGTTAGGAGCATTCGACGCAGGCTACCATATATCTTTCTGTCCGGAAGAGCTATCGGGGCACAGTTTGCCTTTCATCAAAGAAACATTAGGATTTGATACCAACATCAACTGCATGTACGAAGATGAGGGCGGTGTACTATGGTTCAATCAAGAACGCAACGGCATCGGGCTGTACGCCCCGGATAGCGGGACCTACAACCTCCATCCCTATTCCCAAAAGAGGAATGTGGAAGTCAATCTCATCGCCCGTTCCCGGTTTCCCAACACGGTATGGATCGCCTCGGCTTTTGTCCCGACCGTGTTCCGGGCACAACGTCAGGGTATGGACATTCGCTTCACCGATACGCTGCTTTTAGCCCACGACGGGGCAGAAACCGGCCATGTCACCGGAATGCTTGAAGACCCGGCAGGCCGTTTATGGGTCATGACAGAAAGGAAACTGTTCGTATTCAAACCGGACGGCCATCCTCTCGCCGCAGTCACAAACCTCCCCGGAAACGTCAATGCCCTTTGCGAAGACCAACAAGGCCGGCTATGGATAAGCGATGCTACCGGCAGGCTCTCTTGCATGCATACCTATCCCACAGGAATCCGCCCCACAACCCGCTATAAACTACCCTTGTCCCCGCACGACCGCATCCGGCACCTTTGCTGCGACAGCACCGGACACATCTGGATGGCTACGGAACTGGGCTGCCTCTACAGTTTCTATCCAAAGGCTTCCAAATGGTCGAACCACACCTTGTCCGGTTTGCCAGACATGTCCCCGGTACTCCATTTGGAAGCCATCGGTAAAGACTTATGGCTTGTCACGCCGAGTGCCGTCATCCGGTATAACCCAGAGAAGCGTACCCGGCATACTTACAACACACAAGACAAGCATGTTCCCGTATTTGCCTTCCGTAACAACGCGTCGTGTACAGGACATAAAAAACTGTTATACGCCGGAGGCCACGGAGGATTCATCACCATACGTACCGACAAACCGCAACCGGAAGTAAAGCCGGACAAGATATTTCTCACGGACTTACGTATCGAAGACAGAAACATGCAGACCGACCCTTGCGAAGGATTTTCATGGAACGGCGGGCTGATTGTCTTGCCACCGGAAGCCTCCCGCATCGAATTCCGTTTTTCCTCCCTTACATATTCTTCTTCCGGAAACATCCGCATAGCATACCGGCTTGCCGACCTGGACCGGAACCCCATACAACTCAGAGCCGGTGTACACACGGCTTTCTACGACCGCCTGCCTAAAGGAACCTATACATTAGAGGTTTGGGGCATGGACGAAAACGGGCACACTACAGGTCCAAGCACCATTTATACCGTTGTCAAACGCCCCCGATGGTTTGAAACCTGGACAGCTTATACAGCCTATGCCGTCATGTTTCTTGTCTTGTGCATATGCGGTTTCCGTCTTTACGCCAAACACCTGCGCAAAAAGAACGCACAACTGTTACGCGAAGAAATCGCCCGGACAAAGTTGGAATACTTCACCAACGTTTCCCACGAACTGCTCACTCCGCTCACCGTCCTGTCCTGCCTGACCGATGAAATCGAACAAAACAGCCCCTCCGGTTCCCCTATAACCCGTGGCCTGCGCGACAATATCCTCCGCCTGAAAAAGCTCATCCGTCAAGTACTCGACTTCCGGAAAGCCGAACAGAAAAGCCTGTCCTTGCAGGCAAGCTACGGTGATGTGGCGGCTTTTATACGCCACATTGCACAAACGGACTTCACATTACTGGCCCGCAAAAAAGAGATTGACTTTAACCTGGACATCTTCCCTGAGGACATTTACGGTTTCTACGATGCGGACAAATTGGAAGAAATGGTATTCAATCTTCTTTCCAATGCCGTCAAGTACACACCATCCCGCCATAACGTCGGCATACGGCTACGTGCTGCAAAGAAAGACGATGGCAAGCACTTACGGTTGGAAGTATGGGATGAAGGCATCGGCATCTCCGCCCAAGAACAAACCAAAGTATTCACCCGATTCTACCGCTCCCCTCAAGCCAACGGAACCGAATCGAATGGCATCGGGCTGTCCCTGACACGAGATTTAGTCTACCTGCACCACGGCACATTGGACTTGCAAAGCACACCAGGCAAAGGCAGCCGTTTTACCATCGATCTGCCGTTAGAAGAAACTGCCTACCAACCAGAAGAAATCTGCCAGCCACCGATGGTGAACCATCCGGATACCGATACAACACGACCGTCAACCGACGGACTCGCACATTCTCCGTCCGCAAGGCTGTGTCCGACCATACTTATCGTGGACGACAACGCTGAAATCACCGATTCCATCGGGCGTTTAATCGGACAACGCTACCACATCATAACAGCCCACGACGCAAGACTGGCATTCTCTCGGCTCCAAGACCAAAATATAGACCTGATGGTGTGTGACCTGAAGATGCCTGGCACAGACGGACTGACACTCTGCCGAGAGGTGAAGAACGACCTGTCCACTAGCCATATTCCCGTCATCATCCTCACGGCACAAGCCACGGACGACACCCATGCGGCCTGCTACGAAGCCGGAGCGGACGGTTACCTGACCAAACCTTTTGACATTCGCGTACTCACCACCCGCATCGACAACCTGCTCCTGCAATACCGCCAACGCAGCCGACAGTTCCTTCACGCACCGGATACAGACTGCGATGTCCTACCTTACCAGAACCGGGACAAGACCTTTCTGGAAAACATGGTGAAGACCGTAGAAAGCCATTTCACGGACAGCGACTTCAATCTGGACTGCCTCGCCGCAGAAGCCAAGCTGTCCAAATCAACCATGAACCGCAAACTCAAAGCCATGACCGGGCTTACCCCGATGGATTTCGTAAAGAATATCCGTCTCCGGTCGGCTTGCCGCCTGCTACGGCAAGCCGACATGACCGTGTCCGAAGTGGCCTATGCCGTAGGCTTCAACGACCCGAAGTATTTTGCCAAGTGTTTCAAGGAGGAATACGGCCAAACGCCTAGCCAGTTCCAAGACAGGCCGGACATGGGAAATCGGGCATGACAAGTGCGTATCTCCCTTGAAAAATACGCCTTGCCGCGATTTTCCACCCTTTTGGCAATCTGTTACACCTGTCTTTGCCCGGATTCCATTAGCTTTGCCCCCGAAAACATTTTTAGATATAATGATATCATGAAACAAGACAAAGACCAACGCCGGACATCTCCCGGCACATTCTTTCCGGAGCATACCCCAAAACGCCCGACAATGAACCGAATGCAAGACCGCACACGATCTTTTTCGTTGTTCCGCCATACCGTTTTATGGTGTGCCATCGGCCTTTTGGGCATGCACTCCACCTATGCCATGGAAGTGGAAAGACTACGTACGGAAGCCGTGAAAAACCCTGTAGGTATCGATGTGGAAAAACCTATGTTCAGTTGGATGATGGACGCAGACAATGAACGGGGCATCTGGCAAACTGCCTATGAAATCTCCGTATTCACCGATGCCGCCCACAGCGAACAGGTATGGACCTCCGGCCGAATCGAATCCGATTGCCAGATAGACGTGCCTTATGACGGCAACCCATTGTCTCCTTCCACCCGTTACTATTGGACTGTGACCGTATGGGACAACAAAGGACGTGAATCCACTTCGTCCGAAGAAGCATATTTTGAAACCGGACTGCTCGGCAGCGGATGGGATGGCGCACGTTGGATCAAAGCGACCGACACGCCACTGGCTACATCCGAAAATGCCATCACGCACTATTCCGTAGAGGCGGATTTCGAAATCGACAACCTTTCTGCAGGAATCATCTTTGCCTCGAATGCCGAGCACAGCCATTACCATATGTGGCAAGTGAACCTCGAAGCCGGTTATCCCCGTTTCCGCCCACACATCTGGCGCGGCCCCGACCTCGCGGACGCGACCTGCCTGGCAGAGATAGACCTTCGCCCGTTCATCGACGTGCAACTGCATAAGTCCTACCATCTGCGCATCGAAGTGGACGGTGACGTGGCGCGTACGTACATCGACGACGTATTGATTGACACCCGAACGAATCCCGACGGTGGAGATTACGGATACGGCACGGTGGGCATCCGCCAGGACCGCGCCCTAAACAATTACAATGATACGGAACGTGCTTATTTCGACAACTTTACCGTAACCGATTTAGAGGGAGAGAGTCCAAAAATATTGCTTCACGAAGACTTCTCGGACGAAAACAACCCTTTTACCACAGGACAAATCAAGGACAGACGCCTGTTCATCGAAGCCTCCTATTCCTGGTACAATCCCATGAACACTCCAACGGTATATGCACTCGATTTGGATTTCCTCATCGAGCGTGACAACGCAGGCATAATCTTTTCAGGCTACGACACGGACAATTTCCACCTGTGGGGCATCAATGTGCGCGACAAAGAAACACCGTTCTTGCGCCGCCACGTGAAAACAAACGGTGCGTTCAGCTCCAACGATGCCGATTTAGGCAAGTTTTTCACTAAGGCCGAACTCACCGGCTCGCTCCACCATCTGACCCTCAAGGTGAATGGCACGACTGTGGAGACCTATATCGACGGGACACTTGTGGACACCTATACCGACACGTCCGGCCGGTTGAAAAACGGCCTGATTGGCTTCCGCACCTACCACGACTTGACCATGGACGAGATGGCGTATTATGACAACATCAAAGTGACCACCTACGACGAAGAGGACGGCACGCAAGGTACCGTGACTTTCTCCGAAGATTTCGAAGGAGCCGGAATGGCATTCAGCGACGGTACCGTGATAACGAAGAAAGGCAGCAAAATGCTGTGCGTACACTCCACTTACGAAGAGACTTGTGCCATGCAGACCGGTACAGAAAAGGGCATCCCTCTTTTCCGCAAGGCTTTCACTGCAAAAAGCACGGTGAAATCGGCTAAAATCTACGCATCCGCTCTTGGGGTATTCGATTTGTTCATTAACGGAAAGCGCGTCGGACAAGACGGTACGACCATGTATGATGAACTGAAACCGGGCTGGACCGACTACCGGAAAGAAATCAACTACATGACCTACGATGTGACCCCTCTTATACAAGAAGGCGAAAACGCAGTCGGCGCACAAGTGAGTAACGGCTGGTGGGGCGGAGCCATCGCACATGGCATGTACGGTTCCCCCTCGCTCGGGTTCATCGCCAAACTAAGGCTTGAATACGAAGACGGCACGATAGAAAACATCGTAACCGGAACGGACTGGAGCTGTTCTTACTGCGGCCCCGTCATTTCAGGAGACATCTACAACGGCGAGACGTATGACGCACGCCGCGAAAGCGACTGGAGCATGCCGGAATATGATACCTCCGAATGGTTCGCCACAGCTGAAAACACAGAATTCAACGGAGAAATCACAGCCTTCCGCAGCCCCACGGTCAAGGTGCGCGACTTCTTGCGCCGCACGCCCCAGACCATCACCGTATATGAAGGCACGAAAGCCTCCGGCACCACTTACGGCACTATCAATGTGGTCCGTACATTGGAAGGCACGGAAACCCTCCGGCTGAAAGCCGGTGAAACCGCCCTTTTCGACCTCGGACAAAACATGACGGGATGGATACGGTTCACGACCAAAGGAGAACGCGGCACGAAGCTCCGCTTCAAGTTCGGGGAAATGCTGAACGACACGGGAGCAGCCGACCGCGCCAATGACGGACCGGGCGGAAGCCTCTACACCTACAATCTCCGCACGGCGGAAGCCACACTCCACTACACGCTGAAAGGAACGGAAGAGGGCGAGACATTCCAACCCTCCACCACTTTCTTCGGCTTCCGTTACTGCGAAGTAACAACCACCTCGGATGTGGAAATCAGTAAACTTACGGGAGAATTCGTCGGTTCCGACCTCGAAGAACTGGCTACTTTTGAAACTAGCCATCCGGACATAAACCAACTTTACAGCAACATCATCTGGAGCCAACGCGACAATTTCCTGAGCGTGCCCACCGACTGCCCGCAACGCGACGAACGCCTCGGTTGGACGGGCGACACACAAGTGTTCGCACGCGCGGCTTCCTATAATACGGACACACGTGCCTTCTACCGTAAATGGTTGAATGACCTGCGCCAAAGCCAACGCGAAGACGGGGCATATCCGGAAATCGCACCGTTCTGCAACTTCTGGGGCTTCGGTAACTCAGGATGGGCCGATGCCGGAGTCATCGTACCTTGGACCGTCTATCTCATGACCGACGACCAAAGTGTACTGAGCGAAAGCTACGCTTCCATGAGCCTCTACATGGATTGGCTCTCCACACAAAGCGGAGGAGGCTTCAAGTACAACGGTGCCGGTACGGCCACAGGCGACTGGCTCTCTTACGAGACCACGGACGGACGCTACGTCAGTGTATGCTATTATGCCTACGTGGCCCAACTGATGAGCAAGATTTCAGGAGTGCTGAGCGAGGCACAGGCCGACCGTTTCTATTTGGATTCACTGAAATACAGCACTCTCTACGAAAACATCAAGGAAGAATTCCAACGCAGGTATCTCAATTCCGACGGCCTGCCCAACATATCCACGCAAGCCTCTTACCTGATGGCCTTGAAGTTCGGCCTGTTACCCGAAACCGCCATAGGGAAAGCCCGCGAAGTGCTGCGCAAAAAAATCACAGACAACGGTTACAAACTGAGCACCGGATTCCTCGGCACGAGCATCCTAAACCAGACACTCAGCGCGGAAGGCATGGATGACTTGGCCTACGACCTGCTGCTGCAACGCGAGAACCCATCGTGGCTGTACAGCGTAGACCAAGGAGCCACGACTATTTGGGAACGTTGGGACTCCTACACCAAGGAAGGCGGGTTCAACAAGCACCCGTGGATCATGAACTCCTTCAACCATTACTCCTACGGTGTGGTGTCGGAATGGATGTTCCGTTACGTGGGCGGCATCGAGGCAGACGAAACACAACCCGGATTCAAACACATCATCCTGCAACCCACTCCGGACTTCAGGACGGCATTCCCCACCGGACAAAAACGCATCACGCAGGCCAAGGCATCTCATCTGTCCGGATACGGGCGTATCAGCAGTGAATGGCAATACAAAGAGGACGGACGCATCAGCTATACGGCCACCGTACCGGCCAACACTACAGCCACACTCTATCTGCCCCTAATGGAAAAGACAGACAACATCACTGAAAGTGGAAAAGACCTGAAAGAAGCAGAAGGCGTGGACTTCAAAGGCATAGTAGACGGAAAGGCCGTGATAGAACTGCAATCGGGCACCTACCAGTTCGACATGGAAAAGGGAAGCCCCGACCGTGTGGAAGAAAGTACGTCCCCAAACTTACGCATACATCCCAACCCCTTCTGTGACAGGCTCCATCTTTCTTGCAGCGAAGACATCCGCTATGCCAGTGTCACGGCTTGCAACGGGCAAATCCTGTATCGCCAGCACCGTGGTGGGAACATCGACACGTCTGCTTGGGCACCCGGCATCTACGTGGTGAGGGTGGCACGCCGGAACACAGCTACACCGAAAAGGCTATCAAGAAATAAAATGACAACCGAAAAGAAAAGCACTTCCTTATAACGCTCTGTATACCAACATAATGAAACAAGCAAATCGTTTGGCTTAGATTGATTTTCCATTCTGCGCCAAACGATTTTTCAATCTCCTGAGATTGATTTCCCGTTTGGCGCAGAATGATTTTCGGACGAGGCTTTCCTTTACAATGCTTTCCATTCCCCCATAAAAAAACGGCCATTCGCTTGCCTAAATCAGCAAAAATCTTTTTCTTTGCCACTGCAATCCAATATACTTCAATCAATGAAAGACAAAACATTACACCTGATTTCAATCCTGTTAGCCGGGTGCAGCACATTCCCGGCCCTCGCACAAAATTTCAGCTCAAGCAGCAACCTGAAGCCCCAACCCACGGCAGACCGCGTCGTACCCTTCCGGCTTTCGGACAAGGGCATCACCCATAAATATGTAGAATGGGGGGCAGACATTGCATGGCTTGATGAAAACAACCTGCGACGCAGTGCCGCCTTCATGGGCAAGGACAACCTTGACGTGGTACGCACATCCTTCCAACCGGACCTGCCCATCGTGGACGGAAAAATGCAACAGGGGACAATCGACACACTGCAAATGCGCGTCAACATGTTCAAATGGGTCAAACCCGATGTCAAACTCATGATTAATTGTGACGCGCCTTTCATGAGCACTTATTACACGGACGAGAACGGAGCCAACGCCGCCCATTGGGCAGAAATCATAGACCTTTCCACCCAATATTACCAAGATGCCGGTTACGAGGTCGTCTCTGTCGCCCCGTTCAACGAACCGGATTACTTGTACAACAACCAAGGTTCACCTAATGAGGCAAAACGAAAAGCCGAGTTTGCCGCAATCATCACGGAATTAAAGCAAAAAGAACGTTTCAATAATATCCGCATGTGTGGCGGAAACACGCTGAACTCCGACCAGGCCTTGCCGTGGTACAATTACTTGAAAGACCAACTGGATGAGGGAAACACGCACCAACTGGCCGGAAGTTTCGACAACTTCGCCCAATTCTTCACCACGGTGAGAGAAGACGGCAAACATGCCACCGGTGACGAGATGCACAACGTCATGGAAGCCATGGTAGGCTTGGAATACGGCATGCAAACCGGAATATGGTGGGGATGGGCAGAATACACACGTGGCGAGTTCTGCAAGGCGAGCCATGGTGAACGGTTGGCCTACGCGGAGCATCGTCCCAACTGGACGGCAGCGTCGGTCTACCGTGCACCGGACGGCAAGGTACAGGCGTTCGGCGGGACATCCGAACGGCAAGCCGTCACCACCTCCTACCGCTTCCTTTCTAAAGAGCGCGACGTGTTCTTCGACGGACACGGGCCGCAACGGGAATACGTCATGGAGCTTCCGGGCGGAGCACCGGGAAGTTACCAAGACGGGCAGACCAATGCCGAAACCGTGGTGAACATCACGTGGGGCGATGACGTGCAACCCGTGGTGGACGGCACCTACGCATTAATCAACAAAAGCAACCTAAAACTGTTGGACAACGACAACGGCTCCCTCACCTCATCCACTTATTCCACAGGCAAAAAGTCGTTGCAATGGCATGTAAATCCGGTAGACGCTCGCATCGGAGGTGCGTTCAGCTACCACCAGATTCTTTCGGGCACTTCAAACCAGACGCTCGACGTACTGAACTGGTCGATGGACGACGGCACGGAAATCATACTTTACCAAAACAACAAGGGCACTAACCAACAATGGTACTTGGAATATGCAGGCGACGGATGGTTCCGCATCCGCAACCGCAACAGTTCGCTGTGCCTCAAGACATCAGGCAACAAAATCGTACAGGCCGAACCAGACGAAGAAAGCGCAGCGCAACTCTGGCGCTTCATCCCGACCGGCATCCGTCCGCGCATCCGCGACATCGATGCTCCCACCGGCCTGAAAGCCGAAATCCGCGCATCCTCCGTACTCCTGACATGGGAAAAGGCAGACGCCACAGCCCCGACCTACACCGTGCTGCGTTCGGAAAATCCGGAGGAGGGTTATGAAATCATCGCACGCTACGTGGAGGACACGGCTTTTGTGGACAACAAAGCCGAAGAGGGAAAGACATATTATTACACCGTCAAGACTGTGGATGCTTCGATGAATACTTCCCCGGCATCCTTGACCGTAAGCGCAAGCGTAGCCCCGACGGATGCCCTCTTCGCACGCTATGAATTTGAAGAAAACCTCCACGACACGACCCTTAACATCCGCCACGGGGTCATGCCGGAAGATGGTGTGTACACCGAAGGAAAATCCGGCCAATACGCTTTGGCTCTGGACGGTTCTGGCCAGTACGTGCAACTGCCGACCAACGTGGCCGACCATGAGGAAACCACCATTTCAACGTGGGTGTACTGGCAAGGCGGCAACAGTTGGCAGCGCGTGTTTGACTTCGGAAACGGGGAAGACGAATATATGTTCCTCACCGTGCGTTCGGATGACGGCCGGATACGGTTTGCCGTCAAAAACGGTGGAGACGAACAGCAATTAGACGGCGAACGAATCACGCCATACCGCAAGGAATGGATACATCTGGCCGTCACGATAGGAAAAGATGAAGTTTGCCTCTATTTGAACGGAGCACTTATGGCTTCTTCAAAAGACATGACCTTGCGCCCTTCCGACTTCCACCCGTTGCTGAACTACATCGGGCGCAGCCAGTCTGCAGCCGACCCGTTGTTCAACGGCAGTATCGACGACTTCCGTATATACGATTATGCTTTAAGTGCTGAAGACATCAAGAAGCTCGCAGACGGCACCACCCGTATCTGCGGCACGCCGAAAGACGAGCCAGGCACGTTCGACGTAGGTCCGTTGCCTGCCGACCGCCGCCTCGACGTGCGTTACTTGTTGGACAACGGTCCGGAAAGAGTGGACTTCCACATTTACGACCTGCAAGGCAACATGCAACTTACCCAAAGAGGCACGAACGGAGCCACGACTTCATTCGATGTCAGCAGACTTCCTGACGGCATGTATATCCTGAAAGCCCGGTGCGGACAGGCGAACGACAGCAGGAAATTTACGGTACGGCATCCTTAACGTGGATGCGCACGACCACACCCTAAACCGTCCCGGAAAACAGTTCCCTTGTTTTCCGGGACGGTTCCGTTTATGGAGCGGGAACTATTCGTGGAATACGCTCAATGCAAAAAAATACAAAAGTTTGCAAAAACGTGGGGGGGGGGGTAAACGGGATTATCGTATATTTGACACCGTTTCCGGAAGGAAATAGAGAATATTGATATTATTAATTTAAATTCTGTCCAAAATGAAAAACAGATTACTTGCCTTAATGGCACTTTGCGGTGCGACTTCGTCAACACTTCCCTTGTGGGCCGCATGGGATGATCCCGTACTACAATTCACAGAACCGAACTTAGCTACCGATGGTACCGGAGGCGGGGTGTTCTACATCTACCACGTAGCCACACAAAAGTTCATGGCCGCCGGACAACCACACGGCACACGTCTTGTAGTAGCAGACGATGGACAAGAAGTAACCCTAAGTTACGGGCAAGACTATGAATTGAGCCGCCGTGCGGAGAGTGACCCTGAATACTCGGAAGCCTACGGTTGGCGCTTAAGTATGATGAAAGCTCCCTCCAACGGAGGTTTCCATGAGTTGTTCAACGATGCAGCCGCTAGCATTTGGGTAGACCACAACAAACAGGGACATATCTTATGGAAGATTGTGGCACAGGACAAGGCCAACAAGGTCTACCGCATAAAGATGATAGATGAAGACAAGCTTTATGGCACGGAAGCAAACGACGGCTTGTACGCCAATGCCTACATGGGAATAGACGAAGGAAAGCTTGAAGTGTTCCCGTCCATCGACACATCCACTTCCGGACATGAAACTGCCAGCTTGGATTGGAAGTTCGTGGATTCCGAGGTATATACGGTCTATAAAGCCAAGAAAGAATTGCAAACTCAACTGAATGCCGCTGACGAGGCCGGATTCAGCGATTATGCAAAGTATGCCGAGATTTATAATAAGGCTAACGCCACGGCTGAAGAAGTCGAAGAAGCAGCCAAAGCCTTAAAGCAAGACATCGTAAACTGGAAGAGTTCGGAAGCCACACCGGACAAACCCGTAGAATTCACTAACGCCATCGCTAATAATTCGTTTGCTGACGGGAACAACGGTTGGAATGTAGTGGGAAGCATCGGACATCAAAGCGGAACGAGCTACGAGACTGCCGACAACAAATACAAAATGGATCACTTCTCCGAAAAATGGGTGACTTCTGCCAACAACGGCAACCTTTCGGGCAATCCGATGGATATCTCCCAAACTTTGGAAAACATGCCTGTGGGAAAATACCGCCTCACGGCCAACACCATCGGATACTGGCAAGGCGACTGGCAAAATACCGTGCCCCATGGGGTCTACGTCTTTGCCGAGAACAACGGGACGGAATACCGTGCCGAAGCACACACCATCGAATTCGGTGGAATCAGAGGTACTGAAGCCCCTGCTGAAGGCACTCCTTCTCCGCGCAATGTAATCTTGGAATTCTTCGCCTTGGAAGGCTCTATCAAGATAGGCTTCAAGACCGTCAACACAAACTGCAACTGGGTGGGCGTGGACAATTTCAAGCTCGAATATCTGGGTCTGGTCGAAGGCGGCATGGCAGAAGAACTGAACAAGGTCATCACCAAAGCCGAAGAACTAAAAGCAAAATATGACACCAACCAAGAAAAATACTCAATAGCCGGAGAGGAAAAGTTCACCAAGATGCTCCAAGCCGCTAAAGATGCGGCCTCCAACCCGGAAGTCGATGACAAGACCTTGGGCATGTTACTCACTACGGTACAAACCGGCATGGACACGCTGACTGCTGATGTGAACGCCTACAAGACCTTGAACCAAAAAATTTTGGATTTGTCAAATGCATGGGACAACGGAGTATATGTAGATTTAGACCTCCCCGATTACGAGCAATTCCTCATAGATTTGGAAACGGCACGGGATGGCAGGACATTCAATCCCGCCGAAGTAGACAGCATACAACCGCGCGCCGACCGGATTTGGATGTCGGGAATAAAGAAGGCCTTACTAAATGGGGATACCGACAATGTGACTGGGATAATGAATAATCCCGGTTTTACGGGCAGCAAGGACGGGTGGAAATACGACTTCGTGTCTGGTGACAACAAGTTCAACTATGGCTATAACATGGGTGAAGTTTATCAAACGGTTTGTGACGTATACCAGGAGTTGGAGGGCTTGCCCAATGGCACGTATGAAGTCACTTTGCAAGGGTTCTACCGCCCGACATTGAATAGCACCTGCGCATCTGCATGGGGCCTGGAAGGCGATACCACGAATGACATTTTGGCTTATGCTTTCGGCAACAACACAAAAGCCAAGCTATGCCACCCGTTTGAATGCGTACAAGACACCAATACCGTGAACAATTGCGAGCAGTTGACAGCCGGTGGAGCGGAACTTGAAGGAAAGTGGACTCCCAATGGCATGGCCAGTGCTGCAGCCATCATGGAAGCCAACCCCGATGCTTATAAGCTCTCTTTCAAATGTTATGTGGAAGATGACGGGAAACTCCGTGTGGGAATAACCATTCCACAGGCCGGATTAGCCACATATTGGGCTTTGTTTGACAACTTCCAAATCAAATACGCCGGAGCTGATGACATGAGCGGTGCCGTTTCTACCATCAACGCCCTGATTGCAGAAGCCACTGATTTGCTTAACAACGAAGAAGCCCTGACCACAGAAGAAGCCAAACAAACACTGGGCGCAGCCATCGAAGCTGCCAACAATGCCATAGCTGAAGGCTTGACCCTCGAAACCTACAAAGCACAAAACGAAGCTTTGAACGCTGCCATCAAGGGCGGACATGATGCCATGTCGGCAGCTTCCGCGTTCGAGACATTGGTAACAGAGCATATCAACAACTTCGACACGGGCGTATACGACCCATACTCGTCCAAAGCAGAATACGGTAAATTCCAAGACCTATTGTTGGATGAAATGGAACCGGCACTGGCACAAAGCCTGGAATCCATAAAATGGATTGAAGATGCCACCATGAAAATCGACAAGGCTTACGCCACGATGGTAAGCACGGACATCGACTTCACCGGAGCTAGCATCAACGCGCCAGCCGATGTCACCGCAATGATACAAAGCCCGAGTTTCTCCGTTCCCGACCCGAACGACCCCTCCAAGGAACTCTCCTCCATCAAGGGATGGGTGACCACGGAAGGCAACAACGCCAACGCGACCGGTGCACAGAACTATGAGTTCTACGGGGGCAAGGGCGATGCAGACATTCACCAAGTACTGTATGCCTTACCCAAGGGATACTACCGTTTGGTTTATAACGGCTTTTACAGAGCCGGAGGAGCAGTGAAAGCCGCCGTTGCACACCGCGACAGCACGGATGCCCGGAATGCGAAAGTCTATGTAGAGGCCGGTGATGGTAAATGGAGCAAAGAACTGGCTTCCATTTTCGACCACGTAAACGAATACAAGTATGATGGCGGTGATTTCGCATTGGCTGACAGCCTCTTCCCTGAATCAGACAAACTTTACCACTTTGTGGTGAACAATGTGAACGGGACGAAAGCTGCATTCGACGAAGGATTGTACGAAGGTAACTTCTCATTCTACGTATCGGAGAACGGGCAACCTGTCACCATCGGAGTCAGCAAAAAAGAAGTAATTCCTAACGACTGGGCTATCTTTGACAATTTCCGCCTCTATTATTACGGTGACGGAGATGCTAACAAACCGGGAGACTTCACTTCTGCCATAGAAGATGCTGTTACCGACGGCAAGGCAAACGTAGTAAGCACAGCATGGTATACCATCAACGGCGTACGTGTAGATGAGCCGAAACAACGCGGTATCTATATTCGTCAGGATTTGATGAGCGACGGCACCAAGAAGTCAGTGAAAGTGATAGTCAAGTAACTTCTTGTTTAAGTTAATACAATGTTTTGTGATGAGCCGGTTCGAACCATGTGAATCGAACCGGCTCACTTTATCTCCTCTTAAACAATACCTAATAAATGCAACATCAAAGGCGTAAAAAGAGCCGTCAACAACCCGTTCAGAATCAATCCTAAGCTAGCATACGCCCCATAAATACGCCCGTATTCCATGGCACGCGATGTCCCGACGGCGTGCGAAGCCGTGCCCATGCTCAGGCTTTGGGCGATAGGGCTTTTCACCCTCCCTACCTGAAGAATCTTAAATCCGCATACCGCTCCGAACAGTCCGACCAACACGACAATGGCAGCCGTCAGGGAAGGAATACCGTTTAACGATTCCGTCACGGCCATCGCAATAGGAGTCGTGACCGACTTGGGCGCAAGGGAAATAATCACATCATCGGAGGCTCCCATCCATTTGGCAGTCAATACCACCGAAACAATGCCGACAAAACAACCGACCAACTGAGAAACCAACACCGGCATCAGTTGCCGCCGGATGCTCTTGAGTTGCAGATACAAAGGTACTCCCAAAGCCACGATGGCCGGTTTGAGCCAGAAGTCGATGATGGAAGCACTCCCGGCATACGTCTCGTACGAAATACCCGTAACTTTCAGGAAGCCTATCAAGGCCAATATGGCCAACAATATGGGATTCAACACCACCCAACCTGTACGCGCCTGCAAACGTTTGGCCAGAAAATACACGCCGAACGTCAGCGCGATAAGGAAAAAATCACTTTCTAAATACTCCATGTCTTCTTACCCATTGATGCACGTGCCCCGTGACAACTAGAACCAATACCGTACTGACCACCGTGGCCGTAAAAATCGGCCAGAACTCAGCGGCAATCACATCGAAATAAAGCATCAGGGCCACTCCCGGCGGAACGAAAAAGAACCCCATGTTGCTTACTAAGAAATCTGAGATACCCTTGACCCAACGCAGCTTTACCCATCCCATCTGCAAGAAGGCGGTCAGGAGAAGCATACCGATAATGCTACCCGGCAATTTTACCCCCGTGGCCCACACCACGAAGTCGCCCAAAGCCAGACAGCCGAACAAAATCGTACATTGTTTTACCATGTCTACAATCTTTATAATCTTATTACCTTATATAAATAGCCCATCAGCCACCCAAAAAGCTTCCGGCAAATTCCCCGTCCCATTATTAATTATAACAAAATTCATGCAAAATTATGATATAATACAGATACGGGCAATAAACCGGTAATAAAAATGCTTAATGCTTGCCATAAAAGAAAAACCATATCTCATAGGTAGGAAAAAAGTCTTTTTGTCGTACGTTTGACATATTAATACGGCTTTCCCTGCCACACATCAGTAAATAATCCAAATTCATATGGACATCGAACCGATTTTTCCGTAACTTTGGCTCATCAACTATTAGCATTGACATCATCATGAGAAGAAGACTACTATCACTTTGTGCCGTCCTTTGTATGGCACTGGTCGTAATGGCTGAGGGCAAAGCCAAGTATGTATTTTATTTTATCGGTGACGGAATGGGAGTCAACCAAGTAAACGGAACGGAGACCTATATGGCTGCCGTGGAAGGGCGTATCGGAACATCACCGCTCTGCTTTGCACAATTTCCATACGTGGGGCTTGTCACGACGTATTCCGGTACGAACGGGGTAACCGATTCTGCCGCCGGAGGAACGGCCCTTGCTACCGGAAACAAAACGAAAAACGGAGCATTGGGCATCAAGTCCGACTTGACCACCCGCATCAATAGCATAGCCGCTTTGGCCAAATCAGAGGGGAAGGCCGTGGGCGTCACTACAAGCGTATCCGTGGATCATGCCACTCCCGCATCTTTCTATGCCCACGTAAAAGACCGGAACATGTATCATCAAATCGGCAAAGACCTCATAGCAGCCGGGTTCGATTTCTATGCCGGTTCCGATTTCCTGCAACCGGAAAACAATGAACTGAGCGGAAATAAGGACTTGTACACACAATGCCGGGAGGCCGGTTATACCATCGCACGCGGATATGCCGACTACCGTAAAAAGGCAAAAAAAGCCGATAAAATGCTCCTGTTGCAAACCGAAACGGCCAACAAGGCAGACCGTACCAGTATCCCCTACGCCATAGACCGTCAAAAGAATGACCTTACCTTACAGGATATTACTCGGGCAGCCATCCATTTCCTCAGCCAAAAGGATACGGACGGTTTCTTTTTGATGGTGGAAGGCGGAAAAATCGACTGGGCTTGCCATAGCAACGATGCGGCAACAGCTTTTAAAGAGGTTATAGACATGGACAATGCCATCAAAGTGGCATACGAGTTCTATGAACAGCATCCTGACGAAACGCTGATTATCATCACAGCCGACCACGAGACCGGAGGGATTGTTTTGGGAACAGGTAAGTACGAACTGCGTACCGACCTGCTGAAATACCAAAAACAAAGTGCGGGAGCCTTCAGTAAAATGATAGCCGCACAACACCAGAAAGAGGGCAAAAAGTTCACGTGGGATTTCGTACGCAAGCAGTTACAGGACAACTTCGGATTTTGGTCTCAAATACCATTGGATGAACGGGAAACGGAGCAACTCAAAAAAGCATACGAGAATTTCTGTGAAGGAGTGGCCAAAGACACGAAGACATTGTATGAAAGCGAAAACATCATTGCCTCTACAGCACGGCAACTCATGGCTCGGAAAGCTATGGTAGGATGGCAAAGCGGAGGACATTCCAACGGCTATGTTCCGGTGTTTGCCATAGGAGCCGGTGCCGAAGAATTCACCGGACGTATCGACAACACGGAAATCCCTAAAAAGATAGCTGAAATAGCGGGCTACAAGGAATAAGGAAGACAAAACACACAACCTATAAATAGAAAGAGAAGTAGAGGAAGGAGTTCCCCGTACTTCTCTTTTTTCTTTTTCAAATGTCATATATACCTGATTTTATTTGCATTAACAGGAATGACATAGCATTGCAACCAACATTTAAAACGAACGTTACAGTGTCTTAAAAAGACTTTAGTTCCTTTGCAGTGTATTTAGAAAGCGACTCAAATACATATAGCAAATAGAGAAAAATGGAAACTAAAGTTTTAACGAGATTGGGCAAGAGCATGGCTATCCTGACTATCAGCAGCCTGACGACCCATGCCATACAGGCTCAAAGCTTGGTGAGAGGGCAAGTGACGGACACAAAGGGTGAACCGTTAATGGGCGCCACTATCAAGGTAAAGAACAGTCAAGAAGGAGCCATCACGGACTTGGACGGGAAGTTTTCGTTCGAAAGCAAGCGGACGCTGACAGCCAAGGACCGCCTGGAGGTGAAATATGTAGGTTTCAAGACGCAAGAAATCGAATATTCCAATAAAGTCCTCCAAGTTCTTTTGGAGGAAGACGCGGAAGAAATCAATGAGGTAGTGGTAACCGCATTGGGAATCAAACGCGACGAGAAAGGTTTGGGATACGCCACGACGAAAGTGGAAGGCAGCCAAATCACCGGTACAATGCCGGCTAACTGGTCGTCGGCTCTGACAGGAAAAGTGGCCGGATTGAGCATCATCTCTTCCGGAGGACCTCTAAGTACTAGCCGGATATCCGTGCGAGGAGATGTTTCACTGAATGCGAATGGCAATAATGCTTTGGTAGTCGTAGACGGTGTTCCCCTGAGCAGCCCGATGACCAACCCGGGAATGGCCTACGGAGCCGGCGATGCAGCCGAACTCTCGGTAGACTACGGCAATGGTTTCTCAGACTTGAATCCGGAAGACATCGAAAGTATCCAGGTATTGAAAGGAGCCAGTGCCACAGCCTTGTACGGTTCACGCGCAGCAAACGGCGTCATCATGGTAACCACCAAATCGGGAGCCAATGCCAAAAAGGGGCTTGGCGTTTCTTATAGTGCCCACGTCAGTATGGATAACGTCATGCGCTGGCCCGACTATCAATATGAATTCGGACAAGGACAAGCCAAAAACATCGGTGCGGAAGGTACGGCATACGCCGGACAACATTACTATTCATACGGTGCCGGTCCGGACGGGACCCCCAGTACCGGTGGAACCAGCAGCGCATTCGGTCCGCGTTTCGAAGGACAGATGTTCTATCAATACTCTCCGGAGAACCAAGGCCGTGCCGATGCTGCGACTCCTTGGGTGGCTTACAAAGACAACCGGAAAGACCTGTTTCAAACAGGTTATACACTGACCAACTCCGTAGCGTTGACCGGAAAATCAGACCGGGGCAACCTGAGAGCCTCTATCACACATACCAAAAACGAATGGATATTGCCCAATACCGGCTTTCAACGCGTATCGGCCATGGTATCGGCAGCCCAACAAATCTCACGTGCTTTACGTGTCAACTTCAAAACGAGCTATACTTATCGTAAAATCAACAACACTCCCGCATTGGGATACAACAGTAATTCCATTGCCTACTTCCTCATCTTCCAGAATCCGAACGTGAACCTGGACTGGTTGCGCCCCATGTGGAAAAAAGGGCAGGAAGGACTTGAACAGTTGCAGCCTTACAGCAGCTACATCGGTAATCCCTTTGTCACGCTGTATGAAGCAGAGAACCCTTCGGAAAAGCATAACGTCGTCTCTACCGTATCGGCCAACCTGAAGCTAAGCAGCAAGTTCGACTTCATGATACGTTCCGGCATACAACTCTCGGCCGACCAACGCGAACAGCATCGCCCCATCAGCGACGTGGTATTCCGCAACGGGTTCTTTAAAAAAGAAAACGTTTTCGACTACGAATTGAATAGCGACGCCTTGTTGACCTATCATGATTCATACGACGGAGGATTCCACCTCAATGCTTCCGTAGGAGGCAACATGATGCAACAACGTTATGACTTACTGTCGGCTTCCGTCAACGGACTTATTACCCCCGGTGTGTACAAGCTGTCTAACGGAATCTCTAACCCGAACGTCGTGAATACCATCCGACGGAAAGCTTTGAACAGCCTTTATTTCACCGCCAACCTATCCTGGCAGTCCAAACTGTTCCTCGATGTGACAGGACGCAACGACTGGTCGTCTACCCTTCCCCGTAACCACCGTTCTTTCTTCTATCCTTCGGTCAGCGCCAGTGCCGTCATGAATGAATTATTCGCCCTGCCCGACCCCGTCAGTTTCTTTAAGCTCAGGGCTTCTTTTGCCCAAGTCGGTAACGACACCGACCCTTATAAGACCTCCGCTTACTACGACAACAGCAATTTTCCGGGGGCGGCCGAAGTGGCTTCCACTTTATACAATCAAGACTTTAAACCTGAAATCTCGACGAACTACGAGGCCGGCTTCGACTTCCGTATGTTCGACAATCGAATAGGTGTAGACTTCTCGTTTTACTATAATCGCACTAAAAACCAAATTTTGGATGCTCCTCTCGACCCGACCACAGGATACAGCCGCGGCACAATCAATTCCGGCTGCGTCCGTAACAGGGGATATGAATTGGAAATCACGGCCACGCCGGTCCTGACACGCGACTTCCGATGGAACACGACGCTCACATGGTCGAAGAATGACAATAAAATACTTTCACTGGCTGAAGGAGCAGACGAAAACCAGGTCATCAGCACTGTGGGAACCGCATCCATCATCGGACGTGTAGGAGGTACCACAGGAGATTTATGGGGCTACAAACTGGTACGCGACCCCGAGGGCAACGTGATTATCGGAGACAACGGCTTACCCGAACAAGCCGACGAAATCGAATATGTAGGTACAGCCTATGCCGACTGGAAAGCCGGATGGTATAATGAGTTCTCTTATAAAGGCTTTAAATTAGGAATCCTGCTTGACGGACAAGTAGGCGGTACAATCTACAGCATGTCATTCCACAAAATGATGGAACAAGGCAAACTCACACAATCCCTGAACGGACGCCTTCCGGGCACGGAGTATTATATGGATGCCAACGACCCGCGCATTGCAGCCGCCGGCTACACGCCCCAAAGCGGAATGTACATGATAGCACCGGGCGTGGTACGGAATGACGACGGAACGTTCTCGCCCAACACGAAAGTGGTAACTATCGAAAGTTTTTATAAGGAGTATTATCGGAGAGCCAATGTAGAAACCAACTCGTTCGATGCCTCTTTCTTGAAAATCAGAGAAATCCGATTGGAATACGAACTCCCTAAGAAAGTCTTGGAAAAATCTCCATTCTCAAAAGCCTCGATAGCCGTATACGGACGCAATCTGTGGTGTTTCACTGACTATCCTCTCTTCGACCCGGAATCCGTAGCCTTGGATGGCAGTTCCATGGTATCCGGTATAGAAACAGGCTCGCTGCCTACTACAAGAACTTTCGGCTTCAACCTCAATCTTACTTTCTAAAGAACAAAAACAATGAAAAGAACGAATCTTTTAAGAAATATCACACTCGGAATGGTATTAAGCGGCTTTGCCTGCTCGTCATGTACCGACTTCGATGAACTGAATACAGACCCCACACGTATGGAAAAGGTGAATCCCGGCACTCTGCTCGACCCGATTCTTTACGACATGGGCACTTATAACTGGAACCGCTATTACGACTACACATTTCCTTTGATGCAATGTCTCGTAAGCAATAACGGCACAAGCGGGGTCGGATGGTGGAACATGACAGACTCCCGGGGCGACGGAACATGGAACACCTACTACAAATGGATCAACAATGCCAAAGAAATCCAACGGCTCAATGCCCAACTGGCTTCCCCAGAACCGAACTACGAGGCTGTATCCCTCACCTTGCAAAGCTGGATGTACGGCATATTGGCCGATGCTTTCGGTGACATTCCCATGTCGGAAGCCTGTTCGGCCGACCAAGGTATTCTTGCTCCCCGGTTCGACCGGCAAGAACAAGCCTACCGGCAAATCCTCGACAATCTGAAAACGGCCAACAGTTTGTTCGACACAGAAAGCGGACTCGTGTACAACACTTCCGGAGACATGCTTTACAGCACTACCGACGGAGAAGGCATCAAGAAATGGCAGAAATTCTGTAATTCGCTCCGCATGCGTACCTTGACCCGGCTCTTGGATGCAGAAGGTTTTAACGCACAAGCCGAATTACAAGAAATGTACAATAATCCGGCTACGTATCCCGTATTCGAATCTAATGACGATGCTGCCATGTTGGGCATCTCGGGGGTATTCCCTGAAGAGGCACCCATGGCACGCCCTCAAGATTTCACTTCATACGTCAACTTATCTGAATTCTTCATCGACCTGCTCAACTCTTGGAATGACCCGCGCCTGCCGGTATTTGCCACCCAAGTGGAACAGGAAGACGGTACCAAAGCCTACGTGGGACTTCCCAGTGGTTATCTGACTCTACCGGCCATAACAGCTTCCCTCCCCAACCAAAGCATGGCAAAGGCTCCTATGGAGCTTACCTTGATGTCGTACGCAGAAGTGGAATTCATCAAGGCAGAATTGTTCCAAAAAGGAATCCTCCCCGGAGGTGCCACAGAAGCTGAAACCGCTTACAAGAAAGGTGTACAGGCTTCTGTGGAACAGTGGAACGCCACACTCCCCGCCGATTATTTCGATAATCCCCAAGCCCGATACGACGGTTCCTTGGAGCGTATCATGAATCAAAAGTTCGTGGCCTTGTATTTCTGCGACTATCAACAATGGTTCGAATACAACCGCACGGGGTATCCGGTTCTTCCCGTAGGAGAAGGCATACAAATCAGCCACAACCAAATGCCTCGAAGGTTTAAATATCCGGCCGCCGTGCAACGTACCAATATGGCAAACTACCAGGAAGCCAAAAAAAACATGGGCGGCGATGAGTTTTCCATCAAATTGATTTGGCAGAAGTAAAGCAAAACATAGAAGAACATGAAAAAAATTATTGTAGCAATGGCTGTTTGCTGCTGCGCAGGAACAGTCCCCGTAGAAGCCCGTCCGGAGAATCATACGGAAACAACCGTCTCCACGTCCCATCCGGAAAAAAGAAACACCGAGAGTAAAGAAGCGTCAGGCACGGAGTTTGTATTCGACATATATGGCGACATTCCCGTAGCAAAAGTAGTTTTCGAATCCGACCACTTCCTCGGAGAGGGTATCGCTAAAAAATGGGACACTTTCGTCCATAACTATACTCACGAATACGACATGTCCGTCGGTTTCTCCGACACATCGGTAGAAATAGTCAAACCGGCGGTATACAAAGCCGTCAACAAGGTGAATAAATATTATAAGAAAGCCGTCAACAAAAATCAGATTAGCCGCGATGCCGCCATCACCAACATGGCCCATATCCTGGACTGCGCCAACGTAATCTGCTTCGAACAAGACACCCAAACCTTAGAGCAAGCTTTGCGCTCGGCCGACCGACCGGAAGCAATCATCGCCCTATTCGATAAAGTAAAACTCAGAAAACATTAAAAAGCTATGAAACGTAACTATAAACATATCCTATTCCCGTTTGTTTTATGCGGACTGATGGCTGCCCAGACCTCGGCAGCCCCGGGAATCGTCAAAGGCCGTATCACCGACACCCAAGGAAAACCCGTAGCCCAAGTAGTCGTGACAGACGGACGTAATTTCACTACGACCGATGGCACGGGACATTACCGCATGGAAAGCGATGCAGAACGCCAACCGTTGGTTTACATCTCAACCCCATCTGCCTACAAGTTACCGGCAACCGACGGAATTGCTGACAGGTTCTACCAATTCCAAAAAGCGGATTCGCAAGAAAACACCTGTAATTTCACGCTTGAACCACGGGAAACCCCTACCCGCCGGTTTGTGTACATTGCCATTTCCGACCCTCAAGTGAAAACCGACGCCCATCTCGACCGTTTCCGGAAAGAAACCGTTCCCGACCTGAAATGCACTGTGGATTCTTTCAAAGGACAAGAAGTGGTAGGCATGGCCGTGGGAGATTTGGTCTGGGATGCCATGAACCTGGTAGAACCATATAAAGAATGTGTTTCCCACTTGGGACTGACGATGTTCCAAGCCATCGGAAATCATGATTTCAACCTTAAGTATGCCGATATGGAACGCACGGCAGTTCCGGAATCGGGTTATGGAGAAGCCGATTACCACAAAGCATTCGGCCCTACCGATTACTCTTTCAACATCGGCCAGGTACATGTCGTAACCATGAAAGACATAGACTACCAAGGCGGAAAGAAATACAAAGAAGCTTTTACTCCGGCCCAACTGGCATGGTTGAAAAAGGATTTGAGCTACGTGCCCAAAGGCAGCCTCGTGTTCCTCAACCTGCACGCACCTACTTCCAATACAACGGCAGAGGGCAGTGGAAACACAAGTAATACATCAGAGTTGTTGGACATTCTCAAAGATTACCAGGTACATATATTTGCCGGCCATACCCATTTCTACGAAAACGCACAACCTGCGGCTAACATCTACGAGCACAACATAGGAGCCGCCTGCGGAGCGTGGTGGGCCGGACACGTGAACCGTTGCGGGGCTCCCAACGGATACCTTATAGTAGAGGTAGACGACAAAAACGTGAAATGGCACTACAAAGCTACCGGGAAACCCTCTGACTACCAATTCCGCACCTATAAGCCGGGAGAATTCAAGAGCCAACCGAAACAAGTCGTGGCCAACATCTGGGACTGGGATCCGGACTGGAAAGTAGAATGGTTCGAAGACGGAAAACCGAAAGGCCCGATGCAGCCATTCGAAGATGAAGACCAGGACTTCATCACAATGAAAAACGGAAAAGCAGAAGGCTACCACACCCGCCATCTTTTCCGTGCCCAACCTTCCACGTCGGCCCGAACCATCACGGTCAAAGCGACTAACCGTTTTCATGAAAACTACACACAACAAATCGAACTATAAGCCTGATAAAAATGAACATCTATCAAAAAACCATTGCTACAGCCTGTCTTTGCCTCGCCGCACTAAGCATCCAGGCACAGACTCAAGTCATCGCCCATCGAGGTTATTGGAAAGCCGAAGGTTCGGCACAAAACTCATTGGCCTCTTTAAGAAAAGCGGCCGAAGCGAAAGTCTACGGGAGTGAATTCGACGTACAAATGACTGCCGACGGCATCGTGGTTGTCAATCATGACAATACCATCGGTTCGACAGCCATATCCCGGGCTACTTACGAGCAAATCAAAGAGAGCAAACTCAAAAACGGGGAGACGTTACCCACTTTGCAAGCTTATTTAGAGGAAGGACGCAAGCTGAAAGACCTGCAGCTTATTCTTGAAATCAAGAAGAACAAAAACAAAGAACATGAAGACCAAGCCGTGAAAACCATCGTAAAAATGGTAAAAGACATGGGAATGGAAAAACAAACGGAATACATCTCTTTCAGCCTGAACGTATGCGAACAGTTAGTCAAAGCCACCAACGGAGCCTCCGAGATATTCTACATCAACGGAGACCTCTCGCCCCAGGAAGCCAAGGCCAAAGGTTTCACCGGCATAGACTATAATTTCAAGGTGTTCGACCAACATCCCGAATGGGTAGAAGAAGCGCATCGTTGCGGTCTGAAAGTAAATGCCTGGACGACGAACAAAGAAGAAGACCTGAAAAGAATGCGCGACCTGGGAGTAGATTTTGTCACGACCGACCACCCCGTAGAGGCCATACGACTCATGAAAGAAAAATCATAGCGGACGAATCATTCCTCAAAACTCACATAAGGCTGCAGGCGTTCCAAATCGGAAGGGGAAAACTCCTCGTACAACGACAACGCTTGCAGCTTTTTTATAGGCCCGTATTTACGGCGATGCTCCACTATCACCCGGCTCTGATAGAAATTCAAATAGGGATGACAGCGCAAGACTTCTACCGACATCCGGTTGACCAGTAACGGACGATGTACGGCCGGAGATACCGTAAACCATCTTCCGATGTTTTCAGGCAACTCCCCCATCTCCTTCAGTTGAGCCACAGACACAAAACCGCCCAAACGGTTGCGGTAGTCCACAATCCGCCTCGCATAATAAGAGCCGATACCGGGAATCTTCTTCAATGTAGCCGTATCGGCCGTGTTCAGTTCCACCCGTATGCCTTCCGGGAATTTCTCTTGCCGTGGAGGGAGTTCCACGGTGTCTGTTCCCGGCAGACCGTGAGGGTACAAGTCCGACATCAACTTATACTTATCAGCGATACGGATATAAGGCAACAGCCTTTCGTAGTCTCCTTTTGTCAGTCCGTAAAGTTTGGAAAAATCTTCCGGACGGTGGTAACGTCCGCCACGTGCCCGGTATTTATAAATATTGCGCACTTGCCATGGCGACAAGCCCAAACGGAGCAAAGCGGTGGAATCAGCCGTATTGGGGTCGAAAAAGAATGTAGCCGGTTTCGCCTTAACAGGTTGTCCATAGGTTGGCCCGCTACGTACGACTACCACGGTATCCGGTTTCAATCCGGCAAAAAAGCGTTCATAAACCAACGAGTCTCCGCTGTCTTCTTTCGCCGGTGTCCGACGGTCGAACCACAAGAAAAAAGAAGTGGATAACACAATCCCCATCAATACGCCCGCCAACAGCAAGACCGCCCTTCTGTCCGCTTTCGAAAAATAGAAGAGATTACGCCACGTCCGCCTCATTTTCCGGTCATTTGAACAATTCGTTTACAAAAATGGAAGCAATGGCCACTGGGGCCACAAATTTCAACAGAAAGATATAGAAGCCGAAAAACGGTATCCGGAGCTTCCCCCAATCCGTCACTTCCTCCCGCACGATCCTACGGTCAAGATACCAACCGGTAAAGATAGAAATGAACATCCCGCCCAAAGGCAGCATCAGCTTGGCTGTGACAAAATCGAAAAGATCAAAAATAGTCATTCCTCCCAAACGGATTCCGTTCAACAGCCCGAAAGACAAAGCGCAAAATACCCCCAACGTCATACAAACCAAGGTCACCACGGTGGCAGCTTTCTTACGGGAAAGTTTAAAACGCTCGTGCAGATAGGCTGTAGCCACTTCATGCAAAGAAATGGTGGAAGTCAGCGCTGCCAACACCAACAATACGTAAAACATGAGCGAGAAGATATAGCCCACCCACGGTACACTCTTGAAAGCCAACTGGAAAACATTGGGCAAAGTGACAAACACCAATCCCGGACCGGCATCGGGCGACAGCCCCGGAACGGAATAGACTGCCGGAAAAATGATGAAACCGGCCAACACGGCCACGAATGTGTCTATCAACGCCACGCTTCCGGCTGTCTTTACCAGATTGGCATCACGCGTAAAATAGGAAGCATACGTACAAAGACATCCCATGCCGACACTCATGGAAAAGAAAGCCTGCCCCATGGCATCGAGCACCACCTTGCCGTCTACCTTACTGAAATCGGGACGCAACAGGAAAGCCAACCCCTCGGACGAACCGGGCATGGAGAAGGAACAAACCACCAAGACACAAATAATCAACAGCAGCAACGGCATCATGACTTTGGAGAACTTCTCTATGCCGTCTTTTACCCCCCGGACGATGACGACATGTGTCAACAGGATAAAAGCCGCCATATAGAGTACAGGTTTCCAAGGACTGCCGACAAAGTCATTGAAGAAAAGCGTATAGTCCTTGCTCCCGGAAAGTCGCCCCGTAGCCGATGCCACCATATACTCCAATGTCCATCCGGCCACTACGCCATAATATCCCAAGATAAGAAAAGCTGCCACGACCCCCATCATACCGACCCATTTCCAATGTGTGCCCGGTGCCAACACTTCGTATGCCCCTCCCGTATTGGCCCGTGAACGGCGACCGATAAGAAACTCGGAAACCATCACCGGTATGCCCAGAAACATCACACACAGGATATAAACCAAAATAAAGGCAGCCCCGCCGTTCTCGCCCACTTCGCAAGGAAAACGCCAGATGTTCCCCAACCCGACAGCCGACCCGGCCGAAGCCAATATAATCCCGATCTTACTTCCAAAATTCACTCTTTCATTTGCCGACATAAGCCCGTTCTTAAAAATTAGACCTGTAATGCCGACAAAAGTACGAAAAAAGAATTATTTTTGCAGATAAATTGTTATTTATATGACGCACGAACTAACAAAATGGATAAGAAGACATCCGATTAGCGTTATCCTCATTCTCGTAATCTGGTATCTCTCGCTGTTTACCCCACCCAAGACCGAACTGGCCAACGTACGCTTTATTGACAAGTGGGCGCACTTGTTGATGTATGGTTCGTTGGCATTTGTCTTATGGATGGAAGACTGGCGTGTGCGGAAGGCTTCCCCCTCCATGCCACGTGCCCTTGCCCTCTATATAGGACCGGTAGCCATGAGCGGACTCATCGAATTGGCACAAGCCTACTGCACCACCGACCGGAGCGGCGACTGGCTCGACTTGGCCGCCAATGCCATAGGAGCATTGGCCGGCATTGTCCTCAGCGGCATGCTCACCCGGAAAATGCGCAAGAAAGCATAGCTCGCCGCACGCTACGCCTTCGCACCCCTATCCTTCCCGCCAAAGTTTATACGGATAAGTACGAAGGTGGGAATTGTAGTAACGGCGATCGCCTGTGACTTCCCGTCCGATGAAACCGGGCTTTTCAAAAGCTTCTTGTTCGTCGGAAAGTTCCACCTCGGCCATAATCAGCCCTTCGTTGTCGCCATAGAACTCATCGACCTCGAACACGTGCCGCCCCGACCGCACAAGGTAACGCGTCTTGTCGATTACACCCGGTTCGCACAACCTCATCAGGTCTTCCGCGTCCTGCAAGGGTACTTCCGTCTCGAATTCATAACGCGAGATGCCCGCTTCATTCGAACGGCCTTTTATCGTGAGATACCCCTTGTCGTCGCGAATACGGACACGCACCGTAGCCTTCCCCACCGTAGAAATATAGCCCTGCCGGATACGGCTGCTACTGTATGCCTGCGACTTGAAGTCACCCGTGACCAGAAACTTACGTTCTATTTCAAAACTCATTTCCCATGATGGCGAAAGCAATGATACCCAAGACAATCAGCACCGCCAAGGCACCGATCAAAGCTCCCATTGCGCGTTTCTGCTTCTTCTCTTCACGGGCGGCACGAGCGGCACGTCTCATTTGTTTTTTCACACTCATAGTCGTATCGTTTTAAAGGTAAAACTCATTCTCCTCCGGCAAACTCCATCAGATAGGACTTGATGAAGCCATCCAATTTCCCATCCATCACCCCGTTCACGTCCGATGTCTGGTAATTCGTACGGTGGTCTTTCACACGACGGTCATCAAACACATAACTGCGTATCTGGCTCCCCCACTCGATTTTCTTCTTTCCGGCCTCGATTTCAGCTTGTTTGGCCTTACGTTTCTGCAAGGCACGGTCGTAGAGCTGCGACTTCAAAAGGCGCATGGCATTCTCGCGGTTCTCCAACTGCTTGCGGCTTTCCGTGTTTTCGATGAGGATTTCTTCTTCCTCGCCCGTATCAGGGTCTTTATATTGGTAGCGCAAGCGCACGCCGGTCTCCACCTTGTTGACGTTCTGCCCGCCGGCACCTCCGGAACGGAACAAGTCCCATGACACACGGGAAGGATCCACATACACTTCGATGGAATCGTCCACCAAAGGCGTCACGAACACCGATGCAAACGAAGTCATGCGCTTGCCCTGCGCATTGTAAGGCGACACACGCACCAAACGATGCACGCCATTCTCCGATTTCAGGTAGCCGTAGGCAAACTCGCCCTCGATTTGCATGGTCACCGTCTTGATACCGGCCTCATCGCCGTCCTGATAATTGCTGACGGTGCATTTATAACCATGGGATTCAGCCCAACGCATGTACATGCGCATCAGCATCGATGCCCAATCCTGGCTTTCCGTACCTCCGGCACCGGAATTGATTTTCAGCACCGCGTCCATCGGGTCTTCCTCCTGCCGCAACATATTGCGCAGCTCAAGGTCTTCAAGGGCATCCACCGTACGACTGTACAATCCGTCCACCTCTTCTTCGGTAACCATCTCTTCCTTGTAGAAATCAAAAGCAAGTTCCAACTCATCGCACAGCGTCTTGACCTCCTTATAACCGTCAATCCACTTCTGCAAGCCCTTTACTTTTTTCATCTGTTCTTCCGCAGCCTTGGCATCGTCCCAAAACCCCGGTGCCTGTGTGCGGAGCTGCTCTTCCTCCACTTGGATTTTCTTGTTTTCAATATCCAGATAGCGGTAAAGCGCCTCAGTACGCGTTTTTACATCTTTCAGTTGCTCAATGGTTATCATAAACTAAAAACTTTGGTACAAAGATAGTGAAAGGCGAGCGCAGAGACAAGCGAAAACGAAGTTTTCTGGCTTGGTTATGCCGAGCCGCATCCTATCTTCGTGTAACAAAGATAGCGAAAGGCGAGCGCAGAGACAAGCGAAAACGCAGTTTTCTGGCTTGGTTATGCCGAGCCGCATCCTATCTTCGCATAAGCAAAGATAGATATAAAAAACAAAAACCTTATTTATTCCACTCAAAAATAAAAGAGGACAAGCATAGACAAAGGTATGCAGACTTCCCAAGTCTGCCATTTTGTCAGTTTTCATCGCCTGAGAATCGCTTATTTGAGGGCATCCGCGTCCTTGCCCGTCTATAAACGAATCTCAAAGCATGTCTTTTTATCAAACCGTCAGCCGTTCGTCCATCCGGCTTGACAAAAGAAGCCGTATTTCCGTCAACCTGCGGCAATGTCGCCATCGAGATGATTCCATTTCGTCCCTCGGCACGACAATCTGTTTCGGATTTTTGTAATCGAAAAACGGGCTAATAAAGAAAAAACACCCCAAAACAAGAGGTCTTTATTCCCTTTTAAGCCCTCTTATTCCCCGTTGTACTGAGAAAATGCGAAAAACATGCTGAGAACAAAAAATCGCTTTCAGCCAAATGATTTTTTGTTCTCAGCACAATGATTTGCATATATACCGTATATTTGCATTTTCAGTCCTGAAAAACCGTATTTTTATACAAGATTTCTTTCCAGAACGATACTTCTTATCCTTTTTTAGTCTGTGAATGTTCTCAAAACTCTGCCATAATGGCAGAGTTTTACACTCAAACAGAAGGAGTCACCGGTGGCGGACAAGGAACTTCCGGCGGCGTATCCTCCACGTACATGGCTTCTATCTCGGCCGCATAGTTACGGTTCACCACCGGACGCTTCACCTTCAACGTATTGGTCAGCTCTCCTTTTTCCATGCTGAACGGCTCGGGCAGCAACGTGATGCGCTTCACCTGTTCATAATGGGCAAACTCTTGCTGCAAGGTATTGATACGGAAAAGCAACATCTTGTTGATGTCGGCATTCCGGCACAAATCCGCCGTATCGGTAAAACGGATATGATGGCGTTCGGCAAAATCTTTCAACAGATTGTATTCGGGAACGATAAGCGCCGATACGAATTTACGCTGGTCGGCAATCACTACAATCTGGTCGATGTAACGGTCTACCACCAGTTTCGACTCTATCATCTGCGGAGCAATGTACTTCCCGTTAGAGGTCTTGAACAAATCTTTAATCCGATCGGTGAGGAACAACTCACCGTTCTTGAGATAACCGGCATCGCCGGTATGGAACCATCCGTCCTCGTCGATGGCCGCACGGGTCGCCTCATCCTTCCGGTAATATCCTTTGGTTATGGACGTTCCGCGCAGCAGTATCTCATTGTCCTCGCCGAACTTCAACTGCAATCCGCCGATGAGCCGCCCCACGGACCCTATCGTCTTGGGTTGCCCGCCGCGGTCGCAAGAGACCGTGGCTGTGGACTCCGTCAATCCATAACCGGCCACCATATTGATGCCGGCCGAATGGACGAACTCTTCCACTACCGGTGGAATGGCAGCTCCGGCAGTAGGGAAAAAGTTAGCGTTCTCAAACCCCAAAGTCCGTTTTAAGAGAGCGATTACGGTTTTCTCGAAAAACGCATACCGCAACCTCAGTGAAACGGGAGGAATCAGACCGCGCATCTTGTAATGCACATTATACGCCTTGCCCACCTGGAGTGCTTCATGCAGCAACTTACGCTGCACGGGATTGCTTTGCCTTATCTTCTCCTGCACGCCGGCATATACTTTCTCCCAAAAACGGGGTACGGCACACATACACGTCGGATGCACTTCCTGCAACGACTGCAACACGTCGGCAGGCCGCAAATTGACGGCCAACTGCGCACCTTCGGACAAGCAGAGGTAAGACCACGCCCGCTCAAACACATGGGTGAAAGGAAGGAAGTTCAACACGACATCCTTTTCCCCAAGCGTCAGGACCGCGTCATTGGCGATAATCGCATCGTGATACATCCTATGGCTCAGCATCACCCCCTTGCTGGCCCCCGTGGTTCCCGAGGTATAAAGTATATTGGCCAAGTCGTCCATCCGAAGTTCGGCCGCACGCCGCTTCAACTCCTCATTCTCTTCATGTCCGACACCGGCTTGCAAAAACTCCTCAAAATAAACCGACACCGTGTCCTGCGGGTTCTTTACCACGGAAGAATCGAAAATAATCAGTTTCTGAAGCGTCGGACAATGAGGCATGCTGCGGAAAGCGATATCGTATTGGTATTGTTCGCCGACAAACACATAACGAATTTCGGCATCGTTCACCATGTAAACCACCTGGCTCTCCGAACTGGTAGCGTAAAACGGTATCGTGACGGCCCGCACGCCGTAAGCCCCGAAATCCACGTACAAGCATTCGGGCATGTTCTGCGAAAAAACAGCCAGATTCTCCTGCACATCCACCCCCAAAGCCAACAGGGATGCAGATACCTTCCGTACGACTTCCGAAAACCGATTCCAGGAAACCGGAACCCACACATTCTTTTCATAATCGCGATAGCTCATGGCCGTTTTGTCGCCATAACGTTTGGCCTGTTCATGGACGAGCACTGAGAAAAGACTTGTATTTAGCATAGTTTTGACTTTTTAATCTATACAAAGATATGGTTTTAAATGAAACGATGCACAAGAAAACCTCAAAATATTTAATTTTTCTCCAAAATACCTTAACTTTGCCTCAAAGAAACACAATTATGGACATTGAAGCATTGACACAGGAAGCCGTCGGCCTGCTCGAACGAATGGTAAGCCTTCCCTCCGTAAGCAGAGAAGAAAAGGAAGTGGCCGACTTATTGGAAAATTTCATGAAAGAACGGGGCAAAACGCCTCACCGTACAGGACATAACCTTTGGTGCATCTCGCCGTTTTACCGGACCGGGCGCCCCACCCTGCTGTTGAACGCTCATATCGACACCGTGAAACCGGCTGCAAGTTGGACGCGAGACCCGTTCCGCCCCACAAGGGAAGGCGAACGTATTTACGGATTAGGCACGAACGACGACGGAGCCAGCGTGGTCGCCTTGTGGCAGGCTTTCTGCACGTTATCCGGCAAGGAACAACCCTATAACCTCATCTTCCTGGCCTCGTGCGAAGAAGAAGTTTCGGGAAAGAACGGTATAGAATCGGCACTCCCCTTGTTGCCGCACATCGACTTGGCCTTAGTAGGCGAACCTACCGGCATGCAACCGGCCATTGCCGAAAAAGGGCTGATGGTACTGGACGTCACTGCCCACGGCAAGTCGGGGCATGCGGCACGCAACGAAGGGGAAAACGCCATTTACAAAGCCATGAAGGACATGGAGTGGTTCAGAACGTACCGGTTTCCGAAGACCTCCCCGCTCTTGGGAGACGTGAAAATGAGTGTAACGGTCATCCATGCCGGCACGCAACACAACGTCGTGCCGGACCAATGCGTTTTCACCGTAGACGTACGCAGCAATGAGAACTACTCCAACGAAGAAATCTACCGGACGGCCTGCGCCCATACGGACGGTGAAGTGAAAGCCCGCTCTTTCCGCCTGAATTCTTCGCGCATAGACGAGAACCATCCCATTGTGGCCAAAGCCAAAGCCTTGGGACGCACACCTTTCGGCTCGCCTACGCTCTCCGACCAGGCGCTGATGCACTTCCCGTCTTTGAAAATGGGGCCGGGCGAATCCTCACGTTCCCACACAGCGGACGAATACATCACCGTAACGGAAATCCGGGAGGCCATAGCCTTATACATCGAGCTGTTAGACGGCCTACAGATATAAAGAAAGATTTGCGGCTCCGGCTGAAAGCCTCTCAACGCCCTATCCAGACTTCGGGGTTCAGTTTCTGAGTCTCCTTTCGCAACTGGAAGTGCAGCACGCAATTACCCGTACCGTCGTTTTCCACCGTACCCAGAATATCACGCGCCTTGACCTTCTGTCCCTTGCTTACCCGTACGGAAGACAAGTTACAGTAAACAGAAATATAACTGCCATGGCGTACCAATACATTCTTGGTATCTCCAAACTGGAAGACGGCTGAGACTTCGCCATCGAAAATGGAACGTGCCATAGCTCCGGAACGCCCTACGTAATTGGTTCCCTTATTATCCAAACGTACATTCTTCAAGCCCGGCACATTATAGGTTCCGAAATGGCTGCCTACCATGTAACTCCCCGTAATAGGTACCGGCAGCCTCCCCTTGTTCCGGACGAAATTGCCATTCAAAGCCTGGTCCTGGGGCGTAATCCATTTATACTCCGGAGGGATGGAAGAAGATTTTTTCTCTTCTTTCTTTCCCGAAGCGGCTTGATTACGGCCCTGCTTCCGCTGCTTCTCCGCTTTCCGGCGTGCCTCGGCTTCGGCTTTCTTACGGGCAGCCTCGGCTCTCTTGCGTGCCTGCTCCACCTCGTAGGCTATCATCTGGTCTATTTTCTTGTCCAAAGCGGAAAGCTGCTGTTGCTGTTGTTCCACCTCTTTTTTCAGGTGTTTCTGCTTCTGCCGCAAGCCAGCTACGTTCTTTTGCTCTTCGTCATGCTGCTTTTGCAACAAAGCCTTTTGCTGCTCACATTCGGCAATCAAACGGTTTTTCTCCGCTTTCACCCCCAATAATTCATTCTTCTGTGCCAGCAAATCATCCTGCTTACGTACAATTTGCTCAGCCAACGTACGCTGATAATTGGCATATTCCCGGGCATAACGCGAACGACGGTACATCTGAGTCACAGAACGGGTGGAAAGCACGAAAAGCAAAGGACTTCCCACCGACTTGCAAGCCCGTGCATAACGCAAGGCTTTGGCATAATCGGCCTTCTTTGTTTCCAATTCGGCTGCCGTACGCTCCACTTTCCGTTCCAGTGCATTTACCTGGTCGCTGACCTTTTTCAACTGCACCTCCATCGTGTCGATATAACGTTGACGTGCCTCCAGCCGGTTAGCTATCATGCTGATGTCACGTAGCTTGGTGGCTACGGTCTTCTCTGTCGTTTTCAGTTCTTTCCGGGAACGGGTCAAGCCCTTCTGTATTTCTTTCTTCTGAGTTTGCAGTGCCTTGATCTTACGATTGGTCTGCGCCTCCAGCGTTTCTCCGCCGGACACGAGCATCCACACCGTAAAAAACATGACTAACCTACATTTCATTTCATCAGTTGTTTTAAAATCAGGTCGGGACTGACCCTCTTGTATTTTCCACCCGGTTCCGGAGTCAACTCGATGCTTTTCGCATTCCATTTCAAATTACTCAGCGAAAAGACAGCCGTCAAGTCTTTCCCCGCTCCCGTGACAGACAACTGCATCTTATCGGGAAAACTTTTTTGCTCCACATTTGCAAAATGCTGATAAGTCCAGTTCAGACGGGGCACGGAACCTTGAACTGTAGCGACAATAGACGTATTGCGAATCAAGCCGGTCAGCAAGTCGACCACGAACTGGCATTGCAACAACGAACCGGCCTTAGAAGTCAGAATCGTACTTTCCTGATTCTTCGAGATGGTAAAGTCCTGCTCTTGCCACCGGCCTTCCTGTCCCGGCACAAACACATCGCTCCAGAAAAGAGCCTGCAACGTATAAAAATCCACACCGGCCTGCTGCAAATAAGGCACGTCTGCGTAGTCCACCTTTACGTATTCCCTTCCCATCCGGTTGACCATCATCATATATTGGGGCGTAAATTCCAGACGTCCTACTTCCATAAAGCCCATGGCCACAAGCGAAAGCTGGATCACCTCATCCCGTTTCAAGTTACAGCTTCCGCCCACCGACAAAGATTTCCCGCCCAAATTCAAATCAAGGTTCATCTTAGAAGTGACAGTCCCCTCCTTCAAACCGGACAACGCCATCTTATCTACCCATTCTACGGCACTTCCTTCACCTTGCGGCTCCGTCTGCGTTATGTTTTTAGTGGAACGGCAAGCTGAGAGCAACAATACAAAAGCGGCAATCAGGACGCCCCATACGAAATTCATTCTCTTCATTCTTCAATATACTTTTTCAATTGAATCTTCTTTTTCAAAAGCTGGGAAACATCTCCCCCCTTTTCCTGCGCCATCTTCCAATACTTCAAGGCGCCCTCCATGTCACCGCATTGTGCATAAATATCCCCGGCATGCTCCAGGACCCCACCGGACACTTCTTCGTCGTTCTCGATATCCCCTACAAGGACACGGTCCATATAAAGCTTGGCTTCGGCATACTTTCCCTTGATAAAAAGAATCCAGGCATAAGTGTCGATATAGGTTTTGTTTCCCGGTTCCGCCACAATCGTGCGGTGGCTCATTTCTTCAGCCTTGTCCAAATCCTTTTTTTCCAATGAGAGATAATAAGCGTAATTATTCAGACAACCGACATTCTCCGGGTTGTACACCAGACAGGAGTCGTATGCAATGAAAGCCGAGTCTTTCAGTCCGTTGCTGTAGTACAAGTCGCCCATGATGGAATACATATCGGCCACAATGCCGTGGTCCGTATCCGGTTTAATCTGCCGCACGCCTTTGCGGAACACATCCAAAGCCTTGTCCTGACGTTCAAGCTGATAATAAGAGAAACCTAAATAGAAATAATAGGGTAATTGTTCCGGATAGTGCATGATGGCACGCGTACAAATGTCCGCCACCTTCGGATAGTCATTGGCATGGACAGCCAGTTGCACCAACTGGTACAAAGCTACCTGATTGTCCGGCTCAAGCTTCAGAATACGTTCCAAAGCCGGTTCGAGCTGGTCATTTATATGTTTCATTTGCAGATAAGAGGCATAAAGCGTCAGCATATCCACCGTCTCAGGGACAGAATCGAAGATGCGGTCGAAAACGGCTAATACCAAAGTGCTGTCGGCATGCGCATTCTCTTGGTCTACGATATAGTTACGCATGAGCATAACCCTGGCCCGTTCGTCAGTCTCTTTTCCATATAAGATTGCATCCAACTGGGTCTGATAAAGCGAATCTTGGCCCGTCTGCTTATAATAATCGAGCATGGACATGCGCAAAGCCTGGTTTCCCGGCTCTTTTTTCTGGACTTCCTCATAAACGGCAAGAGCTTTATCCGGCTGTTGCAGCAACAGATATTGATCGCCGATTAATACGCGATAAGCCAAATCATTAGGATTCTCCCGCGCCAGACTTTCCAATTCGGCAAAAGCTTGATCGTCTTCCTTCAATTCACGATAAAGACGAAACTTTTCCATGCTGATGGACAGATTCTTGCCTTCAAGCGTCTCTATGCGGTCGAGTGCGCTGATTGCCTCGCGGTATTGCTCACGATCCATGTACATGTTTACCAACTGCGCCAATACATCCGAACGGGTCGGATTGCACCGCACCATATCTTCGAGTACAGGCACGGCCTTCACATCATCCCGGTTGCGCAAATAAAAAGACGCAAGGGCTTCCTTATAATATATATTCTCTGGCTCCAAAGCCACCGCACGGGACAGATGCGACGCGCATCGGGCAGAGTCGTCCATCCCCAGATAATACAATCCGAGATTGTATAACGCCTCGGCCGCATCGGGCTTGATGTCCAAACAATGTTTATACAACTCGAAAGAATCATCGTAACGCCCGGCCAACTTGCTCTTCACGGCCTCGGCATAATAATAATCGAAGCGGCGTTGTGCCTCGGCCGATATACCTTGCGTCTTCTCTCCCGTCGCACAAGACGTGAAACAGGCAGACCACATGGCCCAGACTCCGCATATCAAAACTGTAATCTTCTTCACTGACTTTATTTTTCTCCCGAATGGCCGAAACCACCCGCACCTCTTTCCGTCTCATCCAAACTCTCCACAGGCTTCCATCCGGCCTGCTCATAACTTGCCACGACCATCTGCGCAATCCGCTCTCCGTCCCGTATCTCGAACGGCTCGGACGACAAATTGACCAGAATGATACAAATCTCCCCCCGGTAGTCTGCATCAATCGTCCCCGGTGAGTTCAACACGGTAATCCCTTTTTTCAAGGCCAGTCCGCTCCTCGGCCGGATTTGTGCCTCCGTCCCGTGCGGCAAGGCGATATAGAGTCCCGTCGGCACCAGGCAACGCTCCAGAGGTTTCAACACGATGGGTCTGTCCAGATTGGCACGAAGATCCATTCCTGCAGAGTCCGAAGTGGCATATTGAGGTAACGGATGATGGGATTTATTAATAACACGTACTTCCATTATATGTAGAAATGATTGTTTTTGAGGTACAAAAATAACCAATTCTCTGAACACAGCCATTGATTTTTAGATAAAAAGAGCGAATGTCAACCTTTTTAATTACTTTTGTGAAGAATCTACAGGAATGAATATGAATTGGCAGCAACTGATATCCAACAAACGGCTGGGATTGGAAAAATATCACCAGGTCCGGAAAGACGACCGCACGGAATTCCAACGCGATTATGACCGTCTTATATTCTCTGCACCGTTCAGACGTTTGCAGAACAAAACGCAGGTGTTCCCGCTCCCGGGAAGCGTATTCGTCCACAACCGGCTGACCCACAGTCTGGAGGTGTCCAGCGTAGGACGTTCCTTGGGCAACGATATTTCTCGGGCACTCCTGCAAAAGCATCCGGAGCTGTCCGGAAGCCACCTGAGCGAAGCTGGTGCCATCGTATCGGCCGCCTGCCTGGCACATGATTTAGGAAATCCGCCCTTCGGACATTCGGGCGAGAGAGCCATCGGGACGTTCTTCAGCGAAGGCAAAGGCAACTGGCTGAGGACCTACTGCGACCCCACGAACGGGGACCGGCTCAGCGAACGGGAATGGAACGACCTGATTCATTTCGAAGGAAACGCCAACGCATTCAGGTTGCTGACCCACCACTTCAAAGGCCGGCGCGACGGAGGGTTTGTCATGACTTACACCACCTTGGCTTCCATCGTCAAATATCCCTTTTCGTCCAATCTGGCTGGCGGACATGCCAAATTCGGTTTCTTTCAAAGCGAAATCCCCGTCTACCAACGGATAGCTGAAGAACTGGGCATTCCTCGTCAGGCCAGCGTAGAAGGCAGCCTGCGATATGTGCGCCATCCCTTCGTATATTTGGTAGAAGCGGCCGATGACATTTGTTATGAGATTATGGACATCGAGGATGCGCATAAACTGAAAATCCTCAGTACGGACGAGACTCAAAGCTTATTGCTGGGCTTCTTCGAGGAAGAACGCCAAAAAAGTATCCGAAAAAACCTGCAATACGTCAGCGACATCAACGAACAAATCGTCTACCTGCGTTCCTGTGTCATCGGTTGCCTGGAAAGTGAATGCGTAAAGGTCTTTTTGGACAATGAAGAAGAAATCCTGGCCGGTACCTTTGAAGGTTGCCTCATCGACCACATTTCCGAAACGCCGCGAAGGGCTTACAAAGCTTGCGAAAGCATGGCATACGCCAAGATTTACCGGAGCAAGGATGTCGTGGATATCGAACTGGCCGGTTTTCAGGTTATCACCACGCTGTTGGAACTCATGACAGAAGCGGTATGCCACCCAGAAAAAGCGTATTCGCAGTTACTTATCAACCGCGTGTCGCAACAGTACGACATCGGCGCCGAACGGCTCTACGACCGCATCATGGCCGTATTGGATTACATCTCCGGCATGACGGACGTATATGCGTTGGATTTATATCGTAAAATCAATGGCATGAGCCTGCCTTTCGTATAACCGAGAGGATCAGGCCGCCCTCCTCCGTTATCCGCGTCCGGAGAAGGTTTCAATGTGCCGCCTGCGCTTTTCCTCCCGAATCTCGTCCACGGCAATCAGGATGCCGGTCTCCTCCACGTCGCCGAATTCGTCGTTGATGGCCGTACCGAACATCTTCATCGTGGGCGACAACCCCATGTAAGCGTTCACCAAAGGCGGGATATTATAACCCAGCTTGCGAACTTCCGAATTCAATATCTTATAGTCTTCCTTGAAATCCTCGTAAACGAACAATTTACGCAATTCTTCCGTATCGGCTTCCAGTTGCAAGGGATGAATCGGCACTATCAGCCTGTCCTTATCCTCGAAATGCTTTTTCAGAAAATACAGAATCATATCACGCCCATAACGGTTATAAGACGGGTACATGGTCATCTTGCCGAAATAATAGCGTACGTCAGGCACTAAAACCGTCAATGCCCCCAGACCATCCCACAAGTTGTCCAAAGTGAACAGGCCTTTTGAACCTTGACGCGTACTCTGGTATTCCAACGTCACGAACGAACGTCCGAGTTCTATCGTATAAGGCATATAGTTTCTCATAAAGTTTTCCGAGAAGTGGAACATGTGGGAAGTGGCCAAAATAGGTTGCCCGTCCTCCCTCAGCTTCACCTTTGCCCCCAACAGGTAACGATAACCGCCTAAAATGGCTTCTACATCGGGGTCCCACACGATCAACTGCTTATAGGGTTCTTCCATCATGTCGAAGTCATCCAAATCGAGCGACATCCCCGTACCTCCACCGGCAGCCCGGAAAGCGATTTCACGCAAACGGCCGATTTCACGAAGCACATTCGGTGAATCCTGCCACGTCACCACGTATATCTCATTGTGGCTTTTGTTCGTATAACGCAACCTCTTATCCGCGGTCAGTTCTGCCTTCAGCAGTTCTTTACTCACCGGAGCTATGATTTCTTCCATATCATCAATCTGTTTTCTTCTCTTTATAACTTATACACTTGTTCCTTCACTTCCTGCGCCCACTGTTGGGGGCTTTTGGATTTGTCGAACGTGCTCCATGGTATCGGTTTCCCGATTACGACCCGATACTCGCCATGCCTGCTGCGGTACATCTCATCGGGTAAAAACAGCATGGCCAGGTTAAACTTGAGATGCAACCGTTTGCACCATTCCGCGATGGAATAAAAGCGGTCGGAATTCTGCCCTATAAAATGTATAGGCACCACATCCCGCCGGGTAGCCACACTTTTCACGATAAACGTCTTGTTCCATGCCAAGTCCCTTATGCTGCCGTCTTTCATACGCCGCGAACAAATGCCGGCCGGAAACATGATGACCTGGTCGTCGGAACGAAAAGTATTCTCTACCATTTGAGGGAAATTACGCGCCTGTTTCCCCAACTTATTGATAGGTATACATAGGGGAGCCAATCCTTTCAGGTTCATCAGAAGGTCATTCACCAAATACTTAATCTTCCCGTCGTAATGACGGCCGAGCACCATTCCCAAAGTCACCCCGTCTATGGCTCCCAACGGATGGTTAGACACAAAAGTATATTTTCGGGATAAATCGGAAATGTTTTCCAAACCGTCCACCTTTACCTTCACATCCAAATAAGCCAATGTGTGTTCACAAAAGTCAACACCGACATAACCTTGACGCAGATACTCATTAATGAAATCCTGATGAATGAGACGTTTGAGCCCGTTAATCAGAAAACCGGGAATATATTTGGCTTTCTTTCCGGCACGCGTCCGTATGATGTCATCAAGATCGATTAATGTCACAGCTTTATCCGGCATGATTCTTTCCTTTGTCTCCATTGCAACATCAAACCTCCATCTTTAACTTAATCTCCCATATTCGTAAAGATGTCTCACGATACCGTCACTTTAGAGTTGTTAATGATATAAGTACCCTTCGGCAATCCACTAATCCAGTTTGTCCCTTTGTTCAGTCGGAACAACCCGTAAAATACACCATTACCCTTATACACCGGAAGCATCTGGGAATGTTGGCTCGTAACCAACAACGAACCTCCCTTCATCTTAATCTTAATCGGATAAGTCGAAGAGACCCTTTTCGTTCTGTAAATATGAGTATATTCGGAAAAAGACACATCACGTCCTACCGAATCGGCTTTGGCCCGGATGGACACGCGGTCTACAGCCGAAGCGCTTACGGTACTAAAGAACGTCAATAGCGCCCACAAACTAACCTTTTTCCAACTATACCTACACATTACGTTTAAAATTAACTTCTATTTTGCAAAAATAGAATGAAACTATCAGTATCCAAGATAAAGGCCGAATATTTTAAGAAATATTAGACATATAAGGTTTGAAATCCCCGTTCCGCTCTCATTTCCGTTTCAATATCCCGCCCTTCAAAACCGGATAAGAACCAACAAAAGCCGGATGTCACTCTACTTTCATTTCGTATCGTTACATCCGGCCTTCGTTAATTTTATGCCCAACCGTCAGGCCAATAATTGCTTTACTAAGGCACTGATAGCCTTACCGTCAGCTTTGCCCGCCAACTGTTTCGTGGCCGTACCCATCACTTTGCCCATATCCTTGGCACTCGTAGCGCCCACGGCAGCTATGATGGCTTTGATTTCCTGTTCCAGTTCTTCTGCCGAGAGCTGTTTGGGCAGGTAACGGCTGATGACTTCCACCTGGGCCAGCTCTTCATCGGCCAAGTCCTGGCGTCCCTGCTCTACGTATAAAGCCGCAGTGTCCTTACCCTGCTTGGCCAGTTTAGCTAAAATCTTCATAGCCGCATCATCCGTCAACTCATCGTTTGCCCCCGGAGCGGTTTTGGCTTCCAGGAAGAACTTCTTGATGTTCCGCAACGCTTCCAACGCGACTTTATCCTTGGCCTTCATGGCCACTACGATATCCTTGCTGATTTGTTCAAAAAGTGCCATATCTTATTCCTTTTATTATATACTAAAAAACTATCATCGACTTTTCCTCTCCATTAGTTCCTGCCGCCATGCTATCGGCCGCGTTATCCATCCCGGCCGTCTTGCTCTTGATGCTGGCCAACACTTCCTTGCTACGCTTGTAGGTAGGCGTATCTTCCACCATGGAAATCACATCGTCATTATCCAAATCGTCTTCTCCGAAAATATAAAGATGATGCGGACGCTTGATTTCTCTTTGATTCATGTCATGCGTGTAAAACTCACGCCGACGTTCGGCCTTCTTTACGGCTATTTCCTCTTTCTGAGCCCGCGCCTCTTCGTCTTCAATGCCATGCTTGGCCATCACATTATCCATACCCGGCACGTTCTTCAGACCGAATCCGGTAGCCAGCACCGTGATCTTCACCTTCTTCTCCAACGTGGCATCCGTGGCCAATCCGAACTTCGTCTCCACATCATCACCGAACTTACTCATGAATTCATGCACTTCGTTCATCTCTTCCATGGTCAACTGGTCGCTCTCTTCCTGATCACAGAACGAAATGCTCAGCAACACCTTCTTGGAGTTGAATATGTCGTTGTTATTGAGCAACGGAGAATGAAGCGCACTTTCGATAGCTTGGCGCACACGTCCTTCACCCTCTCCGAATCCAGTACTCATGATGGCCACACCACCGTCTTTCAACACCGTGGTCACATCCTGGAAGTCGAGGTTTACAATACCATGTACCGTAATAATTTCGGCTATGCTCTTGGCGGCAACGGACAACGTATCGTCTGCCTTGGCAAAAGCATTCAGTACAGTAAGCTCCGGATAAATCTCGCGCAAGCGTTCATTATTGATAACCAACAACGCATCGACATGCTTGGATATTTCCTCCACCCCGTCCAATGCCTGGTCTATTTTCTTCAACCCCTCAAAACGGAACGGTATAGTCACGATACCGACCGTCAGGATACCCATTTCCTTGGCACATTGCGCTATCACGGGAGCCGCACCGGTTCCGGTACCGCCTCCCATTCCGGCCGTAATGAAAACCATACGGGTTCCGTCGTTCAGCATTTCTTTTATACCGTCCAGGCTCTCCATGGCCGCCTGACGCGCACGCTCGGGGCGGTTTCCGGCTCCCAAGCCTTCTGTCCCCAATTGCAGACGTGTCGGGATAGGAGAGTCGCTCAAAGCCTGATTGTCGGTATTACACAGCACAAAACTCACATCATGAATGCCTTCCTTATACATGTGATTGACGGCGTTACCTCCGCCACCTCCCACTCCGATCACCTTAATGATGCTCGGGCTGTTCGTTTTGAAGTTAAACCGAATATCTGTTTCTTCTTGCATAATCTATTTTGTTTTTCTATGTTATTCTTCAGTTACCGTTTTAGTCAAATCCACAAGTTTCTCCTTAAACTTCTTCCAAATTCCCCCTTTATTCTTCGGTTCCTCTCTCTCGTAGACTTCCTTATGCGTTTCCTCTACCGGAACAAAATTGGGAGCAGTCTGCGGGATTTCCTTTTCTTCTACAACCTCCTCGGGCACTTCCTCCTTCACTACGACCTTGGGTTCCACACAATTCTGGTTTCCTTCGTTCATCAACGCCAACAAAGTATTTAAAGAACCGTCCTTCACCACCTGCTCGGCATGAACAGCTTGTAACGCAAAAGGTACGATACGTGCAAAACGCGTTTTATCCGGATGAAGACGGACTGAAGACGCTTTATCGAGATTCTTCACATTGGATGCCGCACCCGAAATGACAATTCCGGCCAACAACTTATCCTGATAGCCGCTATTACGAATTTGCGCTGCCACATTGCTCAAGATTTCTTCCTCACGAGCCTCTACAATGTCCACCAACAAACGCTCCTCAATCGTACGACCGTTGTTCACCAAAAGATTCTTGGCCAGTTCTTCACTGCTCAGATCGGAATAAGCCGAACCGTATTTCATTTTCAGCCCTTCCGCTTCATCCTCATCAATTTGCAGGCTGCAAAGATCCTGAGTGATATTATTTCCTCCTAACGGTATCACTGCCAGATGACGCAACAAGTTGCCCTTATATACTGCGACAGTAGTCGTTCCGTAACCGAAATCCACAAGAGCACAGCCCGAACGCTTCTCCGTATCCGTCAGCACGCAGCCGGCTAAAGCCATCGGTGCCACAAACATGCCGGCCACGTCAAGCCCGACCGCCTCCACACATTTCAGAATATATTCTTTGATTTCCGTTTTAGCGATGATATTCAGATAGGTTCCGTCTATCTGGCTGCTCAAGACCCCGACCGGGTCTACCGTAGTATCCAAACCCACATGATATTCCTGCGGAACCACTTCCAGTATTTCATAGCCGGCATATACCGTATTCCTGTTGGTTTTGAGCAAAGAATCCACCAACTCTTGCGAAACCACGGTTTTTGTGGCAAACTGACGTGACACCGTGTTCTTCTTTGCCCGTAACGACTGGCCTCCTATTCCGACAAAAACCTTACGCACACGCATATCCAGTGCATTCTCCATCTTGTCGACAATGTGTTTCAAACACATCACGGTCTTGTCTATATTATAAACCACACCCTTTCGGATACAGTGCCGTGCATCTACCTGTTCGATATCCAGCACCTGCACACTGCCGTCTATATTCTTGCACCCGGCCACACCTCGTATCTTCGAGGAGCCGAATTCTACCGCTACAATGATTTCTTTCTCTACAGCCATATCATTTCTTATTTTTCTTGCAAATAATTTGATTGTTATACTTCAGGCTGATCTGGGAGTACTTATTCCACCCCACCTTGTTCAGTCCTTCCGTATAAAATTCTTTCATCCTGCCCAGTTTGTCTTCCACATTTGTGGGACGCCCCAAAAGGATCGTATGTTCCCCTACTCGGGGCACTAATTCCACCTCGCCATTCTCCAGCACATGAATCTGCTGGATTTGGTGGTTCCAGAACGGGTTATCTTGTATCAGCCTCCCCAGACGAGTCAGATTCTGCCGGGCATACTGCGGTGTGATATCTCCGGTCGCCACGACCAAGTCGGCGTAATAGGACGATTTCGGCATCTGCCGGCCCGCACGGTCCAGATAGTAGTTCTGTCCGTCGGAAGACATGACATGCAATATAGGCAGACGCTGCTTGACGCGCACACACACCTTCCCGCCGGGCGTCTTATAGCTTGTTACGTCCTCGATATAAGGATTCTTCCGCAAAGCCTCTTCTATCCGGCTCAACATCACCTGGTCCATTTTTTGTCCCGTCGGGTTACATTTGCGGCTTTCCAACAGCCTCAACACTTCTCCCGACTGGATAAAACCGGTCTGCAGACTGTCTTCGACCACAACCTCCACGCCATTGCACACAAGCCCTTCCTTGGGTTTGTTCAACACCGTGACCGCTGCGATAAAATAGCAAAACAGTCCCACCAACAACAATATAATGGCCAACTTCTTAATCATCTCTCTTTCAATATCTCCGTAATCTGCGGAGCATAGGATTCCAAATCCCCGGCTCCTAACAATATAAATACATCCGCATCCGACTGCCGCACTATCTCCGGCACGTCTTCCTTCCGACACAGGCATTTCTTCACCGTAGGAGCCAGACGGTCATATATCAACCGGCTCGTCACGCCCGGGATAGGCGTTTCACGGGCAGGATAAATATCCGTAAGAATCACCTCGTCCAACAGCGAGAGGCTCTCGGCAAACTCTTTATAAAAATCACGCGTACGCGTATAAAGATGGGGTTGGAATATCGCTGCAATCTTCTTTCCCCGGTACAGTTCGCGGATGGATATCACGCTTTGGCGTATCTCGGCCGGATGATGGGCATAGTCTGTCAGGAAAACGGCCTTATCGTCTTTCAACCGGAAGTCGAAACGGCGGTCCACTCCTCTGAACGAAGCCATACCCCGCTTTATCTCTTCCGGTGTCACGCCGCTGATTTGCGCCAAGGCCATGGCCGCTATCCCGTTCTCGATATTGATGCTTACGGGAACTCCCAACTGCACATCCTTGATATGCCCTAACGGAGAGATAAAATCAAAATATATTTCACCGTCACCGATACGGATGTTCTCCGCATGGAAATCCCCGTGTCCCCGGCTATAGGAATAGGTCGTCACCCCCTCTTGTACATCCGGCTGCATCTCCAGTCCCTCGTGCAAGACCAGGAAACCTCCCGGACGAATCAAGGAAGTATATTTTCTGAAACTTTCCAAATAGGCCTCTTTCGTCCCGTAGATATCCAAGTGGTCGGGGTCGGTGGCTGTAATCACAGACGCGTATGGCGTCAGCCAATGAAAAGAACGGTCGAACTCGTCGGCTTCGATGACCACATAATCGCTCTTCGGAGAAAGAATGTAATTCGTACCGTAATTCTTGGTGATGCCGCCCAAAAAGGCATTGCAGTCCACGTGACTCTGATGCAGGATATGAGCCGCCATGGACGATGTGGTGGTTTTCCCATGCGTTCCGGCCACACAAAGCCCTTTATGGGCACGCGTCAACGTACCCAACACCTGCGCACGTTTCTCTATCTCGAATCCGTTCGCCTTGAAATAAGCCAGCTCGGCATGCTCGCCGGGGATGGCAGGTGTATATACCACCAGGCAAGTGTCTTTGTCCCGACAGGCGGAAGGGATTTGTTCCACATCCTCTTCATAGTGAATCCGGGCACCCTCTTCCTGCAACTTCCGCGTGAGTTCGGAAGGCGTGCGGTCGTAACCTCCCACACAAAGCCCTTTCTGCAGGAAATAACGGGCGATGGCACTCATGCCGATTCCGCCTATCCCTACGAAATACACTGCTTTTATCGCGTTCATTTCCATCTTCTACTTCTTCCTTTAAATAAACCGCTCCCGCTCGGCAGAGGCAAGCAAGCTTGCCTCCGCGCTCGCTTAATCGCGGTTTTCCCTATATGCCACAGCGAGTTTGCAAACCTCTTCCGCAATGCGGTCGGCAGAGTCCGTGAAGGCCATGGCTTTGATATTCCGGCTCAATGCGGACAACTTGTCCGCATCCCGGATGACATTCAGAGCCAGACCGATTAATTTGTTCACGGCCTCGGCATCTTTGACGTAAAGCGCGGCCTGTTTGTCGACCAGGGCCAACGCATTTTTAGTCTGGTGGTCCTCGGCCACGTTCGGCGAAGGCACCAATATGGCCGGCTTACCCAATAGGCACAATTCCGAGATGCTGCTGGCCCCGGCCCTTGAAATAACCAAATCGGCAGCCGCGTATGCGTCTTCCATCTTGGCAATGAAATCCGTCACAAACAGATTGTCGGGCTGTCCCTTCAGTTTCAACTGTTCCTGTATCTGGGCAAAATAATAACCTCCCGTCTGCCAGATAAACTGCACACCGGAAGCCGAGATGGCCGTAAGATTAGCGAGCACACTCTCGTTCAAAGTACGCGCTCCCAGGCTACCGCCTATCAGGAGCACCGTTTTCAGCCCCGGCAACAGGCCGAAGTCTGCCAAAGCCTCTTCGCGGCTTTTGGTGTTCTCCAGCAAACCTTGACGGACAGGGTTTCCCGTCAGGATGATTTTCTCTTTCGGGAAAAAACGCTCCATTCCGTCGTAAGCCACACAAATCTTATCGGCCCGCTTGGCCAGCAACTTATTGGTCACTCCGGCATACGAGTTCTGTTCTTGTATCAATGTGGGGATTCCCATCGCCTCGGCCACATTCAACGTGGGACCGCTGGCATAGCCTCCTACTCCCACGGCTGCCATCGGCCTGAAATCACGGATAATCTTCCTCGCCATCCTGCGGCTTTTCCAAATCTTGAAAAGCACGGCAATATTCTTCAGCAAATGCCTGCGGTCGAAACCGCAAATCGGCAATGCCTTGATAGGATAACCGGCAGCCGGAACACGCTGCATCTCCATCCGCCCCTCGGCTCCGACGAACAATATCTCGGCTTCCGGATGCTGCGATTTGATGGCATTCGCAATGGACACGGCAGGGAATATATGTCCGCCCGTTCCTCCTCCGCTCACGATAATCCTTAACTCTTCTCTCATGAAACTGAATTTTATCAGCAAAAATAATAATAAATCCGGTATTTCTATCCTTTTTTCTTCCTTATTTTATTCCGGATAAGAATTATTCCTTACAAAATCATTTGATTCCGCCCATTGTCCCACCCACTTGCGGCAAACGTTTTTTCAATCTGCGCCAAATGATTTTTCATTCTCAGTCGAACGATTTTTCAATCTCCTGAGACCGGTTTTCCAATCTACGGCAAGAAATCCAAAGAATACAACCTCTTGAAAACAAGCCTTCTATACACGAAACCACCCACAAGCTTTCCACAAAGGGCAAGCAGCGGATGGAGAATCATAAATCATGACATAAAGGAAAGTCCGTTCCCTTCCCGGGAACATTACCGTCCCTCATGTGAATCTTTCTTCAATCTTCAGTTTCTTCCGTTACCTGGGGCTTTTTCTTGGCCGAACGGCTTACGCTCAGGATGACTCCCATATACACGCAATTAATCAAAGTGGAGGTACCCCCTTTACTGATTAGCGGCAAGGGTTGCCCCGTCACCGGAAAGACCCCGACGGCCACTGCCATATTAATCATGGCTTGCGTGACGAGCATCAACGATAGCCCCATCACAAGGAAAGCCGGGAAGTTCCGCTCGCACCGGCTGGCTATCCTGGCCGACCGGAAGAGCAACACGATATACAGGAACATGACGAAAGCTCCGCCGCCCAATCCGAGTTCCTCTATGACGATGGCATAAATAAAGTCGGAAAACGACTGTGGCAGGAAATCGCGTTCCACGGAATTTCCCGGCCCCCGGCCTATCACATTACATGTGGCAATGGCTATCTTGGCATGCGTCACCTGCGGATTCTTGGTCAGGTCGTAATCCGCCGCATCCTCCGGTATATTCCCATGCCCGCGTACACGACTGGCCCACGTAGGCAAACGGTGCAAGCCGGGCCATTCGCTCATGGATTCTGTCGTAGAGTCCGGTGCAAAACGCAAAAATGAGAACAAACCGGCTCCGGCAATAACGATAATGCCCAATAAGGTGCCCAACTGTTTCCAAGGTATCCCGCCTATGAACATCATCACCAAAATGACCAGGAAAGTCATGGCGGCCGTAGAGAAGTTTTCGGGGACAATCAGCGCACAGATTACCATCGAAACGCCCATAATCCACTTGAACGCACGACGTTGCGCACCGGCCTCGTCACGCATGCTCGAAAGAATCATGGCTGTCGTGGCTATCAATACGCCTTTGGCTATCTCGGAAGGCTGAAAACCGATACCGCCCACCTCAAGCCATCGGCTCGCGTTGTTCACCTTCGTGGTGAACATGGCTATCCCAAGCAAGAATACGGACAACGGTATGCCGGCCAAAGGTATCAACTTAAAATAACGGCACGGTATCTTATGCACCAAAATCGTGGCCAACACGCCTACGACGAAATATGAGGCATGCTGCAGAATCGGCTTCCAATAATACCCTGTCTTGTAACTCATATTACTGGAGGCACTATACACTTCTATGATGGATATCATGCCGAGGAAGAACAAAATCATCCAAATGACCTTGTCACCTTCGAACAGGCTCCACTTCTTTAAAACTTTTACAGGTGTGACCATCCTTTCGCTCCCTTACTTTACAACGCCCTTACCAATGATTTGAACTGTTCGCCACGGTCTTCCATGTTCTTGAACAAATCGAAGCTGGCACAACAAGGGCTCAACAATACGGTATCGCCGGGACGGGCCATTCTGTAACATGCCTCCACGCAGTCTTTCATGCTATGGGTGTCGGCAATGGGAATACCGAATGAATCGAAAAAGGCATGCAGTTTCCCGTTGTCTGCCCCAAGGAACACCAGTCCCACACATTTTTTCCGCACCAGTTCGGCTATGGCCTCGTAATCATTCCCTTTGTCTTTCCCTCCCAAAATCAATACCGTGGGCGTTTTCATGCTCTCCAACGCATACCAGCAGGCATCCACGTTGGTGGCCTTGGAATCGTTGATATAATCCACGCCACGCACACGCACCACTTTCTCCAAGCGGTGTTCCACGCCCTCGAAATCACCCAGGCTCTGCCGTATCACTTCATTCTTCACCCCGGCGATGTCGGCCGTGATGCCTGCCGCCAAAGAATTGTACATATTGTGCTTCCCGGTCAGAGCCAATGATTCCTGCTCCATGTTGAACGGCGTGGGGTATTCTATCACATATTGCCCGTCGGCCAGATAACCTATCATCCCTTCTTTCTTCAAGATGGAGAACGGACATTTCTTGGCCTTGATCTGGTATTTCTCCAATTCTTTCCGGATAATCGGGTCGTCATTCCAATAGACGAAGGCATCCGTCTCTTCCTGGTTCTGCAAAATGCGCATTTTGGCATCCACATAATTCTGCATGCAATGGTCGTAACGGTCCAGATGGTCGGGCGTGATGTTGAGCAACACGGCAATGTTAGCCCGGAAACGGTACATGTTGTCCAACTGGAAACTGCTCAGTTCTATCACATAGTAGTCATAATCTTTCTCGGCCACCTGCAAGGCCAGGCTTTGGCCGATATTTCCGGCCAACCCGACGTTGTAACCCGCTTTCTTGAAGATATGATAAATCAAGGACGTAGTAGTGGTCTTGCCGTTGCTGCCCGTAATACAAATCATCTTGGCGTGCGTATAGCGTCCGGCAAATTCTATTTCCGAGATAATGGGAATACCGGCGGCTTTCACCTTCAACACCATCGGGGCATCTTCCGGTATGCCCGGGCTTTTTATCACCTCGTCCGCATTCAGGACCAGTTCTTCCGTATGGCCGCCGTCTTCCCACGCAATTCCGTAACGGTCCAGCATGTCCACGTAATGAGGCTTGATTTTTCCCATATCGGAAACAAAGACATCAAAGCCTTTTTTCTGAGCCAGCACTGCAGCGCCCACGCCGCTTTCGGCCGCTCCCAATATTACCATTCTTTTCCCCATAGCTTCTTCCTTATCTGATTTTTAACGTTATAATCGTCATGGCCGCCAAGATGATCGTGATAATCCAAAAACGGACCGTGACTTTCGACTCTAACCAACATCCTTTAGGCCAGTTGCACAGCACCTTCACGTCCGGAGCCAACTGTCCGGGACGCACCCGGAAAGTATCATGAATCGGGGCTCGCTTGAACACTCTTAACTTCAGTCCTTTCCGGTTCCCCCATTTCGCATAGTTCACTTGCAGAATCACGCTCAAGCTCTCCATCAGGAACACGAAACACATCAAGGGGATAAGCAATTCCTTATGTATGATGATGGCCGTCACGGCAATGATGCCTCCGATAGACAAGCTGCCCGTATCCCCCATGAAAATCTGGGCAGGATAGGCGTTATACCACAAGAAACCGACCAACGCGCCTACAAAAGCACAGATGAAGATAACCAATTCCTCCGAACCGGGTATGTACATGATGTTCAGGTAACTGGCAAAGGCTATATGACTGGACACGTAGGCCAATACGCCCAATGCCACACCGATAATCGCCGAATTGCCTGCTGCCATGCCGTCCATGCCGTCGTTCAGATTCGACCCGTTGGACACGGCTACCACGACCAACGTAGTCATGACCACAAACAAGAACCACCCGGCAGCCGTCTTGTATTTTCCGCAAAAGCTCATAATCTCGGCATAATCCAAGTTGTTGTCCTTCACAAACGGTATCGTGGTAATGGTCGATTTCACTTTCTCGCTTTTGTGTACGACGACTTCGGTGTTGCCCAAACGCTGTGTCGATACATTCTCCCGAATCACCGCGTCGGGACTGAGCCACAATGTCAGGCCGACGAAAAGTCCCAAAAGGGTCTGTCCTGCCAGCTTATACACAGGCCTCAAACCGTCTTTGCTTACTTTCATCTTGATGTAATCGTCCGCAAACCCCAAAACACCCAACCACACGGTCGTAATCAGCATCAGTATCATATAGATGTTACGCAAACGCCCGAAGAGCAGACAAGGAACGATGATGGACACGATGATGATGATGCCGCCCATGGTCGGCACTCCCTTTTTCTCTACCCCGTAAGGGTCTATCGACTTGTCGCGCTGCGCCTCGCTCACGTTATGGCGTTTCATCCATTTGATGAAGTATTCCCCGAACCAGACGGAAATGACCAACGACAGAATCAGGGTCAGCAAAGCCCGGAAAGAGATGTAGGTCCATATATGCGAACCGGGAATCCCGTACTCTCCTAAAAATCGAAACAAATAATACAACATGTGCGCAACGGTTAAATGCCAAATACTTCTTTTATCACCTCATGGTCGTCGAAATGATGCTTCACGCCTTTCACCTCCTGGTAATCTTCATGCCCCTTCCCGGCCACCAGCACCACATCTCCGGGCCGTGCCATCATGCAGGCTGTACGGATAGCCTCCTTGCGGTCGACAATGGAAATCACCTTGCGCATTTGCTCCTTGTCCAGTCCGGCCAACATATCGTTGATAATTTCCTGTGGCTCCTCGAAACGCGGATTGTCACTGGTTATGATTACCCTATCGCTGTTTTTCACTGCTTCCTGCGCCATAATCGGACGCTTGCCCTTGTCACGATTGCCTCCGGCTCCGCAGACCGTAATGACTTCGCCGCGCCGTTTCAGTATTTCGTTCACGGTCGACAACACATTGACCAACGCATCCGGCGTATGGGCGTAATCGACAATGGCAGTCACTCCTTCCTTCGAACGAATCGTCTCGAAACGTCCGTTCACCGGGCGCAATGTACTAAGGGCTACCAGAACGTCTTCAGCCCCGCGCCCCATACAAACGGCAGCAGCGTACACAGCCAACAAGTTGGATACATTGAAACGGCCTATGAAAGGAACGCTCACCTCTTTGCCATTGACATCCAGGCACATGCCTTCAAACGACTCTTCCAACACCTTTGCCTTGAAATCGGCAGCCGCGCGCAAAGAATAAGTCTTCACGACGGCCTTTGTGTTCTGCACCATGACCATTCCGTTACGGTCGTCCACATTCGTCACGGCAAAAGCCCCCTTGGGCAAACCGTCGAAAAATGCTTTCTTGGCATCGCGGTAGTTCTCGAATGTCTTATGGTAATCCAGATGGTCACGCGTAAGGTTCGTAAAAATACCTCCTGCAAACTTCAGGCCTGCAATACGATGCTGGGCTACTGCATGCGAACTGACTTCCATGAAAGCGTATTTGCATCCTTCGTCCGCCATACGTCCCAACAAACGGTTCAACGTAATCGGGTCGGGCGTGGTATGCTCTGTCGGGACAGCCTCATCATCTATATAATTGCAAACCGTAGAACAAAGTCCGCACTTATAACCGAACACCCGGAACATATTATATAATAAGGTGGCAATCGTAGTTTTGCCGTTCGTACCGGTCACTCCGATAAGTTGCAACTTGGAAGTCGGGTCGCCGTAAAACACCGTAGCCAACCGTCCCACCGCACTTTCGGAATCTTTCACTTGTACGTACGTCACCCCCTCGGCCTGCACCTCCGGCCATGCCTCGCACACTACGGCTACGGCTCCTTTCTCTACTGCCTTGCCGATATAAGCGTGACCGTCGGCCTGCGTCCCTTTGACGGCGACAAACAAATCGCCCGGCTGCACAAGCCGGGAATCCATATTGATTCCCGTAATATTCCGTACGGTATCGCCTGTGACCCGTACGACACTCACGCTTTTCAGCAAAATATCCAACTCCATCATCATGCTTCCCTCTTATCTTTTTAATTTAATCTGTATGGTTTGCCCTTTCTTATATTTGACGTACGGCGGGATGCTCTGCGAAACCACACGCCCCACGCCTTCCAATTTCACTTTCAATCCCCGGCTCTCCAGCATATACACAGCGTCTTTCGCCCCCATGCCTTTCACGTCCGGTACGATTTCCATCGGCGTATTGTCACCGCGCAACGTCACGACATTCCCGCTGTTCACCGCTTTCCCCCAAACGCTCTTTCCACCTTTGTCCGTACTCCAGTCTTGCCGGAAAGGAATATCCAGTTCTTTCAGTACCGCCCGCGTGGCATTCATATCACCGTCCAACACATCCGGAACGAAGACGGAAGCCGAGTCTGACGCTTCCGATACATCGCGATATACCCCTTTCGCCATGACGCTTTGGGCGATCTCGCTGAACACCGGACCGCAATGTCCGCCTCCCGAAGCCGGCAGACCGGACTTTTGTATCGCGACGATACAACTGTACTTCGGCCGGTCTGAGGGATAATAACCGCAAAAACTGATAAGATATTTCATCCGGCCTCCATGATAACCGCCGCGCCCTTGGGCCACCTGGGCAGTACCCGTCTTGCCGGACACCTTGAAATCCTTGCATCCGGCTTTCTTGCCCAATCCTTTACTTACTACCATTTCGAGTATTTCCTGAATGTCGTTCAGTGTCTTCGGAGAGCATATCCGCTCTTTGATGACCTCCACCGGGAACTCGCGCACGACTTCACCATTCTTCCGGACGGCTTTTACAAAACGCGGACGTACCATCTTTCCGCCGTTGGCAATGGCATTATAGAAAGTCAGTGTGGCTATCGGCGGCATCTGGGTCTCATACCCGATGCTCATCCACGGCAAGGCAGTCTTCGACCAATTGCTACCGTCTTTCTTCGGGCGGCGTACCCGCGGCTCTCCGCTTCCCATCAAAGGTATATTCAGGGGAATGCCCACTCCTTCACGATACAGCCCATCCACGAATTTTTCCGGATGGTCTTTATAGTTGTCGTCTATCAAGCGGCTGACTCCGATGTTGGAAGAATACATCAGCACTTCGGGCACACTGATTCTTCCGTAACCGCCACGCCGCCAGTTGTGATCCTTCATCACTCGTCCGTGCATCTCCCACTGCCCGTTGCCGGTGTCTACGAAATCATTCTTCGAAATCTTTCCGTCCTCCAGCGCCACCATGATGGAAGCGGTCTTAAAAGTAGAACCGGGCTCCATTAAGTCAGACACGGCGTTGTTCTTTACCTCGCGGTACTCGCCATCCGCACATTTCGTCATGTTCACAATGGCCTTCACATCTCCCGTGGCCACCTCCATCAGCACCACCACGCCCACGTCGCCATTGATGTTTTTCAACTGTTTCAACAACGCCTTTTCCGCCGCATCCTGCATGGACACATCGATGGTCGTTTCAATATCATTACCATCCACCGGAGGGGCATCCACCAGACTCAACCACTTGTTACGCACCTTGGCACGATGGGACACGCCTTCCTTGCCCCTCAAAATGGAGTCGTAGGAAAGCTCCAGGCCGTAACGCGCCGAATCCTTACTGGCATACAAAGCCCCCAACGTACGCGTGGCCAATGAGCCGTAAGGTTTCTTTCGTTGATTGAATTCCTCAGCATAGAATCCGCCCTTGAAAGGAGACTCTCGGAACAACGGTAATTTCTTGCATTCCTTATACTGGATGTAAGAAATTCGCCGACCGTATATCTGCCAGTTCCTCCGCCTCAACTTTTTCCCCTTTTTCAGCCGTTTCTTGAAATATCCGGCGGTTTTATCGGGAAAGATCTTACTCAACCCCTGGGAAATGGAATCCAGATCGGCTATCAACACACTGTCTCTCCAAGCCTGCAGTTCCTTGGCCGTTTCCGGATTCTTATCCGACGCGACATAATCCATATAAATCTTATATTCCGGCAAGGAACTGGCCATAATCTGTCCGTCTGCCGAAAGGATGTTTCCACGCTTGGCGGGAATGGGCACATTCTCTTTCACCAGCTTACGGCTCACCTGTGTCCAATACTCGCTCTCCACGAACATCAGGTAGGCCGCATTGCCCAATATATATAAACCGCCCAAGCTCATCAGTACGATGACCACGAAGAAACGGGGCATTATCTTTTTATTGTCGAAGTTCATTCTTCTTCCTCGTTTTGGGATTTAATCAAAAAAGGAGGTTCTTTCGGACTTTGCAGCACGCTGTCCGGAGTCTGTCTCAAACTTTTTTCTATCTGGCTTTGCCGTGTCTTTACGGTCAACTCGCTGGAACGGGTCAGCGCACGGTATCTCACCTCCGTCAGTTCCGTCTTCAACTTTTCAATCTCAATCATCTCCTGCTCTGCGGAATAACGGTTCGTGATATAAATGATGGCAAAAAACGTACAGAGTAAAATCAATCCCATCTGACGACGTAACCACCCGGCCGTAAGGATGTCCCCACCCAATATCTCGCGTAAAGACACGTTAGGACGCTGGTCCACCCCCTCACTCTCCGTGAAAGCCTTGATAGGAGACAGTTCGCCCGACTCGGCCTTTTCCTCATCGCCCGGCATCACACCATCCTCGTCGGACATGTCCCCGCCCGACACGGCCTCCTCCGCCCCGGGACTTCCGGCTGCCTCTTCCGTAGGCACCCCCACGGGTTCCACGTCCGTTTTTTCTTCCAAATCCAGTTTTTCCTTCATCCTTTATTTCTTTTCCGCGATTCTCAACTTGGCACTGCGGCTACGGGGGTTCGCACGCTGCTCCTCTTCTCCCGGCACTATCACTTTATTGTGGACAGCCCTGAGCGGACAATCCACATTGCCATAGAAATCCTGTATCCGCTTGCCCTCCACATTTCCGGTTTTGACTAAATTCTTCACCATCCGATCCTCCAAAGAATGATAGGTCAACACCACCAAGCGACCTCCCGGCCGGAGCAATTCGACCGCAGCCGTCAGCATCTCCTTCAAGGCGTCCATCTCCTGGTTCACTTCTATACGCAAAGCCTGGAACACCTTAGCCAATTCTTTCTTCTCCCGGTCACGCTCAAACAAAGGCTTTACCACCTCCATGAACTCTTCCGTCGTCTCGATCCTCCGGTGCATACGGGCTTTCACCACCCATGAGGCCAGCTTACGGGCATTCTTCAATTCACCGTACAGATAAAAAATGTCGGCCAGCCGCTCTTCCGCGTAATCATTCAACACATCCGCCGCAGTCAGCCGCGCCCGCTGGTTCATCCGCATGTCCAGTTTCCCGTCGAAACGAAACGAGAACCCCCGTTCCGCATCATCGAAATGGTGGCTCGACACGCCCAAATCAGCCAGCAAACCGTCCAACTGTTCCACACCGTAATAACGCATCCAGTTCTTCAGATACCGGAAATTGCTCCGGACAAATGTGAAACGTCCGTCAGCAACGATATTCGCCTCGGCATCCGCATCCTGGTCAAAACCATACAAATGACCGGCCGCATCCAGTCGGGACACAATCGCCCGGCTATGCCCTCCGCCCCCAAAGGTGACATCGGCATATATCCCGGCAGGATTGACCACCAGACCGTCTACACATTCTTTCAACAAGACAGGGACGTGATAAACTGCTTCTTCCATCAATATTTTACATTACGCGAGGTCAAAGGTACGAATTTTCAGAGATACATACACCTTATTATAATAAAATATTTATCGACATGATGTTAATAAGTCTACGAAGGGAGAACGCGAGGCATCTGCAAGAAAAAGAGCGATTTATTTCCCGGCAGAAATAGTTTTTACTATCTTTGCCCGCAGTTAGACCGAAACCTTATGAAAAAACTCCTGTTATTGGCGATTCTGATAGGAATGACCGCATTTCATGCCCAAGGGAAAATCCGCGAAAAACGTTCGATTGTGCGATTGGAAACCACAATGGGTAACATCCGCATCGCGCTGAACGACGAAACACCGGTCCACCGGGATAATTTCCTCAAATTAGTTTCAGAAGGATTCTACGACGGAACGCTCTTCCACCGCGTCGTGAAAGACTTCGTCATTCAGGCAGGCGACCCGGATTCCAAACAGGCTCCGGGCGGAAAGATATTGGGGGAAGGAGGGCCGGGATATATGTTGGCCCCCGAAATAGACCTGCCTTTCCAATACCATAAAAGAGGAGCGGTGGCCATGGCGCGCGAAGACGACGCAAACAACCCGGACCGTCTGAGCAACGGGTCGCAATTCTACATCGTGTGGGGAAAGAAGTACCGCCCCCGGGAACTGGCCTTTGCCTGGGCGGGATTACGAGGTGGCCTATATGGTGATTTTGAAACCAACAGGGAAATGGAGCAAGAATACCTCACCACCGGAGGCACACCCGGGTTAGACGGAGGATACACCGTATTCGGTGAAGTCATAGAAGGGCTCAATGTAGTGGAAAACATCCAATCCACCGCAACAGATTCCCACGACCGACCGCAAACCGACATCGTAATCCTGCATGCCGTGGTAGAACAAAAATCGAAGAAGGCCGGAGCAACGGGCAAAAGGCGGTATTCGCCCGGATTATATTAAAAACATCCGATTTCATCGGTGTTTTCTTTTCTATTCGTCTGCCTGCGCACGAAAGGAAATAATGGTAAAATAACTCTTTATACCGTTTTTTGCGATTTAACCAACCTTTTTCATTACCTTTGCCTTGGTTTTAATTTAAGACTTGTATATTCATGAAGAAAATCTTATTCGGACTTTCTCTTTTTGCCGCTTTTTCGTTAAGCTCTTGCATACAAAACGAACCAGCTAACTCTGAGTGTGACATAGAAGAGGCTTATGTTCTCGCTTCAGACGAAGAGGCTTTGTTCTTCACCCCGAATGATGCCGTGAAGGACGTGGCGTCGTCCGACACGTCCATCGTGTTTTATCTGCGCGAAGACTTTACAGACTCCACACAGTTGCAAGCGCTGAAAATAAACTTCAAGCTCACTCCGGGTGCCTCCATCACACCCGAAAACGGTAGTGTGCAAGACTTCACGCACGGCGGCATACGCTACCGGGTCATGTCCGAAGACCGGCAATGGCACCGGGATTATCATGTAAAGTTTGCACTCATACAGCCCATAGAGACCGACCTTTCTTTTGAAAACATTAAGATGGAAGCCAATGGACGTTATTACGAGTGGTCCGAAAAATCGGCACACGGCAACGACGTCCCCCAATGGGCTACCGGCAACCCGGGTTACGCCATCAGCCGTTCGTCAGCCAAACCCGACGAGTTCCCTACGATACCGTGGACAAAGGATGCCATAAACGGACAATCCGTCAAGCTCGAAACGTGTGACACCGGTCCTTTCGGTGTCATGGTCAATATGCGCATCGCAGCAGGCAACTTGTTTATCGGGACGTTTGATGTGGCCAACGCCTTGAAAGATGCCATGGCCGCCACGCGCTTCGGCCTGCCGTTCAACCGGAAGCCATTGCGCTTTGAAGGATATTACAAATTCAAGCCGGGCGAAAAATTCCAAAACAGAAAAGGCACCGTCATCGAAGGCCGCATCGACGAACCGGACTTATATGCCGTATTATACAAGAACACGGACGGGCACGGGCAACCTGTCACCCTGAAAGGCGATGACGTATTGACCCACCCTAACATCGTGGCTTTGGCACGCATCCAAAATCCGGTGCATGATTTCAACACATGGACCCGCTTTGACATCCCCTTTGAATATAGCGGCAACGTAAACGAGAAACTACTAAAGGCTTACGGCTACAACCTGGCTGTCGTCTTCACTTCCAGCATCGAAGGAGCCAGTTTCTGCGGCGCCGTTGGAAGCACGCTGTTGGTAGATGAAGTGAAAGTGGTTTGTGAAGAATAACCCATAATAAAGAAGAGAACATGAAACATCTGAAATATATCCTAATCCTTGCCCTGTCATCGGCCATGGGCACGTTACAGGCACAAGACCTCAAAGAACTGATGAAGGAAAACCGCGAGAACCGGGAAGCCAACTATGCGAAATGGGGACCGACATCCGACCACAACGGTATGGGCTATGTCGTCAGAGCCGGATTCGTGCTGGGCGGAACGACTCCTCTTCCTCTTCCCAAGGAAATCCGTAAAATCAACGAATTCGCTCCGAAAGGCGGTTTCAGTTTAGGAATAGACGGATATAAGTATTTCAATACGAAATGGGGACTTTCCGCCGGACTTCGTTTTTTCATGCAAGGCATGCGCACGGGGGCAGAGGTGAAAAACTACAACATGGCCATCGTGATGGGCGAAGACGTGGTAGAAGGACGTTTCACGGGTACGGACATTACCGAGACCCGCATGACGGGCTTTACGATTCCCGTAACGGCCACCTACCGTGTAGGAGCCAGATGGACATTCAATCTCGGCCCATACGTCAGCTATTGGATCTACCGTGACTTCGACGGCGAAGTCTTCGACGGCTACCTGCGCGAAGGTTCGCCCGTGGGGCAAAAGATAACCATCGGCGCCGACAATCCGGCTTCCTACGATTTCAGTGACGACATGCGCCATTTCTCCTGGGGGATGGAATTCTGCGCAGACTTCCGCATAAAGAAGCATCTTAACGTCTTCGGCCTGTTGGACTGGGGTATGAACGATGTGTTCAAAAGCGACTTTGAAACCGTCACGTTCTCACTCTTCCCACTCTATGCCACTTTCGGAATGGCTTACTACTATTAATACATAAAAAATTATCAATCATAAAATTTCAAAGTTATGAAGAAATTACTACTCGCAACACTCACCGCCTGCGGCGTATGGCTTGGTGCACAAGCCCAAAACACGACACATGATTATACGGACGACTTGGTAGTTTCCGTGGACAACTTCTCCACTCCTCCCATGTCGACCACTGTCTCTATAGAGTTCCCGGAAGAAGGGCTTATCAACATCGAGCTGAAAAACTTCACATTGGAGATGGAAGGCGCAGACCCCATCCCCGTAGGCAACATACATGTCAGCGAAGTCCCGGTCACGCCACAAGGCGACTACAACGTTTTCGACCTGAAACAGAAAACGGCTACTTTCAGCGACGGCGACCCCGGCACCCTTTGGATGTGGTCACTCTTGTTTCCGAATGGGCTTCCCATTGACATCTCCGGAAAAATATCCGACACCAAGCTCTACTGCACGCTCGACCTCACTTTCGGTACTCAAATCATCCACGTAACTTTCGGTAAGGACGATTTCGAGTCTTCCATCCATTCCACATGGGTCGGAAAGCAAACAGAGACCACAAACGTCTATACCCTGCAAGGCATGCGGGTAAAGAGCAACGTAGCCAAGACCCATGCCTTAGACGGATTGCAGAAAGGCATTTATATTGTAGACGGCAAGAAAGTTATCAAAGAATAAAGCAACGGGCTGCGATTCCCCCAAAAAAGAAGACAAATGCCGATGGAGTGCGCTCCATCGGCATTTGTCGTATAAATAACTGAATACAAGCCATTTCCCCACCGCCACAATCTTCCGTACAGATCTGCGGAGAACGAAAAATCAATCTGCTTAGAATGATTTTTCAATCTCCTGAGATCAATTTTCAAATCTCCTGAGATTGATTCGCCCCCTTCTGCCAATGGCATCCGGCTTTTCGTTATATTGACAAAACCCCGTCCCTCTCCTTCTTTTCATCCTCCTCCCCATCCCTCGTTCTGCAAAAACGGTACTACCGTACTTTTACTGAAAATACTACCGTAAATACCGAAAATTCTACCGAAATAGGAAACGATTTTTCACTCCTCTGCCTACTTTTGTATTGGCCAAACAAACTAAAACCGATTATTTACGAACTATAAAAAGAAAAGAAAGAATGAAGAGATTATTTACTTTGTTATTAATGGGAAGCGTAAGCGCGGCGAACCTGTTGCAAGCACAGGTTCTACCCAACTTCGGCTTTGATTCCTGGAAAGGAAAGGGAAACTGCGGTATCACCTACCTCACAGCAGAAACAGCATCAGGTCAACAAAACCGACCGGGAGACGAACCTACCGGTTGGAGCGGAAGCAACATCAATCAAGTCATGGACATCACCGACCTTTGCACACAAGGCACGGATGAGGGAAATTACACAAAGCTCAAAAACATGAATATGCTTGGCCAGCTCGTCCCCGCCTATCTCACTTTAGGAAACCCATGGGTTTTTGCCTATGGAAGCAAGATAAGTGACATGTTAACTTATGCTAAATTTGGCGATGGCGGATCGTGCGGTGGTATTGAGTATGCATATAAACCGGATGCGCTGAAGTTCAAATATAAACATCCCAGCACGACTGGAGAAACGGCTCATGCCATAGCTTATTTATGGAAAGGCAAATTTACCTCCAACGTGCCATCTGTTTGCGACAAGAATGGCATAACGGGTTACACTCAACTGGATGACGTAGACCGTGTGGTATTAGGAAAACAAACCGACGGTATCAGCACCAAAGGCGAACTCATAGCTTCTTTAGATTATGAAATAACAGAAACAACCACCACTTGGCAAGAAGTTACAATTCCGCTAAACTACCAGTCGAATTCAGCCCCCGAGAAATTAAATGTCATCTTCTCCGCTGGAGACTATTGGACAAGAGCAAACTTAAAAGGAAACAGCGAACTGCATATTGACGATGTACAGTTTGTCTACTACTCCGAATTGGCATCCCTCACTTTCGACGGCAAGGATATTTTCAAAGCCGGAGAAGCTGCATACGACCTTTCCGACACAAAATACGACGCCGACAAACTGGCTTATACCGCCAACGGCAAGGGTGCTACCATAGAAACAAGCTATGATGAAGCAAGCGCACTGCTGACACTGACCGTAAAAGGAAATGACTGGAGCGAAACTAATCTCAACCAACACGTTTACACCATCCAGTTTGCAAAAGAGGTTGCCGAAACACAGCAATACAGCAACACCCTTCTCGTCAACGCATTTGGTACACCCACCGAACCGACCCTAAACACCATCAACCTCATCCGATACAAGGACGGTTCTTATTCTTTTGAATTAAAACAGTTTGCATTCGGAGGGATGTCCATGGGCGACATTGTCATCAACAAATTGGATGTCCTTACGGAAAATGATATAACTACATACTCCAAAGCAAATGAAATGGTTTACATCGAAGGTCTGGGTACAGAGGTTCCTGTAAACTTGAAAGCAACAGTAAGCAAGGGAAACATGACCGCAACTATAAACATACCTCTGGGAGAGGAAATGGAAGTTAATGTTTCCTTTGCCCCTTGTTTGGTAATAGACAACACACAAAACGCGATTGTGGAAACGGACGGCCTACATAACGTAACATTCAATCGCACATTCCCCATCGGATGGAGTTCCATCTGCCTGCCCTATGCCACGACCACAGAGAATCTCGGAGCCGTACAAGTTCAGGCATTCACAGGTTGTGACCAAAACACGTTGACTTTCCAAAAGGTAGGAAACGGTGAATTAGCCGCGCACACACCTTATTTAATATATTTCGAGAATGCCACAACCAAAAGCGATACACCTTGGTTCTGTATAGACGGTATCAGCGCAGGCAACCCCGTTTCCGTAACCCACGGCAACGTAACCTTCACCGGCAACTATGAAGCAGGCAGGAACATGGAAGGCCTTTACGGCGTGGCCGAGAAGGACGGTGCGCAATACATCATGCGTGGCGGAACGGGCAGTACACTGGGCAGCACAGGAGCCTATTTCACCGTAAGCGGCTCTGAAGTGAATACCCTGCGCATCCGCCTTGAGGGAACCGGAACCGGCATCTCAGACGTGGAAGCCGGGAAAGGCGGCCAAACCTTCGACGTCTATAGCCTGAACGGCATCAAGGTGCGCAGCCAAGCCGCCACAACCGACGGCCTGCCCAAAGGCATCTACCTCATCAACGGGAAAAAACATATTGTAAAATAAGAAAAAGGACAAACAACATGAAAAAAGCTTTTTATACCACACCCGCCACAAACGTCATGGAAGTGGAAACCACCGGGAACATCTTACAAAGTTCCGACCGCTTGGGCACGGGCGACCGCAACAACGTGGGAATGCAAGATGACATCTTCAACGGAGAATTCCGTAGCAACCAGAATATCTGGGACTTCTAAACCTCAACGAACGCTTATATAGCCAAGCCGCATCCTTTCCATTCCGTGGAAAAAGATGCGGCTTTTTACCTCTTCCTTAAGAGACTGTTATTCCCTCGGACGACCTGTCAGCCTCGATATACGGACTTCCTCTTCAAATAGTCATCCAGACTTACGCCTTCCATACGTTCAAAACAGCTTCGGGCTGTTTTGGAGGACCCGAAGCCTACGACTACACAGTCGTTCACCGAACGAATCGTACCTTCGGCCACACCGCGCTTCAACGCACTGATACGGTAAGAATTGATGTAGTCGTGGCAATTATTGTAACCTTGGCTTCGGAGGCACTGCAATAACAAATGGCGGTTGATTCCCGTGGCCTCACACAGACGGTCGCGCCCGAATGTGTTGTCTTGCCACTCACGGTCGTGCTGCATAAAGAACTCCACCCGCTCGAAACGACACCGGTTGGCTTCGTTGAAGTCCTCCTTTTCGGCCTGCACGATAACCTCCTCCGTGGGTGCTTCATCCACTTCCACTATCTCCGGCTTAGGCAAATGGATGGCCATGGTCTCCAATGTCCGATAGAACAAATACATATTCAGGAGACAGAACAAATAGAAATAGACCAATAACAACATGGCATTGAACACTGCCGTCACTACTATATAGAACACCATATTCAGCCCCATGGCGGTTACGTACCCCTTCAAATAACGGGGTATCTCGGCATTCTTGACCAACAACCGGGGCAGACGAAGTATATTGGCCACATAATAGACAGACAATCCCAAACCGGCCAGACGGAACAACATGTCCGGCCCCCACCAGCAGTCTGCCAGTTCGGAATAGGTATGAACAATTACCGGACGGTTCCCCAAAAGCAGACTGACGACATACAATATAATAAGGAATATGGCCGGCGAAGCATAACGCCACATTCGTCCCCACTGCAAATATCCCGGCATAGGAATACTCAGAGGATAAATACCTTGCAGGAAACAAGTGCCCACCAAAGCTAAAAGCATGAAAGGATGAAGCAAACCGATATTTTCAAACCTGAGCAGATAACTGAATGGTATGGCTACACAGCACAGAGCACCGAATATACCCATAATCCACGCCAAGGAGAGATATTGTACTTTATATCGGGAATACAACGACAAGACGGAGGCCATCATCAAATGAATGGTGGCGATAACAACAATGGTGATAAGAATAAATGTCTGCATACCAGGCAAAGTTAATAAAAAACAAGGATTCAGGCAAAGACTTCTTTCAATACGTCCAAAGATTTCAGTTCGGGAAATTCCGGGACATGCAACCGGTAATAATCATTCAACACCTCGATATAGCGCTCCCGTTCCCTGCGGTTCATCGCAAAAAAACGCATGGAGTCGTAATTCATCCGCATAAAAATCGGAATGGCCGCCGCTTCTTTGGGTTCCAGATAGGCATGATGGAAAGGACGGGAAGGGACAAAACAGGCATTCATCATGTCGAAATAATCCCCTTCATGCCAGGCCTCCACATTGGGATAAAAGCCGAGAAAACGCGTCAACCGCGTGATGAAAACCAAATGGAAGTTGGAAAAAGCCCGCTCGCTGGCATCCAGCCATTGCAAAGAATAAAGTATATAGGAAAAGAGCGGGCCGCCTCCCGCCTCGTGTTTCAACACCCGGCACAGGAATTCGGCCAGGAACAAAGCAATGGAAGACTTATACGGGTCGTACGGCAGCGACTGGTAAGTATAATCGAACCGCACATCCCGTATGCGTTGCAAAGCCGACTTCTGCCGGTAGTCGAAATCTATTTCCAGAATGGAAAGCGGCCGAAAGAATACACCTTTAAGGGTTGCCTTACGTGATTTCGGCAACTTTACCATAAAAGACACCGTCCCGCGCGTGGCCGTATAAATATCCACAATCAAAGAATTGTCGTTGTATTTTAGCGTACGCAACACCACGCCTTGCGTTTTTTCCTGCATAAATCTCTATTTTTAGGGACTAAAATTAGGAAAAACAGCCGAAATACGGGAAAAAATCACCAAAAACACATTTTTTTGAAAGATTTTCCTCGTTTTATTTTGTCGGTTCAAAGAAAAGCCATACCTTTGCATCGCAAATGAGAACGGTGGTCTGCAAATGACCTGAAAACGGTTTCAGAAAGCAAAAGAGCGAAAGCTCAAATCGCGTTGGTCCCTTCGTCTATCGGTTAGGACGAGAGATTTTCATTCTCTAAAGAGGAGTTCGACTCTCCTAGGGACTACTAAGTTGAACGAATTATTTAAACGTAAAGATGGCAAACCATAAATCATCAGTAAAAAGAATACGTCAGGAGGAAAAAAGAAGACTCCACAACAGATATTACGCGAAGACCATGCGTAATGCTGTACGTAAGCTTCGCGCTACGACAGATAAGGCTGAGGCTACAGCGATGTATCCCAGTGTACAAAAGATGTTAGACAAATTGGCTAAGGTAAACATTATCCATAAGAACAAAGCTGCCAATCTGAAATCTAAATTGGCCGTTTATATCAACAAGTTGGGATAATAGATAATAATCATATATAGAAAAGAGTTGGAGTTTCTTCAACTCTTTTTTTGTATCCGTACGCATCAGGCAAGCCGCCCCTAAGAAACCGACGGCATATTGATGAACACTAAATATTCCCCCTCCCCACGTATTACGAACTCTTCACCGGTCGCCTCGTTCAATGTCCCTTGCCACCAGTTGGTAAAATCGCGCAAAGGATAGGCCAAACCTTCCCCACGTAAGCCTTGCGTACCGAAAGCAAAAATCGAAACCTGTACTCCCTTACGACAGAAAAAACGGCAATCCCCTTTCATCGGTACGAAAAAGCCGTAATCTGTATACATACGTACTTCTGCCCCCATCCGCATATATTCCATCAACAGACTGATGTTCCCCAGAGTATGGTCTTCCCTGCGCCCCGTGGCACCGACGATGGCAATCCGGCGAAATCCCTTTTCCATCAGATAGTTCACAGCCTTAGTCTGGTCGTTTGTCTCTTGGTCCGGATTATACCGGATAATGGACGCATATCTTTTCTGATTTTCCACGCTCAACGAATCCCCGTCCCCCACAATCCGATCCGGCACGCGTCCCGATGCCAAATAACGGTCGGCCGCTCCGTCACAACATACCGTAAAAGAAGCTGTATCCAGCATCCTCAAAGGCAAAGCCGACACAGGAAACTCCCCGTTCCCCACAACTACCGCTTCCGGCACGAAATCCCAATCGACCCGTCTCATTTCTCTTCTTCCATCATTCGTATCCATTTCTTATATCCTCCGATAGCAATTAGGGCATAAAGGCCATACAGCCCTGCCGTAAAATAAAGTTCCTTATAGACATACAATCCGCAGCAAACCACATCGACTACAATCCACACCAACCACTGCTCTACGTATTTACGGGCCAACATCCACATTCCCACGATACTCAAAGCCGTCGTAAAACTGTCCGACCAAGGCACGTCACTATTGGTAAACTCTGTCAAGACCCAGGCAATCAATACCAAAGTGACCACAAAGACCGAGCACAAAGGCACATAAATCCGGGGAGGAGTATGGGTTATCGACAGAGCAGAAGCAGCGTCCTCCTTTCCGCCCCGTCCGTAATTCCAGCTCAACCATCCGTATGCTGCCGCCAACAGATAGTAAATATTGATAGCAAAATCCGCATACAATCCCGCTTCATAATACACGAAAATATAGATGGCGGGCATGACTATGCCTACTATCCATAAATAAATACTGGCTTTATACTCCAGCCAAAGATAAATCAGACCGACGCAAGTACCGGCTATCTCCAGATAATTATCCATCACCTCTTTTTCTCATTATTAAAAAACCGACATCATGCCCCGGCAACTTCTTTAAACGGCAAAATTACACTTTTCGACCGACGCAAGCAAACATCCTCGTCTAAACCCGACAAACCTATAGGATTTTCACGGTTACATAAAGGGCAAAACCCTCCTTTTTCCTTTCCCCTTTCAAAGTTTTTGCGTATATTTGTGCGTTAAATATGAACGAATTAAAACTATGTCAGAAGAAGAAATAAAAGGCACAAATTATTCGGCCAGCAGCATTCAGGTGCTGGAAGGACTGGAAGCCGTACGCAAACGTCCGGCGATGTATATCGGAGACATCAGCGAGAAAGGTTTGCACCACTTGGTTTATGAAACCGTGGATAACTCCATCGACGAAGCACTTGCCGGCTATTGTACTCACATAGAAGTCACTATCAATGAAGACAACTCCATCACCGTACAAGACAACGGCCGCGGTATTCCGGTAGACATGCATGAAAAAGAGCACAAGTCCGCACTGGAAGTCGTCATGACCGTACTTCATGCGGGCGGCAAGTTCGACAAGGGCTCCTATAAGGTGTCCGGAGGTCTTCATGGTGTCGGTGTGTCTTGCGTAAACGCCCTTTCTACCCACATGCTTTCGCAAGTCTTCCGGGAAGGTAAGATCTACCAGCAAGAATACGAATGCGGTAAGCCGCTCTATCCGGTCAAGGTCGTAGGCGAAACCGAACTTCGAGGCACACGCCAACAGTTCTGGCCGGACGGCAGCATCTTCATTACTACGACTTACAAATATGAGATTCTGGCTAACCGTATGCGCGAACTGGCATTCCTGAATGCCGGTATCACAATTACCCTGACCGACATGCGCGAGAAGGACGAGAACGGTGTGCCGCGCAGCGAGACATTCCATAGCAAGGACGGTCTGAAAGAATTCGTGCGCTACATTGATTCCAGCCGTATCCACCTGTTCAACGACGTGATATACCTGAACACGGAAAAGCAAGGGGTTCCTATCGAAGTAGCCATCATGTACAACAACGGTTATACGGAAAACATCCATTCTTACGTCAACAACATCAATACCATAGAAGGCGGTACGCACTTGGCCGGTTTCCGCACGGCACTGACCCGTACGCTGAAGAAATACGCTGAAGACGAATACGCCAAGGAATTGGAAAAGCTGGAGAAGAACAAGGTAGAAATCTCCGGCGAGGACTTCCGCGAGGGGCTCACCGCCGTCATTTCCATCAAAGTAGCCGAACCGCAGTTTGAAGGGCAGACCAAAACCAAATTGGGTAACAGCGAAGTAGCCGGCGCCGTACAGCAAGCCGTAGGCGAAGCCTTAAGCTATTATTTGGAGGAGCATCCGAAAGAAGCCAAACTGATTGTGGACAAAGTCATCCTGGCTGCGACAGCACGTGTGGCTGCCCGCAAGGCCCGTGAAAGCGTACAGCGCAAGAGTCCGATGTCGGGCGGTGGCATGCCGGGCAAGCTGGCCGACTGTTCGGACAAGGATGCAGCCAACTGCGAATTGTTCATCGTCGAGGGTGATTCGGCCGGCGGTTCTGCCAAACAAGGGCGCAGCCGTCAATATCAGGCTATCCTCCCCATCCGCGGTAAGATATTCAACGTGGAGCGCGTCATGTGGCACAAAGCCTTTGAACATGAGGAAGTGAACAACATCATACAAGCTTTGGGCGTACGTTTCGGTTTAGGCGAAGACAGCAAGGAAGCCAATTATGAAAAGCTACGCTATTATAAAGTAATCATCATGACCGATGCCGATGTCGATGGTTCCCACATCGACACACTGCTGATGACGCTTTTCTACCGCTACATGCCCGAACTCATCCAGAAGGGTCACTTGTATATCGCTACTCCTCCGCTTTATCGTTGCAAGAAGGGTAAAATCGAAGAGTATTGCTACACGGAAGCCGACCGCCTGCGCTTCATGCAACAATATAACAACGGTTCCGAACAAGGTATGACGACCCAACGTTACAAAGGTTTGGGAGAGATGAATCCGGAACAGTTATGGGAAACTACCATGAACCCGGAAACCCGCCTGTTGAAGCAAGTCACCATCGAAGACGCAGCCGGAGCCGATTATGTATTCTCCATGCTGATGGGAGAAGATGTCGGACCACGCCGTGAGTTCATCGAACAGAACGCTACTTATGCGAATATCGACGCATAAGCAACCTACAATCTTCATTTAACTATTAAGCCGCTTTAGCTCATCGTTCGAAGCTAAAGCGGCTTAATAGTCAGAGGTAAACCTTCATACCTCTCATAAGAAAACAGGCCTTTTTTCCCACCATCAATAGGCAGCTTCCAATACGGTGGTATAGATACTTCTCAGAACGAGGTCATCTTCTTCAGAATAGTCCGTAAAGTTCTCTATCACATTGACACGGTTTCCATAGAAAACGGCTGTGGCTGTGGCTCCGTCGGCCATCTCACCCTCATCATAGGCATACAATGTACCATTGGCCTTGTCTGCCCATTTCCAATAGGAAAGCTCCATCGAACCGTCACGGTAGAACTGCAAGTAAGTACCTGCCTGTGAGAAAAGCACACGTACCATTGCATCACCTCCTGTATCAAAAATACCGTCTTCCGCCCAATCTATACCGTAACGGTTCACATACGTAGTCACATCATCGGCATCCACACGGTAAATGGCATCATATATGGCTATGCGTTCCATATAATACTGTGCGCGTTCTTCCACAGCAGTCCACATGCGACAGAGATTGCCGGAATTTCCCGTCAGGTCATCATCTACATTCGCAGCCTTCCGGACGGGTACATCCGTCACCGTACCATCACTACCTATCAGCTTGAAGGCCGATATATTGCCGTTTCCGTCACGCCCGTCTATCACCAACGTGCCGAATCCCTCCAAGCTGTATTCATTGTCACTGATTTGTTCAAAACTTCCAGCTACCAATATCGAATTATCGAAATTGCGCTTGAACACCGGACGGCGGTTGAACAAACCGGCCACCTTTGTAGTCCTACGCGCCACGGCCTTCACGCTATAAGGATAAGACGAAGCCTTCATCGCCACATACTGCCCGCCAGCCGTCAGTTCAATAGAACTGTAAGGTATTTCGGTCGTATTGACTTCATATTTTCCGCTTACGTCCGCATAACGTCCGACATCAGGCAAATCAACCGGAGCTGATGTATCATACTCAGGCGCCGACTGAGAAACATCGCCCCCTTCTTCGCCATCACCTCCGGATGCTCCCGGACGTAAGAAAACATCCTCATATCCGTCCTCATCCACAGCAACCATTTTAGAGTTTGAAATCGAAACGATAGTCCAACGCATAACTTCACCATCGGCCGAGACGGTCAACGTTTTAGAAGCTGCATCATAAGTAAACGAGAACGGATAACTCTCGCCATCCTCTACAAGCACGCCACTGCCATTAGCATTGAATGTGATTTCTTCTCCGTACCACAACCATGTCCCTAATAACTCTTTAGGTGCACCAACGTCTCCCTCATCATCATCGTCGCACGACACAAAACTTACTCCCACCATCAAAGCCAAGAGCAATGTCCATAAATAACTTAACTTTTTCATAACTTAATGTTTTTAATTAATAAGTAATCGCTCTCTTCCCAAGAGAGCGACTGACGTATTTAAAACATTATGAATGAATGCCAGACTATGGTGTTAAATCACATGATTTAAAACAGCTTGCTCATTTTGTTGGACAATGCTAAAAGATTTTGCATTGTTCTTTCTTCTTTCTCAAATAATTATGGTATTTTTGCATTATCAGTCGCTCTCTTGGGAAGAGAGCGACTGATATTTTTTTACTTTCGCAGAACAAGCCTATACTGTCGGACGGTTTACGATTCACATCATCCCTGCATATCGGATTTCATTCCAAGTAGCCCTGTTCTTTCAATTCCTTCACTGCACTTTCCAGTTCCGTGTACCATTCTTCGCCGAAACGGCGTATAAGCGGTTCTTTCAGGAAACGGTAAACCGGAAGATTCAAATGCCCGCCCTTCATCACGGCCATCTTGCATACATCCCAACGATGGTAGTTCAACGCCACACAATCACCAATCTTCTTCAAACGGATGGGATAAAGATGGCAAGACAACGGTTTGTAGAACGAGCTCTTCCCTTCGCGGTAAGCTTTCTCCAAAGCACAATAACAATAACCGCGCTCGTCATAACACGTAAACACACAATCTTTTCCGTTGACAATGCTGGTGACCAAATCGCCATCCTCATCCGTATAGACAACCCCTTGCCGGTCGATCACAGCCTGAGCCGAAGCCGACAACCAAGGCCATACCACCGGCAAAGCCTCCTCCAGCTCGGCCACTTCGTCCAATTCCACAGGAGCCCCCGCATCTCCCTCTATGCAACACTCCCCCTTGCATGCATCGAGGTCGCAACAAAACTTCTCGCTCAGGCAATCGATAGAGATAATGGTATCGTCTATCTGAATCATAGGTATACGGTCGTTCTTCATGACATCCTACCAGTTTATCGGTGTTTCCCCATGTTGCTCCAAATAAGCATTGGCCAAGCTGAAATGCTTGTTCCCGAAGAAACCATGGAAGGCAGACAACGGAGACGGATGAGCCGAAGCCAGTACCAGATGACGACTACGATCGATAAACGCTCCTTTCTTTTGGGCATAAGAACCCCAAAGTATAAAAACCAGATGTTCACGCCCCTCGGCCAGTGCCTTGATGGCCGCATCGGTGAATTCTTCCCATCCCTGACGCTGATGCGAACCGGCCTGATGGGCACGTACCGTCAGTGTGGCATTGAGCAACAACACACCCTGCTCCGCCCAACGGGTCAGGTTCCCGCTTTGCGGCACCGGTGTCCCCAAATCCGTCTGTATTTCCTTGAATATATTCTGCAAGGACGGCGGAAAGGGGACTCCGTCATTGACGGAAAAACACAAACCATGCGCCTGCCCTGGCCCGTGATAAGGGTCTTGTCCGATAATAACCACCTTCGCTTTGTCATACGGACAGAGGTTGAAAGCATTAAAAATCAACTTTCCCGGAGGATAACAAGTCGTCGTACGATACTCCTGACGAACGAATTTCGTCAACTTCACGAAATAAGGCTTCTCAAATTCCGGAGCTAAATGCTGTTTCCAGCTCTGTTCTATTTGTACATCCATAAACTCTTTCTTTAGAAAGACAAAAATAAAGCTTTTTTTCGGTAATCCGGAGATTTATTCCCATTTTTGAGACCATCGGCACATCAAAGGCTCCTCCACGCCATGATAGAGAAGAAATGCCGACACACAAGAGAGGACAAAAAAGGGCAAGGCCCCCACGCCCCTGACAGCGGAAACCTTGCCCGAAAACTTCTATTCGAAGAGATTAATCTTTTATCAAGTTCTTGCCCGTCATGTCGGCAGGTTGTTCCAACCCCATGATATGCAGGATGGAAGGTGCTACGTCGGCCAGAATACCATTTTCAACCTTAGCCTCCTTGTTGGCCGTCACATAAATAAACGGAACAGGATTCAATGAATGCGCCGTATTGGGCGTACCATCCGGATTCACGGCATTGTCGGCATTGCCATGGTCGGCAATGATAATCACTTCATAATCGTTCATGGCCTTGGCCGTCTCCACTACTTCTTTCACGCATTCGTCCACGGCCTTCACCGCTTTCTCTATGGCTGCATAAATACCCGTATGGCCGACCATGTCGCCATTGGCAAAGTTCACCACAATGAAGTCATACTTATCTTCCTTGATGGCAGTTACAAGCTTGTCTTTTACCTCGTATGCACTCATCTCCGGCTTCAGGTCGTACGTAGCCACTTTCGGAGACGGAACCAAGATACGGTCTTCACCCTCGAACGGAGTCTCACGCCCGCCATTGAAGAAGAACGTCACATGGGCATACTTTTCCGTCTCAGCCGTATGCAACTGTTTCAGGCCTTTCTTGCTGAGGTACTCGCCCAACGTATCCTGCACGTTCTCTTTCGGGAAGAGGATATGCACGCCCTTGAAACTGGCATCGTACGGCGTCATGCAATAGTACTGCAAGCCCGGTATCGTCGTCATGCCCTGCTCCGGCATGTCTTGCTGAGTGAGCACTACGGTCAGCTCCTTGGCACGGTCGTTGCGGTAGTTGAAGAAAATCACCACGTCGCCTTCCTTGATAGTTCCGTCGACCGTAGAATTGTTGATAGCCTTCACAAATTCGTCGGTCACGCCTTCGTCGTACGACTCTTGCATGGCAGCCACCATATCCGTTGCCTGCTTGCCCTCGCCTTTCACCAAAAGGTCGTAAGCCTCTTTCACACGCTCCCAACGCTTGTCGCGGTCCATGGCGTAGAAACGGCCGATGATGGAAGCGATGACGCAACCCGTCTTTTCGCATTCAGCCTGCAACTGTTCGATGAAACCCTTACCGCTTTTCGGGTCGGTGTCGCGGCCGTCCATGAAACAATGCACGTAAGTATGTTCGATGCCGTAAGTCTTGGAAATGCCGCACAACGTGAACAGATGATCCAACGAGGAATGCACACCACCGGTAGAGGTCAATCCCATCAAATGCACGCTCTTGCCGTTCTGCTTGGCATATTCGTAGGCAGAAACTATTTCGGGATTCTTCAAGATGCTGCCGTCGGCACAGGCACGGTTAATTTTCACCAAATCCTGATACACGATACGGCCTGCGCCGATATTGAGGTGACCCACCTCGGAATTCCCCATCTGTCCGTCGGGCAGTCCCACGTTCTCACCCGAAGCCTGCAACTGCGACATCGGATAATTCTGGGCCAAATAGTCCATATACGGTGTCGGAGTGTTGAAGATTACATCACCCTTGCCGTGATTACCCATTCCCCAACCGTCGAGAATCATTAAAAGTGCTTTCTTTGCCATAATTTTATTGTTTAGAATGATCATCCTTTTTTGTTATCCGTGCAAATTTACGAATAGTTTTCGAGAATACTCCCGCCTGCGAAGGAATTTCACACCTTTTATCTCTACGCCCTCCCCATACCTCCTGGTACGATGGGCAAAAAGACAAAACTTTTTCAAGCCCCTGCCATTCGTTTCCACGACGTGCTGAGAATGGAAAATCAATCTCAGCCAAACGAAAAATCAATCGCCTGAGACTGATTTTCCGTTTGGCGCAGAAAAAAATCCGAAATTAAGGAGAAACATAATGCATTCATAAACAATCCATTGCAATCCCTCGGCATTTCAGGTCAGACAGTCATCAAAGCCCTCCAACCGTACCGTTTATTTCAATCCCGCACGACGGCACTGCGCCACCGTCAAGGCAAACCATCCCAAGAACAAAAAACGGACAAAAGGAGAAAACGGGAGCGGAAAAACCATCAGGACAAAAGCCAGTTGTGCATGAAGGAGATGCAGCGTCTGCAAAGGGGTGACGCGGGTTTCCAACAAACGGCTGTAGAACGCGGAAAGGGAGTGCACCGCCTTGCTGCGCAAACAATAACCTTTGAGAGCCGCAAATACGGAAGGACGGGAAGCCGCATACTGTCCGGAACGGACGGAAGAGGACGGCAGAATCATTTCTTTCTTCATCATCGTAAAGTTTTAAAGGTTGAACTTCATGACGCAAAGAAACGATACCGCCGTGTCAATCTACGACACAACACCTACTTTTTTTGTTAAATCTTTGATTTTCTCCTGCAAAAACAGCTTGAATTCGGGCGACTCCAGCACTTCCACATCCTCAAACAGCCCTAACACGAACCGTCCCACGCCCTGAAAACTACACACATCCGTCGACAACAACCAATGATCCGCCCCGTCGGGCTGCAACGAGCGGACGGCCTGCGGGCATTCTTCCTTCAACAGGCTGCACGCCAAACGGCCGAGCCGCAACACGACCCGGCGGCGTTCCTCGCCGCTGAAACGGAACAGGTCGGTGTACACCCTCGCATGCTGTTCTTCGTGGCTCCACAACAAATCCAAAACTTCCACCCTGCCGATACGGCTCACCTTGAACGTCTTGTTCTCGCCGCTTTGCAGTTCGTAACAGCGAATTCCGTCGTGATGGTCCAGAAACAAATAGGGTTCCACCACACGGTCGCTCGTCCGGTTGCTGTGGGCGGAACTGTAATCGTGCAACACCACCTGACGGTGTAGTTTCACGGCTTCGTACAACTGCTGAAGCTTTTCTGCCTGCCCCGGGTCGGCTTCCACCGCATTCAATATCCCGAAATCATAAATACGCTCCAGTTTATGGCGCAAATGACGCACCTGTACATCCGTGCCGGAGGCCATATCGAGCACGTGCCGCAACGTGAGCGCCTCGTCCTCGGTGAAATGGACCAACTGGGTGATTTCCTTAAAGAAAGGCGATGACTTATCAAGACGGTAAACGTTACCCTGCTTGACCACCTCGAAACCGATGTCGCGGAACAGTTCCAGATAACGATACAACGTGCGGCGGCTCATGTCCAGCTTGCGGCACAATTCGTCCAGGGAATATTCACGGTTTTGCGTGAGCAGCACCATCAGCCTCAACTGCCGTTCAAAAATACCCAGTTCCATCGGTCATCGCCCTTTCGTCTCGGCGGGAGCAAAGAGTTCCATCTGTCCGTCTCCCAACAGGTTATAACTCATCCGGTGATAGGGCGTCACGCCATGGCGTCGGATGGCTTCACGGTGCGCCTTGGCCGGATAACCTTTGTTGGAATCCCAACGGTACACGGGATATTCCTCATGCAAGCGAAGCATATAATCGTCGCGGTAAGTCTTGGCCAAAATGGAAGCGGCGGCAATGCTCATATATTTCCCGTCGCCTTTCACTACGGTGGTATGCGGCAAGTCCCGATAAGGCTTGAAGCGGTTTCCGTCCACCAAAAGAGCCTCCGGACGAACAGCCAACTGGTCGAGTGCCCGGTGCATGGCAAGGAACGAAGCGTTGAGGATATTGATTTCGTCGATTTCCTGCGGCGTGACGACACCTACGGCCCATGCCAACGCGTCCCGCTCTATCTGTTCGCGCAACAAATACCGCTTCTTTTCGCTCAACTGTTTGGAGTCGTTGAGCATCTCATTGCGGTAATCTTTCGGCAGGATGACCGCCGCGGCGTACACCGCCCCGGCCAGACAGCCGCGCCCGGCCTCGTCGAGACCGGCCTCTGTCACATCTGGATTTAAATACGGTAATAACATGGTGGCAAAGATAGTGAAAGGTGAGAGCAGTTGCAAGCCAAAAGCTTGCTTTTGAGCGAAAAACTGCCGAGCCGCCTCCTATCTTCGTATTTATTTTCCTACCCGAAAACAAATTCTTTGCAAAAAGCATCTGACATACAATAAATCTCTGTAATTTTGACCACTAAGAATCATCTTTCGATATCAAATTCACCTGAAACAATAGATTTATATGATTGACTTCGACGAATATATACGCCAAGGCGAACCGCAAAAGCGAGAGAAAAGTTACGCATGGCAAACAGCCATCGGCCTACAAGCTGTAGACGGTCTGAAGCCATCCGATTACCTCATCGAGACAGCACGCAAAGATATTGAAGGCGAAATTACATTTAATGAAGCCAAACAACTGATAAGAAGCTATTACCAATCGAAAGCATCTCGTACCCCCGAAGATTCGGAAACGTACGAAGCCGATACCGCATCGACCCACATCCGCCAACTTCTTACCGAAAAAACTTTCGCCTTTACATTGGTCGGACTGACATCCATTCATCGCCGGATCTTTGAAGGTATATTCAAGTTTGCAGGACAGATACGCGACTACAACATTACTAAAAAGGAATGGGTTCTTCGTGGCGATACGGTACTATATGTTTCCGCCCCCGATATTCGTAAGGCTATCGAGTACGATTTGGAACAAGAACGCCAATTCGATTATTCCAAAGTAGACCCAAACGGACTGGTGAACCATATCTCCCAATTCGTATCGGGTTTATGGCAAATCCATCCATTCGGTGAAGGAAACACCCGAACGACTGCCGTATTTACAATTCTCTATCTCCGTTCCATGGGTCTCAATGTAACGAACGACCTATTCGCCCACCACTCGTGGTATTTCCGTAATGCACTGGTACGAGCCAACTACCAGAATATCCAGAAAGGCATTATGCGTGATTCAGAGTATTTGAAACGCTTTTTCCGCAATTTGCTGCTGGGAGAAAACAATGAATTGCGAAATCGGTATATGATAGTCCATGCACCGGAAGAATGGGTTACGGAACAGACACAACACGAAACACGAACAAGTACCGAACAACCTACCGTACAAGTAACCGAACAAGTTCGTGCCCTATTGCTCGCCCTGTCTGACGGACAGTTGCCATTAAAAACCTTGATGGAAAAAGTCGGTTTGAAGCACCGTCCGACATTCTTGGGAAATTATATAGCTCCATCTTTGGAAGCCGGTATCCTCAAAGTACTTTACCCCGACAAGCCCAATCATCCAAGACAAAAATACTTGCTCACAGTTAAAGGTCTGGCTTTATATAACGACTTAAAAAAGCTTCCGCAATGAAAAGACATAATCCTATGAAAAAGGCATTTTACTTCTTCGCGGTCTTGCTCCTCCTGTCTTGCCACCACGCGTCCCAAAAAGGACATACGGTTTCCGTCCGCATCGACCCGGACGAAGCAGAAAACTCCATTGCCGCCGACGAGTGGCTGGACACGGCCGGTTGCGCCCTCATCCCCTTGGCCGACACGGAGAAACCGATAACAAACGCCACCCGGCTCAAGACACACGGGGGCAAGATATACATTCTGGACGAAGAGACGCATTGCCTGCATGTGTTCCACGCGGACGGGACACTCGACTTCTCCATAGACCGGCGCGGAAAGGCGGGCAACGAGTACTTATGGATCTCGGACTTCCATGTCACGGACGAATGCCTTTACCTGTTGGACCATATCGGGCAAAAGATTCTGGAATGTGACACACTGGGGCGGTTCATCCGGAAGAGGGACATAGACGGCTATTATGCCAACGGCATTTTTGCCACGGACGAAGCTTTGTTCCTCGTCAACGAAGGCAGCACGCCCGAAGCCGGGGCTTTCCACGTTTTCCAGTTTGACCGCGAAGGCGCATTTCGGAACAAGTTCATCCCCTTCAATCCGGACAGGGGTTTCGGCTCAAGCAAGGAATATGACACGGACGGGCAAGGCGGCCTCCTCTTCTGCCAAGCCCCGGACGACACCGTGTTCCTCGTCACGCCGGAAGGATGCACGCCACTCGTGCACATCGACTTCGGGCGGCACGCCCTCCCGGAGGAATACCATCACCTAAACCTATTGGAAATCATGCGCAAAGGACTCTACCGGCAATACGTGACGGGCATCAACAGGATTTTCGGGAACGGAAAGCTTGTTTTCCTGCAATACCACTACGGTGACGACTGGAACTGGATAGTCTACGACCGTGAACGGCAGGAAGTGGTGAAGCATGGGCGGACGTTGGATGTCAACCACACGTATCGCATCGAACTGTGTGAGTTTGCCATGGAAGACGGCTACGTATACGAAATCTGCCCGGCTTTCGACTTCCTCATGCACGTGGAGCATTTCATGCCGCGCATATCCCCCGAACCGCGCTACCGAAAAGAACTGGAAGAAACGGCCGCACGGCTGACGGACGTATCCAATCCCGTACTCGTCCGTTATAAATTCAAACACGCGGAATGAAAAGGGATTTTATCGTCTTTTTCACGAGTTTGAAACAATAAACGGTTACCTTTGCCCTGACTAAAAATCATAAAGATTATGGATACACAGATTTCATTCGGCATTGAAGAAACAACTGACGGATTTTTAGCTTATCAACTGCAAAATCCATCTTGTTATGCTTACGGTTCAACCGAAGAAGAAGCTTACGAAGCACTCTACACCCTGACGCACGAAGAAAGGGAAATGTACACGTGGGAGGAGTGGAACTAAAAAGCGTATCAAACCATCCGTGCCCCGAAGACTTGGCATTGCAACCTGTCCTCGGGGCACGGATGTATAACAAAATAGGGAATCTCAGAACATCTTGGCGACCCGCTCTATCCCTTCCGCCAGCGCGTCCACCTCGGAGCGGGTGTTGTAGAGGGCGAAGGAGGCGCGCACCGTGCCCTCCACGCCCAGGCGGCGCATCAGCGGCTCGGCGCAGTGGTGCCCCGTGCGCACGGCGATGCCCAGGCGGTCGAGCAACGTGCCCATGTCCAGGTGGTGGATACCGCCCACCAGGAAGGAGATGACGGCATCCCGCTCCTCGGCTTCGCCCAATATGCGCATGCCGGGAACCCGGCGCATGCGCTCCAGTGCATAACGGGTCAGTTCCTGCTCGTGCGCATGGATGTTGTCCATGCCCAAGGCGGAAACGTAATCGAGGGCGCGCGCCAGCCCCGTGGTGGCCACGTAGTCGGGCGTGCCGGCCTCGAACTTGAACGGCAGTCCGTTAAAGGTGGTATGCCCGAAAGTGACGTGCCGGATCATCTCGCCGCCTCCCATATAAGGCGGCAGCCGGTCGAGCCACGTCTCTTTGCCATAAAGCACGCCCACGCCCGTGGGGCCGTAAATCTTATGTCCGCTGAAGGCAAAGAAATCCGCATCGAGCGACTGCATGTCTACTGCAAAATGCGGAGTGCTCTGCGCACCGTCCACCAATACGGGCACGCCGTGGGCATGGGCGATGCCGATCATCCGGCGCACGGGGTTGACCGTGCCCAGCACGTTGCTCACGTGCGTCACGCTGACGATGCGCGTGCGGTCGTTGAAGAGCCGTTCGTATTCGTCCAGCATCAGTTCGCCACGGTCGTTTATCGGAACTACCCGCAACTTGATGCCCTTGCGTGCCTGCAGGAGTTGCCAGCTCACGATGTTGGAGTGGTGCTCCATCTCGCTGAGGATGACTTCGTCGCCTTCGCGCATGAAGGCCTCGCCGAAGCAGGAAGCCACGAGGTTGATGCTCTCCGTCGTGCCGCGCGTGAAGACGATCTCCGATGCGCTGCGGGCATTCAGGAAGCGGCGCACCGTCTCGCGGGCCGCCTCGTGCAGCTCCGTGGCCTGCTGCGAAAGGAAGTGCACGCCCCGGTGCACGTTGGCGTTCACGTTGTAGTATTCGTCCGTCATGGCTTCCACCACGCAGCGGGGCTTCTGCGTCGTGGCCCCGTTGTCCAGATAGACCAACGGACGACCGTAGACCTCGCGTCCCAGGATGGGGAAGTCTTTCCGTATCTCTTGTATGTCGTACATCTTTCTCTTATTTACATAGTTTGCATCCCGAACAACGGCTCAGCTCGCCACGGAAACGCTTCTCCACCAAATGGTGCAGGCGGTCGCGCAAGGCCTCCAAGGAGATGGCGTCGATGACTTCGCCCGCAAAAGCGAACTTGAGCAACATCTGTGCCTCTTCGCGGCTGATGCCGCGCTGCTGCATGTAGAACAGGGCCTGTTCATTAAGCTGTCCCACCGTGGAACCGTGGCTGCACTTCACGTCGTCGGCATAAATCTCCAACATGGGTTGGCTGTACATGCGGGCTTCCTTGGTGGCACAGAGGTTGGCGTTGCGTTCGTTCGAAATCGTATGCTGCGCGCCCTGCCGTACCAGAATCCGTCCGGCAAAGGCGCCTACGGAACGTTCGTCCATCACATATTTATACAACTGGTTGCTGACACAATGCTCGGCACGGTGGTCTATCAGGGTGTTGTTGTCCACGCGCTGCTCCTTGTCGGCTATCACCAAGCCGCAGAGGTTCGACTCGGCTCCTTCGCCGTCCAACACCAAATCGGTACGGTTGCGCGTCTGACCGTTGTGTAACGTAATGTTGTAGAGGTTCACCACGCTGCCGCGCTGCTGCCGCACATACATGTTGCTGAAACGCCGGTTCTTCACGTGTGTCTCCTCCAGTTCATACAACTCCAGACGGGCGTTTTCTGCCGCAAAGACTTCCACCACCTGGGTGGTCAGGAAATTGCGGTCGTCCATCGCATGGTCGCAGAAAAGCAACCGCGCCTGCGCGTTTTCTTCCAATACGACCAATACGCGGCGGTTGGCCATCAGGTCCACGTCGGAACGCAGGATGTTCACCACCTGCAACGTACGTTCCACCACCACGCCACGCGGCACGTAAATGAAGAGTCCGTCTTGCGCCAACATCGTGTTCAGCGCATTAATCGCGTCTTTCTCCGTACGGGCCAGTTTGCCGTAGCAAGCCGACACCCGGTCGGGATAATCCTCGGCCGCCTGCTTCAGGGAGCATACCACCACGCCTTCGGGCAACGCGGCGGCCGGCAGCGACTTCCGGTAAAAAGCGTCGTTCACCACAAAATAAAGCGAAGTGCTCAGGTTCGGCACGTCGCACCGGAAGGCCTCGTAAGGATTGACGGGAAACTCCACCCGGTTCAGGTTCAGCCCGTAGTCCGGCGCAAAGGCCGCCGGCACGTCCGTATATTTATAGCGTTCCACTTTCTGCGTAGGAAAACCCTGGCGGGTGAAATCCTCAAAAGCCTTGTCGCGCAAGGCATTCATCGCCCCTGCACTATGGCTGTCGAGCATTTCCCGGCATCCGGTGAAAATATCTATGTATTGTTGTTCGCTATTCATTGCCTCTCATGTTTTTAAACGGCCGAAGTTTCGGCCTTGATCCAATCGAAACCCTTGTTTTCTATCTCCACGGCCAGTTCCGGACCTCCGCTTTTCACGATGCGTCCGCCGAGCAGCACGTGCACCACATCCGGCTTGAGGTAGTCCAGCAAACGTTGGTAATGGGTGATGACCAAAGCCGAAGTTTCCGGCGTGCGCAATTTGTTGAAACCTTCGGCCACGATGCGCAAGGCATCCACATCCAGTCCGGAATCCGTCTCGTCGAGGATGCTCAACTTGGGTTCGAGCATGGCCATCTGGAATATCTCATTACGCTTCTTCTCCCCGCCGCTGAACCCTTCGTTGACGGAACGGTTGGCCAGCTTGCTGTCCAGTTCCACGACCTTTCGCTTCTCGCGCATCATCTTCAGGAAATCTCCCGCGCTCATCGGTTCCATCCCGTGATACTTGCGCTTGGCATTGATGGCCACACGCATGAAGTTGACCATCGACACACCGGGAATCTCCACCGGCTGTTGGAAGGACAGGAAGAGTCCTTCGTGCGCCCGTTCTTCCGGTTTCATGGCCAACAAGTCCTTGCCGTTGAACGTCACGCTGCCACTCGTCACCTCGTATGCGGGATTTCCCACCAATACATTGCTCAACGTACTCTTTCCGGCTCCGTTCTGCCCCATCAGGGCATGTATTTCCCCCGGATTTACCGTCAGGTTGATACCCTTCAATATCTCTTTGCCATTGATACTGGCATGCAAATCTTTTATCTCTAACATAATGTCTGTCTTTTAAGTTTGTCTATCCTACCGTGCCTTCCAATGACACATTCAGGAGTTTCTGCGCCTCTACGGCAAACTCCATCGGCAGTTTGTTGATTACATCCTTGGCATAACCGTTCACAATCAGTCCCACGGCCTCCTCGGTGGGGATGCCGCGCTGGTTGCAATAGAACAACTGTTCTTCCGAAATCTTCGACGTGGTGGCTTCATGCTCCACGATGGCCGTCTCGTTACGTACGTCCATATAGGGGAAAGTATGCGCGCCGCACTCGCTGCCTAACAACAGAGAGTCGCACGAGCTATAATTGCGTGCCCCGTCGGCTTTCGGCGCCACACGCACCAACCCACGATAGGAATTCTGGCTTTTGCCGGCCGATATTCCTTTACTGATAATCGTACTCTTCGTATCGCGCCCCAAGTGAATCATCTTTGTGCCCGTATCGGCCTGTTGGTAATTGTTGGTCACGGCCACACTGTAGAACTCAGCTTGGGAATGGTCTCCGCTCAAGATGCAACTGGGATATTTCCAGGTAATGGCGGAACCGGTCTCCACCTGCGTCCACGAAAGCTTGCTGTTCGCCCCGCGCAGGTGCCCTCGCTTCGTCACTAAGTTCAGCACGCCGCCGCGCCCTTCGGCATCACCCGGATACCAGTTTTGTACCGTACTGTACTTCACCTCTGCGTTTTCGTTCACCACGATTTCCACAATGGCTGCATGCAACTGGTTCTCGTCGCGCATCGGTGCCGTACAGCCTTCCAGATAGGACACATAGCCCCCGTCGTCGCACACGATGAGCGTACGTTCGAATTGTCCCGTATTCCGTGCGTTGATTCGGAAATAGGTGGAAAGTTCCATCGGGCAACGCACGCCTTTGGGAATATAGACAAAGGAGCCGTCACTGAACACTGCGGAATTCAACGCCGCAAAATAGTTGTCACGATAAGGGACTACCGAACCTAAATATTGCTTTACCAAATCCGGGTACTCACGCACGGCTTCGCTGATGGAACAGAATATGATGCCGCGCTCCGAAAGTTTTTCCTTAAAGGTGGTCTTCACGGACACAGAGTCCATCACGGCATCCACCGCCGTACCGCTCAGTGCCAGACGTTCCTCCAACGGGATTCCGAGCTTGTCGAAGGTTTTCATCAACTCGGGGTCTATCTCGTCCAGAGACTTCGGCCCGTCCTTCTTCATGCCTTTCGTCGGGTCAGCATAGTAGGAAATGGCCTGGTAATCTATCTCCGGCATCTTCAAATGCGCCCACGACGGCTGTTTCTGCGTCTGCCAATAACGGAAAGCCTGCAAACGGAACTCAAGTAACCATTCCGGCTCTTCCTTTTTGGACGAAATGAGACGCACCACATCTTCGTTCAAACCACGCTCTATGATTTCGGTCTGCACGTCGGTACTGAAACCGTACTCATATTTCTTATGCGCCACCTCACGGACGAACTGGTTCTTCCCTTCGTTCGGCCCTTGTCCGTCCTTAGGAACGTCCCCACTTCTCTTATCTTCTTCTTTCTTGTACATTTCTTTCATATCTCTCACTTATAGCCAAAGAGAGGAATGCTCCATAAGTACACCTTATGACCGCATTCCTGCCCTTCATCGTATTATGTAATAAGGTAATAGCTACCTTAACTGCTTTTTCGGGTCTTGCCCGCAGGCCGGTGAAGCCGCATCTTCCACAACCCTGACCACATGGGTCTTGCACACGTCGAACAGCTTATCGGACATGGCACGGACCGGATAATACAGACGGGAATGCTCGCCCGTCGAGCCGGAAATCAGATGTATCCTGAACGCGACATTCAACGCACAACTCAGAAACACCATGTATTTCAATCCGCCCAACAAAGCTCCCCCCAAACGGTTCAACCCTCCTAATTTCACGGTTTCCACGGCTTTTGTCAGCATATACGCCAACAGCGACAGCCCGACCGGAACACCGATCCACAAAAGGATAAATGCCAACGCCCGTCCTACGGATACGTCGCTTCCTATATAGGGAGCTATCCAATCGCCCAACACGGAATAAAGCATGAAGGCCACCCACAGCCCCGCTAAAAACCCCACAATGGAGACGACCTGACGAAAAAAACCGCACATCAGTCCCTTGACAAAGCCCACTAAGACCACGGCCAGAATCAGAATATCCAGCGCATTCATCACCTTTTTACAGCTTGGCCTTAACCTCCACCTCTTGATAGGTTTCAATCATATCGCCTTCGCGCAAATCGTTGTAGTTCACCAGGCTGATACCACACTCGAAGTTCGTACCCACCTCTTTCACATCATCCTTGAAACGTTTCAGGGCATTGATTTGTCCGGTGTGTACCACGATACCGTCGCGAATCACACGAGCCTTGTTGCTACGCTGCACTTTGCCGTCGACCACGTATGCACCGGCTACCGTACCCACCTTGCTGATATGGTAAACCTGACGCACCTCCACCGTAGCCGTCACTTCTTCTTTTACTTCGGGAGCCAACATGCCTTCCATGGCAGACTTCACCTCCTCTATCGCGTCATAAATGATAGAATAAAGGCGAATGTCGACACCTTGCTGTTCGGCCATTTTGCGAGCCGAAGCCGAAGGACGCACCTGGAAACCGATGATAATGGCCTCTGAAGCCGCAGCCAGAGCCACGTCGCTCTCGGAAATCTGTCCCACGCCTTTGTGAATCACATTCACGGCTATCTTTTCCGTAGACAACTTGATCAAAGAATCGCTCAAGGCTTCGATGGAACCGTCCACGTCTCCCTTCACGATGACGTTCAACTCTTGGAAACCACCCAAAGCGATACGGCGGCCCACTTCGTCGAGAGTCAGAATCTTCTGCGTACGCAGACCTTGCTCACGCTGCAACTGCTCGCGCTTGTTCGTGATTTCGCGAGCCTCTTGTTCCGTATCCATCACATGGAACGTATCACCGGCTGTCGGTGCACCGTTCAGACCCAGAATCGTAGCTGCCTGAGCCGGGCCGATTTCTTTCACACGCTGGTTACGCTCATTGAACATGGCCTTCACACGACCGTAGTTCGTACCGGCCAACACGATGTCCCCTACATGCAACGTTCCGTTCGACACCAATACCGTAGCCACGTAACCGCGTCCCTTATCCAAAGAAGACTCGATGATGGAACCGGTTGCCTTACGGTTCGGATTGGCTTTCAAGTCTAGCATCTCGGCCTCAAGCAATACCTTCTCCAGCAACTCTTCCACACCGATGCCTTTCTTGGCAGATATGTCCTGGCTTTGGTATTTGCCGCCCCAGTCTTCCACCAGGAAGTTCATGGCCGCCAATCCTTCTTTGATCTTATCGGGATTGGCTGCCGGCTTATCCACCTTGTTGATGGCAAACACGATAGGCACGCCCGCCGCCATGGCATGATTGATAGCCTCCTTCGTCTGCGGCATGATGTCGTCGTCCGCCGCAATAATGATAATGGCAATATCCGTCACTTGTGCACCACGGGCACGCATGGCCGTAAACGCCTCGTGTCCCGGAGTATCCAAGAAGGTGATATGACGCCCGCTTTCCAGCGTCACGTTATAGGCACCGATATGTTGCGTGATACCTCCGGCTTCTCCGGCAATCACGTTCGTCTTGCGTATATAGTCGAGCAAAGAGGTCTTACCATGGTCGACATGCCCCATGACGGTCACAATCGGCGCGCGCGGTACCAAATCTTCCTCATCGTCTTCTTCCTCATTCACCGCTTCGGAAACTTCCGCACTGACATACTCCGTCTTGAAACCGAACTCTTCGGCCACCAGATTGATGGTCTCGGCATCCAGGCGTTGGTTGATAGAGACCATGATGCCGATACTCATACACGTACTGATAACCTGAGTGACCGGCACATCCATCATCACGGCCAATTCGTTCGCGGTAACGAATTCGGTAAGTTTCAGCACCTTGCTTTCTGCTGCCTGTTCTTCGAGCTGCTCTTCCATGGAGGCACGGGCATTCTCCCGTTTTTCCTTACGATATTTGGCGCCCTTTCCGGCTTTGCTCTTGTTCGTCAGACGAGCCAACGTCTCTTTTACCTGCTTAGCTACGTCCTCGTCAGAAACCTCTGCCTTGATGACCGGCTGCTGGCGGTTCTTGTTCTTATTATGTTTACCGCCACCCTGCTGGTTGGCCCCGGGAGCATTATCCCGTTTCTTCCCATTCTGCTGGCCCGCTACGGCATTCACATCCACACGTTCCTTGCCGATACGGACACGTTTCTTCTTGCCTTCGGACGCATTCTGCCCCGTTCCGCCCTGGCGCGAACGGTCTCCGCCTGCCTGGCGGTTCTTTTCTTCGCGCTCCTTGCGTTTCTCTTCCTTCGTCTTTTTCTTAGGACGGGTAGACTGGTTCAAAGCCGCCAAATCTATATGTCCCTTCACCTTGAGCTGGGGAGCAGCCTGCGCCGTATGGTTCAGACGGAACACACCGTCCGTTTCCGTACCGATGGCTTTGCTCTTCTCCTGCAGGCGTACCTCCTTCTGGCTCACGGGGGTCTCCGTCTCTGCCTGAGGCTTCTCCTCCTGTTTCGGAGCCGGTTCCGCTACGGGAGCCTCCGCCTTCACCTCAGTCGGACGGGTGGGAGCCGGAGTCTCCTTTTTGGATAAACCGCTCCCGCTCGGCAGACCCGGAGCAAGCTCCGTCTGCGCTCGCTTACCCGCGGTTTTCTCCGGAGCCGCAACCGGTTTGCGCGCCCCCAGATTATCCAAGTCGATGCGTCCTACGACTTTCGGCCCCTTTCCGAGTTTGGCCTCGGTCGCGGTCTTGATCTCCACCGGCTTCTCTTCGGGAAGCGCGATAGTCGCTTTCTTTTCTTTGTGTTGCCGCTTACGGCTGATGACAGCAGCATCGTCCCTCAACCCCTTGTCCTTCTTGAACTCGGCCACCAACATCTGATACTGTTCGTCAGAGATTTTGGTGTTGGGATTGGCTTCCACGTCGCTGAAACCCTTTTTCTGCAGGAACTCGACGGCTGTCTGAAGCCCTACATTACATTCTTTGGTTACTTTATTTAGTCTTATACTCATACGTTACTTATTCTTCCTCAAATTCTTCTCCTAAGATTCTCAATACCTCGTCCACGGTCTCTTCCTCCAGATCGGCACGGGATACCAACATTTCACGCGGCGCATTCAATACGTCCTTTGCCGTTTCCATACCGATACTTTTCAGCGCGTCTATAATCCACTGGTCGATGTCGCCCACGAACTCGTCCAGATAGATGTCGTCACCTTCTCCTTCGGCTCCCTCTATTTCACGGAACACGTCTATGGTATATTCCGTCAGCATACTGGCCAGTTTGATGTTCAATCCGCTCTTTCCGATGGCCAGCGAAACCTGGTCGGGATTCAGGTAGACTTCCGCCTTGCGCTCCTCTTCGTGGATACGCACGCTGTTCACCGTGGCCGGGCTCAACGCACGGGTAATGAACAGCGAGATGTTCTGCGTGTAGTTGATCACGTCGATATTCTCGCCGCGCAACTCACGCACGATGCCGTGCACACGGCTTCCCTTCACGCCCACGCAGGCTCCCACCGGGTCGATGCGGTCGTCATAGCTCTCCACGGCTATTTTGGCACGTTCTCCCGGCATGCGTGCAATCTTGCGTACCGTGATCAGGCCGTCATGTATTTCCGGCACCTCGGCTTCCAGCAAACGTTGCAGGAAAACGGGAGAGGTACGGCTCAGGATAATCTTGGGATTGTTGTTCGTATTGTCCACGCGGGCCACCACGGCACGCACGGCCTCACCCTTGCGGTAAAAGTCGGAAGGTATCTGTTCCGTCTTGGGCAATATCAGTTCGTTGCCCTCGTCGTCCACGCAAAGCATCTCTTTTTTCCATATCTGATATACCTCCGCGCTCACGATCTCGCCCACACGGTCCTTATACTTATTATATAAGCTGTCGTGCTCCAGCTCCAGAATCTTGCTGGCCAGCGTCTGGCGCAGGGTTAGGATGGCGCGGCGGCCGAACTTGGCAAAGTCCACATTCTCGCTCACCTCTTCGCCCACTTCATAATCCTCGTCAATCTGGCGTGCCTCCGTAAGGGAAATCTCCCGGTTGTCATCCTTCACCTCCCCGTCGGCCACGACCGTACGATTGCGGTAAATTTCAAAATCGCCCTTGTCCGGATTCACGATCACGTCGTAGTTGTCGTCCGAGCCGAAGAGCTTGGCGATGACGCTACGGAAACTCTCCTCCAACACGCTCACCAACGTGGCGCGGTCGATGTTCTTCGTCTCTTTAAACTCTGCAAATGTATCAATCAAACTGATGGTTTCTGCTTTCTTTGCCATGATTCTATTTAAAACTTATTGAATACTTCGTGTACTTTACTTCCGTATACCGTAGTGTAACCGCTTCGTCCACCAGGCGGGGACGCTTCTCCCCCTCCAGCTTCTTCTTGACCTTCATCGTCACCTCGAAATCCTCCGGGCCGGCGGCCGTCAACACCCCGTGGAGCTTGCGCCCGTCGGCCGTGAGCACGTCCACCTCGCTCCCCACATGGTTCACGTATTGCTGCAGGACCTTGAACGGCTGTCCGATACCGGCACTGCCCACTTCAAGTTCATAGTCCTCTTCCTCACGGCTCAGGCGGCTCTCGATGAAACGGCTCAGCTCCACGCAGTCTTCTATCCATACCCCTTCGGCGTGGTCTATCTCCACCACGATACGGTCGTCCGAGCTCACGCTCACGTCCACCAGAAAGTAATCCCGGCCCTCCAGCCATTCTTCCACTAACCCTTTTACAATGCTCTTTTCTATCATGCGATTACACTATTAAATGCAAAGTGAGGAGCCTTGTCAAGCCCCTCACTTCATCATACAACTGCAAAAGTAGGCAAAAAGCATCAATCCGCCAAGCTTTCAAACAGTTATTTTATATCATTTGAGAAAATCCGGTTCAAAAGGCTTCCATAGACACCGTTTCGTCATGGTTTCGCAACACGACACGCCCGCCTTCCGAAGGCAATTCGAACGAACTGACTGCATCTGCCTCCGGGCGTACCACCATCAATAAATTCTCTTCATCGGGTACCGCCACAACGACTTCCAATGAATCTGCGGCCACCCTTCGGCTAAACACCACGCTGTCATTGATTTGAAGCTGCACAGTATCGCCCCGGAAACCTTCATCCAACGATATCCGATACTCCGTCTGCGCCTCTTCCGTTCCATGCGTCCCGTCGGGGAAACACCACATCCAGAAGAACACGACAACCGCCAGCACTACTACGGCCATAGCCATGATACCGAACATGATGCCCTTGTTGGGATTCGCCCTTTTCTTTTTCATTTTTTCACCGGTTTAAGCAAACTTTCATAGCGTTCCGTATCCGTCAAAATCTCTAAAGCGGTTTTCAAATCCTTATCCGCTTTCAATTGCTGTTGGACCACCCCGCGCCTGAAATAATAACGGGCTACGATATCACTTTCCAATACCGACTTGATTTCCTCCTTGTTTTTCGGAAGCTCCAAATCGGCAGCCACGCCGCCCTTCATCTTTGCAGCCAATGCCTCAAACTCCGGCTTGGCCCCTTCATAGCATCCCTCGAAGCGAGCTGTCCGCTCCAACAATTTCATCATTTCCTCCGTACGACGCTTATAAGTAAAATCACTCTCCTCCACCATCTTCACAAAATCAGCATAGTCCGCATCCGTCAAGGAAAAATCCCCGGCCGGTGCAATGGTGGCGTGCGTCTGCACATAATGGTTGACGTAGTCCAGCAACACGTCGGAAGTGGCTATGTCATAAACGATGGACGGAAGACTGTCCGGCGTAATCACCACGTCCGGTTTAATGCCGCCACCGTCGCGAACCTCACGGCCACCGGCCGTCTTGAACGCTTTCGTCAGGCTGTCCGGCAAAGTCTTCGCAGAGCCGTCCGGATTCAAATGACGGTAGTCATACGCCTGGATACAGCGTCCGCTGGGAATATAATAGCGGCTCGTCGTCACCTTCAGACTTCCGTGATAAGGCACTTCACGAATCATCTGTACCAACCCCTTACCGTAAGTACGCTCACCGACTATCACGGCACGGTCCCAATCCTGCCAAGCTCCGGAAACGATTTCGGCCGAGGATGCCGTAGAACCGTCCACCAACACAGCCACCGGAATATCCACGTCCAAGGGTTCTTTCTTCGTGTAATGTTCCGAATTGACCGAAGCCAGCTTGCCTTTCGTGTACACGACCTTCTGCCCGCGGGGCACAAACAAGTTCGTCACCTCCACAGCTTCGCTCAACGGGCCGCCCGGATTGCCACGCATGTCTATCACCAACGCCTTGGCACCCTGCTCCTTCAAATCGACCACGGCCCGGCGGACATCGCGCGAACAACCGTCGACAAAACGTTCGAAATAAATATAACCGATACCGTCTGCCACCATTCCGTAATAAGGCACGGGAGGCATCGCGATATTCCGGCGTGTAATCTTGAACGACAAAGGATGTTCCACTCCGGCACGCTTCACGGTCAGTTCAAAAGTCGTACCCGCATCGCCCCGCAAGTTTTCGCTTACTTCCTGCGTGCTCTTCCCTTTCATGTCCTTTCCGTCGATGGACAGAATCAAGTCGCCTCCTTTCACTCCGGCTTCTATGGCCGGGCTGTCTTCCTGGGGTTCAATAACCATCACCCGGTCTTCTTTCTTATAGAACCGGATCACCGCCCCGATTCCGGCATATTTCCCGGTAGTCATCTCTTTCAGCTCATCCATTCCTTCTTCCGGATAATACATGGTAAAAGGATCCACCTGCCGCAACATGGCATCTATTCCCCACTCTATCACCGTATCGGCCGACAAGGAATCGACGTAGAACATATCCAGTTGCTTATAAATGTCATTAAAGATTTCCAGATTTTTTGAAATCTCGAAGTTATGGTTACTGTCCTTCTGGGCGGACACGGGAATGGCCGACATGCAGCACAGCCCCGCAGCTAAGAATATCTTTTTCATACCGCAAATTTAATCATTTCAACCATACGGTGGCAAAATATGGAGACAAGTATTCCTTCGGCTTATGATTTTTTCATTTTAAAGTCATTTTTTTCACCAATAAATTGCATATTTCAAAAATATCCGCTACTTTTGCATCGCAATTGAGGGGAACGCCCCAAACTGCTTCAGTAGCTCAGTTGGTTAGAGCACCTGACTGTTAATCAGGGGGTCGTTGGTTCAAGCCCATCCTGAAGCGCAAAAAAAAGGAGACTGTACAGTCTCCTTTTTTGTTTTTATCCACCACAACAGTATGACAAAACGTCAAATCATCCCCTACAAGAATCCCTTATTTATTTCTCAAACCGGAAGCACAAGGAAATATGCGATTCTCGCTAATTGGAGAATAAACAATCTGTCAACCGTCCAAGACTTCTGCCTTTCACAAAACACAACGAAAGGGCACGGCATCCGCAGATACAAAAGAGGGAATGTAAGCATAAAACAAGATTCACAGGACAATCTGCCAATCCTTTTTAGGCCAAGGGAACGACTCAAATAGAGTAAAAACGAGCCTCGGAAGCGCATCACCGCACCGTTTTCAGGAACATTTTCAACCCACGAGAGGAGAGTATCCGGACGACATGCGGACAAAAAAAATGTTTTCTGCTCCAAACGAAAAATCATTCGGCTGAGATTGAAACGCCATTTGGCTTAAGGAAAGTAAAAAAACGACCGACTGCTCCACAAAGGGTTAAAAAGAATAAAACAAAAACGACTTCCGCCACGCTATTTGCTTTCCGCTTCAGACATCCGGTTTGACAGTTTGTAAACCGGAAACCCCAATAACGGCAAAAATTAGGGGGCAGCCCCCGAAACCGGAAACCACCCCCACATCCCACGCCGAACCGGGATCAGCGGATAACCTCGCCTTGAGGTATCCGGTGTTTAGGTCGTAAATCTTCCACGCACAAACCGGACACATGCTTTTCCGAACCGTCGAAATTAAAACGCGACTCACCGGAAGGTATAAAGAAATCCACGGTCTTCACTTTCTTAGGAAGCGGAGGGAAAACCAAAACGAAACGAACAAACTTGTCCCTGCTGTCCTTTATCCAAAAACATGTATCCGTAGGATAATACTCCACTTCGCGCAACATGTAACGGTCGCCTCTCTTGTTGTCGATAATGGCCCATCCTGAATTGAAATTAAAAAACCACCAGTCCTCTGGACAACGGTAAGTGGCTGTGACATAAGTCGCGTCCTTCGCACGGTAAAGCTCATAAGCCCCCCTACCGAAAAGCACCTGCCCCTCTTGCTGATTCACCGTATAAGGTGCCTTATAGATAGGGAACGTATGCTCATTGTCCATTCTGTAATAGGGCGAAGCCTTGCGTTCCTGATACAGCGCGGCACGGTTCTCCGGACGCATATCGTAGGCTCCTCGCCGACTTACGGCACATGAACTCAGCCCTAACACAGCCACCCATATTCCTAAAAGACTTTGTACACTATTCACCTTCATGGCATGTCTTTTTGATGTCACCTTGCAAATATGATGTATTTCTTATAAATAACCAAATATTTTCCCATAAATTTGAAAAGAAATGTATAAGTGACTACAAACAAAAAAAGCTGTCCGCAGGATAGCAGACAGCCTTTCGTTATCATTTTCGTTGATGAAACAATTTATTCTCCCCTCTGTTCGTCATTGCGCGGACGACGTTCGCGACGCTCACCTCTTTCGGGACGCTCGCGACGGACAGGACGCTCTACGTAGCCTTCCGGCTTTTCGAGCAACACGCGACGAGACAACTTGAATTTGCCTGTCTTCTGGTCGATATCCACCAGTTTCACCTGAATGTGGTCACCTTCTTTCAGACCGGCTTCTTCCACCGTTTCCAAACGCTTCCAGTCGATTTCGGAAATATGAAGCAAACCGTCGCGACCCGGCATGAATTCCACGAATGCACCGTAAGGCATCACGCTGCGAATCACACCGTCATACACCTCACCGACTTCGGGCACAGCCACGATAGACTTGATTTTACCCAAAGCTGCGTCTATCACGTCCTTATTTGCGCCGCTCACTTGTACGACACCTACACCGTCTGTCTCCTCGATGGTAATGACAGCACCGGTTTCCTCTTGAATGCCTTGGATAATCTTTCCGCCCGGGCCGATGACAGCACCGATGAACTCTTTCGGTATCGTAATCTGAACGATACGAGGAACGTGCGGCTTCAACTCGGCACGAGGAGCCGGCATACATTCGGTCAGCTTGCCCAAGATGTGTTCACGTCCGGCTTTCGCCTGCATCAGCGCCTTCTCCAGAATCTCATAACTCAAACCGTCGCACTTGATATCCATCTGGGTGGCAGTCAGACCGTCGATAGTACCGGTCGTCTTGAAATCCATATCGCCCAAGTGGTCTTCGTCACCTAAGATGTCGGACAACACGGCGTATTTCTCTTCACCCGGGTTTTTAATCAGCCCCATGGCAATACCGCTGACAGGCTTCTTCATCGGCACACCGGCATCCATCAGTGCCAACATTCCGGCACAAACCGTAGCCATGGAAGAAGAACCGTTGGATTCCAGAATATCGGAAACGACGCGCACCGTATAGGGGAAGTCTGTAGGAATCTGGCCTTTCAGGCCGCGCCATGCCAAATGGCCGTGACCTATTTCACGACGGCCCACGCCGCGTTGTGCCTTAGCCTCTCCCGTGGAGAACGGTGGGAAGTTATAATGCAACAAGAAACGCATCTTGCTTTGGTCGAGCACTTCGTCGATAATCTTCTCGTCCAACTTCGTACCGAGCGTACAGGTAGAGAGCGACTGGGTCTCGCCACGCGTAAAGATGGCCGATCCATGAGGACCGGGCAGCGGACTTACTTCGCACCAGATGGGACGGATGTCTGTAGTGGCACGTCCGTCGAGACGCTTGCCTTCGTCCAACACGCAACGACGCATGGCATCGCGCTCCACATCGTGGTAGTAACGGTCGATCAACGCATTTTTCTCTGCCAGTTCGTCTTCCGACAAATCAGCGTGTGCTTCAGCATACGACAGTTTGAAGTTTTCGCGGATCTCCATGAAAGCATCCTCACGCGCATGCTTGTCGCGGTTGCCTTCCTGAGCGATACGGTAAGCCGCATCGTAACAAGCTTTCTTCACTTCTTCGCGCAAGTCTTCGTCGTTCACCTCATGGCAATACTCCCGCTTCACTTCCTTACCGGCTTCCTTCTCCAACTCTTTCTGGAGACGGCACATCGGTTTGATGGCCTCATGAGCCACCTTCAGGGCGTTGAGCAAATCCTGTTCGGTCACTTCCTTCATCTCGCCTTCCACCATCATGATGTTCTCTTCCGTAGCGCCCACCATGATGTCCATGTCGGCCTGCTCCAACTGGGCGAAAGTGGGATTGACCACATATTCGCCATTCACACGGGCTACGCGCACCTCGGAAATCGGGCCTTCAAACGGTATATCGGAAACTGCCAATGCAGCGGATGCGGCAAAACCGGCCAATGCATCCGGCATGTCCACGCCATCGGCAGAATACAAAATCACATTCACATAAACTTCTGCGTGATAGTTGCTGGGGAACAAGGGGCGCAACGCGCGGTCCACCAGACGGCAGGTCAGAATCTCATAGTCAGACGCTTTACCCTCACGCTTGGTAAAACCTCCGGGGAAACGGCCGGCAGCGGCGAATTTCTCTCTATACTCCACCTGCAAAGGCATAAAATCTGTTCCGGGAACGGCATCTTTGGCGGCACAGACAGTGGCCAAGAGCATCGTGTTGCCCATCGTGAGCATAACGGCTCCATCGGCTTGTTTGGCCAATTTCCCGGTCTCGATGCTGATGGTTCTTCCATCAGGCAATTCGACTGTTTTCTTAATTACGTTCATTTGGTTTCTTAAAATGTTTCATCAATAAATCGGGCAAATGTACGCATAAATATTGATAAATCAGATTTTAACCCTATAAAAAATCGCACAATCCGTCTTTTTTATGAAAAAACTATGGTTTATTCCTCCGGTGAAAGCTGAAAGCCCTTATCTTTGTAAACAGTTTGTAAACACATGATGCCGAGATGAAAAAAATGATATGTGCCATGGCCGCCCTCACGATGCTGGCCACGGCTTGTAAGGACAAGGGAGAGCAGTTTGAAATCAACGGACGGATTGCCGAAGCCGACGGCAAGACGCTCTACTTCGAAGCCGTCACCTTGAACGGAATAGAAGCACTCGACTCTACCCGTCTGGACGAAGACGGCCAATTCTGTTTTCAGGGCACGCGTCCGTTCAATCCGGAATTTTACCGCCTGCGTATCGACCGGCAAATCGTCAACTTGTCCGTAGACTCTACGGAGACCATACACGTGGAGGCCGAACTTCCCGACATGGGCACCGACTATGAAGTGGAAGGTTCCGGGAATTGCCAGACCCTTAAAGAAATCAACAACAAACTTATCGCCTTACAACAAACCATTAAGGACATCGCGAACGACAAAGCCCTGACGTTGGGGGAACAGGAACGCCTCGTACATGAAAAAATAAACCTTTATAAGAATGAGATGAAGATGCACTATATCATGGAAAATCCGGCCTCTGCTCCTGCCTATTTCGCCCTGTTCCAGACCGTAAACGGAAGCCTCATCTTCAATCCGATAAGCAATCCGGACGATATCAAGTTCGTGGGAGCCGTGGCCACGGCATGGGATGCGAACTATCCGGGCACCAGCCGCACGGAAAACTTGCATAACATTGCCATACAAGGTATGAAGAACACCAAACGCCCCACTCCCGTATCATTGGAAGACATCGACCCGGGCAAGATATCCGCAGCCGGTATCATCGACATAGAATTGCCGGACATACACGGCAAAAACCGCAAGCTTTCCGACATCAGAAACAAGGTCGTACTGCTGGACTTCACAGCCTACTCCCTTCCTTCTTCACAAGAACGTATCATGCAGATGAGGGGATTGTATGACAAGTATTCCTCTTTGGGCTTCGACATTTACCAGGTATCCATCGACCCTGATGAACATTATTGGAAAACGGCATGCGAACATCTGCCCTGGACTTGCGTCTATGAGAGCCGCGGAGAAGCCTCCGGCTATTTGGGTTCTTATCTCGTACGCCGCCTTCCTACCTACTTCCTCATCGACCGCCACGGCGACCTTGTGGCGCGGGACGAGCAAATAGACGATCTGGAAAAAACAATCAGACTATTATGTGAATAAGAGGAGATATCACCCTCTATTTATTGCTTGGCATATTTAGAGGGCGACACACCATACTCTTCCTTGAAACAACGCCGGAAATGTCCCAAATCATTGAAACCGCTGGCATAGGCAGCTTCCGTCACGTTCAATCCTTGTTCTGTCAACAGACGTAAACTGTGTTTCAATTTTATTTTGCGAATGAATTCATTACCCGACAATCCGGTCAGCCCTTTCAACTTCCGGTAAAGCGTGGAAACACTCATATTCATCTCGGCGGCCATGAAAGGAATATCGAGTTTTTCGCGGTTGATGTGTTCCGTGACCACTTCGGTAAACCTCCGGAGAAACTCTTCGTCTAACTTATTCAAATGAATCCCGGTCTGTGCAGCCTCGTGCGTCAACTCCTTGGTCTTACCCGTAATCTGTAAGGCCAGTCTTTTACGCATCTCCAACAAGTTACGCACCCGACTGTCCAACAACTTGGCACTGAAAGGTTTCGTCAGATATGAGTCGGCTCCACTTTCATACCCTTCTTCTTTATCCCGAATAGAATCTTTGGCCGTGAGAAGAATAACCGGAATATGGCTGGTACGCATATCTTCCTTCACCTTCCGGCAAAGTTCTACACCATCCATCTCGGGCATCATAATATCACTGATGATAATGTCCGGCACAAGGCGTTGAGTCTCCTCCCAACCTACCTTGCCGTTCACCGCAGTAACGACGTGATATTCGTCATCGAACGAGGAAGCCACGTAGTCGCGGATGTCATCATTGTCTTCTACCACCAAAAGCAGCGGCCTGTTGTCGATTTCCGCCACAGCATCTTCCGTTTTTTTATCCGTGCCTTCCGTTGCGCCTTCCATGTGAAGGGCTTCCGGATAAGTACAATCCGCCCAAAGACGGAATACGAAGACGGAGCCTCTTCCAAGCTCGCTCTCCACCCGCAACATCCCTCCATGCAAATCGGCCAATGATTTCACCAAAGCGAGCCCCAACCCCGAGCCTGAAGCCTGATGTTTACCCTCAGCCTGATAATAACGTTCGAAAATATGAGGTAACGCATGCGGAGCGATTCCGTATCCGGTGTCTTCTACGATAATTTCCGCATACGGCCGTCCTCCTTCCTCTCCATACTGCAACCGCAAAGCGATATTTCCCTCTGCTGTGTATTTCATCGCATTTCCCAAAAGGTTGTTCAGAATCGTAGTCACGACCTCCGAATCGAAATACATACGGCCCTCTTCCGAAGGGACTTCTACTCGGAAATCCACCTTCGGATTACGGTTCAGTTCTTTGTAACGGAGCCCCACTTCCATTACCAACTTACCCAACCACCCTTTTGTCACTTTGAGCCGACGGTTTCGGGTTTCAACTTTACGGAAATCCAATAACCGGTTAATCAGGTCAAGCAATTGTAAGGCATTCCTATAGATTAAACCAACCTTCCGGCGATAAGATTCCGGCAACAGCCCGTCGCCGGTTAAGTCTTCTAACGGACCGAGTATTAAGGTTAACGGTGTACGTAACTCATGGGTGACATTCGTATAGAAACGTAAGCGCTCGTTGTTCAGTTCCTGTTCATCACGTATTCTCTTTTCTTCCGCTGCCAAAGCAGTTCTGGCAGCCAGCTTGCGTTTGTAAGTACACATCCAGAAATATAAACCACACAAAAGCAACAAACCATAAAATGTATAAGCATACCAAGTCCGCCACAACGGAGGATGAATACAGAACGGTACGGCTGCCACATGGCTTTCATCCCAATCCCCATTCCTCAACCTGGCTTTTACTCGAAAAATATAAGTTCCGGGAGGTATGTTACGAAGTACCATCTGACTCTCCTCTCCGATATTGACCCAGTTGTCTTCCAACCCTTCTATCTTATAAGCATATTCTATCCGTTTGTTTTGTGCGTAATCGGGTACGGAGAAAGTGATTCGAAAAGAATTCCGGTCATAAGGAAGTTCTATATTTCCATTTTCTTCCGGTAAAATCAACCGGTCTCCTTTTCCGGTCCGGCCATCCATTGCCCTACATTCCATAATCTGTACGGGAGTTACCCGATAAGACGTATCTAACTCCTGTGGGTTAAAATGACAAATACCTTTCAATGAACCGAAATACAATGTACCGTCTACCCCGCGGCAAGCCGATCCCTCAATAAAGTTTCCCATCGGAATTCCGTCACGGTAATCATAGTTATCAAACTTTTGTTCTTTTTTGTCCCAATGCGAAATACCATTATTGGTAGAAATCCATATTTCTCCGTTTACATCTTCTTGCACAGCGCGTATGAATACATCTTCCAACCCGTGGTCATAGCCATAAAAACTGTATCTTTCCGGATAACGCGTGTCCGGAACATATCCCAATCCGGCACGCGTAGCTATCCACACTCCCCCCTGAGAATCTTCAAATAAACTATTTACCGTACCGTCCGGGAAACCCGTATCTGGATTCAATTCAGCTATCACTCGGTTATTGTCATCGAACACTTTTAAGCCCCAACCATAAGTTCCTACCCAAAGTTTGCCTTGTCGGTCCCGAAGAATACCGTACACGGACTTTTCTTCCAATTTACTGTTCAACTCCGTCTCTTTGCGTACAATACCTTTTGTATAACTATACAGTCCTAATACGGTACCAATCCATATTTTTTCATCTGTATCACGAAAAAAAGTAATTATACGTACGTCACGTATCCCCATCGGGACCCGCTCTATCTTTCCCGTCCGAAGTTCCGTTCTCAGAATACCATCCGATAGTCCCAATAACAAAAAGCCCTGTCCGTCATCCATAATAGCAGCAAGCCCTCCGTAAGAACATGACATATCAAAACGTTTGGCCAAGCTATCGTTTTTATACAACAATAATTCATTTTCTCCTCCGACCCATAACTGTCCTTCTTCACCCCTATACATCCCATATACGGGCCTATCACCACAAATCTGAAAAACCGGAGGACGATGACTGATAAAATCAAGGCCGCAACTATAATTCCCAATCCAAATATTGCCGTACGAATCTTGCAACACCTTACGAATATTGCTGGATGACAAGCCCTTCCCTGTAACTGCCGGCAACAAGTTTTCAAAACACACCTCTTCAGGATGTTTAAAAGTAATCTGACTCAGATCCAAAATACTGATACCGCCGACATCACAAGCAATCCAAAGCTTCCCGTCTGCCGTTTCACAAATATCATAAACATGATCAGCCACCAAAGATGAAGTACGCCCCTGCACATGCCGGAACACAGTAAAGCGCCCGGTAGATGAATCCAATAATCCCAACCCCCATTCGGTACCAACCCAAAGATGTCCCAAACGATCCTTATATAAAGAATATACGCTATGCCCTGGCAGACTTTGCGGCACAGCCGGATCGTGAAGCATGCGACACGTAGTCTTCTTTTTCAAATCTATAATACTCATTCCTCCCCGACTATGACCGACATAAAGCAAATCTCCATCTGCAAAAGCACATAAATTCGAACGGCAGTCTAATTGAATCCCCATATCGGACAAAGAAGTAAAACGATGGGACCGAGAATCAAAATAAATAGGATCGGAATGACGGGGCGTAATCCATATTCCCCCATCATTGGCTTTGGCGAGATGAACAATATTTTCCAGTTTCATGCCATTCCGTGCTTGGTAAGTACGAAAACGCCCAGACTTCCCTTCCCAAGCACAAAGGCCACCGAACTTTCCGCCCATCCACAGCACATCTTCCTTTTCGTCATAGAGAAGTGTATTCAAGGCATCGCCGGTAATTTCAGAATTATGTTGCTTATAGACTGTAAAACCGTTTCCGTCAAAGCGATTTAAGCCGACTTCCGTAGCCACCCAAATGCAGCCGCGTTTGTCCTGCGCCATACTAAGCACAAAATTATTGGAAAGGCCATTCTCCACTCCTAAATGTTGTATGGCATAAGGCTGTGCTACCACAAAAACCGTACAACAAAGAACATATAGAAAACATAACAGACGAATGCTCCGTTTCATGGCATCTGAATTTTAAAATTACGCTCTAACAAAGATACGATAAATCCGACAGTACATATCCACCTCACATGCTTTTTGCATGAATACCCCCCTTTTTTGACCGATTTACCGTTGCTCGCATTCAGTCTGCCATATTTTGGCAGAAACGTCCCCCTTTTTAGACGGATTCCGCACGCACGGAACAATACAGTCTCCTTAATTTTGAAATCGGAAAAGCAGAAGGTTTATTTGCTGAAACAAACAGCAAAATCAGAGTGTCTACCCTCTCCCTAATAATTTAATGAACATTTAAAAAACATCCTTTGCCTGAGTTAAACGCACTCTGATTTAATTCCGGTAAGGAACAAACTTAATTTCTAGTGAAATGAGAAACAATTTACTTGTTGCGATGGCGCTTTGCAGCGCAACGTCATCCACACTGCCTTTATGGGCATCAGAAAACTGGCCCGACCCGGCCTTGACCTTTGTTGAACCGAATTTGACTCCCGACGAAACGGGCGGTGGTGTGTATTATGTCTATCACGTGGCTACCCAAAAGTTCATGTGCGACGGCAATTGGAAAAACAACTGGGGAACTGAACTTGTCGTAGCAGACGAAGGAAAGAAAGTCACACTCAGTTGGGGACAGGATTATGAACTAAGCCGTCGCCCGGCCATAGATCCTGCTTATATGGATGCATACGGCTGGCGTATGTCTATGAAAGACGGAAAAACGAGTAAGGGGCTTCATGAGTTTTATATTGAAAGTAGCCTTGTGTTATGCGTAGACCATGACAAACAAGGCCATATCCTTTGGAAAATCATGAAACAGGACAATGGAGCCTATCGTATTAAAATAGCTGACGAGGATCCGCTTTATGGTGCGGAATCCGATTATGCCAATACTTTGGTTGGAATAGACGAAGGCGACACAGGAGTCAATCCATTAATCATCGAAGGCGTGGCAGGTATTGTCAATCCAAGTTACGACTGGAAGTTCGTAGAGCCGGATGCCTACGACATCTATCAAGCTAAGAAAAAGCTACAAGCCCAACTGGATGCGGCTGATGCGGCTAATTTCAAAGACATAGCAAACTATGCCAACCTTTATAAAAATGACAAGGCCACTGTAGAAGAACTAAACAAAGCTACGGAAGATTTAAAAACAGACATCCTTGATTTCAAATACAATTCGGCCTCAGCAACCCATCCGATAGATGTAACGGAATTGATTTCTAATCCTTCTTTTACAGATAACGATGAGGGTTGGAACAAATGGAGAGAAACAACAAACGAACAAGATAATTTTTCACGTAAAACCGGTTCCGCCCGAACTGCCTCAGACGGCACAGAGATTTCCAACTTCTTTGAACGCTGGAATCCATCCTCTCCTCAAAAAGATTGGTCCATAACTCAAGATCTCTCAGAACTTCCTGATGGAAAATACCGTTTGAAAGCTTACGTATTCTGCCAAATCAATGCAGGAGATGCTCAAGCTGAAGGACGTTATTTATATGCCCGTACATTAACGGGCGAATCACGCCAAAAAGCAGAAATCTCCCAAGACCAAGTCTTTACTCCATTCACATTGGACTTCTCCGTAGTGGGTGGAACAGCCACTATTGGATTCCGAGTAGAAGGAGCCAACTCTCAATGGACAGCCGTAGACAACTTTTCTTTGCAATTCTTAGGTAAAGAAGGAGCTTCTACCTTACAAGACGTCTTGAAGCAAAACATCTCGAATGCAGAAGCTAAATACGCAGAATACATGGCTGCGAATGAAACATTCAGCAAAGCAGGTCAGCAAAAATATGAAGAGACAATCAAAGTTGCCAAAGAAGCTGCCTCCAACTCCCAACTGGACGATGAAACCCTAATGGAGATTATTACTTCCGTACAACTCCGTATGGATTCTCTGGCTCTGGATATTGAAGCCTATAAGACCTTACAAGCTAAAACGGAAGAACTGGAAACCGCATACGACGAATCTCCTTATGCTGAAGTCGGCCTGCCCATTTATGAGGACTATCTGGACGAACTTTTAGATAGTTATAGTCAAAAGACATTTAATCCGAACGAGGTAGACAGCATACAACCGCGTGCCGACCGTATTATGAGAAGTGCTGTCGTAGAATCTCTAAAATCTCCGGATGGCATTCGCGATGCGACCGGTTTGTTCACGAACATGAGCTTTACTAATGGCACCAGTGGGTGGACCAAATCGGGAAGCGGCCAATTCTCAAGCAAGAGCAACCGCATCGTTGAAGTTTGGAACGCCAAGGAATCCGATTGTGAAGTCTATCAGGAGCTAACAGGATTACCGGAAGGTTCTTACAAAATTACCATGCAAGGATATTATAATCCAAGCATAGCCAACTCAAACGGATGGGAAGAGAATTGGGGAGCAGAAGGAGATACCTCTAACGATATTCTGGCTTCACTTGTCGCTAACTCAGCCTCGGTAAGACTCCAACACATCATGAATCGTCCGTTAGAGGAAAGTGAAATGTCAGGCACAGACGGATACACTCAAATCACATGGACTGAAGACGCAAAGTACAAAGACAAATGGCTGGCTTGGAGTTCTGTGGCAGCCATGGACTTATTCGAATCCGACGAAACCAATTATCTTAACACCGTAACTTGTTACGTAAGCGAAGACGGGAAACTCCGTATAGGTGTGAAAGTGGACGGATCCGTTATCAATTGGAGCGAGTCAAGAGTCTTTTTCGACAATTTCAAGGTAGAATATCTCGGTGCAGACGATTTGAGCGGAGCTACATCCGCTGTCAATGCCTTGATACAGAACGCTACGGAATTACTGAACCGTGAGGATTTGACAACGGTAGAGGCAAAAGAAGGCTTGCGTAAAGCCATAGAAGCAGCCAATCAAGCTGTAGAGGCAGGTCTGACTTTAGAATCCTATACAGAACAAGTGGCTTCACTCAACAAGGCAATAGAAACTGCTCGGGAAGCAATGGACGCGGCCACACAATTCGATGTGCTGGTTACATACCATGACAGCAAACTCACAGGAGAAGGTGACTATAGTTACGAAAAGTACATAGGAACAGATGAATTCAACGCTTTCGAAGATCTTATTGCCAATAAGATGTTACCGGCTGTGGAGAATCTGCAATCCATAGCCCAAATCAACGAGTTTACAATCGAAATTACCGCAGCTTACAACAGGATGGTAGCAGCAGTAATTGACACGACCGGTGCTTCGATTCACACAGAAGTAGATATGACGTCTGTACTCCAAACTCCAAGCTTTTCTGAGATAGATGGGGAAGGGAAGGAAATCGGCTCTATACAAGGATGGATCACAAACGGCAACCAATATGCCATGAGTGCCAACAATTATGAATTCTACAATCTGAAAGAAGCAGATATCCACCAAACGGTATACGGATTACCCAAAGGATATTACCGACTGGCCTACAACGGGCTATATCGTGCGGGTGATCTGACTCCGGCCGCCTTGTCACGAAGGGAAGGCAAAGAGCCTTTAAATGCGTCTGTGTATGTGGAAGCCGGTGAAGGCAAATGGAACGAACCGTTGGCTTCTATCTTCGACGGAATGGGTGAATATAAGTATACATCGGATGACAAGGTGTTACCGGACAGCCTGTTCCCGAACTCGAACGCATTATATCATATTGTCGTAAATCATGTCAAGAGTGCCGATTTAGCATTCCAAGACGGTTTATATGCCGGCGACTTCGCATTCTACGTAGCCGAAGACGGACAGCCCGTAACTATCGGTGTACGCAAGGATAGCCTCGTGGCTAATGACTGGACGATTTTTGATAACTTTAAGCTCGTATATTATGGCGACGGAGACAGCAACCGTCCCGAGGACTTCATATCCTCTGTAGAGGGAACTGTATCCGACGGTACGGCCACAATCGTTTATTCGACATGGTATACTATTAATGGCGTACGTGTGGCAGAACCGAAACGGCGAGGCATCTACATCCGCCAAGATATGATGAGCGACGGCACAAGGAAAACCGTCAAGGTAATGATACGTGAATGATATGTCCCGTAAACGGACTTCTCAATTATATCTGCAAAAAATGGAGTCTGGTATAAAACCAGGCTCTATTTTTTAGAAATTGGCAGAAATACCTTTCTTTTTAGACCGATTTTTCACGGTCAAGACAAGATAAATGCCTCTACCTTTGCAGAAGTGATACGTCTCTACAAAGACAGGAATACTCACAACTCGTCATTTAGAATCGGAAATCAATAAATCACTCTTTTGGATAATACATATATATAAAAATGAAGGAACAAATTTTAAAAACAGTTTATGCATTATTGTGTTGCATTTTTCTCTTTATTCCTGCGATACAAAGTAAGGAGAAACCTCTCGAACTTCAAATCAATCCCTATACCGGTGCAATCTCCGGACTGAAGATACCAGGAGACAAGCAAAACATGGAATGGTTAGTCAAAACCGATGGCTCACAATACGCATGGATAAAAGAAGACTATGGCTGGGGATTGGGATATTTCACCGTTGACAGGGACCGTAAAAGTTTGAAAAGGGAATGGTCTGCTCCGACAGAAATCAGTCGTGACGGAATGGACGTAGTCTATCGTGAGGCCGATATCCGCATACAAATAAAACGTCGTTTTTCCGAAAAGGATTTGATAGAACAATATACTTTTACCAACGAAGGAAAAGAGGAAGCCTTTCTTCACGACATCGGTATATATACCCCTTTCAACGACAACTATCCCAATGCCAAACAGTGCATCAACGAACGTACACATGCACATATCTGGGAGGGCGAGAATGCAGCTTATGTCAATGCTCTCAGAATGGGGGCTTTCGGACCGCACTTGGGAATGGTACTTACGAAAGGTTCCGTAAAAAGCTACGAAATATGGGAACGAGGACGGAAAAAAGCGAATTCACAAACTCGCGGCATTATCGCACTGAATCCTATAAATTTAGTTCTGAAACCCGGAGAAAGCTATTCTTTGCAATGGAATCTGTTTGTCCATAACGGCAATGAAGACTTTCGTCGCCAACTATTGGAGCGCGGCAGCGTAATCGCCTCTTGCCCTAAGTATATATATGAAAAAGGAGAAACCATCAAAATGGAAGTGCATAGCACGCGTCCCCTGAAAAAGTACTCAGCCCAAATGAACGGTGTACCGGTTGCTGTAACCCCCAACAAGGACTCTTACATCGTGAAGGTTCCAGCAGGACAAGCCGGCAAAGTACGGATAGATTTCTTTTATGACGATGGAAAACAAACCCATGCGGACTTGTTAATCATCGACAACGAAAAAGAATTGATACGCAAGCGAGTGGATTTCATCCGTACGCACCAGCAAATGACCGACCCGAAAGACCCTCGTTTCGGTGCCTACATGGTATATGACAACGAAGGGGACAGTATCTACCCCAACAACACACCGAATTGCAACCCCGTAGACAGGGACGAAGGAGCCGAACGAGTAGGTATGGGAGTATTATTAGCCAAACAATACCGGCTGACCAAAGACAAGCTGCTGAAAACCTCCTTATTGAATTATGCCCATTTTTTGCGTGAGAAACTACAGACGAAGGACTATGTCACATATTCCAGTGTAGACCAAACCAATCGCAATCGGGGATACAATTATATATGGGTAGCCGACTTTTATTTCCAAATGTATCAGGCTACAGGTAACAAACTATATGCCGTACACGGCTACCAAACTTTGCAATCTATGTTTCGCCAATTCGGATACGGTTTCTATGCCATCGGAATCCCCGTACAGTTAGGACTACAATCACTAAAAAAAGCCGATATGACGAAAGAATATAAGAAACTTTTGAGTGATTTCGTGAAAACCGGCGATGTCTTTATCAAAAACGGATTGAATTATCCGGCCCATGAGGTCAATTATGAACAAAGTATTGTCGCTCCAGCCATTCAGTTTCTGGTACAACTCTATTTGGTAACGAAAGACAACAAATATTTGGATGAGGTAAAACGCCAGATGCCTGTAGTAGAAGCTTTCAACGGATTCCAACCCAGCTATCACCTGAATGAAGTAGGAATCCGGCACTGGGACGGGCATTGGTTCGGCAAACGAGAAATGTTCGGCGACACATTCCCTCATTATTGGAGTACCATTACGGGAGCTGTATACTATTATTATGCACTCTGCACCGGAGACAAATCATACATGGAACGCGCTCAAAACGTTGTGCGAAATAATCTTTGTCTTTTCTTTGAGGACGGACGCGCCTCATGCGCTTATATGTACCCATACAAAATCAATGGAATAAAAGCACAATTCTACGATCCGTATGCCAACGACCAAGATTGGGCATTGGTATATTACTTACTGGTTAACCATGGAATTTAGATTTACCTTAAATACATAACATGTATGAATAAGTATTGGGCCAAAACACTAAAAATAACTTGTATTGTCTTGTTTCTCACAACAGGGGCAAATCTGTTTAGCAGTTGTAATGACGATTTACCGGCTGACAGCTATTATACTTTTACCGGAGAAATGATGAGCGACTTCTTACAGACACGTGAAGACTTCAGTCTTTTCAGGCGTATTGTGGAACGTGCCGGGAAAATGGATTTTTTAGGTAGCCGAGGCGCTCGTACATTATTTCCACCCGTAAACTCCGGAGTAGAAGTATTTCTGAAAGAACATGGATATGCTTCGGTAGAAGATATTCCTGCTTCGTACTGCGATACCTTACTAAGAGCCTGTTTAGTTGAACGAATCATATACACCTACGATCTACCACAAACACAACAAGAGAACAATCAGCTCGACCTACCATTGATCATTCAAACCGATGGCGATACGGTAGACGCAGACCACATGACCCTGAGCATCATCAACCGGAGAGCAGCCATTATCAACAAGCTAAAAAATGATTCTGTAGAAAACGGTGTAGTACATCCGGTAGACCAAATGCTGGTTCCAAACACCAGTCTGGGAGCTACCTTATTAGATGAGAACCACAGTGAATTCACGATCTTTTATGAAGCTCTTCGACGTACAGGCCTATTGGATTCCTTGGCTCGATATCGCGATGAAGACTATGAAACATGGAAAGAGAACTACCCTAAATTCCGCCCCAATATCGTTTGCGGACATGACACAGACATTTTTACAGCCAAACGTCCCGATCACCGATATAGCGGCTTTACCCTACTGATTGTTCCCGATCAAGTCTTTTATGAAAAATATGGCGACCGTTTTAATAAAAACATGACAATGGACGAAAAAATAGACGCACTTTATAAACTGGCTGAAGAAAAATATGGTGATACCCAATCGTCTTCCATATTCGGACTGAATAAGGTCGTACCCAATAATGCCGAAGGAAAGACTTATAAGCAACTCTTTTGGAATAGAAACTCACTGACTCATAGTCGTAATCCTCTTAATATGCTACTCTCTTACCACATTCTAGACCGTTTATTTGAAAGCACAGCCAAATTAGTGAATTGTTGGGGAGTATATACCAAGTATGCCAATCCCACAGAATGGATTAGTACGCTACTTGACTTTTCTACCATCAAACTGGAGAAGGTCTATTCCGCAGTCGATCCGGCTGTAGAATACCCTACAGAGTACTATATCAACCATAGCGTAGCCAGTATTTACAACTCCGGACAACGCGTACGAGGTGCACATCTTACCACACCTAATAACGACAACTTTTCTTTGAATGTATCTTATTTCTACATTGACGATATTGTTGCATACGATGAAGCCATGCGTTCTAATGTCATGAATACTCGAATACGAATAGACTTTTATACAGTATGGCCGGAACTGACAAATAACAAAATACGACTATGCGGTAATCCGACACAACCGTACGGTTCTTACGACAACACGGAAAATGGCACCGAAGGTGGAGGATACAATTATTATCTTCCGACAAACTACATAAAAAACCTCAAAATAAACGAGAATGCCATATTCTTTGCTCAACGTCCCAAGATAGGCATGACATCCGCATTTGATGATTGTGTCAGCATCCTTGGTACGTATGACCTTACGTTTCGTCTTCCGAATGTACCTCCGGGCAGTTATGAATTACGTTTAGGATATGGAGCTATGGATGATCGCGGCATTGTACAAATGTACGTAGACAACATGCCTCAAGGACTTCCTTTAGACATGCGTGTCAATGGAGAAGACCCTATAATCGGAGGACTTTATAACGGGTGGAATGGATGGAGAAATTCAGAAGAAAACTCTAATGGGATATATACATCTGAGGAACTGGAGGAAAATGCTCGAACGATGAAAAACAATGGTTATTATAGTGGCCCTAAAAGTTTGTATTCCGGTAATGACGGAACAGACGCCCCCCGATATAGTGCCAGTAAATGTACTATTCTTTATAATCTGCGAGCCACACTACGTCGTAAGATTTGTAATGTACAGATACAAGCAAATACATACCACACTATGCGCATACGTTCGGTATTCACCCCTACCGGAAGAGGAGTTTTCCATCTCGACTATATAGAATTGGTCCCTATAGAGATATGTGGACCCGGAGGATTTGGTGAGGACCAATATTAGCAATCTGCAATTCCCCTGAAAAAGGCTCAATAAACTTTTCAGGGGAATACTCACTCCTCATAATTATCACATTCTTAAAAAAATCATATATGCAATTGAAACTTGTCTACTCACTTATTATATTGCTGCTTTTTTCTGCTTTTACCCCAACCCAACAAAATCCAACCGTCTTTATGATCGGGGATTCCACCATGGCAGACAGAAATACAGATAACGAAAACCAAGAACGTGGATGGGGACAAATGCTACCTTGTTTCTTGACCGATGGAATCAAAGTAGAAAACCATGCTGCATGCGGACGTAGTACGTTAAGTTTCATTCGTGAAGGCCGCTGGCAAACAGTGCTCAATAAACTTAAACAAGGAGATTACGTTATCATACAGTTCGGACACAATGATGAAAAAAATGACATAACACTCCATACTGTTCCCGGTAGTTCGTTTGACGAGAATTTAAGAAAGTTTGTACGCGAAGCACGAGAAAAAGGAGCCAATCCCATCTTGCTTAACTCCATCGTGAGGCAAAATTACCCCCCAACCCCAGACAGTCCACACCAATATGTGTATGAAGAAGAGGGGGACAGTCTCGTGGACACACACGGAGAATACATTCATTCCCCACGGAATGTGGCACATGAAATGCACGTTCCTTTTATCGACATGGCCAAATTGACATACGATTTGGTAACTGCTATGGGGCCAGAAAAATCGAAAGAACTATTTCTCTGGATTCCTGCCGGAAAATACTCCTGCTATCCTCAAGGAAAAACAGACAACACTCACCTTAGTATATATGGAAGTAAACTCGTCGCAAAAATAGCAGCAGAAGCTTTGGCAAAGACTGTACCTAAATTAGCTAAATATCTCCGTCCCTGTACCGACAATATACCCTCTCTCTATCCAGAACAACATTTTTAACTCACAAACATACCATTAAGTTTTATGAAATCTATCTATTTATTACTATTCCTTTCTGTCCTATTGACCGGAACAACATGTTTAGGTCAAAACAAAAACACCGTCATAGTTAACGGTATCCCCTGGTTTGATGACCGTGGAAATATCGTCAATGCTCACGGAGCCTGCATTGTGGAAGACAATGGACGTTATTATTTATTCGGAGAATGGAAATCAGACAAAAGTAACGCCTTCCCAGGATTTTCATGCTATTCGTCGGATGATTTAGTCAATTGGAAATTCGAGAATGTAGTACTGCAAGTGCAACCGAATGGAATCCTCGGTCCCAATCGAGTAGGAGAACGAGTCAAAGTTATGAAATGCCCTAAGACTGGAGAATATGTTATGTTCATGCATGCCGACAATATGGAATATAAAGATCCCTACATCGGATATGCCACTTGCAAAACCATCAATGGAAACTACCAATTGCATGGTCCGTTACTCTATCAAGGAAAACCCATCAAACGTTGGGATATAGGTACGTTCCAAGATACTGACGGAAAAGGCTACCTGCTAATCCACCATGGTCCCATCTATCGTCTGAGCGACGATTACCATTCGGTGGAAGCAGAAGTGGCCTATGTCAAAAATTCAGGGGAGTCACCGGCTATGTTTAAAAAAAACGGACTATACTACATGCTTTATTCCAACTTGACCAGTTGGGCAAAAAATGATAATTTTTATTTCACAGCTCCTCGAATAGAAGGTCCTTGGACCCAACAGGGAATTTTCTGCCCTAAAGGTACGCTGACCTATAATTCACAAAGCACTTTCGTATTTCCCCTAAAACGTGGGAACGATACCATCCCGATGTTCATGGGCGACCGTTGGTCATATCCCCACCAAGCATCTGCTGCCACCTATGTGTGGATGCCTCTGCAAGTGGAAGGGACGAAAATATCCATTCCTGAATATTGGCAAGCATGGGACATACAAACCTTACGACCTGTAGATATCTTAAAAGAAGGAAAAATACTTTCTTCTGAGAAAATCACGCTTCCGACTGATTGGAAAAGAAAAAACGGCCAGATCATCTCCGACCGACGGGGAAGTAAAATGGAATTTAAATTCAAAGGTACTCATGCAGCACTCGTCGGAGAGGCCAATCCCCACAGCGGATATGCCAAGATAAGCATAGTAAACCATAAAAAGGATACGGTATACTCATCCTTGGTGGATTTTTACAGCCAATATCCCGAAACAGCCGTACGTATCGTCACTCCCCGTATGCCCAAAGACCGATACACCCTCTGTGTGGAAGTAACCGGTATCAGTCCGGTATGGACAGACAAAACCAAAAGAATCTACGGGAGTAAAGGAAGCTTAGTATGTATAAATCAACTTTGTATCTTTGAAAAATAAAGTTCTAAACTCAACATTCAAAAACATCATGAAAAAGTTATTCCTTATCATATTACTCATCATAACAGGGAAAATAAGTCATGCACAGTTTTATCTACAACCAAGGCAAACTTTAAACGTCGCCATTACCTCAACAGAAGAACCGGTTGTCCAAACGGCACTCCAGATTTTCAGCCGTGATTATCAAGCCGTATTTTCAGGTAGAGTATTGACAGACAGCCTGAAAGGGAACATTATAGTCGGCACGATAGGTAAAAGTAGACTACTCGAAAACATCCTGGTAGACAATGCGACATTATATGAAAAGAAGCAAGGTTTCATGCTCAAAGTCCTGAAAGACGGGCGTCTGTTAGTGGTAGGAAACGACAGCCACGGTACAGCATACGGCTTGATGGAACTATCCCGACTCATCGGAGTTTCCCCCTGGGAATGGTGGGCCGACGCAACACCTGAAAAGAAAACCTCATTCCGGCTCCCTACTGATTATACTGATATTCAGTTTCCATCTGTAGAATATCGCGGTATCTTTATCAACGATGAAGACTGGGGATTGATGCCATGGAGTAGTCTCACTCACGAACCATGGTACAAACCCGGACGTATCGGTCCTCGCACACACGAACGAATTTTTGAGTTGCTGCTCCGTTTGCGAGCTAACACTTATTGGCCTGCCATGCACGAATGCACAGAGCCTTTTTTCATGACCCAAGGCAACCGTGAAGTCGCTCGAAAATACGGTATTTATATCGGTTCTTCCCATTGCGAACCCATGGCATGCAGTACACCTGTAGAGTGGAAACGACGGGGTAAAGGAGATTATGATTATGTACACAACAGCAAAGAAGTACTCCACTTTTGGGAACAACGTGTAAAAGAAACAGCCGGACAGGAAATCTTCTACACGATAGGTATGCGTGGTGTACATGACGGACAAATGCAGGGTGCCAAAACGGTAGAAGAACAGAAAAAGGTAACAGAACATGTTTTGAAAGACCAACGTGAACTACTGCGGAAATACGTCAATCCGGATATAACGGCTGTCCCCCAAGTGTTCATCCCCTACAAAGAAGTTTTGGACATTTACCATGCCGGACTGCAAGTACCGGAAGATGTTACCCTAATGTGGTGTGATGACAACTATGGCTACATTCGACATTTTCCCACTTCGGAAGAACGTGCACGCAAAGGTGGAAACGGCATTTACTATCACATATCCTATTGGGGACGACCACACGATTATTTGTGGCTGGGAACATTCAGTCCAGCCCTGCTTTACCAACAAATGAAAGAAGCCTATGAACGGGGCATCGAGAAAATATGGATATTAAACGTTGGCGATATCAAACCAGCGGAGTACCAGACAGAGCTCTTCATGGACATGGCATGGAACATCGGCAAGGTGGAAAAGGAAGGTATTTCCAACCATCTTTGTCATTTCCTACAACGTGAGTTTGGAGAAGAAATTGGAAAAGAACTTTTACCCATAATGCAAGAACATTACCGTTTGGCTTATATCCGTAAACCAGAGTTCATGGGACATACGCGAGAAGAAGAATATCACACCAACCGATACCGTATCGTCACGGATATGCCATGGAGCCGTACATTTATCCAAAAACGACTGGAAGACTATCACAATATCTCAGACCGTGTAGAGAAACTGACCCAACAGATTCCAGAAAATCGAAAAGACACTTATTTCCAATTAGTTAAATACCCAGTACAGGCAGCCACAGAAATGAATAAAAAGATGCTTTATGCCCAGTTCGCCCGCCACGGCGAAATGGACTGGAGTCGAAGCGAGGCTGCCTATGACAGCATCGTGACATTGACACGCATTTACAACACCGGTTATTTCAACAATAGCAAATGGAGCCGTATAATGGATCATCAGCCTCGTCGGCTTCCGGTATTTGAACCCGTAAAACATTCCTCCGTTCTGGAGCCTATTTTGGAAGAATGTTCCCCTTTATACCACTGGAATGCTATGGATGCTGACAAAGGGACTCCGATTGCTTGCGAAAACTTGGGTTATGAAGGTAGAGCTGCAGCTATTGGAAAAGGTACCGGACTGGAATTCCGTTTCGGCTCATGCCCTACGGACAGCATAGAAATAGAAGTCCGGCTTTTACCCAATCATCCGGTTACTGACGATGGTCGGTTACGTTTTTCCATTGCTTTGGACAACTGTGCTCCACAAGTGGTTTCTTATCATACCAAAGGGCGTAGCGAGGAATGGAAAGAAAATGTATTGGGCAATCAGGCTATCAAAAAGATAGTGCTACCTATATCCTCTAAAAAGAAGCATAAAATCAACATCCAAGCATTAGATGAAGGAGTGATTTTAGACCAAATCTTACTGTATTCCATATCTAACTTATAAAATCTACCAAAGACTTAAAGAAAGGAGGAGCTAAAGCCGTATACCGGCTCCAGCTCCTCCCCTCTTTTTATCTTAAAACAAAACCTATTTCTATACTCAACAGTCACTATCTCCAATGAATACTTTAACTACATCCACCCTGCCATCTTCATAGAGGGTTCTTACTACAAACATACCCCGATGAACAGGAATAGGAACTTCTGTCCCAGATAAAGTAAAATATTGCCTCCGTACGATACCCTCCGCCTCACTTGGAACCTCCTTAACTCCTACAGAAGACGTACGCACTCTTAACTTAAAATCCACCTTTGCGCTTTGATTATAATAATCTGTAAAAATGAAAGAGTACCAACCTGCATCTTCTGCTTTCAAAGAAGATATATTGTATTCATTCGTATGTAACATTTGTCCTTTAGGACCATAAAAAGCCCAAGTTCCTTTAGTCTCCTCCGTACGAGCCATGAACTTGACCGTACTATTCTCCCTTAAATTAGGATTTTTCGAAGAAGAGACCATCGTACCATATTGCCAACTACCTGTAACCTTCACCGGTGTATAAGAAGGAGCGGAAGACAGTACGTCCAACTCGGCCAATGAAGCATAAGTACCTTCTGTAGCCACCAAACGGAAATAACGGGCTACAATGGGTTCAAAATATACCTCTGTCCAATAGGGTAACCAGGTTCCTCCTGAAACAGCTTTCCACTCTATTCCATCTGAGCTTACCAAAAACAAATACTTACGAATCAGTCCGTTCGATGAGTTGTCATTTCGCGGCGTACACAGGAAACCAGCGATTTCCTGTTCATTTCCCATGTCTATCTCTAAAAAATGAGGAGCTTCAGACACCCCTCCACTATAACGGGTATGCCATTTCGTGTCCGTTCTACCATCTATAGCATTAGAAGACGCACCGTTTTCCGAACTTGTTTCTTCACTGCTGCAAGCACGTACTTTCCAACCCTCTTTAGACACTAAATGCGTCATACCAGTTGTACGACACTGCCCTGTAGGCAAGTTCATATCAAACCGTGGTACATAATTGAATGTTATGGTATTGTTTTTAAATGATATAGGAAACAAAATCGTTTTGGACTCAGCCAAACCGGGATCTTGCCATCGGTCACCGACATATACATAAGATGTACCTTCGGAACCTTTTATCGTTAAAATGGAAGCGGCCTGAGTATCATAAGCCACAGAATTTCCTATATTGGTACGAGAAGACCAACCGGATGTCAGCGATTTCGACCAAGAAAACGAAGCTTGATTGGGATCCCACCCGGAACAAGCCGAAAACATCATAAAATAAGTGTCACCCTCACGTACGATAGCCGGAGCCTCACGGCTTTGCCATTTAAACAACTCGGTATATTCCACCGCACTCAAATAATCATCCGACAAACGGAAAAGCCCCAAATGCTGATTTTCTTCTATGGTAGATATGAAATAAGCTGTACCATCATCATCTACAAACACATTGCAATCACGCGATTTAACGCCCAATGGACGACCGGCCCAATGGAACTTATAATCCCCGTTCACCGAATCGCAATAAAAAACAGCGGCTTCGGAAGCCCCATAATTACCTTGCTCCCAATGGCACCACACAACATATTTGCCTGTTTTCCGGCAATACATAAGTTTGGGACGCTCTATAAAACGACCATTCCCCAAAGAAGGATGCGTACTCCCGTTCCGAATGATTTTACGTTCAAACTTCCAATTTACAAAATCTTTTGTAGAATACATATTTACATCCGGATTCCACGTATTGTTCCGGTCTTCTCCTATCATATACCACGTATCTCCTACCTGAAGGAAACCGGCTCCATGGGCTTGTATGACTTCCCCCCTATCATCTTTCCACAATGCGCCGTTACGCAAAGTCATCCAATTGGAGGGGCGACTATCAAGATAAACTTGAGTGGCCTTCTCCAAACGAGTCACAGCCCCCATCAAGTCTTTTCCCTCAGGTACATCAAGCATAGGAGACACCTGGTCTATAGCCTTCCCGAAAACTGTTTTTCCGGGAAAGTCTGTCTCGGAATACAATTTACGCGCATTCAGAAAGGCTCGTTCAAACGCTCCATATTCTACAGTCAACCGCCGGTATTCCGTAATGGCCTGTTCCAAGTCCAAAATAGCCGTCAACAGACTTTCTATATCCCCTTCTACATTTTCAGCATTATGAACAGCCTGTTCCAATTGAGACCGATTATGACAGTCCTTTTCCGACATTGCGGCTGAAGCTAACGCTAATTTCTCCGTCAAATCCTTACGATAGGCATCCACCTCTTCTCGACCATGATAATACAATCTGAAATTATCACATGCAACCCAATTGGCATCTGTGGAAGAGACCTTCATCCCCAAATCCAGACGACCGTTTGTGACTATCACATTGATTCGATATTCACCACCGGCACCTACTTGTACCTCGTTCAATCCTGCAAAAAAACTAACCCCCTTCGTGATCTCAGGATTCCCCGACTGGTTCACGGCATGGGCATACACCTTCACCGTATAACTCCCTTGCGGCAATCCTGTAACGGTTTGGGATAATTTTACATCAGGCAAAGTCCAACTACTCGACACCCATTTCTCGGCGTAAACCGTTCCGTCTTTATTCCACCCTTCGTCTGAAGGAGAATTATTGGTTTGTTTCTGAAACCCGATGGCTTCCCATCCGTTCAATCCTTCTTCAAAACTCGGATTCTTGATACTTGCCGTCATCTCAGTCGGCTCATTACCCTCCGCACCCATAACAGGCAGGAACAGCCCCCAAAAACACCCATACAAAAAGAATCTCTTCATGATATATTAAGTTAATGTAAGTATTCACGTGTTTTCAACTTCGCAAAGATAACACTTCAAACGAAAACAAAACGTGCCAATTCGTGCAAAAAAGAAGGATGAATCGTGCAAAAAGGAACAAAAGGCATATCCGTCCACTAAAGAGACTACACGAAAACAGAAAAAATGCAAAAATCTTTGTGATTCAGAATTTAAAGCTTAACTTTGCATCGAATCATTAAAGGAAAAGGCAAAAGGGTTCCGGCTGATTAAAGCCGGAATTCTTTTGTTTTTATCTTTTCAAGTAAAAACGCATAAATATAATTAGGAGGAATAATTATGGCTTATATGTCACAAGAGGGCTACGACAAACTGGTGGCCCAACTCAAAGAAATGGAAACCATAGAACGTCCGGCAGCCTCGGCAGCCATCGCAGAGGCGCGTGACAAAGGTGATCTGAGCGAAAACTCGGAATATGATGCAGCCAAAGAGCACCAGGCGATGCTGGAAATGAAAATCAACCAGTTGAAGGCTGTTATCGGCGATGCCAAAATCATCGACACTTCGAAACTGAAAGCCGACACGGTACAGATTCTGTCTAAAGTGGAGATGAGAAACGTAAAAAACAACATGAAGATGGCGTACACCATCGTTTCTGAAACGGAAGCTAACCTGAAAGAAGGTAAAATCTCGGTTCAGACTCCCATTGCACAGGGGTTGTTGGGTAAAAAGGTTGGCGATGTGGCAGAAATCAAAATCCCGCACGGCACCGTACAACTGGAAATCACGAACATCTCATTTGAATAATCGCCATGGCTACCATCTTCAGTAAAATCGTAGCCGGAGAGATTCCGAGCTATAAATGTGCGGAGAACGACCGTTTCTATGCTTTCCTCGACATCAATCCGTTGGTGAAAGGTCATACCTTGGTCATTCCCAAACGCGAAGTGGATTACATCTTCGACCTGTCAGACGAAGAAATCGGTGCGATGCAAGTTTTTGCCAAGCACGTAGCAACAGCTATCAAAAAGGCTTTTCCTTGCATCAAAGTAGGACAGGCCGTTTTAGGACTGGAAGTACCCCATGCGCACATCCACTTGATTCCCATGCAGAACGAGAAGGACATGCTTTTCAGCAACCCAAAACTGACGTTCACGGATGAGGAATTCAAGGCTATTGCCAAAGCTATCTCGGATAACTACACGGCAGACATTCGATAACACAAAACACACGACAAAATAAAGGCGCGGCTTTCCGAAGAAACCGCGCTTTTATTATACCTTATATAATAAGAAGACTAAATAAACTCCTCTCCTAACTTCATCTGGGCATCTGTCATCATCCGCCTTAATGCCGCACTGTCATCCTTGGGACAGATCATCAGCACATCGCCTTTTTCTGCCACGACAAAGCCTTTCAACCCGTCGATTACCGCTATCCTTCCCTTAGGCAAACAAATGACATTCCCCTCACTGTTATACAGCAAGGCTTCGGTATTGAGCAATACATTATCCTGCCGGTCGTGCTGCGTATCATTGTGGAGAGAGCACCATGAACCCAAATCCGCCCATCCGAAGTCGCACACCTGCACATAGACATTCTCGCTCTTTTCCAGGATACTATAATCCAACGACAAGTTCGGCAAGGTATCGAAATGAGCCGGCACCCGGCAGAAGTCATCTTCGTCGATGGCATCGATAGCCTCCGTCAGGCTGTCCCTATAGTCCGGCACCAAGTCATGAATCGCCTTCATCATGGTACGCACGTTATACAGGTATAAGCCCGTATTCCAGTAAAACTCCCCGCTTTCCATGAATACACGGGCAAAATCCAACGCAGGCTTCTCCGTAAAGGACTTCACACGAGCAAACGCCCCCTCCTCCATATTCTCATGGGCTTGGATATACCCGTACCCGGTATCGGGACGGGTCGGCTTTACCCCCATGGTCAGCAGACAGTCCGAATGCCCCACGAAGTCCAATCCTTTCAGCACGTCGTTATCGAAGTTATTCTCCTCCAGAATCAACTGGTCGGCGGGAGAGACTATCACATTACCATGCGGACAAAGGTGGCTGATACATGTCGTAGCCCACGCTACGCTGGGCAGCGTGTTCCGCCGGATAGGTTCTTTCAATATTCTGTCTTGTGCCACATCCGGCAACTGTTCTCTCACCAAATCCGCATAATGCTCGTTGGTCACGATAAAAATATGCTTGGCATCGATAATCTTGCGAAAACGGTCATAGGTCTGTTGCAATAAAGTACGCCCCGTTCCGAACCAGTCGAGAAACTGTTTGGGCAACTCTTTACGACTTACAGGCCACAAACGACTGCCGATGCCGCCGGCCAATATCACACAATAATTCACGTCTTTTGCTTCCATAATTCAAAGGCTGGTATAAACTGTCGCTAAGTTAACCCTTTTCACGAACAAACTCGAAAAAGGAATTTTAAAATCACTTAAATACACAGTTTATTCCACAAACTTAACCTTCTCCGCGTCTCTCGGTTTGGCAGCGGGAGACTCGTCAGGATAGCCCACGCCAATGGCATACAGCAGAGCATAATCTTCCGGAAGCTGTAAACGTTCCAGATAAGAGGCAGCCTCCTGATTACCTGTCATGAAAGCAATCGGACCACCAAGACAACAAGTGCCGAGCCCCAAAGACTGTGCCGCCAACACCATGTTTTCACCTAAAAGCCCGCAGTCCAATTGGCCGCTTCCGTCCTTCGGGGATGCGATGAATATTACGGCCGGAGCATTCCGAAACATATTCTTGAAACCGGGCTCTTCGGCCGCCTTCGGATTGGCTTTTTTGAAAACCTCCGTGATTCCATTGATATAATCGGCATTGTCCACCACACGCACCTGCCAAGGCTGACGGTTCATCCCGCTGGGCGCATTGATGCCGCAATTCACAATGGTCTCCAGTTTCTCGCGTTCCACCGGTTGGTCTTTGTATTTACGAATACTGCGCCGGGACATTATGGCCTCGACCACCACATTCCCTTGCTCTGCATCCACACTATCGGACATAACCGTCTCCGTCTTTCCACCCGAAGATGTACAAGAACCCCACAGGGCCAGCCCCAACCCGAATGTGCCGCACAAGCACATACCGAAAGCAAAATTCTTCAATGTATTCATACGCTTCTTCTTTTGATAAATAATAAATAAGTAGTCTTCGCAAAACTAATAAAAAACGCCTTCAAAGCCAACTTTTTCCTCATAATCTTCCGGTAAGAAGCCATAAATACTTTCAGCTATAAACTTTTATCCCCTCTTTGCTTGTTATTCTTGCAGATTCATCGTACTTTTACCCCATCAACCTGATTTCAAATTCAAAACAGATGAAGAACAGACTTTACACTTATCTGGCCGGTTGGATATTTTTGTGGTTGCCGGCCCTGCTTTTGGCACAAGCCATCGACGGTCCTACAGCACTTTTCCTCATGCACTCCAGTGGAAACCATGTGGCCAAAGACGCCCAAGGAGGAGCGGTATTGGAAGCCGCCGATGCCCCGTCGCCCCAAAAACTTACATTCATCCCCGACGGCAACGGATATTATGCCTTGCAATCGGCTGACGGGCAAGGTTATCTGTCACTGACCGGACAATGGAACACGTCCTTCACAACCGACCCCTCATCGGCAAAAGCCTTGTATGCCATAGAGAACTCCGGAGAGTTCTTCGTCAAGCTGCGCTGCAAATACAACAACAAATATTTAGGAACGGACGGGACGACAGCGTCGTCAGCCGTGTATTCGGACAAAGACGGGACGGACACCCGGCATCTGTGGTATCTTACGACCGACGTGCATCAGGCTCCGCCCGCCGACACCTCGGTCTACGTCATCAACCCGGCCGCCACCCGTCAACAGTTCGAGGGATGGGGCATCTCGCTCTGTTGGTGGGCCAACATGTGCGGGAAGTGGAGCGATGAGAAGATAGACGAACTTGTGGATTGGCTGGTCAGCCCCGACGGACTGGACTATCGTATTTTCCGCTACAACATCGGCGGGGGAGACGACCCGCAAAACCGGAACTGCACACCGCACCACATGGGAAGCGGAAAAGGCTTGCGTGCGGAAATGGAAGGCTTCAAAGACAGTCCGGACGGTGAATACATTTGGAGCCGTGATGCCGCACAACGGAAAATCATGCTGAAAATCAAAGAGAGGCGTCCGGATGCCATATTCGAGGCCTTCAGCAATTCCTGTCCCTACTACATGACTTACAGCGGATGTTGTGCAGGCCATACCGATGCGTCTGCCGACAACTTGAAACCGGAATACTATGAAGCGTTCGCCCATTATCTGGTAGACGTGTGCCGACATTATAAAGAGGAATACGGCATAGAGTTCCGTACGCTTTCGCCTTTCAACGAACCGATGACGAGTTATTGGGGATCCAACGGAGGACAAGAGGGATGCCATTTCGACATTGCCTCGCAAGTGGCTTTCCTCAAAGTGTTGCACCCCATCCTGAAAGCCTCCGGCCTGAACACCGTCATCTCGGCCTCGGAAGAAACCGATGCCGCACAGTCGGTCAGGGACTTTGAAGGCTACCAAGCCGCCGGAGTGCTGCCCCTCGTCGGACAATGGAACACACACACCTACTCGGCCACCACACAGGCACGCAGCCAAATCAGCGCGCTCTGCAAGGAACAGGGCATCCGTCTATGGATGAGCGAAGTAGGCAGCGGCGGAAGCGGTATTGCCGGAAACCTGAACCTGGCACAAAAACTGATGGACGACATACGTTACATTATGCCTGTGGCGTGGGTGGACTGGCAATACGTGGAGGAGGGCAACGACCAATGGTGTCTGGTGCAAGGCGACTTCACGAAACAGACTTACCACAAGGTGAAGAACTATTCCATCCGCCAACACTTCAGTAAATTCATCCGTCCGGGCTACACATTCCTCACGTCGTTGAACGGACAGACACTGGCAGCCCGCAACCCGGAAGGCGACAGCCTCATCATAGTGGCCATCAATCCGAACGCCTTACCCGTCGTGCATCGTGCCGATTTAAGTTTTTACGAATCCATAAGCAGCGAACTGACGGCACTCCGCAGCTCGGAGACCGAGGATTTGTCCCCAACGGCCGATTACACATTCAAAGACCGCATACTGACCTACAAGCTCCCGGCTTACAGCATCGTCACGTTCGTCATCCCCGTGAAAGAAAGCGCGGATGCCGACAATGCCATACGCCCCGGACTTCCTTACTGGATATGCCCCCGTAATGCAGCCGACCAAGCCCTGCAGGCATCCGGCGGCAAGGTGACTTTGCAACCTCTGTCATACGCTCCGGAACAAACTTGGAAACTGCAACCGGACGGAAACGGATATACCTTTACCAACGGCAACGGTGATATCCTGACCGAACACTCACCGGACTATGCGTTAGGATATGAACCTTCTCCCCAAGCCGGACAAACCTTTACCCTCACTCCCATCGACCGGCTCTTCTATAAAATCATGACAGAAGACGGGTCGAAGGCTTTCGACTTGGAAGGAGAACATCATACGGCCGGCACCACAGTCGGTCTGTGGGAATACGGTTCCGCTCCGACTGCCTGCCACCGCCAATGGTTCTTTATGCGCCAACCGGACAGCGGAAGCCCGGATGCCGTTCCGGGCATCTCCTTTCCCGACGATACATCCCAACCACTTTTCCGTCTCACTTGCGAACCGGGAAACATACTCCGGGCAGACAAACTTTCGGATACCCCTTGCAGGCTCGGCATCTATACCCCTTCAGGAGGCTGCATTTACCAAACCTTACTTCAGGACGAGACCTTACGGGTTCCGCTCCATCCGGGCATCTACATCGTCAGTGGCATAAGCCGCTCTGCCCGCTTCCATCAAACGATTTTCATAAAATAATGCCTGAACAAGAAAAAAATCCGGCTAAAGTTTTGCAAATATAAAAAAAACGCCTACCTTTGCACTCGCAATCGAGAGAGATGCGCCCAGATGGCGGAATAGGTAGACGCGCTGGTCTCAAACACCAGTGGGGCAACCCATCCCGGTTCGATCCCGGGTCTGGGTACAAGGAAAAAGTCAAACGATTTTTGTTATCGTTTGACTTTTTTCGTTTTTCAGGAGAATCTCTCAAAAACATCCCGTTTTCATTTTGCCGGAATGCAAAAACTACGTACTTTTGAACCGGAAACCCTCAAAAGGCATTCAAAACAACTCAAATATAATCATACCATTTATGAGAAAAGCATTTATCTTCCCGGCACTTATCGCTGCCGGACTGGCTGCGCAAAGCTGCCAACAAAAGAATCAGGAAAAAAACATGGCGGAAGAGGTCACGGCCGACACTACGGCGGTTCCCGCCAAAGTAGCTTCCTGCAACGTCCGCATGGATGGAATCACTTTCACGGGTGCACTCAACGGGGCAGACACTTGCGTCACCGTGAAAGACGGACGTGCAATAGAATTCCGTTGTACGGAGAAACTCGACTTCTTTTGCGACCCCAACGGCGGACAGTTGAGCAACACCACCCTGCCTATCCTGCTCACGGAAGTGGACAATACCCAACCTTTCACGCTCACGGCCAAAGTGACACCGGGATTCACCACGGAGGGGACGTACAACGCGGCCGACCTTTTCGTGTATGCCAACGACACGTTGTGGCAGAAGTTCGCTTTTGAACAGGACGAGCGCGGAAACCACCGTATCGTCACGGTGCGCACCCAGGGGACTTCCGACGACAACAACCATGAACGGCTCACCGTACCTTCCGTCTATCTGAAGATTTCGTCGGACACGCACACAATAGCCAGTTATTATTCCCTTGACCAAAAAGAATGGCAGATGGTGCGGCTCTATAAAAACTACTATCCCGGCAAGATATGGGTAGGCATCGCCAGCCAATGCCCCCAGAAGGGTGAGTGTACAAGCCTCTTCGAAGAAGTCTCGCTGCAACAGACTGCCGTGAGCGACTTCCGCATGGGAGAATGACGGGACAGCCGTTTTCATTCTGTCACCGTTCGCCGTGACCGACATGGCAAAAAGTCAGCCCAAACGGCTTCTTACGGAATCTTCCCAAAGCGGAAACGGACAGGATAGGAACGCATGGCTGTATAAATATTCACTTCAAACGGCATATATGCGGAAAAATATCGCATATATGCCGTTTTTTCTCATGAGAATAAAAAATCATTCGGCTGAAAGAAAAAAATCATTCTCAGCAGATTGAAAAAATGAAATGACGAAAAACGGGAAAAAACCTTTCCCAATCTGTTTTCCAAACACCACAAAACGTATTTTTTCCTCTATTTGAACCTCTCCAGCTTGTCTAAACGTACTGTCAGAAAGTAAGGCTAAACCCACCGACGCCGACAGGCCGTCCCGAACCATACGGACCATTCCGGGCATGCCGTTCTTTTATGACAGTCCAACGCCTTTTCAGCTATCTTCGTGCATCCCCGCCGAAGCCCGAGATTGCGATATTTCCTGTCACTCCAGACCCTACGCCAAATACGCGAGCCACGCACAGGTTGGAATGACATTTTGACAAACGGTATTCACCCTCTTTCGGGCTGCACGAGATAGAAACAACTTGTACTGAAGAAATTACGCACGTATGGCAGGACGGAAAGCGAGCCATGAAGCTTACGGGGCTTCAGGCCGAATTTCGTTTCGTAATGCGGATTGATGAAATAGAGTTGCCGGTCTACGACCCGATAGCCGGTGGCATACAATGCCGCCTGAAACTTCTCTATGGGACAACGTGTGTGCTTGATGTTCATCAGTTCGCGGATGGTCGGCTCGTTTTCACCGGCTGCGGCCAACACGCCCTTATAGAGCGGAGAAGGCAGAAGATGAAGGAACGGAAAATGAGACACCACCTTGCTGTGCGCTATTTGCTGGTGGCCGCCGAAAGGCATTTGCCATGCTGGAAAGGCTATAAACACCACGCCGCCCGGCGCAAGATAGCGTTTCAGGCCTTTCAGGAAACCGGCCTTGTCGTCGATATGCTCTATCACATCGTGCACCAATATCAGGGAGAATTTATGCTCCAGTTCCGTCAATTTGAAAATGTCGGATGCGATAAAAGTACCTTCCGCCCCTCTCTCGGCAAAAAACTTACGGGCCTCGGCAATGCGTCCGGCTGCAATGTCCACTCCCGTCACCGAACAACCCAACTGCGCGAACGAGAACAGGTTACCCCCTTCGCCACAACCCACTTCCAACACCTCTTGCGGAAGTTCCGGGCAACATTTACGGATATAAGGAATATAGTATTTCTCTGTCGTACGGGCCTGCTCGTCAAAATAACGTTCGCGGTCGGAATGGCGCTCTTGCATGTTAAATTCTCATTTTATTTGCGCCAAAGTTAATAAAAAACTATTATATTAAAGAGGCTGTCCGGATAAAATCTTCCAGACAACCTCTTTTTCCACCTTACCGTTCAGGCTCCACGGCGGGAACCGGACTGGTTCAAAGGTTCCTTCTCCCTTTTTTCTCCAAATATTCAATCAACTCTTCCGGACGGTCGGTCTGTATGACAGTGGCCCCGCGATCGAGCACCCAGCCCCAGTGGGCATCGGGGTCGGACAGGGCTTTCTCGTCTTCATGGCCGCCGCACAGGCTCGCCCACAACGTATTGATCCAGACACGGCAATCCGATGCGGCTATCACCGGCAAGTAGGACAACTTGGCAAAACGGTCTGTCTTGAAAATAACCTCCACGGCCTGCGGGCGGAATGCGGAAAGGAACGAAGCGACGTAGGGTATCGCGCCCTCACCATCGAGATCCACCACGGGCATATAAAGAATGTCCTTGTAGCCGGAAAGCTGCCGTTCCACCTCCTCTACCGTGCCGCGCCCCTTCAGCACCACATGGTCTTCCGTACCCGTCTTGCGGATAATCGGCGCAATCTCGGACAGGTAATCTCCGCCCTTGTCGATGTTCACCAGCACCGCCCCCTTGCAAGCCGTCAGGGCTTCCTCCAGCGTGGGTATGGTCTCGTCCGAAAGACTTCCGTCCGCCCGGCGCAGGCGGAAACGCTTCAGTTCCCCCACCGTGTAATCTGCCACGTTGCCTTTGCCTTCCGTCGTGCGGTCGATGCTCCCGTCGTGCATCAGCACGAAACCGCCGTCCTTCGTCCGTTGGATGTCAATCTCCACCATGTCCACCCCCATGTCTGCCGCCCCTTTGATGGCCGCCACGGAGTTCTCGGGCGCATGCCGCCAGTCGCCCCTGTGGGCCACGACGAACACATAATCGGAGCGGCTGTCTTGCAGTTCCGCCCTCAACCGGCTGATATGCCCGGCTGCCTGTACGCACAGAGCCAGACACCACAGCCCAACCGTAAAAAGAATCTTTTTCATTTCCCTTTCATGTTTAACTGGAGTAAAAGTAGTCCTTTCCGTGGGAAACGCCGGAAAAGATTTACGTCTAAGATTGACAATCTTGTGTTTTTGGGACGCAAATCAGAAAACACGTACCAGAAAATGGCCGAACCACACGGCCAACAACCCCAAAACAAAGCTCAATACCGCGTATGCGGCAAACGACCAGAACCTGTCTGAAAGGAAAAGGATGTAGTTCTCGTGTACGAACGTGGAAAAGGTGGTAAACCCTCCGCAAAAGCCCACCGTGAGGAACAAACGCCACTCGGGGGACAAGACATCCGCCCGCTCAAACCAACCGTACAACAAGCCGATGAACAGGCAACCCGCCACATTGACGACCATCGTCCCCAACGGGAGATGAGTAAAATTGCCCGCCGAGACCCACCGGGTCAGCCCGTAGCGGGCTATGCCACCCACGAAACTACCGGCTCCGACGCACAACAAGGTCTTCCACATTTGCCGTCCTCCTGTCATTGCCCCAACGAGGAACGCAAAGCCAAAGCCTTGTCTTCGGCCGCCTCCATGATTTCACGTTCGCCCGGCCCCTTGTCGTTAATGCCGCAAAGGTGCAGGATACCGTGTATGATGACACGGTGCAGTTCTTCTTCGTAGGTTGCCCCTACTTGCTCGGCGTTGGTCCGCACCGTGTCGAGACTGATGAAGAGGTCGCCCGAAATCACGTCACCTTCGCAGTAATCGAACGTGATGATGTCCGTGTAATAATCGTGCCCGAGATACTGGCGGTTCACCTCCAGAATCTTCTCGTCGTCCACGAAGATGTAGGCAATCTCGCCTACCCTTTTGCCGTAACTCGCAGCCACGGCTTTCACCCAGGCCGTGTTTTCGCGTTTCTTGATGGAGGGCATCTTCACGCCGTCCGTATTGTAAGTAATCATCTCTTTCCTGTGTTTTAATCGTCAAACAAACTGCCTTGCAGCTCCGCCGTGAAACGGCTGCGCCCCAAATGCTTGTAAGCCATGTCCGTCACCTCCCGTCCGCGCGGCGTGCGCTTGATGAACCCTTCTTTAATCAGGAAAGGCTCATACACCTCTTCCACCGTCCCCGCATCTTCCCCGATGGCCGTGGCGATGGTCGTGATGCCTACCGGTCCACCCTTGAACTTATCGATAATGGTAAGCAGAATCTTGTTGTCTATCTCGTCCAGTCCGTAACGGTCGATATTCAGTGCCTCCAACGCATAACGTGCGATGGCCATATCCACCCGTCCCGTGCCGCGCACCTGGGCAAAATCGCGCACGCGGCGCAAAAGCGCATTGGCGATACGGGGCGTTCCACGGCTGCGCCCGGCAATCTCCATGGCGGCATCGTGCTCGATGGGTACGGAAAGGATGTGCGCCGAACGTTCCACGATGCGCGAAAGCACCTCGGCGTCATAATACTCCAGATGCAGGTTGATACCGAAACGGGCACGGAGGGGAGCGGTAAGCAGACCGCTGCGCGTAGTGGCACCCACCAAAGTAAAGGGATTCAAGTCGAGCTGTATGCTGCGTGCCGACGGGCCTTTGTCTATCATGATGTCTATCCGGTAGTCCTCCATGGCGGAATAAAGATACTCCTCCACTACGGGACTGAGCCGATGGATTTCGTCGATGAAGAGCACGTCGTTCGGCTCCAGCGAAGTCAGGATACCGGCCAAATCGCCCGGCTTGTCCAATACCGGGCCGGACGTGACCTTGAAACCTACGCCCAGTTCGTTGGCTATGATGTTGCTCAGCGTGGTCTTCCCCAATCCCGGAGGACCGTGCAACAAAGTATGGTCGAGGGGCTCGCCCCTGTACTTGGCAGCCTCGACGAAAACTTTCAGGTTTTCCACCACCTTCAACTGTCCGCTGAAATCCCCGAACTGGAGCGGACGCAAGGCATTCTCGAACTCGCGCTCGGCAGACGAGTTTGAGGAACGGCGTATGTCGAAATCTTCTTCCATTGTGCGGCAAAGATAGCATCTTTTCTGCACAAAACGGGCATGCGTCCCATTTTTTATGTAACTTTGCCTTTCAATCATGTAACGGGAGATTTCTATGGTTCTGAATTACATTTGGGTGGCATTCTTCGGCATCGCATTCCTCATCGCGGCAGGGAAGTTGGTTTTCGCAGGCGATGCCGGCGTGTTTCCGGCCATCATGGACTCCACGTTCAGTTCCGCCAAGACGGCTTTCGAGATTTCCCTCGGCCTGACCGGCGTGCTCTCGCTTTGGATGGGCATCATGAAAATCGGGGAAAAAGGCGGAGTGGTCCACATTCTGGCACGCGGTCTCAGCCCGCTCTTCTGCAAACTCTTCCCGGACATTCCCAAGAACCATCCCGTCATCGGAAACATTTTCATGAACATCTCTGCCAATATGTTGGGACTGGACAATGCGGCCACGCCGTTAGGCCTGAAAGCCATGGAAGGCCTTCAGGAACTGAACCCGAAAAAAGACACAGCCAGCAACCCGATGATCATGTTCCTCGTGCTGAACACTTCGGGACTGACCATCATCCCTGTCAGCATCATGGTTTACCGAACCCAAATGGGAGCGGCACAGCCCACGGATGTGTTCATCCCGATTCTACTGGCAACCTTTGCCTCCACGCTGACGGGTATCATCGTCACCAGCCTTTATCAACGCATCAACCTGCTGAACCGGGTGGTCGTACTGGCATTGGGAGGGGCCTGTCTGGCCGTAGCCGGCATCGTGTATGGCTTCAGCCGGTTGGACAAAGAAGAGATGAACTTGTGGAGTACGACTATCGCCAACGTACTGCTCTTCTGCATCATCATCGCTTTCATTGCTGCCGGTGTCAGGAAACGCGTTAACGTGTACGACGCCTTTATCGAAGGAGCAAAAGACGGTTTTACCACAGCCGTACGTATCATTCCCTATTTAGTCGCCATCTTGGTGGGCATCGGGGTATTCCGTGCTTCGGGGGCCATGGATTTGTTGACAGACGGCATCGCTGCAGTCGTCAAAGCCTGCGGCGGCGATGCAGACTTTGTCGGTGCACTGCCTACCGCACTGATGAAACCGCTGAGCGGCAGCGGGGCGCGCGGCATGATGGTGGATGCCATGGAGACCTACGGCGCAGACTCTTTCGTGGGACGGTTGAGCTGTATTTTCCAAGGCGCGACCGACACCACCTTTTATATATTAGCCGTTTATTTCGGCAGTGTGGGCATCACCCGCACGCGGCATGCCGTGGCTTGCGGCCTGTTGGCCGATTTGGCAGGTATAGTGGCCGCCATCGGTGTGGCTTATCTCTTTTTCGGAGCATAATAGAAACAAACTGAACGAAATATGGCAGAATTGAAATCGGTGGCCAAAGACACCGCCATCTACGGACTAAGCAGCATCATCGGAAAGTTCCTGAACTATTTGCTGGTCCCGCTCTATACGGCCAAGATGACCGTGGAAAGCGGAGGCTATGGCATCGTGACCAACATTTATGCCTACGTGGCGCTTTTGATGGTCATCCTCACATTCGGCATGGAAACCACGCTGTTCCGTTTTGCCAACAAAGAGGGGGAAAACCCGCAAACCGTCTATGGCACGACACTCACCATGGTGGGCAGCCTGTCTCTGCTGTTTGCCTTGCTCGTACTGGCTTTCCTCCATCCGATAGCTTCCGGCATAGGCTACGCAGACCATCCGGAATATGTGGGAATCATGGCGGTCACGGTAGCCTTGGATGCCTTTCAGGCCATTCCCTTTGCCTGGCTGCGCTACCAGCACCGTCCTATCAAGTTTTTCGCGTTGAAGATGCTGTTCATCGTGCTCAACATCACGTTGAACATCCTTTATTTCGTCGTGCTTCCGGCATTGTACGTCCGCCACGCATGGGTGGGCGCAATTTATAACCCGTCTGTCGGACCGGGATATGCCTTCATCCTGAACCTTGTCTGTACATCGTTCATCACCTTCTTCTTCATTCCCGAACTGACAGGATTCAAATATCGGTTCGACACCCGGCTGATGAAACGTATGTTGGGCTACAGTTGGCCCATCCTGATTCTCGGTATCGCGGGCATCCTGAACCAGACGGCCGACAAAATCATCTTCCCGTTGGTGTACGGCGACGCGGAAGCGGCCAAGTCCGAACTAGGTATCTACGGTGCTTGCGTGAAGATTGCCATGATAATGGCCATGATCACCCAAGCTTTCCGCTATGCGTATGAGCCGTTCGTGTTCGGCAAGGCTAAGGACAAGAACAGCGGAGAGACCTACGCCACGGTCATGAAGTTCTTCATCATCTTCACCCTGCTGGCCTACCTTTGCGTCATCGGTTACATGGACATCCTGAAACGAATCATAGCTCCGGACTATTGGCCCGGCTTACGTGTTGTCCCCATTGTCATGGCTGCCGAAATCATGATGGGGATATACTTCAACCTTTCGTTTTGGTATAAGCTCATCGACAAGACGATTTGGGGGGCCTGGTTCTCGACTGCCGGTTGTTTGGTCCTCTTTGCGGTCAACATCGTCTTTATCCCGACATACAGCTACATGGCTTGTGCCTGGGGCGGTTTCGCCGGATACGCCACAGCCATGCTCCTGTCCTACATTGTGGGACAGAAGAAAAACCCCGTCCGCTATCCGTTGAAATCCATCGGCATCTACGTACTGATTGCCGGGGGCTTCTACACCATCATGGCCGGTACACCCGAAGAATGGCCCGTATGGACACGGTTGGGCATTAACACGGTGCTCATCCTGCTCTTCGTCGGACATATCCTGAAACACGACCTGCCGGTACGAAGCCTACCGGTCATCGGCAAATATTTTCGTAAACCTCAAAAATAAAAGCAATGGAAAACAAGACAAAAAAGGAACGAGGTTACCTCAACCTGTTCATTCGTAGGTTGCTGAGCTTACGTAACGACAAAGTTCCCGAAGAAGAAACGATAGCTTCCATCAAGGCCAGCGTGGAATTCCGGGGTGCCAATCTATGGATTCTGATTTTTGCCATCTTCGTGGCTTCTTTAGGGCTGAACACCAACTCGGCCGCCGTCATCATCGGTGCCATGTTGATTTCACCTCTCATGGGACCTATCATGGGCATGGGATTAGGCGTAGGTATCAATGATTTCGAATTGCTCAAAAGGGCGTTCCGAAGTTTCGCCACGGCCACCATTTTCAGCGTACTCACTGCCACGTTCTATTTTGCCATCACCCCGATAGATGAAGCCCAGTCGGAACTTTTGGCCCGCACCTCGCCCACCATTTACGATGTGCTCATCGCCTTATTCGGCGGATTGGCCGGCATCGTGGCCTTGTGCAGCACCGGGCAACGAGGCGGTAACGTAATCCCAGGCGTAGCCATAGCCACAGCCATCATGCCTCCCCTTTGTACCACAGGCTTCGGCATAGCCACCGGAAACTGGATTTATGCCGCCGGAGCTTTCTATCTCTATCTGATTAACTCCATATTCATAAGCCTTGCCACTTTCATCGGAGTCAACATCTTCGACTTCAAGAAGAAGGTGTTCGTGGACAAACAACGGGAAAAAAGAGTGAAACACATCATCGTCACCATCGCTGTATTGACGATGTTACCCTCAACCTTGCTGACTTACATGTTGGTACGTGAAAACTTTTTCACCAGCAAAGCCAACAACTTCGTGGCACAAGTCGTCACATCGGAACAAACTCAGGTAATAGCCAAAGAAGTGGACTATCATACCAAAGAAATCCGCCTCGTGACCATCGGTGAAGAAATCCCCGAAAAAGAATTAACCCGAATGAAAAGCCAAATGGAAAATTTCGGACTGGAAGATGCCAAACTATCCATTGTACAAGGAACAAAAAATCTTAGTGCCAGCGAACTGAAGACCATGCTGAATGATCCGGCAAGCAGGCAAGCCGACAAAAACGCGCAACTCTTAGCCAACGAACAACAACGTGCGGACAAACTGCAAAAAGAACTGGACGTTTACAAAAAGACCGAATTACAGGCTCAGTCCATCAGCGCGGAAATGGCTACGCTCTTTCCAGAAGCGGCTCGTGTCAGCATTGCCCGCACTTTCTCCTATGCTGTTAGTGACAGCCTGCAAAAGGATTCACTGACCTTAGTCAGCCTCACCCTAAAAAAGAAACTGAATACCGAGACGCGCGAGAAGATGGAAGAATGGCTGAAAACCAGACTTAAAACACCCGACATGAAACTCATCGTCGGGACTAAAATAGAAAATAACGACAAATAACCCTATTAACAAATAAACATGAAGAAAAAGTTTTTAACGTTACTCGCTTTCGTTTGTGGCCTCAACGGTATGAAGGCCGACGAGGGCATGTGGATGCTCAGCCACATTTCACCCAAAAGCATGAAGGTCATGAAAGATTTGGGACTGCAAATGAGCGAAAAGGAATTGTATAATACGAAAGGCACCTCGCTGAAAGACGCTGTGGTAAGTTTTGGCGGTTTCTGTTCCGGTGTCGTTGTCTCACCGGATGGCTTGGTCTTTACAAACCACCACTGTGGCTTCGGCAACATACAGGCTTTGGCCACACCTGAAAACGACATCCTGAAGAATGGATTCGTGGCCCGCACCCAAGCGGAAGAACTTCCGGCAAAAGGTCTCTATGTACAGATACTGCAAAGGACGGAAGACATCACTAAACGGGTAAACAAAGCTTTGGACAAATACTACAAGGAACATGCCGCCGAGATGGCCACATTGGGTGAAAATGCCAAGGAAAAAATGCGTTGGAACGGTGTAGATTCCATCTGCCTGGCCATAGAAAACGAATATGCGAAAAAATACCCGGAGTTGGTTTGCGAAGTCAGTCCTTATTACACGGGAAACGCTTTCTACGTCAACGTATATAAACAATACGATGACATCCGCCTTGTGTTCGCGCCGCCTCAAAGCTTAGGCAAGTTCGGCGGTGAAACGGACAATTGGATGTGGCCGCGCCAAACCTGTGACTTCAGTGTCTTCCGCATTTATGCCGATAAGGATAACCAACCTGCCGGATACAATGCGGACAACCGCCCGTTGAAAGCCGAACGTTATGCTAAAGTATCTTTGGATGGTTTCAAGAAAGGAGACTACTGTATGACCATCGGCTATCCCGGACGTACTAACCGTTATCTCTCTTCTTACGGAATCGTGGAACGCATGGAGAATACCAACGAATCCCGAATCAATGTACGCGGCTTAAAGCAAAGTATATGGAAGAAATGGATGGACAGTGATCCGAAAATCCGTTTGCAGTACGCTTCCAAATATGCCAACAGTTCCAACTATTGGAAAAACAGCATCGGCATGAACAAGGCCCTTAAAGAGTTGAAAGTCGTAGAACAGAAGAAAAAACAAGAACAACAAATCAACGAATGGGCACAAAAAAGCAAAAAAAGACAGGAAAACTTTGGTAACTTGGCTCCCGAACTCGAAAAAGCGTACGCAGCCCGCAAAGACGGTAACCGTGCCATCGCGTTCCTCAACGAGTCTTTCCTTGGAGGTCCCGACTTGCTGCGTATCGCCATGTACTTCAACAACCTGCAAAGCGCAGGAGAAGAAACGGGAAAGGAAACATGGAAAAACCGTCTGCGTCAACAATACAAGGACTGGAACAAAGAGGTCGACAAGGAAACGATGACGGCCTTGATGGACAACTACGCCAAACAAGTAAAACCCGAATATCTGCCGGACTTCTATCAGACGATAGAAAAGGAATACGATAACGACATCAGCGCCTACGTGGATGCCATGTTCAAACAGTCGGTCCTGACCGACACAAACTGTGTCAACCTGACGCTGACCCAAGAACAAAAAGATAATGACATGGCACTGAAATGCCTGAAGAGCGTGATGGAACTTGGCGGAAAGGTATCTGACGGAATCAGCCAGTACAACATGGATGTGGCAGAAAAGGAAAGACTGCTTTGCGAAGCCATACTTGAAATGGAAATGGACCAACCGCATTATTCGGATGCGAACTCGACCATGCGCCTGAGTTACGGCTTCGTAGACGACTACACCAGTGCTGCCGGACACCAGAACTACTTTACTACCATGCCGAGCCTGTTGGATAAAGTCGCACAAAGCGACAAAATTGACGAATATAAGGTGGAACCGGAAGTAAAGGTCCTGTTTGAAAAAGGCGACTTCGGCCCTTACAAAGACAAGGAAAGCGGCGAAATGCAGCTCTGTTTCCTGACGAACAATGACATCACCGGCGGAAATTCCGGTAGCCCGATGTTCAACGGCAAAGGCGAACTTATCGGACTGGCTTTCGACGGCAACTGGGATGCCTTGAGTAGCGACATTACTTTCACACAGGATTTGACCCGTTGCATCGGTGTGGATATCCGTTATGTACTCTACATCATCGACCGATGGGGAAGAGCCGAACGTCTCATCCAAGAAATAGGTGCACGATAAAAAACAAAGAAACGGCAAGCAATAATGCAAGACTCCCGGTTTGCATATCTGTAGCAAACCGGGAGTCTTGCATTATTGCTTATTTTTTCGGGAAGCGGCGTGCCCATCCTTCTTCCGAGAAGTCCGGCTCATCACCCACCAAGTCCTTTCCTCCTTGCGGCAAATCTTTTCCGCCTTGTGGTTGAAAGAACTGTTTCCAATCATCTTTCGTATATTTCTTACCACGTGGTTCGGTGTAACCCCGTTCCTCACGAGACGGCTTGGCTGCTTTCCGTGCATTATCCTTATTGGCAACATCCTTGTCCTTCTTGCCTTTCCTTTTGCCGGACATGGCCTCCTCATAGGTTTTTCCTCCACTGCGTCTCTTGCGGTCGCGACCCCCCTTTGCGTCACCACCGCCCCGACCGCCACGGCCGGACCGACGGTTCGACTTACCATCTCCGGCCTCGTGAGCCTCTCCGGTAGCCACTTCCACGTTGACTTTACGTCCCTTCACCTGCACACCGGAAAGCCCGTGCAACACGCGGTCGGCCTCACCGTCGGGCACCTCAAAGAAAGAAAAGCTCTTCATCAGGTCGATACGCCCGACTTCTACCTTGCCTTGCACATGGTCGTTCACCAGTTTCATCACCTCTTTGGCATAGAAACCGTCCACCTTACCCACGTTAAGGAACAACCGGGTGTATCCCTCTTCGGGCTTGCGCCCGCCGCGTTGGCCTTTCTTGCCGCCTTTCTCCCCACGTCCCGTCGGTTCGCTGATTTCAGGCGCGTTGGCATAGTATTGCAGGAAACGTCCGAACTCCCGGCTCACCACACGCTTGATGAGGTCTTCCTTGTCGAGCCATTCCAACTTGCGGTACACTTCGGGCAGGAACTGTTCGATTTCCTCCTCATCCACTTCCACGCGCTCGATGTCGTCTATTACCTTATATAATTGTTTGGCGCAGATTTCCTTGCCACTGGGCATCTCTCCCTTCACAAACTCCTTGCCGATAACCTTTTCTATCTCGCGGATTTTGGAACGTTCGCGCGTGTGAACGATACAAATGCTCGTCCCTTTCTTGCCTGCACGCCCCGTACGCCCACTGCGGTGCGTGTAATTCTCGATGTCGTCCGGCATACCGTAATTGATGACGTGCGTCAAGTCTTCCACGTCGAGTCCTCGCGCCGCCACGTCGGTAGCCACGAGGAACTGTACTCGGTGTTGGCGGAATTTCTGCATCGTCAGGTCACGTTGTTGCTGCGAAAGATCCCCGTGCAACGAGTCGGCATTGTACCCATCCTGTATCAATTTATCTGCCACTTCCTGCGTTTCCAAACGCGTGCGGCAGAAAATAATGGCATAAATCTTGGGATAATAGTCCACGATGCGTTTCAATGCCAGATATTTGTCCTTGGCATGCACCATGTAATACACATGGTTCACCGTTTCTGCTCCTTCATTACGCGAACCTACCACGATTTCCTTGGCATCGCGCAAGTATTTCTTCGAGATACGCTCTATCTCACGGCTCATCGTGGCAGAGAAGAGTAATGTGTTGTGATTTTCGGGCACTCCGGCCAGAATCTTGTCGATACTCTCCGTGAACCCCATGGAAAGCATCTCGTCAGCCTCGTCCAACACCACGTTTTCCACATGCTCCAGCGAAGCTGCCTTGCGCTCCATCAGGTCGATCAGACGGCCCGGCGTAGCCACAATGACCTGTACGCCCTTCCTCAGCGTACGGATTTGCGGTTCGATGTTCGCACCGCCGTACACCGGCAACACGCGCACACCGGGCAAGTACTTGGAGTAGTTCTCCAAATCATCCGCTATCTGCAAACAAAGTTCTCGGGTGGGACTTAAGATCAAAGCCTGCGTTTCGTTCCGGCTAGCATCCACTTTCTGCAAAACAGGAAGGCCGTAAGCCGCCGTCTTCCCTGTACCGGTCTGCGCCAGTGCCACAACATCGTTATTCACTCCCAGTAAATAAGGAATCACTTCCTCCTGTACCGGCATCGGGTGTTCATACCCCATTTCCTCAATAGCTTGTCTGATTTCCGCAGAAACACCAAGCTCCTCAAAAGTTTTCAATACGTTAATTATTAAATTAATACACCAAAGGCAGCGCACGGCGCATACTACATACAAAAACAACCCTTCAGTGTATCATCACGCCTGAAAACCGCCTTCCCTAAAAATTAGGTGCGCAAAGATACGACAAATCTTCGTTTTTTTCACTTTTTTCTACGACTTATTCCACTTTTTTATCGTATGTTTGCATTCACTTGTTTCTAAACTAGACATTCATGCGCAAAGTCATTGGGATGGGCGAAACCATCATGGACATCATTTTCCACGGGGAACAACCCACGGCAGCTGTACCGGGAGGCTCGTCGTTCAACAGTATTATCTCCATCGGACGGGCAGGCATCCCGGCTGTTTTCGTCGGCGAAACTGGACACGATGAAGTGGGACGGCGCATCGCGGATTTCTTGAACGCCAACCATGTGGATGCCAGTTTCCTGCGGATGCGCGACGATATCCAGTCTGCCGTGTCGTTGGCTTTCCTCGATGAACGGAACGATGCCCATTACATGTTCTACAAACAACCGCCACGTACGTTGAAGGGCTTCATCCACCCCACGGTGGAGGCCGATGACATCGTGCAGTTCGGTTCCTACTATGCACTCAATCCGCACATCCGCCCGCAGGTCAAGGCTTTTTTGGAATACGCGCACGGACAAGGTGCCATCTTGTATTACGACCTGAATTTCCGACGCACATACCAAGACCGCATAAAGGAACTGCTTCCGGCCATCCATGAAAATTTCCGGTTAGCCACTGTGGTACGCGGTTCGGCCGACGACTTTGAGGTTATGTACGGCCTACGCGACGCGGAAGAAATTTACCACCGCCATATCGCGCCCTACTGCCCGCTGTTCCTCTGTACCTGCGGTGCGGAAAACATCATGCTGTGCACCCCAAAAGGGAGTTCCCGTTTTCCGGTACCACCCGTGCGCACGGTAAGCACCATCGGAGCCGGTGACAACTTCAATGCCGGATTCATTTACGGATTGATACGCTATGGCATCCGCCGTACCGGTTTGCCAGACCTTTCCGAAGCACAGTGGGAACACGCCGTGACATGCGGCATCCGGTTTGCAGCCAACGCCTGTGCCAGCATACATAATTCCATTGACGAAGACTTCGGACGGCAAATGTCCCGAAAGATGCCATAACGGCAAAAAGAGGTCTCCGGAACAAGATAAATCAACATAGTTACCATCATTCTCAACATAATTGACATGCCTTAGACACTTTAAAAGCTAATTTTGCGTACAATATTGAGACTTTATTCAAACCTGTTCCAACAATCACACCAGGAAACAGGATATTATTATTAACTTAAATTTCTGTGGAATGAAAAACAGATTCTTCCATCTCTTGATGATTGGGACTTTGGCTTGTTGGAGCCCCCAACCGATTTTCGCACAAACGGATGTGACGGAAACCTATTTGAAAAACCCAAGTTTTGAAAACCAGTTCACGGATTGGGAAAACAGCGGCATGCAAAGCCAGACCAATACCTCTTTCCAGTTAAAAGAGGGTAACACGTACGTGGAACGATGGACAGGACAAGGCGGCCAAGTGGCCGACTGCCATGTCAGCCAAACTCTGACTACGCTGAAGAACGGAGTCTACAAGTTGACTGCGGCTGCGCAAAACATCCAACAAAACAGCCCTGCCACACAAAGTGGAGCGTATGTCTTTGCCGGCAACGCACAAGTAGCCGTCGGAGCCGCTAACGATTACTCCCTTGAATTCACGGTCATCGAAGGACAAGCCACCATAGGTTTCAAGACCGAGAACGCCACAGGCAACTGGGTTGCCTGTGACAATTTCCGGCTTTACGCACTCAATAACGATTTGGCTGAAATCCAAGAGGAATTGCAACGCCGCATTGAAAAAGGCCAGGCACTGGTATCCGAAAAGATGCAAAAAGACGTGCTCAAGGAATTGAACGCGGCACTCGAAGCCGCACGTCAGGAACTAAACAGCACTACGGACGACAATATGGCTCCCGTAGCCATTCGCCTGCGCCAAGCCACCGAAGCCGCGCAAACCTCTATCCACGCCTATCAGGAATTGCAAGCCGCTATAGACAAGTCACTTGAGGCTTACGGTGACGGAACCCTGAACGGGGCGGCTGAATTCCACGCCGTCATCCAAGAAGCGCAAGCCTTGGCTGAAAACTTGGATGCAAACGCGGAAGATTTAGCAACAGCCGTTGAAAAATTAGGGACAGCCCTTTTGGCTTTCCGAATAGCTAACCCAACCGGTGACACGCCTGCCGTCGTGACCGACACGCGGTATGCACGCGGTTCCACCATGGCATTCGGACGGAGCACCATCACAGGGGTGCCTGAAACAGAACTTGTAGAACATGGTTTCTGTTGGAGTACGGAACCTGAGCCTACCATATTGGACAACCGGACCACCGAATATATAGAGAACAACGGACACATCTACGTATTGAGGAACCTGACCCCTTCTACCATTTATTACATACGGGCGTATGCCTTGACCAAAGGGTACGCCGTGGGTTACGGCGATGCCATCAAAGTCATCACCATACCAAAAGGAACCATTACGTGGTCCTACAACAACGGGGGAGATGCCAAATCCAATGCACGCATCAACGCAGCCGTAGGTTCCGCCGTAGAGTACTGGAACAACCTGACCAGCATACAAGGATTGCATTTAAGCGTCAATTTCGGGTCGGGCACTCCCACGGCAGACTGCAGCTATGGAGGATGGATGCGCGTAGGCCCCAACGCCAGTTACCAACGCACAGGTACCATCATGCACGAAATGGGACATGCCATCGGTGTAGGGTCACACGCCATTTGGCGGGACGGCAACATGAGAGCCAACGGTAACCGGGGCGACTGGTTGGGAGACCGCGCCAATGAAGTACTGCGCTTCTGGGACAACAACCCCTCAGCTGTCATGACGGGAGACAACACCCACATGTGGCCTTACGGCATCAACGGTGCACACGAGGATAGAGGCAGCGAAGCACTTTATATCGCAAACGGCCTGATTACGCAAGGACTCGGAGAAGACGGATTGCCACCCACCGGAGGATTCTCTACCCCCGCTTACGTGTTCGAACAGGAGGACAACGTAAAGTACTACCTCAAGAACGAGGACGAGGATGCCGGCCTATATTCCTCCTATCTGGTGGCCAACCCTAACACGACGACCGTCAAGTGCGAGGAAATGACAGCTGCCGAAGCCGAAGCCGATGACAACGCGGCATGGTATATCACTTTCGACCCGAAAACCTCTTATTACTCGCTCCAAAACGTGGGGACAGGCAAGTATCTGACCTATAACGCTTCAAGAAAGAAATTCCTCACCAAGGAAAAAGACCTTCCCGCCGTAAACGAGAAATTCCATTTCATGAAAGGGCGCATCGACGTCAACATCGGCACCGAAGGCCATGCCCTCACAACACGGGGATATTGGATCATACATCCGGAAAAGGTGCTCAACCCGAATTGCATGGGTTCCAATGCCGGAGGAAGAATCGTCACGGAAGCATTCAATATCAGCAATTCGTCCAAGGGGCAACGCTGGGTCATACTCTCCGGCGAAGGGCTTCAGGCATTCGACCAGGCAATCAAGGACGAACGCAAGGCCGAACTCGAGGAAATGTTGGCACATATCAAGGCATTGGCAGAAACCCCACACACGGAAGACGCAAGCGGAACGGATGCCGCGCTACAAACCAAACTCTCGGAAATAGAGGAAAAAGCCAACCAGGCTGAAACCACCACCGAAGCCATCGCCACACTGACCGAAGAAGCCTTGGCTGCCGGTATGGCATTTCTGGCCGAAGCCACCCCCAAAAGTGTGGAGCACCCCTTCGACATCACATTCCTCATGTCTGATGCCAGCCTCAAGGACGGGGAAGGATGGTCCACCAAACCGGCCATCTCTTTCTCCTGTGGGGAATTCTTCGAGAAAGCATTCGACTTCAACCAGACCCTCACGGCACTACCGGCAGGAACTTACCAGTTTAAGGGACAAGCGTTCCAACGCCCGGGAAATACAGAAGACGTGTACAAAGCTTTCACCGCAGGACAGGACAATGTCAACGTAGTCATCTATGCAGGCGACGAAGAAGCCAAAATACAAAACATCGCCGCTGAGGCACAAACCAAAAAACTGGGCGGAAGCGAAACGGCTGTAGGCTCCAACCCCACCCGTTACGTGCCGAACAACATGCGAGCCGCCAGCTTTTATTTCGCAGCCGAACTTTACGATAACGGAGTCGTGACGCAATTGGATGAGGATGATTCCAAAATGAAAGTCGGCATGCGGTGCGAGGAAGTGCAGGCCGCTTACTGGACCATTTTCGACAACTTCCGCCTGTACTATTACGGCACCATGTCGCCCGACCAGGTGACTAGCATTCGGCAGACCGTGGCCGACAAGGCACAGTTGGACGGACCTTTCGCCACTCCAGCAGACGTGTACAGCCTCAGCGGAATCCGCGTACGCCAACAGGCCACTTCGCTTGACGGACTGCCACAAGGCATCTACATCGTAAACGGATACAAACTCGTTGTAAGGTAGTAAGGCCAAAAGATGCAGGCATAAAAATCTCCCGGTTACGCAACATACGTGACCGGGAGACTCTTTATGTCCTCCCGCAAAAAAGACATAAAGACCTAAAAATAAAATCGCAGTCCGCCTGTCACGAAGAAATGGAAACAACCGTCCAACCCTTCGTGTTTCCCAGAATCGCCTAGTTCGCCCAAGCCGTCATCGGAGAAGAACTCCCTTGCAAAGTCTTTACCGGGAAACCAACCCAGTACGTACCCTCCGTTCACCCCAACACCGACGTGCTCGGCCAGACGGTATTCCAGTCCCAACTGGAAGTGCCCGCCCCAACCGTCCAGACCGTAATCCAACCGCGAGTTCCCGCGCACCTTTTCGCGCGAAAAGAATGCCCCCAAGCCCAAACCGGTCTTCACAGACCAATAATCACTGAAAAACAGCCGGGCTACAAATTCCGGCCCGATATAGAAGAAGTTCATGTGGAACCGTTCGTCTGCCAACTCCAACGGCGACTCGATTCCATAAGCCCGGGAATGGTAGGCCGAGAAGAACAGGCCACCGCCAAGCCCCCTCTGCCCCACCCAGTCCCATCCGGCCTGCACCTCCGTGCCCCGGCGCGGATGTCCCCATACGCCCACCCCTCCGGGCGTGCGCAACTCACTGGTAAGGAAACCTCCCCCTGCATTCAGGTAAAGCGTGCTCGTGCCGTCTTTCTCTTCATCCTGCACGACCTCATGGCCCGTATCCGTCCAAAAACGATTCGCGGCAAGCCCGCCCAACGCCAGGTCCACTTCCAGACGCGTACCCGGGAAACGTAACATGTAACCATCCATCCTGCACGACCGTCCCATGAAAGACGAAGATTTTTCCTTCACGGCAAAGGCGTTGCCACCCACCTTGGCCGTCTCCACCTTGACCATGGTCTCAACATCGCTTTCCGTACCCTTCTCCACAGAGGCACGCCCCAACACCTCGGCCACGGAAGGCAAGGTATCCTTTGCCTCGAAAAGCCGTACGTCGTATGCCCGCGTGACGGGATAAGACTTCACCACTTCCGTCATCACTTTCGGACTACATCCCGCGATGAAAAAAGACACACACCCAAAAACAAAAAACGTATTCTTCATTGCATTTTGTTTAACCGTTATACATTAGCATGATTCTCCCCTTGGAAGAAACGGACAGAAACGATTCCCTATAAATCTCCCCAAAGGCCGAAAGCCAATGCCCAAATTTATCATTTTTATTTTTAAGGAACAACATCATACCGCACTTTTAGGCCAAACGGTAACAAAATGTCAGCCTTTCTTTGTAAAAAGGGAATGAAAAAAATGAGTTCCGGAAGCAACCGGAAAGACTTTTTGCATATTTATGCGCATAGTCCACCGATTTCCACCTAAAAAACTGCATATATGCAAATCAATCACAGGCGAACGATTTTTCGTTTGGCTGAAAGCGAAAAATCGTTCGCCGCATAACTTTCCGAACCTCACCGCAGAAAAGGGGAAAGAACCCGCGTGAACGGAAAAAAGAGGTCTCGGAAAAGCGGATTTTTCATCTATTTGCCCTGCCTCAGCCTACATAAAATCCCTGCCACATCTCCATGAAAATCCGCATGATGCTTACCCATATCCTCACGGTATGCCATACCACGGCTTTCCCTGTCCTCCGGAAAGAAAGCAAAAAAAGGAAACGGGTGACATTACGTCAAAAGGGAAACCGCCATGGTTGGCGTATTCGCGGGCAAAGCCTTGGCCGGAACGATATGAGCCATTCTCAGAAAGCCGGATTTGACACTTTGGCAAAAAGCCAGTCCGGCCTTTTACATCCTTACCATGGGCTTCAAAAAAACTACGCCAAGACGGCCTGGAGCTCTCCCCACGAACGTGCCACGACAAGGTATTGCTCCAAGGGAACATTGACGAAACCTCGCCGGTCCATCTCCTGCAACACCGCAACCAGCCCGTCCCAAAATCCGTCTAAAGCAAACAAAACCACTTTCTTCCGGTGATAGCCGATACTATTTGCAGCCATCACGGTGAACACCTCGTCCAGCGTCCCGACACCGCCCGGCAAAGCTACCAGCACGTCGCTACGCTCCACCATAATGGCTTTACGGTCGCTCAAATCGTGACACGGTACGACCTCGTCCACATAACGGCTCACGCGCCGGCGCGCTTCCAAGACAGACGGTACAATGCCCACCACATGCCCACCGGCATTTTTCACTCCGCGTGCGGCGCTCTCCATCAGACCGGAATCGGCTCCGCCATACACCAACGTCAGGCCGCACTCCCCCACGAGGCGGCCAAAAGCCCCGGCCAAGTCATAATAGCTTGCCTCAAGCCGGTCCGAAGCGGCACAAAAAAGACCGATAGATTCCATGTCTGTCTAATTTAAAAGAAAAGGCATCCGCCTTTACAGTTTCACATCTTCCAGGTTAATCAGCCCGTTTACAATCGCATAAATGGTCAGCCCTGCGGGAGAATGAATCTGGAGTTTACGGCTGATGTTGCGGCGATGCGTCATCACGGTATTGACCGAGATATACAACTGTTCGGCGATTTCCTTGTTCGACATCCCCTTCACTACGCAAACGATAACTTCTTTCTCCCGGTCGCTCAATGCATCATTCGCGCTATCCTCCCCGTCTTGTTCCTCTGTTTGGGGATTTTCCTCGCGAGCCTGTTCCTGACGTTCGTCTTCCAACCGCACCACGGCTTCCAGAAACAAGGTGTCCTCCAAATGGCAATGGCTGAACAGGTCTTCTTCCGTCATGAAAAGGTCTATCAACACGTCGTTGAGCAACTGCGCGTTGCTGTCTGTGGGATAATACTTGATGATAATGCTTTTCAGTTCGGAGAGGCTTTTTTCAAGCTGTGCGTGGTTGTCGTGATGCTGATGAGACAGTTTGTGGATGTTCACGTCCGGACTGGTTTTCACGCCCTTCATCAAATCGCTCACATACGTATGGATATGCTTGTCCTCGTAATCCATGTGACGTCCGACTTCCGAAGCGAACTCGTCGTAAAACTTCAGGATGAGAAATGCAATCTGATTGCGTGCCGAACAGTCTATCGCTTCTATCAGTTTGCGCCGGATGGCCGGCAAACGGAACTTCACAAAGTAATCATGAGAGCGGCGAAGGTAATTCATTAATGCCGTGAGCGACAAAGACTCCACAATATCGGACAAATTCGACGTCCGCCCATTGGAACGTATAAAATTCACCACTGCCAAAAAAGTGGGGGCATCCACTCCCGCTGCCAAGCAGGTTTCGCTCACCGTATGGTCGCCAAACCCTAACGTAAGCCCGAACCGACTAATCACCTGCAAGATGCGGTAATCATCGCAAATGATATCCCCCATCCGGTCGCTCTCTTTATATTTTTCAGACATGATACCTTAAATCGTTAAACTTCTTGCAAAGAACGGAAAAAAAAACGACCCTGACAATCGCTATAATTGAGTATTATCAAAAAATATTAGGTAAATACCACCTCATGTAGGTATACCGCCCTAATCACCCCTCAAATGAATTTGCCCATTTTTGCGTATTGATGCTTTTTAACCAACCCGGTAACTTTGCAGCGTCAAAACAAAGAAAAGGGTAAAAAGATAGAAAAAACAATAATAAGATGAACCAAAAGAAAAATCTGCTGACCGCCGCATTGGCCGTCCTGACAGCCTTTAGTAGTGTTTCGGCCCAAGGAGGCGAAGACGGCGGCAGCACTTACGAGAAATTCCGCGTGGGCGGATATGGTGAAATGGTGGCTAATTTCAAGGATTACGGTATCAACCGGTATTGGGGCAGCAAAGTAGGGAATCCCAAGACGGATCGCAATACCATCTCCATTCCCCGCTTCGTGATCGCTTTCGACTATAAATTCACACCCAAATGGATATTGGGAGCTGAAATCGAATTTGAAAGCGGAGGAACGGGAGCTGCTTACGAACTGGAGAACAGCGAAAACGGTGAATATGAAACGGAAATAGAAAAAGGCGGTGAAGTAGCCTTGGAACAGTTCCACATCACGCGCCTCATCCTCCCGGAGATCAACGTACGCGTAGGACATGTCATCGTACCGGTAGGTTTGACCAACTCCCATCACGAACCCGTCAATTTCTTCGGTACGAGCCGTCCGGAGGGGGAAACGAAAATCATCCCCTGTACTTGGCATGAAACGGGTCTTGAATTGTTCGGTACGCTGGGTAAGGGATGGGCTACGTTCGACTACCAAGCTATGGTAGTGACCGGCCTCAACGCCAATGGTTTCGACCGTAAGACTTGGGCCGGAAGCGGTAAGACCAGCATCTTCGAGTATGACAACTTCACCTCACCGGCCTACGTAGCTCGCGTGGATTACCGCGGAGTACCGGGTCTGCGCGTGGGAGGTTCATGGTATTTCTGCAACAACATAGGAGCCAATTCTGACAAGCCCACAACTTACACGAGTTACGGTGACATCCCGGTAAGGATATACACGGTGGACGCACAATACATCAACCGTTTCCTGACCTTTCGTGGAAACTGCATCTTCGGCAATCTCGGCAAGAGCGACAAACTGAGCCAAGAAAACTTGAACTTAGGAAACAAGAGTCCTTACACCCGTGCCGTCCCCATTGCCAAGAGGGCTGTGAGCTACGGAGCGGAATTAGGCTTGAACCTGCAAGGTATCGCAGGCACCCCCAAATGCCCCGCCCTCTACCCGTTTGCCCGTTACGAATACTACAACCCGCAGGAGAAGGTGATTGCCCGTCAGGGACCCGATGACCGCGAAAAAGTAGGCATGTGGACGGCCGGCCTGAACTGGAAAGCCCTGCCGAATTTGGTGTTCAAGGCCGACTACACGACGCGTAAAATCGGCGGAGGCAAATACAACAGCGAAAACGAGTTTGCCATCGGCGTGGCCTACGTAGGCTGGTTCTGGAGCAAATAACAGGAGAATATATCATTTCAAATCATTCATAAAAACATAACAAAAACAAAAACAATGAAAAAGAAATTTTTCTATTCAGCCTTATTCCTTATGGGAATGGCCTTTACAGGTTTCACTGCTGCTTCTTGTAACGATGATGAAGACGGAGGCAATGGAGGCAACGAATTCGATGAAGCTGCGAATTTGAACTATACTCCGGAAAACGCTGCCAGTTGGCGCAACTATTCGCTCCAAGTAGCCAAGTTGTTGCAAACGGATGCCACGACCCTCTATGACAGTTGGGAGAATACCTTCCAAGGCGGAGAGGCTTTCAAAAAGACTTTCACAGAACACAATGGCGGAACCTATACGTCTGCATTGAGCTGTATCGAACAGATCATCGACAAGTGTGTGGAAATCACGGACGAGGTGGGTAACTCCAAAATCGGTGACCCCTACAACAAATGGACGGCCGGACAGCATACCGAAGCCCTCTACGCCGTAGAATCTTGGTACAGTTTCCACTCACGCGACGACTATTCCAACAACATCCGTTCCATCCGCAACTCTTACTTCAACAGCATGGACAGTACTATTAGCCAATACTCATTGTATAATCTGGTACAAAAAATCGATCCTGCATTGAACACAAAGGTTGCCAACGAAATCGAAAGTACGAAGAACGCTATCCTTGCCATCCCGCAACCGTTCCGTAACAACATCGGCGACGTAAAGGTTCCTGTGGCACAATCGGCTTGTATAGCCTTAGGAGAAACCCTTGACAAAGAATTGAAGGCTGCCATCCAGAACGCATATAACAACGGAACCATCACCGATGCAGAAATGGACAGCGTAGTAAGCGGCTTTGTGTACAAGGTGGTATTGCCGACTTATAAGGATTTGAAAGAAAAGAACACAGCCCTCTGTGCAGCCGTTCAGAACTTCTACAACACTCCGAGCGACGCTACTTTCGAAGCAGCTTGCGACGCATGGTTGGTAGCCCGTATGCCGTGGGAACAGAGCGAAGCCTTCTTGTTCGGCCCGGTCGACATTCTCGGTCTTGACCCGAACATGGATAGTTGGCCTTTGGATCAGGTAGCCATTGTCAACATCTTGAACTCCGGCAACTTCGACGATCTGAACTGGGAAGACGGTGACACGGAAGACGAAATCTCTTCTTCACAAGAGGTAAGAGGCTTCCACACGTTGGAGTTCCTGTTGTTCAAGGATGGTAACCCGCGTACCGTTTCTGCACAATAAATCCGACTCATAAGTTCACTGTATCAATTAAAAGTGAAGACAGTCCTCACAAAGGCTGTCTTCACTTATGTGGTATAAAAAAGGAACTATAAAAACAGACATATCACAATGAACCATACTGTAAAATATTTAGCCCTGTTCTCCTTAGCCTTCAGCCTCGCCGCTTGCGACGACGACGGATTGGACGTGAGGGACGTGGAAATCCCGCAAGGTTACGCCCTTTCGGCCGGAATTTCTACTATTTTCCTCAACAGTTCCGTGGCCTACGACACGCAGGCCGACTGGATCGATGCCGACCCCGATTATGCCATGCGCTTCCGCGACGGCGACGGATTGTACGACGACACGCGTACCATCTCGGGAGGTCTCGGCCCGGTCTATGCAGGATATTCCTGCGGAAGCTGCCATCGCAACGCCGGACGTACGAAACCGGAGTTATGGAACGGCGGAGGCAGCTTCGGCGAAGGGGGGAGCGGCTCTTACGGCTTCTCTTCCATGTTGGTGTATATCAGCCGCAAGAACGGCGCATTTTTCCAGAATTATGGCCGCGTACTTCATGACCAAGCCATCTACGGCGTTAAACCGGAAGGCAAGTTGAGCGTCAAATGGCATTACGAGAAAGGGGCATTCCCCGACGGAGAGCCCTACGAACTGTGCTATCCCGAATACAGCATCAGCGAATGGTATGCCGACAGCATCGCGCCCGAAGACTTGTTCTGCACCGTCAGAATCCCGTTGCGCCATGTCGGCATGGGGCCGATGATGGCCATCGACCGCCACGAAATAGAGCAACTGGCCGCGAAGAGCAACTACCCGGAATACGGTATCAGCGGACGCGCCAACTATATCACGGAAAAAGGGAAACTGCAATTAGGGCTGAGCGGCAACAAAGCACAGCATGCCGACCTGACCGTGGAGCTTGGCTTCAGCAGTGACTTGGGCGTCACGAACAGCCGCTATCCGGAAGAGATCTGCGAAGGACAGCTCCAGATGCAGGACGGAAGCATGATGGGACTGACATACGACCAGTTGGACATCAGCGCGGAAGAAATGGAGGATGTGGACTTGTACATGCAGGGCCTTGGTGTACCGGCCCGTCGTGACGTGAACGATCCGACGGTGAAACGCGGGGAGGAGATGTTCTACCAAGCCAAATGCCACTTGTGCCATACCGTCACGCTGCATACCCAACCCCGTGGTTCCACTTTGCTGTTAGGTACGCAACTGACATGGTTGGGCAGCCAGACCATCCACCCCTACTCCGATTTCCTGCTTCACGACATGGGAAGCGAAATCATGGGTGTAGGATTAAACGACAATTACGTAAGCGGACTGGCCCGCGGCAATGAGTGGCGTACCACTCCACTTTGGGGTATCGGGCTACAGGAAAAAGTCAACGGTCACACTTACTTCTTGCACGACGGACGCGCCCGTAACTTTACCGAAGCCATTTTGTGGCACGGCGGAGAAGGGGAAGCTTCGAAAAACCTGTTCAAACAGATGAAGAAAGAAGACCGTGCGGCACTCATCCGATTCCTGCAATCCTTATAACAAGACGACGAAAGCCTCTTGACAGAACAAGCATCAAAACAAAGAAAAAAACAGAAAACAATGAAAAAAATATTTGCGATGACCCTATTGGCGGCTCTCCCTCTTGCCGCCATGGCACAATATGAAGAGGGCAGCGAAAACGGCGTGGTGTCCCTGGCCGGACGCGAAGGGTTCTCCATCCAAACGAAGAAAGCCGACTTTGTGTTCAAACCTTACCTGTTGGTGCAGACTGCGGCTCACATCAATTGGTACGACGACGAAGGCCTGGACAAGGCTTACAACCAAGACAACTTGGCTAATTCGGGATTTGCCGTACCGTATGCCGTACTCGGATTTACGGGAAAAGCGTGGGGCAAGGTATCGTTTAACCTCTCTATCAATGCAGCAGCCAGTGGCGGAGCCATCCTTCAGCAGGCATGGATCGATGTGGCTATGAAAGAAGCTTTTGCCGTACGTATCGGTAAATTCAAGACTCCCTTCTCTCACGGTTACCTGACGACGCTGGGCGAAACCATGATGCCTACACTCCCGACTTCGCTGACCGCGGCGGTCATCATGCCTTATTCGTTGAACGCCGTCACACCGAACATCGGGACGGGATTCGATCTCGGCGTGGAAATCCACGGTTTCGCAGCCAATAAGTTCGGATATGAAATAGGAATCTTCAACGGTACCGGCGCATCGGTCAACACGGCTACGAAAACCATCAGCGACGACTGGCACATCCCGTCCCTGCTCTACGCCGGACGTTTCACCTTCATGCCGAAGGGTATCATGCCCGCCACGCAGGGTAACCCCGACCGCCTGCACGAAGACAAATGGATGTTAGGCGCAAGTGCCAACCTGAATGTGGAAAGCGAGAGTGAAAGCACCAACGACACCCGCGCCGGACTGGAGTTTGCCATGCTGAAAAACAAGCTTTATATCGGAGCCGAAGCCTACTACATGCACGTGGGATTCACCGACCGGCAAAAGATAGACAAGACTTACGATTTCTTGGGCGGCTACGTCCAAGGCGGTTATTTCGTGGCTCCCCGCGTACAGGTTGCCGCACGTTACGACTTCTTTAACCGCAACGGCGTGGACACGAATGGTTTCCTCAATATGCCGGCCGTAGGATGCAATTATTTCTTCAAGAACTGTAACCTGAAACTGCAAGCTATGTATCAGTTCATCGGACGCACCGGACACGACACGCAACTCGACCGTGACAACGACGACCTTGGGTTGGCCAAGCACTCAGGCACCATACAGTTGCAATACTCTTTCTAATATTCGTTAATTCAGCCGATAAAGAATTTACAATGAAAAAAAACTATGGTATATTTGTTCTCCTGTCTGTAACAATGGGACTCACCGCCTGCGACGACGGCTCCATCCCACGGAAGGAACACACGGCTACGCACACCGGCTTTGCGGCCAAACTGACCGGGCACATCACCGGTGCGGACAGTTGGCCGGAATATTACCAGCTTGTATTGGCCGGGTTCGGAGACAGCGAATACGCGACTACGCAAGTGCTCGTCAGCCCCGACGCGAACAGCAACGTGAACCTCACCCTGCCTAACATCGGGAACGACGTGAAAACCATCGAGCTATGCGTGACCAACCGGTTGCGCAAACGTGTCCTGACGTATCAAAGTCTGGATGTAGCTTCGATTTCGGGAGATACGCTCTACATGGATGCCGGACAGGTGGATGCCCACATGTATGCAGCCATACAAGAGAACATATTTGACAAAACCTGCGCACAGTGCCACGGAGGAAGTACCTCTCCCGCAGCCGGACTTTACCTGACGGCCGACAAGAGCCATGCCAGCCTTGTAAACCAACCGTCTACACAGGTCGAGGACGGCATCCGTGTCATTCCGGGCAACGCCGAAGAAAGCATCTTGCATAAGGTAATCAATCCAGGCAATGTACTCGGCTTAGGTTTCAGTCACGAAAATATGATAACTTCATCAACCGACCTGCGGCTTATAGACGAATGGATCAACGCAGGCGCCAAAGAATAGGAACAACATGGATAAAAGCAAAGTTTTTTGGGAAGATCTGGGTGTAACGGCGGAAATATCCGCCTTTACCCCACAAGATAAGATAGAAGAGTTCCACGTCATGTTGCATGTGGAGCCGAGAGCCGAACTCTTCGACGGACAACTCAAACGAATTTACGAAGGAGAGGAACGGCTGTTGCGGTTGCCGCAGGTCATGGGTGCCGACGTCATCCTGAAGCGATACTTTCTCAGCGATTCGACCAACCAACAGCCTCTGATGAAGCAGGAAGCGGACTGTTCCGTATCCGTCATCCAGCAGCCACCGCTCGACGGCAGCAAGGTGGCCGTATGGCTGTATCTGCAAAAAGGCAGCAAGGTAGCCAACGTGAACGGGGTCATCGTGGCGGAACACAACGGTTACCGTCATTTATGGAAGATGGGCATGCACGAACACAAGGGCGACTCGGCCTGGCAGACGGAATCTCTGCTCATCAGTTACGAGGAAACCTTACAGAGCTTCAACGCCACGCTGGCAGACAACTGCATCCGTACGTGGTTTTTCGTACGCGATGTAGACACACAGTACGCCGGCATGGTGAAAGCACGTAAGGAAAACTTCGCCGAACAAGGACTCACCGAACAGACCCACTACATCAGCAGTACGGGCATCGGCGGACTGCCCGCAGACACACGGGCCTTGGTACAGATGGGAACGTATGCCCTCACGGGATTTGAACCTTCACAGCAACGCTACCTGTACGCCCCCACCCACCTGAACCCTACTTATGAATACGGGGTTACGTTCGAGCGGGGTACCGTCATGGAATACGGCGACCGTGCTCATGTATTCCTCAGCGGCACGGCCAGCATCAACAACAAAGGGGAAGTGGTGCATGTGGGCAACATCGTGAAACAAACCGAACGCATGTGGGAAAATGTAGGAGTCCTGCTTGAAGAAGGCGGCGCATCATTCGACGATGTCATGCAAATCATCGTTTACCTGCGCGATGTCTGCGATTACCCGACCGTGAAAGAGATGTTCGACCGACAGTTCCCCGACACTCCGAAAGTCATCACCTTGGCACCGGTATGCCGACCTACATGGCTTATCGAAATGGAATGTATTGCCGTGAAAAAACGTTGCAACGAAAAGTATCGCGACTTTTAAGGACTTATCCGGTACATTCCCTCTACATCATGAAGTCAGTTCCTTTCATACTACTTTTTTGGGCTGCCGCAGGCATCGGTATATCCACGTTTGTGGAAGATGCCCACGGCACGCCTTTTATCCAGACCTACGTTTACGGCACCTGGTGGTTCAAACTGTTATGGACCGCCGTCGTGGTCACTTCGGCCGCACTTTTCGTACGCCGTAAAACGTGGAAAAACTTTCCGCTTCTCGTCCTTCATCTCAGTTTCGGCGTGATATTCGCCGGAGCGCTCACCACCGCCTTTACCGGACATAAAGGAATATTGCACTTGCGTAAAGGCCAGCCTACGGGAGAATATGTCAACGAACGGAAACAAGTGGCACGCCTGCCCTTCATGATGCGTTTAGACAGCTTCCGCATAGCATATTATCCGGGCACGGAAGCTCCTGCCGACTATGTGAGCCAAATCTCCTGCCAGCATATCGACGGCAACATCTTTGCCCGGCCAATTGTTTCCATGAACCGGATTTTTTCTGCACAAGGGTACCGTTTTTACCAGTCTTCCTACGATGAAGATTTGGAAGGCAGTTGGCTTTCGGTAAACTATGACCCTTGGGGGACGGGCATCACCTACACCGGTTTCTGCCTGATGGGGTTGGGTTGCCTGCTCCTGCTGTGCGCCCGGGACGGAGGCTTCCGCCGTCTGCTAAGGCATCCGCAGATCCGGAAAGGCGGACTGTTCCTAATAGCTTTGTTTGGGGGCTGTCAACTGAAAGCCGACCCGGCCTTGCCCGTAGTCAAGCGGGTACAAGCCGACAGTCTGGCTATCCAACAAGTGGTCTACAACGACCGCGTCGCCCCGTTCAACACACTTGCACGGGATTTCGTACAAAAAATATACGGACGACCATCCTTCCACAGAATCACCCCGGAACAGGTGGTGAGCAGTTGGATGCTCTACCCCGAAGAATGGAACCGCACTCCCATTATCCGTATCAAAAATCAAGAGTTGCGCACCGCTTTAGGCCTTAAAGAAGAATATGCCTCGCTCAATCATTTGTTCGACGGGACACAATACAAGCTACAGCCTTTATGGCAACGCGAACAAGGTAACCGGAGCAAACTGGCCCAAGCCATACAGGAAACAGACGAAAAAGTAGGACTCATCCTCATGCTCCGGCAAGGCACGCTCATCCGTCCGCTACCGCCCGACGTTACACCTCTCAGTACCCAGAAAGTCAACGCCGAACTGTGGTACAACCGTATTCCCTTCAGCAAAATCCTGTTCATGGTCAACCTCACTTTAGGCTTTGCCGCCTTCGGATTATTCATGTTCAGGATGCTGACAGGCCGTAAGGAGAAAGCCGTAAGCCGACGGGTATGGGGCACAGCCCTCTGCCTCACCACCCTGTTCCATGCCACAGGATACGCCTTGCGCGGTTACATCAGAGGCGGTTTCCCCCTGAGCAACGGATACGAAACGATGCAGTTCGTCGCTCTGGCAGTCCTCCTGACCGCCTGTCTGCTTCAACGGAGGTTCCCTTTCACCCGGCCTTTCGGTTTCCTGCTTTCCGGATTCACTCTGCTCGTGGCCTACTTGGGTGAGATGAACCCGCAAATTACGCCCCTCATGCCGGTATTGGCATCCCCGTGGCTGAGTTGGCACGTATCGCTCATCATGATTTCATACGGCCTTTTTGCTTTCACCTTTCTGAACGGCATCCTGGCCTTGTGTCTTATAGGGAAACAAAAAAACACGGCTTCGCCGATTACAGGAGAACAAATCGAACAACTCACCTTGTTGAGCCGCCTTTTGTTATATCCGGGCACCTTCCTGTTGGGCATAGGCATTGTGTTGGGAGCCGTATGGGCCAACGTGTCGTGGGGCAGTTACTGGTCGTGGGACCCGAAAGAAGTGTGGGCACTCGCAGCGTTCATCATTTACGGCATCTCTTTCCACCGGAACAGCCTGCCCTGCTTCCAACGGCAATGGCTATTCCACGGCTATATGATCTTCGCTTTCGCCGTAGTCCTGATGACCTACTTCGGAGTCAATCATCTGCTCGGTGGCATGCACAGCTATGCCAATTCTTAACAAAATCACTACTATCAGGTATTGCACAAGCCGGATTTTGCAAGTAATTTTGCACGCTGTATAATTATATATAGGTAGTAATGATGAGATTATCGGATGTCAACACGAACGAAACCGTGATGATATCACACATAGAAGGCAGCGGAGCCTTCAGAGCCCGCTTGAGTGAAATGGGGTTTGTCACAGGGAAAACCGTCAAGAAACTGTTTACTTCTCCTGTGGGAAATCCTATTGTTTTCGAACTGATGGGAGGACAAATCGCCCTGCGAAAGAGCGAAGCTGAAAAAATACAAGTCACTGTTTCGGGCACGGCAGACGCTCCATCTACGACACCGGAAGCGGACATCCCTGCCCCATCCACAGACATTTCCACAGACATTCCGACTCAAAAGCATCGTTCAGACCGGCATCAACGAAGAAGCGGAACCGTTATGCCGCCGTCTCCACACACGGGATGCCCCAGTTGCGGTCCTTCCGGACGTCGCATCACCACCGACACGCCGGCCGAAGCCGGAGTGATTACAATAGCTTTGGTCGGTAATCCGAATTGCGGCAAGACCTCACTTTTCAATGCAGCCTCGGGGGGACACGAACGTACCGGTAACTACAGCGGAGTGACCGTCAGCAGTGTCGTGGGAGAAATGGTCTTCGACGGACGGAAAATCCGTTTGGTAGACCTGCCGGGAACCTACTCTATCCGTGCTTTCAGTCCGGAAGAGGCGTATGTGGCACACGAACTGGAAAGCGGCCGGATAGATGCCGTCATCAATGTGCTCGACACAACCAATCTGGAACGGAATCTGTTGCTCACCATGCAACTGAAGGAACGGAACCTTCCGCTCGTCGGAGCCTTGAACATGTATGATGAGTTTGAAGAAAGCCAAAGTACACTCGACATCGAAGAACTGAGCCGTCGTTTGGATATGCCTCTCTACCCTACCGTAGCCCGTAAGCGCATCGGTATCGATACCCTGCTGAAAAAAGCCATCGAACTGGCCGACCAACATATTGCACTTCACCGTGCAGGCATACAAGGACATACCCACGAGGCCGCCTGCTGCAACGATCCGGAGCACTGTACCCACTGTAGCGGAAAAGGAGCTCATCCAGAAGATATGGACGCAGACAACGGAAGCGACACGGCCTGTCCGTGCCCTGAACGCGAACACGAAGATGTGGAACGCTATTCCCATATCGGACAAATACTCGACGGCATTTACATTAAAAAACACGGACGCAGTCATCAGGTCACCACAACGTTAGACCGACTGCTGGCCAACCGCTGGATTGCCTATCCGTTGTTCGTGGCCATCATGTGGTTCATCTTTTGGGTCACGTTCACCATCGGACAATATCCCATGGACTGGATAGACAACGGTGTGGCGTGGCTCACCGCCCTTTGCGAGAGCCAAATGCCCGAAGGCACGCTGCAAGCTTTGGTTTGCGACGGCATATTAGGCGGCGTGGGCAGCGTCATTGTCTTCTTGCCCAACATCCTGATTCTTTATTTCTTCATCTCCATATTGGAAGATTCGGGCTATCTGGCACGTGCCGCCATGTTGGCCGACCCGTTGTTCAACAAACTGGGACTACACGGAAAATCCTTCATTCCCATGCTGATGGGTTACGGATGCAACGTACCGGCCGTCATGGCTACCCGTACGATAGAAAATCCCAAAAGCCGTATGATTACCATGCTGGTCACTCCGATGATTTCATGCAGCGCGCGCATTCCGGTGTATGTAGTATTTGCCGGGGCATTCTTTCCCCAAAACGCCTCCACCGTCATGCTCTGCCTTTACGTGTTCGGGACGGGTATGGCCTTGTTTGTAGCATGGGTATTCAGCAAGATCTTCATGCGTCGGTATGAAAGCCATTTCGTCATGGAACTCCCTCCTTACCGCCTGCCCAGTTCGCGCGGTGTTTGCCGCCATACGTGGGAGAAAGGACGCCAATACTTACGTAAGATGGGAGGCATCATCTTGGTGGCCAGCATCGTGATTTGGGCTTTAGGACATTTCCCCACGGGAAACGGTGAACTGACAGAAGCCGAACAACAGGAACAATCCTACATGGGCCGGATAGGCCATGCCATCGAACCGGTAATCCGTCCGTTAGGTTACGATTGGCGAATGGGCGTAGGTATCATAGCCGGTGTCGGCGCAAAGGAACTGATGGTCAGCACACTCGGAGTGTTGTACAACTGCGCGGCCGAAGACGCGGAACCGGAAACCACCGAAGACGCTTCGCAGACCCGCTTGGCGCAAATACTAAGCCAGCACACCACACCCGAAGCCGCATTGAGTTACATGATCTTCGCACTGCTTTATTTCCCTTGTCTGGCTACGATTGCAGCCGTCAAAGGAGAAAGCGGCACATGGAAGTGGGCCATTTTTACGGCGGCATACACTACCCTATTGGCCTACGTGACGGCTTTTGCCGTCTACCGCATGGCATTGCTCTTTTAAACAAAACATAAAACTTTCCGGCAAGGAGGTCTGAGCGCAAACCGCCTCACCGGAAAGTTTTTTTATCACTTCCAACGAAACACTACATTTTATGATTCAAAAACTTTTCGCACAGAGCGCATTCCTGCGCTTTGCTTTTTGTACGTGTGCCACAATGACTGGCATGCAGTCTCCACTTTTCTGCCAACGGGTAAAATGGGAAATCTCCGGAACGACCGAAGGACTGTGGAACATCACCGACGGGAAAACCGGCTGGTGTAACCTGCTTGAAGTCTCGGCAGAAACCGGACTATGGAAAAACGCACAACTGGAAACCGCAGCCATTTCTACTTACAATCTGGGGATTCCGGTAGCCGGAGACTTACAAGCATTCAGTTGTATAGATGCCGGTCCGGACAAGGCCTTCCGTCTCATCGAAGCGGGAATCCGGCAAAACATCGGTGACAAGGGTTCCGTATATGCCGGACTGAGAAATATCGACATGGACCACTTTACGACCCCATTCACAGCTCTTTTCACCAACGCCTCGCACGGAAACTTCCCCATCTTGTCGGCCAACTTCCCGTTAGCCACTTATCCTTTGGCAGCCCTTTGCCTGCACACGGAATTCTCCCCTTTGCCAGGTCTCACCTTTCGCGAAAGCCTCTACAACGGCGTGGCCAGCGACCGTATCAACCGTCAGTTCCGTTTCTGCCCCCGTAGCGACGGGATGTTCAACATCGGCAGCCTGTCCTACCACATCGGCGAAGAAGACCGCCATCATGGATATTACGCCGTAGGATATGCCCTCGGCTCCAGTCCGTCCGAAACATCCGCCGACAAAACTTTCAATTACGCTTTGTGGACCTTGATAGAACAACCCCTCCTGCATGTCGGCGAAAGCCATTTGGGAGCCATGTGGCAGGGTGGCACGTCGCCGGCTTCACGCAGTACATGCCGTCATTACTGGGGAGCGGGGCTTATCTGGAGTAACATTCCGCCCCAGATGACCCAAGTGGGATTGGTGGTCAACCGTGCCCTCTATGCCGACGGCCGGGAAACCGACGTGGAACTGACCGGAAGCTTTCCCGTATGCAACCATTTCACCCTCCAGCCGGCCGTACATTGCATCAACACCAACGGGAACTACACTGCGGCAGCACAACTGCGGGCCATATTGGAATTCGGAAACTGAACTGGGTCATAAAGGAAGATTGCCACGTCCGGCTCTCATCTACTAAACATCAAAAACAGACAGGCAAAGACGGACAGCAAACGGAATAAAAAGAAAATCGCGATTAAGCGAGCGCAGACCGAGCTTGCTCGAAGTCTGCCGAGTGGGAGCGATTTATGCAAATAACGGCCCATTTCCTTTTCCTTTCCCGTGGTTTGCAGTAACTTTGTGCGGCTAAACACAAAGCATAACGACATGACAACAACATCTCCCGCTTCGGCTGTTCCCTATACCCATACCCTTCCCTGCGGCATGCGCGTCATCTGTGCCCCTTCTGCCACGGATGTGGTATATTGCGGCATCGCCGTCGATGCCGGTACACGCGACGAACTGCCGGACGAAAACGGGCTGGCACACTTTTGCGAGCACCTGACTTTCAAAGGGACGCACCGGCGCCGCTCCTGGCATATCCTGAACCGCATGGAAAGCGTAGGAGGGGACTTGAACGCCTACACGGGCAAAGAGGAAACCATTTACTACACGGCTTTCCTGAAAGAACACTTCGCACGTGCTGTGGATCTGCTGGCCGACATCGTGTTGGGCAGCACCTATCCCCAAACAGAGATGAACAAAGAGGTGGAGGTGGTCATCGACGAAATAGAAAGCTACAACGACTCGCCTTCCGAATTGATTTTCGACGATTTCGAGAATCTGATTTTTTGCGGCCACCCTTTGGGACGTAACATCCTGGGCGAAGCCGGACGTTTGCGGGGATTCCGCAGCGAGGACATCCAACGTTTCGCCCGGCGGCTGTACCGTCCCGACCGGATGGTTTTCTTCGTCTACGGACGCATCGAACCGGCATACGCCTGCCGGGAAATCACCAAAGCCCTGAAACGGGTGGCTTCCTCCTTGCCCGAAGGCCATCCTTTCCAGACGCTCCTCCAAACCGACGCTTCCCCTGCCCGACCTGACAGGAACGATGCCGGACGCACGGCTGTACCGGAATACCGCCCCCAGACCGTCACACTGCACAAAGACACCCATCAGGCACACGTCATGATAGGCGCACGGGCCTACAGTGCCCGCGACCCGCGCCACCTGAGTCTCTACCTGCTGAACAATATCCTGGGAGGCCCGGGCATGAACTCACGCCTCAACCTGAGCCTGCGCGAGAAACACGGCCTTGTATATACAGTGGAAAGCGTCATGACCACTTACACCGACACCGGCTTGTGGAACGTATATTTCGGCTGCGACCCTCACGACGTGGCACGTTGCCGTCGGCTCGTGCTGAAAGAACTGCGGCGGCTGGCCGAAGCCCCGTTAGCTCCCCATGCGCTGGAAGCCGCCAAACGGCAAATCAAAGGCCAGATAGGCATCTCTTACGACAACTTTGAAAACGTGGCGCTGGCCATGGGAAAGACGTTCCTGCATTATGACCGGGCACGCGACCTGAACCGTCTGTACCAAAAGATAGACGGGTTGACAGCGGAAGACCTTCATGCCGTGGCACAGGAACTTTTCCGTCCCGAAAACTTGACATTCCTCATCTACCGATAACCCTTGCCAAAAGGCCATAAATCATTCTCAGCCGAACGTAAAACGAATCTCAGCCAAACGAAAATTCAATCGCCTGAGATTGGTTTTTCATTTGGCTGAGATTGATTTACCTCTCTCCTGAGAGTAATCAAGCACCCTTTTGAAAAGTGCTTCAAAGAGGGTTTAACCTGCTCTTTTACTTCAAGATAACCTTTCGCACGACAGGCGTTCCGTCCCCTTCGGTCTCGCAGACGACAAGGTAGAGGCCACGGCTCATCCCGGACACATCAAAAATACATACATTTCCTTTGGGACGGGCAAGGGCGGTCTGCATGCCCCCCACCGTCACGAGACGCACCTGTTCCAACGGAACGGACGACTGCACCACAACGCGCCCTTGTGCTGTCCCGACCGTCACGTCCGGTATCATCCCTACCGTTTCCACGCCGGAAGGGTCATACATCAATACGGCGGCTTCCGAATCGGAGGTCTCGCCGAAACGCCCGATAGCCCGTACGGTATAAATGTTTTCACCGGCAAGCGGTTCGGCATCCGTAAAGGTCACGTCCGGCGTTTCGCCTAACTTTATTCCGTTGCGGTACACGGCATATCCTTCTACCATGGTTTCCGAAGGAGCGGAATAAATCTCCACGTCGTCGATTTGCCACCAGTAAGACAACCCGACATCGTTTGTGTCGTAAGCATGGAAAGCCACGCGCATGCGGTCGGACTGGTATGCGGAAAGGTCGATGGTGATTTTCACATATTGGTTCAGCACATCGCAGTCTTTGATTAAGTCGTATACCGGTGTCCATGTTTCCCCACCGTCGGTACTCACTTCCACATAATAGTATTGATCCTTGACGTTTTTCTGCGGAGCAATAGACTTACTCCAGAATGACAATTCACGGCCATAAGCGAACACGGGAGAAGTGAGGCGTTCGTCCTGATGCGCATCCTCCCACGCACTCTTCATGTACATGGAATAATTCCCGCTGTAAGGCATATAGTTCTTGGCAGCCTCCTGCCACGTCCACCCCCTGTCACCGGCATTTTGAATGACCCAACCGTTGGGATTGGCCGTATCTTCAAAACCGTCTGACAACACGGGAGTACCCTCTTGCGGAGCCGTCCATGCCAATTCCGCCTTCCCGTCCTCCGTCACGCGGACGGACAAGCCGGACGGGGGCAGAATGACATTAGACTGTTGATGTACGGTCAATATGGTTTTCAGTCCGGCATCCGAAGGCGAAGTGAAGGCCAGTTCCGCCTTGCGCGTCTGTGCCGTGGCGTTTTCGGTCAGGGTTTCCAACGTGACGGTGGTCTTTCCCGCTTCTCCCTGCTGCGGTGCCAGTTTCAACCAATCGGGTAAACCGGACACAGTCCAATCTACATCAGCCTCCACCGAAAGCTCGAGCTTGTCGCCCGCCGCACCGCCAAGCGTTACGGCTTCTTCGGACAGTTTGATCTGATGTCCCAGGTTCTCCAGATTGAACGAAAGGGTTTCGCCACACGATGAGATATGCGTCAGGGCAAAGCGTGCCACCGTACCGTCGCTGTAAAAAGGCTTCACTTCCGCATCGCCTCCAAAAGCCGTACGCCCGCTCTCCTCGCTGAAAGCCGCTTTTTCTATGTTCCCATCGGCAGTTGTCGTACCGCCCGGCCGGAAAACGTATACTTCGTCCAGACGGGTTGTCCCGTTGTAGTTCACGTTACCGCCCGTATAAGCCGGATTGATGCGGTAAACCAACAGGCCGGATTCCGGCAGCCCGCTGTCGAACGTGCTGCCCTCCCTACGGCGGTATTCCACCACAAAATATTCTTCGGAACCGATGGGCCTGATTTTATAAGCCACATTCTCTTTCTTCTCTCCCCCGACCGGATTCAACACGTATGTGCCCGGTTCCGAAATCTCCGGAATCTCGTCTATCCAGCCGCAATAGCGGTACTTCGTATAAGCCGACATCTGCTGGGGGACAAGCAGGTTGTCGGACATCAAATCCCAGACACCCACAGGATTCAGGTCGTCGTTCACGTGGTAGAGGTCGTACGTCCCCAAGGAATGCGACATTTCGTGGCAAATCACTCCGGTGTTCAACGGCACGGGTTCCAGCGACGCCCAACCGTTCGCATCATCGAACACCATCAGGTAACCGACCAGTTTCTTACCTTTTATATATATGGCCTTTTCATCGGGCAGAGCCAGGTCGGAACGGTGCGGCCACAACAAATGGCGGTTGCTCAACTCCGAACGTCCGCTCAACACGATACACATGTTGTCTACGATGCCGTCGCCGTCCGCGTCCAACGACGCGTCCTCCGGAAGCGCATCGGAAAGCCAGGCCGCGACTTCGCGTATGAGGGCTTGCTCGCGTGCCGCCTTGTCCACGTCGTCCTCATAACCGAGTTCATTAATCGAGCTTTTCTCCTTATAATATCCCCTCTCCCGGCTGGCACGATAGGATATGACCCGGCCGTCCACCGCTTCCGGGAAGAAACTGCTCTTCCAGGCAAGTTGCCCGTAAGAAGCCTCGCGGAAATAGTTATATACGGAGTTCGCCCCCTGCGTGTCGTCATTAAACAACTGTTCGTACGCAGAAAAAGGACGCTCGAACATCTCGTCGTTATCTTCGTCTAAGAAACGTACGAAACAAACCAAATTACTTAAATCTCCTTTGTTCTTTTCCGCCCAGACCGGAATCAGGCCACACAAAGCCAGAAACAAAAGAAAAAACCTACAAGAATAAACTTTCATCATAACCGTTCGGCATTTGATTGATACTATCCGCAAAGATATTCATTTTTCCATACGATGCCGTGATTTACTTTCTTTTTTTCTATTCCGGGGTGTAAAAACGGCTCCAAAAGTCCTTATTCGCATAAACCGGATACATTTCGAACAGTTTTGTCCTTTCACCATACAAGTTGATTAAGAGAACATTGAAAGTCTATCTCTTAGTAAGAGAGCGACATTTCATTTACAACGGGCAGTTACACTTACAAAATGAAGAGTCAAATGCTTATTTGGTGAACTTAATTATAGTCTTTGTTGCATTAAAACATGCATTTTGTTTTGCGGATTTCGTCCTTTTGCTTATCTTTGAGGGTGTTATAGGATTGCATAATTATGCAATCGCTCTCTTACTAAGAGAGCAACCGGTTCGCAGAAAGAATAAAAGCGGACAAAAAGAGGCTAAAAACTATTTTCTAATTAAAAACAAACGTTTATGAAGAAGTATCTACTCTCTATTCTATTCGCCATGTTCGGCATCATCACTTATGCACAAAACGAACCGGCCATCACGCTTACCGCCAAGGTGGAAGGCAAGCCATTGACACTGAACTTCGCCGTTTCCGAAGCTGGTCACAAATTCAAAGTAGACTGGGGAGACGGAAATTTGGTTGAGACTGAAGAAATAGCCGTTGACGATGGTTGGACTACCACCACAGTGACAGGCACTCCTTTAGGAGAAGGCAAAATCAGTGTTTATGGCGAAAAACTAGTGGTGCTCGACTGTAGTTATGCAGCCAATGACGGTACCAAACTTACGGCCTTGGACGTAACAAAAGCCACGGACTTGACCAAGTTGACTTGCAACACTCATGAAATCACGACCCTCGATGTGAGCAAGAATGTGAATTTGACAGAGTTGGTGTGCAGCAATAATCCTATCACCTCACTCGACCTTTCGGCCAATACCCAACTGACCTCGCTCGACGGAACCAACATGTCGCTTACGGAAATCGACGTGACAAAGAACACGGCTCTCAAAAAACTGATGCTGAACGACAACCAGATTGAATCCATCGACCTTTCGGCCAACCCGGAACTGAACACGCTCAACATCAACAACAACCTGCTGAGCGAGATAGACCTGAGCCAAAACACGGCTTTGGCCACAGTCAATATACAATCTAACAAATTAAGCACGTTGGATTTGTCTATGTGCGATAAGTTAAGCGTAGTTTTCTGTAACGGCAACGAAATTACCTCGCTCAAAGTGGGAAGCGTCAAAACCAGATTGAATTGCTCCGACAACCGCCTCTCGCTCGCCAACCTGCCATTGCCGGGAAGCAAATATTTCATTTATGCCCCGCAAAAAGGCATGCCCGTCGCCCAGCGTATCTGGCCCGGTGAGACGATAGACCTTTCCGCACAAGACAACCTCACCGGACTGGCTGCCGAAGCACAAAAGACCACATTCGTATGGAAGACAGGCGACACCGAACTGCAAGAAGGCACGGACTACACTGTGGAAAACAATGTATTCACATTCCTGAAAGCTTTCGACGAACCTGTTTATTGTGAAATGGCCACAGCAGCTTTCCCGGACTTCGCCGATGCCAATATATTCAAGACGGAAAACGTGACCGTGGAAACCGAACCGGAACTCTACTTGACACTCACAGCACAGGTAGACGGAAACGAACGTAACCTGACTTTAGCTTCTACGACCGAAGCCAACCGTATCATCGTGGACTGGGGCGACGGCAAACGGGTGGCCAGTGAGGTTATCGCAATGGCAGACGAATACGGTACGACTACCACCGTAACCGGTACACCCGCAGGAGAGGGCCACATCAAAATCTACGCCCGTGAAATCTCAGTCTTCGGCTGCGACTCACGTGTGGACGGCGCACAAGTGACTGCCATCAACACATCAGCGGCCACCGACCTCCGTGAACTGAACGTGTATACCAACGCACTGACGATACTCGACGTGAGCAAAAACACGGCGTTGGAAGTGCTGAACTGCTACAACAACCCCATCACGGCACTGGATCTCTCTGCAAACACCATGCTCAAAACCTTGGACGCAAAGAACATGGAACTCACGGAAATCGACCTCGCGGCAAACACCGCGCTCAACAAGCTGACACTGAGCGACAACAAACTCACGGGAATCGACCTGGGCAAGAACACAGAACTCACAAGCCTGTACATACTGAACAATCAGATTGCGGACATAGACCTGAGCAACAACACCAAACTGACCTACGTCAGCCTCAACGGAAACAAACTGACTTCGCTCGACGTGACGGCGTGCAAGGAGTTAGGTTCGCTGTTCTGCATGAACAACCAACTGACGGAACTCAAGGCTGACAACGTGACCAAAAGCGTGAATTGCAGCAAGAACAACTTCACACTCGCCACTCTTCCTGCATTGGGTTGCAACACTTACACCTATGCCCCACAAAATGCCATGCAGATTGCAGCGGAAGTAAAAGCGGGCGAGACCGTAGACCTCTCGGCACAGGACAATATCTCCGGACTGCTTGATTGCAAAGTAAAAACCACTTATACTTGGTTGACCGAAGACGGCGAGGCTCTCGTGGCCGGAACAGACTACACCGAAGAGGAGGGCGTGTTCACGTTCTTGGTGAAACAAGACGTGCCCGTGTACTGCGAAATGACCACCGCCGCATTCCCGAAATTCAGCGGTTCAAATACGTTCAAGACCACAACCACACTCGTAGAAGGCGGAAGCAGCATAGAAGGCACACGCCACAATACTCCTGTCATTACGGCCACACGCGGCAACGTCCTGATAACGGGACTGGCAAACGGTTGCGATGTGAAGGTTTACAACCTGTCCGGACAGACCATTGCCGTACAGACTTCAACCGGAAATGCCGTAAACTTCAGTCTCGAACCGGGCTTGTATATTGTAAAAGCGAATCACATTTCATGTAAAGTAAACGCTCAATAATACAACACATATACCGGAGAGGAGGGTAAGACAAGTTCTCATCCTCCTCTCTTATCTTCTACTGTCTACAAATCAATCATTCAAAAATAAGACGATCATGAGAAAAGGTACAGGAATAGCTTTCGTCTTGTTGGCCACCCTGGCTGTTTGCCAGCCGACTGAGGCCAAAAGAAAGAGCAAAAAGAACAAGAATGCAATAGCAGCACTGGTAAAAGACTCCGTCAATGCCGATTATAAAAAAGTGACTAAGAACGCCGCTGTACAGAAAGGCTTGTTCACCACCTTATACAATGCCAAAGAAGGAAAACTTTACTTCGAAATCCCGGACTCCGCTTTCGGGCGCACCTATATCCTGGCCAACCGTGTAGCGGCTACGAGCAACACGCGAGATTTCGTAGCCGGACAGATTGCCACACAGCCTTTATTGATTCGCTTCAGCAAGGACGAACGAAACGTGTACATACACCAAATACAAAGCAGCGACATCGTAGCGGGGACAGACCCTATAGAGTCGGCTTTCGACAAGAACTTTTATGACCCCGTGTTGAAAGGGTTTAAAATCGCGGCTCAAAACGGAAAGAACGTGGTGATCGACGTCACGGCCTTCTTCGGTGCCAACGAAAAAGCCATCAGTCCTATCAAGACTGATAATCCGTTAAGCAAATTGCTCGGAGGGGCCAACTCGCTCAAAGGAACTTTCGTGCCGGATGCCTCCGGTATCGTCAGCTCGAAATGTTTCCCGGAAAACATCGAAATCAAGAGCCGTCTTTCATTCACCCTCACCCCGCTCGGCCAACCTTACTCGGTCATCATGCACCGTTCGCTCTTCGCATTGCCTGACGACCCGATGCCGATGCGCCTGCAAGACAATCGCGTAGGTTTTTTCTACTCCGACAAGAGCATATACACTTCGGAACAAGACCGCCTCATCCGGCGCACATTCATCCATCGTTGGCGTTTGGAACCGAAGAAAGAGGACTTGGACAAATACTTCCAAGGCGAACTGGTGGAACCGCAGAAACCCATCGTGTTCTACGTAGATTCCGCTTTCCCCGAAAAGTGGCGCACGGCCATCCATCAGGGAATAGAAGACTGGAACACAGCTTTCGAGACCGCCGGTTTCAAAAACGCCATCAAAGCTGTGGATTATCCTAAAAACGACCCGGACTTCGACCCGGACGACATGCGTTACAGTTGCTTCAAATACGCTGCAACAGCCACAGCCAACGCCATGGGACCCAGCCATGTGGACCCGCGTACGGGCGAAATCCTTACCGGTGACGTCATTTGGTACCACAACATCATTTCTCTGCTCCACAACTGGCGTTTCGTACAGACAGGAGCGGTAGACCCAAGAGTACGTTGCCAGGTATTCGACGACGACGTGATGCGCGAATCCATCCGTTATGCAGCCGCTCACGAAATCGGTCACACGCTCGGCCTCATGCACAATATGGGGGCAAGCTACTCCTTCCCCGTAGATTCGTTACGCAGTCCCTCTTTCACACAGAAGTACGGTACGACACCGAGTATCATGGACTACGCCCGCAACAACTTCGTCGCCCAGCCGGGCGATGTAGAACGGGGGGTGAAACTGACACCACCCGTATTGGGTGTGTACGACATCCACGCCATCAACTGGGGCTACCGTCTGATTCCCGGTGCCTCGACTCCCGAATCCGAAAAACCGACATTGGACCAGTGGATAGCCGAAAAGGCCGGAGACCCCATGTATGAATTCGGAGCACAACAGCTTTTCGGCACCGTGGACCCGACCGACCAAACGGAGGACTTGGGCAACGACCATATCAAAGCCGGCGACTACGGCATCAGCAACCTCAAGATTCTGATGCAAAACCTCGAAGCATGGAACATGGAACGCGGCGAACGTTACGACGAGATGGAAAACATGTACCGTGAGATCGTCAACCAATACACCCGCTACCTGCGCCACGTCATGCCTTATATCGGAGGTATCCGTTACGAAGAGATACGGCAAGGCGACGGCAAGGAAACCTCCAAACACTATATCGACCGCGACCGGCAGCGTGAAGCCATGCTTTGGTTGTTGGAACAAGCCCGTACCTACAACGAGTGGCTGACAGTGAAAGAGCTGATCGGTAAATTTGAAATCAACATGAACGTAAACGACAAATTGCAGACCATGATTGTCAGCTCACTCATCAACTCGGCCACACTTTACCGTATTCAAGAAGGCGGTCTCGTGGATCCGGTACACAATTTCCGGCTCGACGAATATCTGAACGAGGTCACCACAGCCCTCTTCAAGGCCCCGACCGGAGGCCGTTTGTCTGATGCCGAACAGAGCTTGCAAGCCGCGGCCATCGCCCTCATGTTGAAAAATACGGGACTGGCTCCTACGGCAAAGGCCTCGACAAGCCTCACGGGAGATGCGGCCGCACTCCACACAGGCGCCATCGGCCAACCAGCGACACCGGAAGATGCTTTCGACGAAATGACTTCAAGCTTCCCTTGCTCTTGCGGCATGAGTCACGGCAACGAGTTTGCCCGTATCAACTTCGGACTGCCCACGCTGACAAAGGAACAAATCGGCGCTCTCATGACCGGACGCTTGCGCAAGGTGCTCAGCCTTTATAAGTCGCGCCGCGCCGCTGCAACCGGTTCCACTAAAGATTTCTACGATTATCAGATTCTGCTCATCGAGCGGACATTTGCCAATTAAAAGCATTACACCATGGGAAAAAGAATAACTGCGCTGTTTATCGGCGCCTTATGTCTGGCCGGGGGACTGGCGGCACAAACTCCACAACCCATATTGAAAGGCAAGGTGATAGACCGCGGAGGCGAGACTGTCATCGGAGCCCACGTCAAATGGAAGAATGCACAAGGAGGAGCCGTAACCGATCTGGACGGTAATTTTTCGATTCCGGAAACAGGAACGGAACTGGTCATCTCATTCCTCGGATACAAAACCCAGACCATCAAAATCAAACCCGGACAGAAAAACCTGGTAGTCACGTTGGAAGACGACGCACAGGATCTGGACGAACTCGTCGTAGTAGGATACGGTACACAAAAGAAAGCTTCGCTCACCGGCTCCATCGAGACCATCAAGAGCGAAGACTTGCTGAGCCTGCCGACGGCCAACCTCGACGAAGCCCTTTACGGTCAGGTGGCCGGTCTGCAGGTCATGCAAACCACCGGTGACCCGAGTAGTGCCAAGGAAGCCAACCTGCATATCCGGGGTATCAATAATTCTCCTTTACTTGTCATCGACGGCGTACCGCGTTTCGGTACGACCACCAGCGACGGGGAAATGCGTCTGTCCGACCTGAATCCTGACGACATAGAAAGCATCTCCATCCTGAAAGATGCCGCTGCCGCAGCGGTCTACGGTGCCCGCGCCGCCAACGGGGTGATTTTAGTACAGACCAAACGGGCATCCGGCAATCAAAAAGTATCGGTCAACTACCGAGGCCAGATGAATATCCAGCAAGCCACGCAATTGCCGGACTTCCTCGATGCCTACGAATACGCCAAGCTCTACAACCGTGCAGTGGAGAACACGCCGGGTACGGCCAACGCAGCCTACACTCCCGAACAGTTGGAAATGATACGCACGCACTCCAATCCGAACGTGTACGGCGATGAAAACCTGCTGGATTATCTGGACAACGTGGGCTATACCACTACGCACAGCGTATCGGCCAACGGAGGTAACCAATACGTAAAATACTACATCTCGGGCGGATATACCCATTCCAAAGGTTTGTACAGCGGAGTCAACCGCGACCGTTTCAACTATTCAGCCAAACTGGATGCTACACTGACCAAAGGACTTGTGCTCTCGCTCGACATTACCGGTTCGCGCTCCAACAGCAAGAATTCCAGTTATACGACCATCGACAACGCCTACAACTCCTCTCCCCTCCAGGTATTGCGGTTCGACAATGGCTATCTGGCCAGCGTGGACGGCAGCAACCCGCTCATCAACGTGGAAGGTCTTGGAGGCTACATCAAAGACACGGGAAAGATGAACACCATTACGGCCAATTTGCGTTGGGAGCTGCCTTGGGTGAAAGGCCTCTCTGTCTATGCCCGGGCTACGTTCGACAACAATACCCGCATAGAGAAGACCTTCGACAAACCCGTTACGCTTTACACCTACGACCAACAGACGGGACAGTTCGATACCGACCCGAATACGGTCTACCCGACCGCCAAAGTATCCATCGAACAAATCGACCGTTTCGTAGACAACCAGCTTTATGAAGCCGGAATAAATTATAACCGTACGTTTGCCGCCAAACACGACGTAGGCGCCATGCTCGTAGCCAACTACCAACAGACGCACAACCAATACATGACGGGCGAAAACCAGAACGCCAGCATCTATCCGGAAACGATCGGGACAGCCGTGACCGCACGCCTGTTGGGCAGCGAGACTTACAACCAGCGTGCGTCCCTCATCGGACGACTGAACTACGGTTATGACTACCGTTACTTTGTGGAAGCCAGTTTCCGTGTAGACGGTTCCACTTATTTCCACCCCGATCATCGGTGGGGCTTCTTCCCTTCGGTATCGGCCTCGTGGGTGCTGTCTAACGAAACGTTCTTCAAAAACTGGAAACAAAAAGTGCTCTCCAATGTCAAATTCCGGGCTTCCACAGGTCTGCTCGGCGACGACGGACTGGTCGGAGAGTACTCTTACCTACTCACTTATATAGAGTCTACAAGAGAGGGTTACAACATAGGAGGTAATTACCGTCCGGGCATCATCATGTCTACAGGCAATTATCCCAATCCCGAATTGACGTGGGGAAAGTCGCACGACTATAACATCGCTGCCGACTTAGGCTTCTGGGACAACCGCTTCGGCCTTACCTTCGAACACTATTGGCGTTACGAAACGGACAAAATCACAGCCGCCCCGTCCTATCTCTACCCGCCCTCGACCGGCGTGGACGGCAACGTGCCCAACATGAACTTCAGCAAACTGAAAGCCTGGGGTTGGGACTTGACATTGACCCACCGCAACACCGTCGGCAAGGTGAAGTACAACGTAGATCTGACACTGGCCAAGAGTCAGGACAAATATCTGGATTTCGGCGATGAGTCGAGCGTTACTCCTAACCTGCGCCGTGTGGGACGCAGCAGCATGGTATGGTCGATGTATGAAGCCGAAGGCCTGTTCCAGTCGCAAGAAGAGATTGACAACTGGCCGCTCGATCAGGACGGACAAGGCAACGCCACATTGGCTCCCGGCGACATCAAGTACAAAGACCAGGACGGCAATCACGTGCTCGACACCAAAGACTTGATTTACGTGAAAAATTCTTCCAACCCGGACTTTAATTTCAGTCTGCGCCTCGGTGCAAGTTATAAAGGATTTTTCGTCAACGTCATGTTCCAAGGCGCCACAGGTTACCAACAGAACATCAAGGAGCTTTACACCACGAACAGCGGAAGCTTACAGCGGTTCCAGAAATACCATCTGACGGATACCTGGACACCGGACAATCCCGGTGCCTCACTGCCGCGCATCAAATTTGCCACGGCTAATGACAACAACCGTAAAGAGTCAACTTTCTGGGTAAGAGACTGCGACTTTCTGCGCCTGAAATCCCTGTCATTGGGCTACGCCCTGCAACCGGCCGTGCTGAAGAAACTCAAGTTGACGTCGGCCAGCATTGCCTTGCAAGGAAGTAACCTGGTCACTTGGTCTTCACTCAGCGACTTGGGGATGGACCCGGAATCGTTGCGCGGCTATCCTATCCAACGTTCTTACGGAATCACCTTGAATTTAGGTTTCTAAGTCTAACTTCTTAAAACGAATCGTTATGGATTTGCATAAATCGCTTACACTCGGCATAGCCAAGCAAGCTTGCCTCTGTTCTCGCTTAATCGCGATTTTCAAAAAATATATCCTCTGCGGATTGTTTGCCGCCGGACTCACCGCTTTCACGGGCTGCGACGACCTGTTCCGCGACACACCCGTAGACAAGATGTCGGAAAAAGACATCTGGAAGAACCCCATGCTTTTGGACGAGTATGTCTTGCCATGGTATCGGAACATGAACTCCGGCTTCTCTACTTACGTTCCCACGACCATCGCTTTGGTCAAAAGCGCTTCGCGTTACTACATGCCTTGGTTCGGCGATCAGATAGTGCCCTCCAAGAACGACTATTACAATGCCGGTTACGGTGATTTACTGAAAAGCAACACCAAAGAAATCACCAACTGGGCACAAGTACAATGGTCGAATTACTATACACAGATACAGTCCGTAAACCGCTTGTTTGTCAACCAAGGCGAGATTGCCGAAGGTAGCCAGAAACAGCGTATATTGGGCGAGGCACATTTCTTCCGCGCCTACTATTATTATATGCTCTGGAGGCAGTTCGGCGGGGTAATGCTCATCCAAGAGCCTCTCGACCCGTTGAATGACAGCCGGAAATATCCGCGGGCCTCATACGAAGAAATGGTACGGGCCATCGTGGACGACGCCCGGGCTGCCGCCACCGTCCTCCCTTTGGAATATGATGCTACGGACGAGGGGCGCATCACCCAAGGAGCAGCTCTCATGCTGGTGGCTAAAACATTCCAATGGGCTTCGAGCGACGTATTTCAGAATCAGGAAAAAACGTATCTGGGCTTCAGCGACGACCGTTCTCACGACATGCTCGACTCGGCACGGGTAGCCTACGAAACCCTCATGGGCTTGCAGTACTATGACTTGATACAGATAGCCGGAACGGATGAGGAAAGTATCAAACAAGAATACCGAAACATATTCCTCACCAAGAACAGCAAGGAATCCATTCTTGAAGTACAGCACTCTGACGACGGCAATTACGACACGGGCTTCGGCCATAAACTGGATCGTGATGCCGCCGCTCCCCACTTTACGGGCACGACGGCCGCTTATACGCCCACGCAGAACCATGTGGATGAATATGGCATGCGCACCGGCTTCACTTACGATGCACAGCACCCTTATGTGGGACGCGACTACCGCTTCTACGCCAATATCCTGTATGACGGCTCCACCTATAACGGGCATGTCATGGACATACACTACACACGCGAAGGCAACAACGAAATCCCGGGAGAGGATCTGACGGCCTACGGCACGTCCACCACAGCAGCCGTAACCCGCACGGGCTACTATATGGGCAAGTTCGTCAACGAAAAACAACAAATCAACAACGACGAAGCCTACGCCAGCAGCCAGAATTACATCATCTGGCGTTATGCGGAAGTATTGCTGGATTATGCAGAAGTAATGTTCCGGTTGGGCAACACAGAAGCGGCACGTACCCAAGTGAACGCCATCCGCCGCCGTGCGCACATGGACGAGTTGCCCTCGCTCACATGGGAGCAACTGGTGAATGAACGCCGCGTGGAATTGGCTTTTGAAGAAACTTCATATTGGGATTTTTTCCGTTGGGGCATAGCTGAGGAAAAGCTGAACGGAACGAGCAACCCGCTTAAAGCGATGAAAATCGTGAAACGTGGCGAAACAACTACTTATTCCATCAGCAACATGAACCGTTTCCCACAACGTGTACGCGTGTTCCAAAAGATGCAGTATTACCTTCCCATTCCTTGGGACGAGATACGCTACCACGGCATCGACCAAAATCCGGATTGGGTAGAAGTATAACATAGATATTAGTGATTGTTTAACTAAAAAGAGAAAGAAAATGAAAAAGATTATCAGTACCTTATTTTTAGGTTTGGCCTGTACCATCGGAGTACAGGCACAGGAGTACAACCTGTTTTATGATGTCGACGCAGACGGTTGGCTTTGGTTTGACTCCCAAGAAAAGATAGACAAGTATGTAGGCCTTTGCAACGAAGCGGACAATAAAATTGACCCGAATGGCAAAATCATCCAAATGGTACCGGCAGACATCGCTCCCGATTATCCTCCCACTTATGCCGACCCGTTCTGGGAAGGTGCCGGAGAAGGTGGTGAAATCGGCGCAGAAGGTTTCCGTACGGGAGCCATTATCACAGCAGCCTCATCGGCTATAGGAAACCCCAATGGAGGAGGATTTGTTGTTCTCATGCCATCCTGTTCCTCTTTCAGTATCTGCTTGTCACGCGAAGGACAGACTTGTGTACGTATGATGGCTTCAAAAGATATCAATACCGTATTTACCAATTACGACGTTATCAGTGCCAAATATGCACTACCCGGATTTAGCCCATTATTTCGTTCTGGAATATTCACATGGAAAAACATTGAGACTTTAACCAATAACAATGGAGGTTATTCCCTCAAAAGCAACGAACCTATCTACGCTTATTTCCAATCTGCTACTGCCGACCCTATTTACATCCACGGCATTCGCGTGACCACTCCGACCAACAGCACGGTGAACATCAAGGAAACCGTAGCCCCGAAGTCCCGCATCTTCTTCGAGGGCAACCGCGTGGTACTGAACGAAGCTACCGACATCAAGGTATATAATGCCAACGGACTGCTGATGAACGCCGCCCATACCGACCGTATGGACCTGTCGAACATGCCTAAAGGCATCTATATCGTGAAAGCCGGCGACGCCATTCGCAAATTGGCCGTGCAATAAGCCGCAAACTTTCCGGATTATTAACACAAAACAATCTCAGCCAAACGAAAAATCATTTGGCTGAGATTGTTTTTTTATTCTGCTGCAAACGATTTTTCGTTTGGCGCAGAATGATTTCAGCTTTTCAGTAAAGCGTCTCCTTTTGCCTTACCAATCTGAGAAACAATCATTTGCAGACCATTTCCCAAACAAAGGACTTCCAGATTCTTTTCTTACAAGATTGCATCCGCAAGAGAAATCAATCTCTCACCACATGGATAGAGACTTTGATATAAGGAGTATCTTTCTGTCCGCCCAAACCGGCATAGACATTCTTCCTTACGCTATAACCTTCGGGTGCGGTAACCGTACACTTCTCGGTAATGTCCGTTCCGTCACCATCTCCGCTAACCCATGCTTTTCGCTCTGCATCGGTAAAGGCATTCCAAGATTCCTCTTCTACCCAAACCCACAACTCGTAAGTGTACTCGTCGCCGGAAGGCAGGTTTTCTATTCCGGAAAGGGTAACCTTCAGGTTGCTCTCCGACACTTTCACGCCGTGCAATGTCGTTGCATTACCTTCGAGAATAATGTCTTCTTCATATTTGCCATTGACACGGATGGCAAAGTCGTCGGCTTCCGCAAACCATTCTCTTTCGATGTCGGTCGGAATCTGAAGCTCGATGTCGGCAGAAGTGCCCGGTTCCGGATCAGGTTCTGGCTTGGGTTCCGGTTCTGGCTCCGGATCGGGTTCCGGTTCAACCGGTGTCTCGCCTCCATCGGTAGTGAAGCCCGGGTTGCAACCGCCTTCAACATAGTTGTTCGGCGTAGCCACGTTCACCAATGTGGTTCCAATCTTTATTTCCGCCTCTTCTTTGCCAAAGCCATTCCATACATAGAACTTTTCATAATTGAAATAGAAATTAGGTCCTACGGCAGATCTCAGGCTCTTGGTACCTTTCAATTCACATTCGTTGCATGCAATCATTGCTTTGCCCTTGCCCATCACATAGAAACGTCCGGAAGCCATGCCATCGCTTTCGTAATACAAATTGCCCAAATCGGCCAATCCGCCTTCTTTCAGAATGACATCACCACCCGAGACGGTTGTCTTGGGAGACTTGACATATTCAGCCGTAAGTTTGCTGCCCTCCGACAAATCCAATCTTGTATCTGCTTGCAACTTGCAACCGACATGGAGGTTCGCTTTATCGTCCAATTCGAAAGCCCCGGCATGCAACGTGCCTTCGACACAAACGCAGGCCGTGCCTCCGAACTCAGACTCTTCCTTGCCGTCCGTCAAATTCAAGTCACCCTCCACGCGAAGTATGGAATACCCGTCAACCACCAAGTCGGCACACGTAAAGCTGCCGCCTACATACACTTGGGTCTCCTTCATCGTAACCTTACCTTCAACGTCGAGGTCGGTCACGGTTCTGAACGTGGTCTTCCATACGTTGAGGTTCTCTTTCGTGAAGACGATTTCCCCACCGTAGTTGAATACGTTAACGTTGACAAGGTTTTCGGTTTCCACAACGAGCTTTCCGCCGTCCATGACATAGATATATCCGGCACCGGCCTTGTAATTGCCTTTCAGCACCAACGTACCGTACACGAAAATGTGCCGGTCCACTTTTCCCAAAAGCCTATTATAAACCTCTTCTTCGCCGGATTTAATGTACACATCATTGCCTGATGGAGTCGGTTTTACGTCCATCTCAAGCCAACAGGCACTGTTCACCTTGTCCGTCACTTCCGTCCATCCCATCGCACGGGTCTGCACCCCGTCCGCATCCCCGATGGTCAAAGCGGTATTGTTGCTGAACAATATCGTCTGCCCGGAGGGCACGGCAGGAATGGTTCCGCTGCCAATGGTCTCCAACTCCTCATTGGCACATCCGGCCAACGCCAGAGCCAAAGCCGGAATTAAAAAACTCTTCATTTTCATTCTCATAAAACATTTACATTAAAAAATTAAACAAATAAAATTATATCACTATCTCGAAGGCCTCATGCCGCAGTCACCAATTATTCTTCTCCACGCCACGGATAACGGGGACTTTCACGGCTATCCCGACTTACGTCGTCTACATAGTATCCCTTTTCCGATTCATCACCGTCTACCAACCCTCTCACCAATGCACTTCTCTCTACTTCTTCCTTATAAAGCTCTTCATAATCGCGTGTATAATCGGCATGCGGCACCACGTTCACATCAAACACGAGCTTTACCATGCCATTCGGATGTATATTACCATATATCCGTATGACGTGTTGTACGTAACCGATATTCTTCGCACTCTCATACCTGAATCTCAGACGGGCTTTTCTCTCTGGCAAAACCATACGTTCGCCTTGCTTTAAAAGCGGAACGATACACCCGCAAGAAGACTGTATGTCGCGTATGATAAGAGGCTGGTCGCCCGTATTCTCTATTTCGTATGACAAGTTAAGCACCTGTCCCGCAATCAACGGATAATAATGACGTACGGAATCCGCCACAGATACCGTCGTCAGGCCTATATTCTTCTTGCAGGCCGGTAATCCCAAGCAACAGAGAAGGACACACACTACATATATAATATTCACCTTCCTCATACCCATTCAATACACTTTTATTTCATCACACGCCACAGACGCACGAGCCGCGGCGACTTGCATAAAACGAAGTTCCACAGGAATATCCGGATTTACCGTTTCGAGTTTACAGCTCACTCTTTGCTTGCTGAACACCTCTTTCTCTCCGACCGGAGGAAGGCCGAACGACGCCATTTTCCCCTCTCCCTGCCACACTTCTACAGAAGCAGGCAAAAAGATGTGCCAGGCCGGAGCATACAGAAGCGAAAGCTCCAGAACAGCTCCGTCGGAAATCTTTCCGGGCGGTACTTGCAGTACGAACCGGCGGGACGAAGCGATGAACCATCCTGTATGATAGTCGGAAGGCAAAGCATAAAGCCCGTCGGTAAGCACGGGAAGAGAGGCTGCATTTTCATCTTCCGCAGGCTGGCATGAAAGCCGTATTCCTTTCAAGGGATTTTGAGATTCACGGTTTTCGGTTTTCAAAATATTCCATTCCTCTAAATAACTTTGTACGCTTCCAAATGCCTCACGATAATTTCTCATACCGGAAAAAGCCGTATATCCATAAAGAGACTCCAAATACAGGTCGGCCTTGCGCTCATCATAAGCTCCGGCAGGCATACGCAACAGTTCGAGGCGGGTGAATTGCAGGGCAGTCAACAACTCATTCAACCTACGGCGTTCCATACCATCCGTTCGCTTGGCACAGCCGTCCAGCCTGTCGCAAAATGCACCGAACTCTACCGGGTCAAGCCAGGCTGAGACCGCATCGGCAATTCCTCCATAAAAAGGTAACAAAGCCTCACGTTCTTTCACGATACGCTCCCACGAAAGGTAAGCCGGAAGCAAAATGTCAGACGCATGCGGATAGAAACGTTTCAGATAGCGTTCCGTATACGACTCCAAAGGCAGGTCGGGATTGATCAACATACAAGCCAATGCAGCCGTCTGCAAATCATCGAAAGAGGCATAGTCGTAGCCGCTGCCGTTATAAAACAGTCCCTTCACGCCAAGGCTGTGAAAGTAACGCAAACGCTCACTCAAAACTCCTAAACAGGGATACGGCGTGAAATAGTCATCGAAATTGCGCATGTAATCCCACACATATATCCTCGAAACGACCTTACGCCACTCTTTTACTTTTCGGGAAAAATTCTCTGCCGGTCTCTTTCCGGCAAAGTCCGGCCGCAAGGGCAAATCCATGGCGCTGATGATTACTCCGGCATTCTGAGGCAACGGTTCGGCCGGCGGTACTTCGGTCGTCCTGTAAGACGAAGTAAAAAACAAATGATGGGGGTAACGTTCGGCCAAACGACGGATGAAACGGCTCACGGACGGAGTAGCCACTTTCCGCGTATTGCCCGCCGCCATACAAGCCTTGCAGGCACAAACCGCACCGTTGTCGTTAGGCATAATGGCAAAACGTACCCCACCGGCCTCCCCGTAATTATCCGTAACATAAGCCTCTACGGCCTTGAAAAGCAGCTCCGAAGAAAAACAGAACTGGTTCTCGTCACGTTGCCCGTCTACCCAAGCCAAAGCCTCTTCAGGCACTTCGCCCGGAAAGACACGCCGAAGGTTATGCCCCCAAAGTCCCCAGTCGTAGTCCACATGATGGGAAGCCGTGACCGGCATCAGTTCGGGGTCTACGTTGGAAGGAGAATATATTCCCCGGTATTCAAAAGCAAAATCGCCTTCGGCATGCGCTATGTCTATCATGGCTGGAGGTAAGTCCGAGGCTTCTATGCGCGGGTCTTCTCCAGAGGCCAGAAACTGGTATATCAGCCATAACATCTTATCTTCGTCGCAAGCGGTCAGACGTAATACATCGCCGTCAAGAACAGCCGAATAATCATGTTTCCCCTTCGCATCGATGTGCACTACGATTTGCAGGAACGTACCTTGTGCAGGTTTTTGTCGCAAAGCCACACTACGGCTCCCCGTACGGCGATCGAGATGATTGAACAGATAATCCGCCCATTTCCGATCCGCTTCCACCCTTTCGTCGGCAGCTTTAACCCAATAATGGTCATAAGACGAAACACGGCGTGCCCCCGCCCGGGAACAGGCACAACACAGCGACAGTATCAGTCCGAAGAAGAATACTGCTTTTAGCTTAGAAGTGTATGAACAGTTGCAGATATACATTATATAAGTTTTTATACCGTGTGTCTATATTCTCCACATATTTCGTCCGGGTTCCCGTACGGTTGTTGAGCTGAGTATAGAACGTGTGCCACGTCCCCATGACTCCTCCGGACAAATGGCTGTTGAACATGTAAGTCCCGCCCAGTCCTACCATGGTATTCAACCGGTCGAACGAGCTGGGCATGGCGTAATCTATCATATCGGCTTCGGGTGCCGTACCGACTGCTCCCGTCACGGTGATATTCGTACGCCCGTCCTCCAACGGATAATATTTGAGCTGGGCGGAAGCATTTACATAAAAACGTGAAGAGAGCAAATAGGCATCGGCTTTCCCGCCTACCAGAACCTGGTTCCATACCTTAGACAATCCCAGACCGGCACTGAACAAATTGTGATTGCTCCTATCCCAACCGTTGAATACCCATCCGCCTTCTCCATAGCTGTCGTCCCAGCGGAACGTTTTGGAATAAGTACTGATACGCCTATACATGGCATGGATATCCAACGACAATCCGTTATCCGCTTCGTAAGCGGCCTGCAGACCCACCGTAATCTTCGGAAAATACTTGTTGGCCCAGGCTGCGGTCAGCGTTCCCGCCCATTTCCGCGAGAAACGGTGCTCCCAACCGCCTTGCAGTTGCAGGCCTACGCCGCCGGACACCTGGTCCTCCGGGTCCCCGCCGCTCGTACTGCCATCCCGTCCGGCATAATTAATCCGCCCGGTGAACAGGTTGTAGGCATTCTTACGGATATACGAAACCGAAGCCACGGAAGTAATCACATCCTCTTCCCCATAACGTCCTTGAAGGTATTCCAAGCTTATCTCGTTCCGGTAAGACCGACTGAGCAGCCCGTCGATATGCCGCTTGAAACTCTCGGCTTCTTCAATGCCCGGCTTATATTTCCGCTGATAAAAATAAGCGGAGTCATAACGGTGCATCGCTTCGTAAGCCGTCCCCTTGGCCAACAAGAGCGATTCGTTGTTTTCGTCGAACAACAGAGCCGTATCCGCAACGGCTATGGCAGAATCCGGTTCGTGCTCTTTAATCAACTGAAGCGCCATAAGCTCGCTATTTTCGGCAAAAGCCCCTACAAGACCGTCATTGTCGGGATAATCATCAAGCTGCGGCCGAAGCAAATCCACTGCCCGCCGATAATCTTCCGTACGGCTATAAGAAGCGGCTTGTTTTACAATAAAATCAATGTCCTCCGGATATATGGAACGAGCCTGAGACACATACGCATCATAATCCTCATGACGGTCGAGACGGTCGGACATTCCGATGGCATATTGCAAACCCTCGTATGAAGAGGGATTGACTTCGAGCAGGTGGACACTCTCTCCGAAAGCCCTGCCGCTGGCTCCCCGTTCGATAAGTTCTTTTATATAAGGAATGGCTATTTCCTCGTATGCGGCGGCATACATCGGATATAACTCGGTCTGCACCGTATCGCTCATGGCAAGGTTCAAAACATCAAGTGCCTCAGACGTCTGTCCTCTGCGGCTGAACACATCAGCTTTCTTCACGAAGTATCCTCCGTAATCAGGATACTCTTCGTGAATGGAATCGAGAACCGCCAGTGCATCGTCGTAGCGCCGCAATTCGTAATAACAAGCATAAGTCTTGTCCAAAGCCGCCAGTTTCGTTTCATCATCATAACCTCCGCGAACCGCTCCTTTCAAATACGGTAAAGCCTCGGCATAGAATCCGTCGGAAACCAGTTCCGACGCCTGTTGCAACTGATTGCGTGCAAATTCATCCGCAAGGTCGGCGTCTTCGGGATTCATCTTTACCAGATTCGACAACAAAGTATAAGCCTTAGCCGTATTACCCATCCGCTTGTACACCAGATACTCTTTATACAGCAAAGATGTCTGCTCCCCCCTGCGTCGTTTGGCCTCGGCCAAATAGTAAAGGGCATCATCATTGTAACCGCGCGTAACGGCAGTGTTGAGCATGTAATCCAAAGCTTCATCGCTTTTGGACGTTTCATAAACCTTACCGTAAAGCACGTACGGATCGTTCATCCGTGCCGCATTGGCCGCCTCCGCAAGCAACAGGTTATAGAAACGCACCAGATGACCGTCACGGTTGGTTCTCATCCTCGACTTGACAAAGGCCATGGCTTCCTGATAACGGGCTTCTTCGGCCAGGATAGAGGCCTTTTTAATGATAAGTGCCGAACTTCTTGGTATGCGGGACACACCGACACCGGCCGTCTGAATGGCTTCTTCCGTATTGCCCTGCTGTAACAGCAGGTTCACCAGATCCAGATAATACCCTTCGTTCTGTGGCGAGACTTCCACCAAGTCCCGGAGCAAAGCGACGGCCTTCTCTTTGTCGCCGCTTTTACGTCTTTCCTGATAACTTTCCTCCAGACGGTAAACATAATCCCGTTGCACGGTGGAATCATTAGGATAGATTTGCCTCAGCCTCCTGAGCAGGCGGTCGGCTTCTTCTACATTGCCCTGTTTCCGATAAAGCTCTATCTTCTTCCGCCAAAGTCCTTGCCAGTAAGGGTTAATCTCCAAAAGCTCATTGACATAACAAATGGCACTGGAATAGTTTCGGGTTTCATCCTCCACCTTAATAAGCAACTGTTTGGCTTCCACATTCTCCGGGTTGTCCCGCACCGCCCGTACAAGGAAATAACGGGCGGTATCATAATCCTTCTTCCTATAATGGTAACGACCGCATAGTTCATTCAAGCCATTGACATCCGGATAGATGCTCAAACCTTCATCCAACAGTTGTTTGCCGGCCTCCCACTGCTCTCGTCCGAACATCGAACGCACGTTCGATTCGTAATAATCAGGCGTATGTACATCATCTTTTTCAATAATGTTAAACGCATATACCCCCACAATACTGACAAAACAAATCAAACCGATCAACAAACAACCGAACTTCCTCATGACTCACCTCCTTTCTCCCTTTCTCTGGACTTCTCTTTTTTCTTACTCCCGGCAAAACCTTTACGGCTCATTTCTCCCCATACGGCTTTCTTATTGAGCAGGAAATTACAATACCCCTTAATGGAAAAAACCACAATGAGAGGGTGATAAAGAAAAGGTTCCAAAATAGCCGCTCCTATAATCCAAAGGTAGGACTTGACTTTACGGAACGATCCCCCAAGCGAATAATCGTAGAACAGAACGACCAACGAAAGACTTATACAGAAAGCGTAAAGTCCGAAAAATATGACGACAGCCGTCTTCCAGTTTACGACACCAGTAAGAGCCTGATATAGGAAGGTGAGAAGACCGAAGAATTCAATAACCGGAGCAAGACATTCGAAAATAAGCACATAAGGCAAAGTCACCATCCCCAATTGCCTGTATTTCCAGTTAAAAAGGAACCGACGATGACGCACAAAAGTCTGTATCAACCCATGCCCCCAACGTACCCTTTGACGGTAGAGCACTTTCAATGTGGGAGGAACTTCCGTCCAACAACAGTTAGCCGGAATCTGTAGACACGGTATTTTCGTCCGAAATCGCAGCAATAACCGACCATACGTATCAACATGTCCATGTCTTCGGCAAAAGAGTCTCCACTATATCCCCCCGCAGCCATCACCACATTCTTGTCGAACATACCGTAACCTCCCGAAACATTAGGCATGGCATTGATAGTAGACCACCCCATCTTTCCGATAAAAAACGAACGCATGTATTCCAGGGTCTGAAACAATGGACAAGGAGTATGCGGTGGTCTGAGTTCCACTATCTGTCCCTTTTCTATCCGACAGCCGTTCGAAGCTGCCATGACTCCACTGACGGCTATCACGTCCTCAGATTCCAAAAACGGCATGATACAACGCGAAATAGCGTCTTTGGAAAGAATGCAATCCACATCGGTATTGATGAAATACGGGTAGGAGGAAGCATTAAGCCCGGCATTGACGGCATCGGCTTTCGTTCCTCCGTTTTCCTTATCCACCACAATCAGCCGTTTATATTCGGTCCGGGTTGACTTGAACAACCGACGATAAGGTTTCGTATGTATATATTCCACGTAGGCAAACGGCACCTCTACTAACGAGAAATGTTTGATGAGCAGTTCCAATGTCTTATCACGACTACCGTCGTTGACAATCACCACTTCAAATATCGGATATTCTTGTGCCAGCAGCGAATTCACATTGTTAACGATGGTCTTTTCTTCATTATAAGCCGGAGCGATAATAGACACTCCCGGAGTATAAGGACTGTTATCCATGATATATTTGGGATACACCGAAAGATGGGAATGTTTACTACGGAGTATGCCTAATTCTGCAAGCCACATCAGAATCACGTATGAAACCATGAGTCCCAAGCTATAAAAGAAGACCACATAGCCGTAAAAATAGAAAATGATATCTTTCATAGGCTCTCATTGTTAATTATGGGGTTCTCTACATGCTCGAACAATATCTGGTTCTCACTACTTGCCTTGACTTTAAGTCGGAGAAAAATATTACGCCCCTCGTCGTTGTACAGCCACAAACAACGCAAGGCCGTACGTTTGGTGTAATTAGACACGGAGTTTTCATATACGTCGGCGAAAAAATGTACACGGATACCCGAACCTATGGCCAACAAAGCATTGAGTATAGACCGACGCAAAATCTCGGTCTGTTTATAGAAAAGCCCCAACATGACTTCTTCCGCCTCATCAAACCGACGGATACCCATACAAGCGAATGCAGCATTTCTACAAAGAAAATTGGGAGAATCAAAATAAGAGAAAAGGTATTTCACCTCTTGGTCCGTCCCCCAATAGGCAATCTCGTGCATGAAAAAGACAACTTTACTGGTTGCCTCCGTTTTCTGCAATAAAGGAACAAACAAAGGAACCGGCCTACCACCTTCACGTATCTTTCTAAATATCTCATGAAGTTCCATCTTATCCCAAATAGAGAAGGCTGTATTCTGAATACTACTCTCCTCCAGAAACATATAAGGTTCCTCTTTGTTCGTGCACATATAATACAAACGGGTTGCCTTACGTAACCGTATATCTTTATCGTTCACCAAACTCGCCACAATACTATCCGGCAACTGCATGTTGGTCAATCTCACGGCTTGCATCAAAGCCACTTTATCTTTACGTTTACCTAATATGAGTTGTCTTTCCACGTAATCCGTAAAGCCGATAAGTTTCATGACACGTTGTATGTTCGTCAAGTTCGGATTTTGCACATTCGTATAAAGACTCAATTCCACCAGCACTTCCGACCACAGACGCATCTCCCACGTCTTCCATTTACGTGGTTTATATTCCATACGTCGGCTAATCTCCTCAGTAGAAAGGTTCTCCACCTCTTCATGGACGATGGCTTTCAACTTATCAAAATATCTGTCTTTAATCCAAGCTTTCCTCTTTGCATTGCGGCGCCGAAGATAGACATGAACTCCCATAATGCAAAAAATGACGGCAAATCCCAAACAACTTACAAGAATCACTCCGTATGCCACTCTCACCACCCACGGATAATCTACAAAAAGATGTCTATACAGATAATAATAATATCTCAATATATTCCATCCCCAAAGTTGATAGACATCATCCGCCCCCGAATATCCTGTATGACTGGCCTGCAGAACTCCTATATTTGATTCTGCCAGGCAAAAGACGGTATATACCATCTGTAAAAACATTCCTACAAGAATTCGTTTCATACTTTTCTTATATTACAGCTCTCACAAAAGGTACACAAAAGACTATCTACTCCCCCTCATTACCAACTTTCACCCAATATTATAGACATTCCATAATGCACATCTCTTACTAAGAGAGCGATCTTGTTGGCGGCAAAGATAATAAAATAATCTGGAAATAAGCTATTTATAATATAATATTTCTAAGAAAAATCAGCGATATTTCATAACTTTTTTAATGATGTGTTTTACGAACGAGTCTTCGAAAGGTAGGCAATAATCTGTTTATCAATGTCTTAACATTTATTGTTTATCTCTTAGTAAGAGAAAAGACAAAAGACGGCACAACAGAAAGTAGAGCTTTTTACAACACAAAAAACACTCTACCTACAAATAAAAGACAGATTTTCTATCGAATAAAAACCTTAATGCTCTACACTACTCATAAATTTTGTAACGGTTGGCAAGCATCTTCTTGTATTGAATCACGCAAAACAAGAAGTGATTCGGGTCCCATATTGAACAAAAGATCGACGACACTCAAATTGGGCAAGAAACCATGTTTTTCCCGAAAGACTTGATAATATCCACGAGGAATAAAAGTAACATCAGCCTCAACTGATATTTTAGGACTTATCAAATTACGGAAATCGGCAACACAAACATCCGACCTGCCTCCAAAATCCATAAATCCATAAGAAGCCGTCTGCGCAACTTTGGGGTGCAAGTCTATAAGTTCGCACACCTTGGCACGGATCGCTTCATTAAAATCAAAAAGAAAGTCCCACTTCTGCGTATAAAACGGTAAGAAGTCATCGGCATAATACTCAAAGAAAGGACTGTTGCGATAAGCCGTCTCCAAAGCATTCCAATGCAGGTGGCGCCAATTCCCATGGTCTGAGATACGGATATCCTTCATGGGACACTTATCTGCGGCAGGCTTCACCACAGGAATGGTCAACGCCTGCACGCCGGAAGGCGAAGCAATGAGGCAACGGTTACGGTAAGTTTGTTTCACATAATGCTCGTATGCCTCGACGTACGCTTCAGCATAAGCATAAAGTTTGGTGTAATATTGTACCGGTGCCAGATAAGCGGAAGAAAGCAAACAAATACGACTCATCATCAAGGATTTTGGTTTTGAACGGACACGGCTACGCCTACGGAGCGGCCGGACGGACTTTGTCCTCCTCTCGGTTTGTACGTGTTTTCGCGCCCGACCTTCATCATCGTACGATGGGCACGAAGCCGGGCATACCATGGTGCTTCAGTATCCCAAGAATAAAGAATACGGCTCAAACGGCCGATAATATAAGTGTCGGGCACAAACCCGAAAGTACGTGAATCGGCGTGGTTACGCTCATTAGCCGACGACATCCAATAATAGTCGTGGCTGAAACGGAAACTCGACACGAAATGCCCTGACACACAAAGCGAATCGGCAATGACTGCGGCACGCACTCCTTCGTGAAGATTGATCATACGGCAATACCATTGCATATTATCGGGAGTAAGTGTCACGTAAGCGTTCCGGCGGGGAAGTTCCACCACCCTGCAAGGACGATGGTCACGAGGACGGTTTCGATACACTTTCCCCAACGAATCTATCCACAGGCTATCTCCCGGAACAGCATAACAGAATCCCACAAAGACATCTCGCTCGTCTATGTATCGCTTGTCCTGCCCGCCGGCAGAAGGGTCATTAAAAGCTACCCATTCGCCCCGCGGCACAGGACTTGTGCCCCAACGCATATAGCCCCACCAACGCATGGGCGAAAGACGCAGCCCGTATGCCGTACGGTCTACCGCCACACGGTCACCCGCCATAAAAACAGGCCGTTCGCCATCTTCGGGTATCTCTATGAGAAACACCCAACACCCTCTGACCAAGACTACCCCGATGGCAGCGGCCAGCAACACGGCACACAGTCGTCCAGCCTTCTTCAATATCCTTTATCTATTTGATGTGATCCACCAGGCGGAACAGGCGGTTCCAACGCACATGACCGTCGAACCATCCGCGATCTTTATCCAACGAAAGCCAAATGAGTATCGGCTTACCCACAATGTGATCCTCGGGAACAAAACCCCAATAACGTGAATCGGCCGAATTATGGCGGTTATCACCCTGCATCCAATAGTAGTCCATCTTGAATGTATAGCTATCCGCCTCTTTCCCGTTAATGAAAATCTTCCCATCCTTCACTTCAAGGTCGTTATGTTCGTATACTCGGATAGGACGTTCATACACGGCTATATTGTCCATAGTCAGTTTGACGGACTTTCCTTTGGCCGGAATCCATATAGGACCGTAATTGTCACGTGTCCAACCCGTCCAGGCATTGAGCGGATACAAACCGTCGGGTACGGAATTTACATTATCGTAAGCGATACTGTCTACAATGTCCGTACAGGCCTTCAGACGCTCGTAAGCGTACTGTGTCAGCGGCATGGTTCCAATTTCGGACAATGAAGCCAAATCTTCCCCACTGATGCCCAGTTCCCGCACTAATTCGTCCGGTATGGCCTGTTTCAGGCGTACGAAGTAATCGTACTGCACATTGTCCGGTTCCTTGTTGGGTTTACCGTCCAGATAGACCACATGGTCCTTAATCTGAAGCGTCTGTCCGGGCAGTCCCACACAACGTTTCACATAATTCTCCCGCCGGTCTACCGGACGCGACATCACTCCGCCGAACACTTGGGGATTCTGGTCGATGTATTGACGTCCCATAGCATAAAGCTCGGCAAAGAAGTCGCGCTGTTGCTGCCGGGTGAGCGAATCCAAAAGCGGATAACCGCCATGTAGTTGCATATATTGCTGACCGCCGATGCCGTATGCGATGGCATAAAAATCCATGTTTTGGTATTCCGGGTTCACGGTCACCGTATCGCCCGCCGGATAATTGAACACCACAATGTCGTTCAACTGTACCCGCCCGCCCGGGACACGCTCGTAATCCCACTGCGGCCACTCGACATACGACTTGCCCCCCACAAGAGGCATCGTATGCTGTGTAAGCGGCATGGACAAAGGCGTCTGCGGCTTGCGCGGTCCGTAGCTCATCTTGCTCACGAACAGGTAATCGCCCACCAAAAGCGACTTTTCGAGCGAAGACGATGGAATCGTATAATTTTGGAAAAAATAGATATTGACGAAATACACAGCCACTAAAGCAAACACGATGGCATCCACCCAACTCATCACCGTGCGCGTCACGGGACTTTCTGCTTCTTTCCACCATGTCCAAGGGATGCGTTTCGTGATGTAAGCGTCATAGATGAACGGTACGACCAACAATCCCCACCAACTCTTGATCCATACGAGGAAAGCAAGATAGAGGGCTGTTACGACACCCATCTTTATCCATTGTGCCCGTGTGGGCTTCTGCCTGAGTTTCTTCATGTCTTTCTTTCAAATGTCGTTTAAAATTGGAATAAATCATCCATCGTAAGCAACCCCTCATGTGTGGCCGTATATTCGGCAGCCAGTACGGCCCCCAACGCAAACCCTTTCCGGTTGTGCGCGTCATGAGTAATCGTAATACTGTCTGCCTCACTGTCATACACCACGGAATGAATGCCCGGAACCTCGCCACGACGTACGCTGTCGATACGCAATTCATTTGTCGTACACGCCTCCGTACCGCTCACAGTTCCGTCCGGCGCCGTAAACGTACCCTTCACCCATTTCTCTTTACGACCGATAGCATGGATAAGGTCTTCGGCCAACGTAATGGCCGTCCCGCTCGGTGCATCCAACTTATGCACATGGTGCACTTCCTCCATCTTCACATCGTAGGCCGGGAAACCGGACATGATGCGTGCCAGATAACGGTTCACGGCCCCGAAGATAGCCACGCCGAGGCTGAAGTTGCTGCTCCAGAAAAGCGTATGTCCCTCTTCGCGACACAAGCGGCGTACTTCTTCGCCATGTTCGGGTATCCATCCCGTACTGCCCGACACCACTTTCACCCCAGCGGCAAAAGCCTGAAGATAATTGTCGTATGCCGTCTGCGGTGTAGTAAACTCAATAGCCACGTCCGCACTCCGGAAAGCTTCCGAAGCGAAATCTCCACGGTTATCAATGTCGATGATACTCACTATTTCATGGCCACGTTCCAAAGCGATTTGCTCTATCATGTGACCCATCTTGCCATAGCCGATTAATGCGATTTTCATATTTTTCAAGTAATATGCTGATATTTTCTCTCGCAAAGATAGGGATTTGACTTGAATTTCATTACTTTTGTTAGTAAAAATAAACTTTTCAGCCCCAGCATTATGGAAAAGCTGTTGCACTACATCTGGAAATACAAACTGTTTCCGCTCAAACCGTTGCAAACCACAGACGGCCTGACGCTGGAGGTCATCGACCCGGGAACACTCAACCGAGACGCAGGCCCTGACTTTTTCAACGCCAAAATCAAACTGGACGGTACGACATGGGTGGGCAACATCGAGATTCACGGACGGGCCGCCGACTGGTACGCCCACGGGCATCACGAAGACACCCACTACAACAACGTCATCCTGCATGTGACGGAAACAGCCGACCGCCCCGTCGTCACACAAGACGGGAAGACGCTTCCGCAACTCATCGTGGAAGTGCCCGGCTACCTGCGCGAAAACTACGAAGAATTGTGCCGGACAACGGATTATCCGCGATGCCATCGCATCATTCCCCAAATCGACCCATTTACGGTGCACAGTTGGATGAACGCCCTGCTTTACGAACGGTTGGAACAACGTGCACGGACCGTGGCCGCCCGTGTGGAAAAACTGCAAGGCGATTGGGAACGGGCCTACTTCATCACCCTGTCCCGTAATTTCGGTTTCGGTATCAACGGAGATGCTTTCGAAGTGTGGGCACAACATATCCCGTTGCAAGCCGTGGCACACCATCGCGACAACTTGTTCCAGATAGAAGCCATATTCATGGGACAGGCCGGACTGTTGGACTTCGATACCATTCCGAAGAAATACCGCGACGAAGCCATCGACGATGATTATTATCCTCGGTTGAAACGGGAATATGACTATCTGGCACATAAGTTCGCCCTTACGCCCATGGACGCGGCAGCATGGAAATTCCTGCGTCTGAGGCCGCAGAACTTTCCCCATGTGCGCATCGCCCAGCTCACCCAACTGTATTACAACCAGACGGCCGGTTTCTCCCGATTATTGGAAGCCCGGACATTGGAAGAACTGCACGACATGCTCTCCACGCATGCCACCCCCTATTGGGAGTCACACTATACTTTCGGATGCCCAAGCCACAAAAATGCCAAGGCCCTGACGGCAGGTTCATTGAACCTTATCGCTATCAATACCGTCGTCCCGCTGCTATATGCCTACGGACAAACCCACGGCAACGACAAATATTGCGAACGGGCTTTGCAATTCTTAGAGCCAATCAAAGCGGAAAACAACTATATCACACGCCAATGGGCCGAATGCGGCATCAAAGTGGACAGCGCGTCGGATTCGCAAGCGCTCATCCAACTGAAAAAAGAGTATTGCGACCGGAAATATTGTCTGCATTGCCGCTTTGGTTATGAATTCCTGAAACGAAAAAACACTTCTGAATAAAATGAAAACGGATTATATCTTTGAACTGGAGATGAAGGTACGCGACTATGAATGCGACCTGCAAGGCATCGTAAACAATGCCAATTACCAACATTATATCGAACACACCCGGCACGAGTTCCTGCTCGCACAAGGCATCAGTTTTGCCGACTTGCACACACAAGGAATAGATGCGGTAGTGGCACGGCTGAACATGGCTTTCAAAACGCCCCTGAAAAGCGGAGACCGCTTTGTCAGCAAGCTGCGCGTTGAGAAAGAAAGCATCAAATACGTGTTTTATCAGGACATATTCCGCCTGCCGGACATGAAATGTTGCCTGAAAAGCCAGGTGGATACCGTTTGCCTGATAGAAGGCCGTTTGGGAACCTGCCGCGAACTGGACGACATCGTGCCGAAACCGGAAGACTGACCTTTCCTGCCAACCTCTTACCTTACCATGAACTTATGACCGAACAGGAAATTATCTACACCATGGCCTTGACACGGGTACCGCGTGTCAACACTGCCGCCCAACACCGCCTGATGGAGGAGTTGGGCAGCGCCTCGGCTGTGTTCGACCACCGCCATCACATCCGTGACTTTTATCCCGAAGCTTCGGACAAGCTGTCTGCCACATTACAGGAGATGGAAGTTCAAGTGGCACGGGCAGAAGAAGAACTTGAATTCACCCGGAAACACCATATCAAATGTTTGTGCTACCACGACACGGACTATCCTTCACGACTGCGGGAATGCGACGACGCTCCCCTACTGCTTTACTACAAAGGAAACGCCGACCTGAACCGGACACATGTCATCAACATGGTAGGCACGCGCCACTGCACGGAATACGGGAAAGATATTTGCCGCCGTTTCGTGGCCGAACTGGCCAATCTTTGCCCTGATGTGCTGGTGGTAAGCGGACTGGCCTACGGGATAGACATCCATAGCCACCGTGCGGCATTGGACAATGCGGTAGACACCGTAGGCGTATTGGCGCACGGCCTGGATCAGATATATCCCCGCCTGCACCGCGACACGGCCGTACAAATGACTTCACAAGGCGGACTGCTCACGGAATTCATGAGCCGTACGAACGCCGACAAGGTGAACTTCGTACGCCGGAACCGTATCGTGGCAGGCATGGCGGATGCCACCATCGTGGTGGAATCGGCCGAAAAAGGCGGCGCACTGATTACGGCGGACATCGCCATGAGTTACCACCGCGATGTGTTCGCCTTTCCGGGCCGCGTGGGCGACCCTTACTCACAAGGCTGCAACCGCCTGATACGGGACAGCAAAGCCGCCCTGCTTCAGAACGCGCAGGATTTCGTGGAAGCTATGGGATGGCAACCTCGTTCATCGGAAAAGCAAAAAGACAAAGGCATACAAGGTGAACTTTTCCCCGACCTGTGCGAAGAGGAACAGCGTATTATAGACTGCCTGCGCCAGTCGGAATGCCTGCAAATCAACGCACTGGCCGTAGCCACCAACCTTCCGGTACATAAGCTCAGCGCCTTTCTCTTCAATCTGGAAATGAAAGGTATAGTCAGGCTCTTGAACGGAGGGATGTACCGGCTAACCTAAGGAAGGACCTATAAACACACCCATTATACAACATACTCCTTTCCCGTTTGCAACATTTCACCGACAGGTAACAAATGAGAAGAAATTTGCAACATGAAAGAAAATACTTCTAAAAAAAGAACCGTATTTTTACTGCAAGTTTTGGATATTCCAACTTCATGAAACTATAATCGAATCCACATTATGCGAAACACCCCCATCTCTTTGGTGTACGGCCTCTTCTTTTTGGGCACAGCATGCGCTTGCAGTCATTCCCCACAATCGGAAGAAGCCCCGCCTGTCTTGGTAGAAATCCACGATTACAACTACAGTCTGGATTTCTCTTCATTCCTGAATCTGCATAAAATCATAGGCCTGTCTGCCCCGAAACAAGAGGCTTTCGTCAAAGACATTGAAAGATTGCTCTCCGCAGACAACCGTATCTTCGTCATGGATCGCAGCGGCAACAAGGTTGTAATGTTCGACGGAGAAGGCAACTTCCTCAAATCCACAGCCAATATGGTTGGCCGGGGGCACAGCGAATACCTCCGGGTAATAGATGCTTCCCTCGATGAAAAGGACAAAAAACTTTATGTACATTGCGATGCGCCTTACCAAATGATGGTGTTCGACTTCGACTTGAACCTGAAAGAAATCATCCACATGGATTATTACATGAATGAAATGACGGTGGAAGGGAATCTCATTTACGGCTTGTGCTACCACACTCCACCTGCAAAAGGGGTTTGCTTAGTGTCCACCGCGAAATCACGGCCTGATACCGAACCTGACACTTTGCTTACTTTCCAAAACATAGTGCCGGGAAGATGGACCTTTGGCAAAAGCCTTTTGTCACGCCACGATGGCACATACGTATGCTTCCCTTTCGATACCCACATTTACCAATTCCGGAAGGGCGAAATTACAGAAACATACAACATGGACTTCGGTGACCACGGGCTCCTTGCGCATCCTCTCCCTGAAAATATCACCCCAAAGATGTTCGACCGCTACAATAACGGATTGCATTGGAGCATCGTCAACATGAGCAGTTCAGATTCACTCCTATTATTCAATACCAACTCCTTTGAACTGTTCATTATGGATAAGGAAAAAAGACTGTGTGAAGGATACAAGGAAGCTTATAACGACTTGTCCCGCATCCACTGCGGACGAATCATCCCCACGCAAGGGCTTCCGGAAGGCATCGTATTCCAATGCAACGCCCATTCCATTGAGGAAACATTACAGGCTTGGGCAAAGAAAAACGACATGCCACTTGTCCTAAAGGAAATCTCCCGTAATTTCAACCCGGAAGGCAACCCGCTCATCATGATTTGGACCATCAAGTAAACCTCCCTCTACATCATATACAACACCACAAAAACAATCAAATGAAACACAATATTTTTTTATACGCAGTCGTCCTTCTGGCCTGCCTTTCATGCAGCACGAAACAAAAAGTGACGGTGGAATACAAGGACTACCGCCCACTCAACATGTCATCGTTCGTAACGCTCCAAAAGAACATCCTATTGGACACTCCGACAGAGGAAAGCCGTATCCAAGATTTCCACATCGGACGGCTGCTTTTCGCCCAGGAAAGGATATACGTGATAGATGAAAAGGAAAATAAAATCCTGATGTTCAATGACGAAGGGAAGTTCCTTAAATCCATAGGCGGTGCAACAGGAGAAGTTTCCGGAAACCGCCTCAAAATACAGGATGCCGCCCTTGACGCACAACCACAAAAGCTCTATGCCTATTGCAGCACAACTTGCCAAATCATGGTGTTCGACCTCGACCTGAATGTGGAACAGACGATCCCAATGGTTACTCCTTTGCTCGAGATCGGGTTGGACGGAAACTGCCTGTATGCCATCCGGACATCCCTGAAAAGAGACGGCTGCGAACTCGTGGTGTTCGACAAGAACCGGTTGGAGGACGCGCCTTCCGTCTTGTGGAAACAAGCAGGTATCCCCTCCGGGAAACAAACTCCCGGAGAAACATTCATCCTGCCCGAAAAATCGCTTTCACCGTCTGAAGACGGCACCTATGCAAGCTTGCCGCAAAGCAACCGGATTTGCCAAATACGGAACGGGAAAGTCACGTCAACCTACAACTTGGATTTTGGCGGAAAAGCCTCTCAATCCGCTTCCTATAACATCTACAACATCTGTGCTTCGGACTCCTTCCTGATTTTCAATACGGACAGCTCTAAGTCATGGTTCATCCTGAACCGAAAGACCGGAAAATGCATTGTAGACGAAAATCTGCGCAACGACGTGTGCCTTGGGCAGAATTCCCGGCTCATCCCCGTACAAGGAAAGGACAACGGGTTAGCATACGACATGCCGGCCGTATTCGTGTCACAAACGCTGCAGCACCTCAAAAAGCACAAGGAGGAATTCGAACAATTCGGCCAAATGAAATTATATCATCCTTACCTGCCTTTCCTCGAAAAGGACATCGCTCCACAGGACAACCCGATGCTATATCTTTGGGAAATCAAATAAACCGATATAAACCAACTTTCTGACCATTGGCATAAAGAGACTCCACTTTTTTCTATTTCACCTTCGAAGGGTGTCGGACTTACAACCACAAAAAGTCATATATTTACTTTCAAAAAGACAATATCACAAAACCAGAATGATAAATACACGAACATTTCGCTATAAAAACATAAAATAAGACTACAAAATGGCAAATCAGCGACAGGCCAATACTGCGATATTTGCAAACAGACGTACTTCCGCCCGCAAATTCCGCAAGGATTTCAAGGTTCCGTCTGGGTTCCGCAAAGCTGTCAGAATGAAAGTATGTTAAAAACAGAAGCCGTTTCGCAACACATATCCCAACGTAGTATTAAGCCGTTTTTTTTGGACGAACAAAGCAAATACCGTACCTTTGGAAAGAAATATAAAAAGGCTATGGAACAAAGTATCTGGCAAGAGATAGGACAGCTATACCAAAAGTTTCAAGAACTGGGCATCAGGGAAGCGGTAAACTATGAGAAGTACTACCACGATTCACCCTTGGGTGGATGGCAACGGCAGGACAGCGCGTTTGCTGATGAATTATATCCAATTCTGCTGTAACCTTTTCCCGACCAAGATATTCAGGGAAGACAGAGAAGAATATATTCTTTCCTTACGTCGCTCACAAGAAGAAGAAACCAACCAACCGTTCTTGGATTTCGTGACATCCCAATTAAAAAAATCGCTTTCTTTGGAGATTGAGAAGTTCAATGCTTCACAGAAGAAAGGTTTTGGCTTTCTATTCTAAAACATATCAGGAGCAGCATTTTCGTCTATGCTTTTATCATTTTGCCCTTACTCTTTAAGTTCCAAAATATATATTTGTTTCTCTGAACTGTCATCAAAATCTCCTCCCGTAAAATCCCCGAATTTATGGATAATATTAAATCCAATTTGTTTGAGATATGAATTTAACTCTTGGGGAAAAAACAATCTCATGTCCATATTCTGGACTGAATGAAATTTATCGTCAATAAAATATTGCCACTTTATACGATTAATTTGAGATGCGCTTTCATAGTGCATGCTTTGTTTTATCAACACTCTTCTTCCATCATTGGTTGTATATTCGGTAATAACTTGTTGCTTCCTCTCGTTTTCAACAATATATTGGATATTAGGATTGAAGCAGTCCAATAAAAACAAACCTTTTTCTTTCAAATGATTTCTTACGACTTTCAACGCATCAAATAAATCCTCATTTTTATACAAATGATGGATTGAATTAAACGGAATAAAAATAAAATCGAATTTTTCTCCTAGGTCTAATCCTCTAATATCCGCTTCAATGAAATCTATTTTTAATCCGGCTTGAAATGCTTTCTCCTTTGCCCGTTCAAGCATGGATAAAGTATAATCAACTCCCTTAATATTATAACCATCCTTTGCTATTGGAATCGTAAGCCTACCCGTTCCACAACAGAGTTCAAGTATTTTGGCATCTTTATTTTGAGGCAGCCATTTTTTGTAAAACTCCAAATCGGACAGAGATTTATTCAATCCATCATAAATATCTGCATTATAAATAAAATCACCGACTTTATAATCTGTATTCATATTCTTTATTTTAACAGCTCACGATTTTGATTATCACCACTTTCCAATATGCTCATTTGATGGATAGCTATTTGGTTTAACTTAACAAGACGTTCACGTTGTGTCATATTCTGTTCGATAAACACGGCATTTAGATTCTCCATATTCGACAAACAGATAAGTTCATTGATAGTAGCATAATCACGGATGTTTCCTTTCAGTTCGGGATTCGCTTCTCTCCATTGTTTTGCTGTCATACCGAACATCGCCACGTTCAGCACGTCGGCTTCATTGGCATAAATAATGCTTGCTTGCATTGGTGTGACTTCCATCGGAATAAGGTTTTGCTTTATGGCATCAGTATGTATGCGGTAGTTGATTTTCGACAATTCACGTTTCGCTGACCAACCAAGCAGCCTTTGTTCTTCTGTCTTTAGCCGCTGATACTCCTTAACAAGAAGTAATTGGAATTTAGGAGAAATCCACATGCCAAAATGATATGCTATATCCCGATGTGCATATGTACCACCATAACGACCTGCCTTAGAACGAATACCGATGGCACCGGTACGTTCTATCCACGTTTTCACCGAAAGCACAAAATTGTTACTTCCTGCCGCATTTTTAATTGTACCGAATTCGGTACAATTAAAATCGGGATTATACAACATTTCCCATTCGCCAAGATACTCGATAGTGCTTTTAAGACTAAGCCAACGGAAGATAATATGCTCTTGCAGTTGGCTTCTTGCCATGTCTGTAAGGCTGATGTAGTCTTCTTCATTGTACTTGACAACGCTAATATCTGTATTTTGAACAGTAATTTTTGCCATTATAATGATACATTGAGTTTCAATCACAAAGGTCGCTATAATTTGAGAAACTGCATCCTTTTTAATGGACTATTCACAAAAATGGCAGACCAGAAAGCCTACTTTGTTGTAAATATACGCCTATTTCCCGTAAAGCGCAAGGATTAGGAATATTTTTCTTTCAGGATTTCCTGTATTCCGCCAAAAGCTGTACCGCATTTAACCCGAGAATGAAAAAGGAAACCACCCTTGTTTCTTCGGCAGCCGCCCCAAAAACGCCCCCTCCAAGGGATTTCCTAAAAACATCCTTCATCCTTCAGGTATCGCCATAACACATTTATAAACAACCATTTACCCGCTGAACTTTTATCCGGGCATCTTTCAGCCTATGTTTCAGCCATACCTTGTAGGAAAGCGAAAATCGTTTGGCACATGAAACACTTTTTTTCTCAGCCAAATGAGAAATCAATCTCAGCCGAACGATTTCTCATTCGGCTGAGATTGATTCCCGCCCTTCGGGATGAAGGAGGACTGAAAGACAACTGAAACATCTTTCAGTTCATAACTCGCTCGATACAAGGGCATTATGTTGAAACCTGAAAGATGAAGGATGTTTTTGGGAAATCCCTTGGGAGGAAAACGCGCATCGGGCTGAGCATAGACCAAAATAAAGCGCGTCCACCCTGACCGGGGACGCGCTTTATTTTCCATGCAAACGTGCTTAGGAAAAGCCTAAGCGTTCGCCTTTTAGTCGTTCAACTTCGCCTTGATGAACTCACGGTTCAGACGGGCGATATTGGCGATACTTTCGCACTTCGGACACACGGCCTCACAAGCGCGGGTGTTCGTACAGTTACCGAAGCCGAGTTCGTCCATCTTGGCAATCATGGCCTTGGCACGGCGTGCAGCCTCGGGACGACCCTGCGGCAGCAAAGCCAACTGGCTCACCTTGGAAGAGACGAACAACATGGCAGAACCGTTCTTGCAGGCTGCCACACAGGCACCGCAACCGATACAACTGGCGCAATCCATGGCTTCATCGGCATTCTGCTTCGGAATCAAAATGGCATTGGCATCCTGAGGCTGTCCCGTACGCACGGTCACATAACCGCCGGCTTGCATGATTTTATCGAAAGCCGTACGGTCTACCATGCAGTCTTTGATGACGGGGAAACCGGCGGAACGCCACGGCTCCACGGTAATCGTATCGCCGTCCTTGAACTTACGCATATAGAGCTGGCAGGTGGTGGCACCGCGTTCGGTCTTGCCGTGGGGCGTACCGTTGATGTACAAAGAACACATACCGCAGATGCCTTCGCGGCAATCGTGGTCGAATACGAACGGTTCCTTGCCCTCCTCTACCAGTTGTTCATTCAAAATGTCCAGCATCTCCAGGAATGAGGTATCGCCCGGAATGTCTTTCATCTCACGCTCGTCAAAATGGCCCTTGTCTTTCGGTCCGTTCTGGCGCCAATATCTAAGCTTAAATGATATATTTTTCTCCATTGTTGTTTTTCTTTATAATCGTTGAACAAACCGTTTATTAGCTCTTGTAGTTACGTGTCTGAACCTTGATGGCTTCGTAAACGAGAGGTTCCTTGTACAATACGGGAGCCACGTCGTCAGAGCCTTGGTACTCCCAGCAAGATACGTAGAAGTAATTCTCGTCATCACGCTTGGCTTCACCTTCTTCCGTCTGGTATTCTTCGCGGAAATGACCGCCGCAAGACTCGTTACGGTTCAAGGCATCATAAGCGATGAGTTCGCCCATCGTGATGAAATCGTTCAGGCGCAATGCCTTCTCCAGTTCGATGTTCACGCCTTCCGTAGAACCCGGGATGAACAAGTTGGTCTCGAACTCCTTGCGGATGTCTTTCAAGAGCTTCAACGCCGTCTTCAGACCTTCTTCCGTACGGCCCATGCCGACATATTCCCACATGATGTGGCCGAGTTCCTTGTGGATGGAATCCACGGATTTCTTTCCCTTGATGCCCATCAAATGGTCGATGCGCGCCTGCACGGCCTTCTCTGCCTCTGCGAATTCAGGCAATTCGGTAGAGAAACGGGGAACGGTAATCTGGTCGGCCAGATAGTTCTGGATGGTGTAAGGCAGGACGAAGTAGCCGTCGGCCAAACCCTGCATCAAGGCGGAAGCACCCAAACGGTTGGCACCGTGGTCTGAGAAGTTACATTCACCGATGGCAAACAAGCCCTTGATGGAAGTCTGAAGCTCGTAGTCTACCCAGATACCGCCCATCGTGTAGTGGATAGCCGGATAAATCATCATCGGATTATAGTATTTCACGCCGTTGATTTCGTTGGCCAGCTTACCGGGGTTCACGTCGGTGATTTCTTCGTACATGTCGAAAAGATTGCCGTAACGTTGGAGCACTACGTCGATGCCCAGACGCTCGATACTTTCAGAGAAGTCGAGGAATACGGCCAAACCGGTATTGTTCACACCAAAGCCCTTGTCACAACGCTCCTTGGCTGCACGTGAAGCCACATCGCGCGGAACGAGATTACCGAATGCCGGATAACGGCGTTCCAGATAATAGTCACGGTCTTCTTCAGGAATATCGCTACCCTTCTTCGTTCCAGCCTGCAATGCCTTGGCATCTTCAATCTTCTTGGGCACCCAGATACGGCCGTCGTTACGCAGAGACTCTGACATCAAAGTCAACTTCGACTGCTTGTCGCCGTGGACGGGGATACAAGTCGGGTGGATTTGTACGTAAGCGGGATTAGCGAAATAAGCTCCCTTGCGATAACACTGCATGGCTGCCGAACAGTTACAGCCCATGGCATTGGTAGAAAGGAAATACGTATTACCATAACCTCCGGTAGCGATAACTACGGCATGGGCGGCAAAACGCTCCAATTTACCGGTCACCAAGTTGCGGGCGATAATACCACGTGCACGACCGTCTACCATCACCAAATCCATCATTTCGTAACGAGTAAACAATTTCACCGTACCGGCATTCACCTGACAGCTCAAAGCCGAATAAGCACCGAGCAACAACTGCTGTCCGGTCTGTCCTTTGGCGTAGAACGTACGGGATACCTGTGCGCCACCGAACGAACGGTTGGCCAACATGCCTCCGTATTCGCGGGCAAAGGGAACACCTTGTGCCACACACTGGTCGATGATGTTGTTGGAAACCTCGGCCAAGCGATACACATTGGCTTCACGGGCACGATAGTCGCCGCCCTTCACCGTATCGTAGAACAAACGGTAAACGGAGTCACCGTCGTTCTGGTAATTCTTGGCTGCATTGATACCTCCTTGTGCAGCGATGGAGTGTGCGCGGCGCGGAGAATCCTGAATACAGAAATTAAATACTTTGAATCCCATCTCGCCGAGAGAAGCTGCGGCAGAGGCACCGGCCAGACCGGTACCGACCACGATGATGTCCAAACGGCGCTTGTTGGCCGGATTCACCAATTTCTGATGTGCCTTATAATTGGTCCATTTCTCAGCTACCGGTCCTTCCGGAATCTTGGAATCGATTATCTTTGTCATAGTTCGTTTCAATTTAATGATTCATTAATTAATATTAGTAGCACACGCTTCCGCTGCAACCGCCGCAGAAAGAGAAATACAATGCCACTACCAAGAACATCAGGATGACGATAGTGGTGTAGATGTTGCCGATGCACTTCCAACGGTCGAACCACACCTTACCGTTCCAACCCAGTGTCTGGATGGCACTCCAGAAGCCGTGCGTCAAATGGAACCACAGGGCAGCCAGCCAGATGATGTACAATACGGTATAAACCGGATTGCTGAACGTAGCTACGATATAACCGTAACCATCCGTTGCGTGCAGGCCGCCCATGTAGGGATCGCCCATCAACTCGGCAAACATCATGTTATACCAGAAATTGTACAGGTGCAGAACCATGCCCAATACAACGATGATGCCCAGCACCAACATGTTCTGTGAAGCCCACTCCACCTTGTCAGGCTTACTCGTCACGTCGTAACGGTTGTTACCGCGCGCCTTACGGTTTTGCATCGTCAGCCAGAAAGCATAGATGATGTGAATAACCACCAAAGCTGCCAATGCCAGAGTTGCTGCTACCGCATACCAGTTGGAACCCAGAAATTCACAAATCATGTTATAGCCTTCTGCCGAGAACAGAGCCACAACGTTCATCGACGCATGGAACGTCAAGAACAGGACAAGCGCGATACCGGTAACCGACATCACCACTTTCCTACCAATAGATGAATCACATAACCACATAAATGATTGAATTTAAAATATTTAATAAATAATATAAAGGAATTCCTACATCTTCATCCTCCTGATAAGGTTCTGCAAAATTACTCTAAATCCTGAATAACACAAAGAAATAGCCGAATTATATTCCTAAAAATCACTACTTTTGTAACCGTAAAAACAAGTTAAAAATGAAGTTCGACTACGATGTGATAGTGATAGGCGGCGGCCATGCAGGCTGCGAAGCGGCAGCAGCCTCTGCCAACATGGGAGCGCAAACCTGCCTTATCACCATGGACATGAACAAGATTGGACAAATGAGTTGCAATCCGGCCGTGGGGGGCATTGCCAAAGGACAAATCGTCCGGGAAATAGACGCTTTGGGCGGCTACATGGGTATCGTGACCGACCGCACCGCCATACAATTCCGTATGCTCAACCGTTCGAAAGGCCCGGCCATGTGGAGCCCCCGCGCCCAGTGCGACCGTGGAAAATTCATCTGGGCATGGCGGGAAATCCTGGAAAATACACCCAATTTGCATATCTGGCAAGACCAAGTGAAGGAACTCCTCGTAGAGCATGGAGAAGTGGCTGGCGTGAAGACATATTTCGACGTGGTGATCCGGGCACGCTGCGTCATCCTGACGGCCGGCACGTTCCTGAACGGCCTGATGCACATCGGACACACGCAGTTGCCCGGAGGCCGTGTGGCCGAACCGGCATCATATCATTTGACCGAATCCATCGCCCGCCACGGCATAAACTACGGACGAATGAAAACCGGGACACCGGTACGCATCGACGGAAGAAGCGTACATTTCGAGGAAATGGAAATACAGGAGGGAGAACATGACTACCATAAATTCTCATTCATGGGGCGCGACCGGCAACTGAAACAACTTCCGTGCTGGACCTGTTTTACCAATCCGGAAGTTCATGAAGTATTGAAAAGCGGTTTGCCGGATTCTCCCCTTTACAACGGACAAATCCAAAGCATAGGGCCGCGCTACTGCCCGAGCATCGAGACCAAACTGGTCACCTTTCCAGAACGCGGCCAACATCAGCTTTTCTTGGAGCCGGAGGGCGAAAGCACGCAAGAATATTATTTAAACGGCTTTTCATCGAGCCTGCCGCTCCACATCCAAATCGAAGCCTTGAAAAAAATCCCGGCTTTCCGCGATCTGGCCATATACCGGCCGGGCTATGCCATAGAATACGATTACTTCGACCCCACCCAACTGTATCACACGTTGGAATCGAAAATATTGCCGGGCTTATTCATGGCCGGACAAGTCAACGGAACCACAGGTTACGAAGAAGCAGGCGGACAAGGCATCGTAGCCGGAATCAATGCTGCCTTGAAATGTTCCGGAGGCGAACCGTTCGTCATGCACCGCGACGAATCCTATATCGGCGTACTCATCGACGATTTAGTCACTAAAGGAGTGGACGAACCTTATCGCATGTTCACGTCGCGGGCAGAATATCGTATCTTGCTTCGTCAGGATGATGCAGACGCACGCCTCACGGAACGTTCTTATCAAATAGGATTGGCTACACGCGAACGCTATGACCATTGGCTTTCCAAAAAGGAAGCTGTCGAGCATATCGTAAGTTTCTGCAAAGAATTCTCGTTGAAACCAGCCCTGATCAATCCCGAATTGGAAGCTTTAGGCACGACACCGCTCAAATACGGATGCAAACTTTTCGAATTAATCAACCGTCCGCAAATCACGATAAAAAACATTGCCGAACATATCACACCATTAAAGGCTCTGCTCGACACATTGACCGACCGACGGGATGAAATCATCGAAGCAGCCGAAGTATTGATAAAGTATCACGGGTATATTGCCCGCGAAAGAATCATCGCCGACAAGATGCAGCGCTTGGAAAGTATCAAGATAAAAGGCCGCTTCGATTACAAAAACATGAACTCCCTGTCGACCGAAGCCCGTCAGAAGTTAGAGAAAATCAACCCGGAAACATTGGCACAGGCCGGACGCATCCCAGGTGTCTCTCCCAGCGACATCAACGTGCTGCTCGTGCTTCTGGGACGGTAGCCGGAAGCTCTACGTTTCACGTGAAACAAAACTTAAATTACCAACAGATAAAATACTGGTTATGAACAATCCAACATTACTGAAGAATCTGCGAAACATTCCGGACTTCCCTATACCCGGAGTTCAGTTCAAAGACGTAACGACCCTCTTCAAAAACGCGAAGTGCATGAAGATTATGCTAAACGAATTGTATGAAATCTATAAGGACAAAGGCATCACAAAGGTGGTCGGCATAGAGTCGCGCGGTTTCGTCCTCGGTGCTGCCCTTGCCGTGAAACTGGGCGCCGGTTTCGTTATGTGCCGGAAACCCGGAAAACTTCCGGCCGAGACCTTACAGGAAAGTTATATGAAAGAATACGGTAAGGATACGATAGAAATACATAAAGATGCCATTGACGAAAAAGACGTGGTCCTCATTCATGACGACCTGCTTGCCACAGGCGGTTCCATGAAAGCGGCCTACAACTTGGTGAAGAAGTTTAATCCGGCACACGTCTACATCAATTTCATTATCGAACTGACGGGCGAAGGATTGAACGGACGCGAGGTTTTCGACGAAGGCATTGAAATCAGCACACTCTTACGTGTCTAAAAATAGCTTTTTTAACGGGGACATGCAGCACGCTGTATTGTCCCCTTTTCATATCCAATTCCAAACGCCATGACGACCGAAGAAAAAGAAAAGCTGGACGCTTATTTGAAAGGCATCGTCCTGAATCTGCCGGACAGTCCGGGATGCTACCAATATTTGAACGACGAGGGGGAAATCATCTATGTGGGTAAGGCCAAAAACCTGAAACGGCGCGTCTATTCCTATTTCAGCAAAGACCACCAAAGCCGGAAAACAGCCATGCTGGTCAGTAAAATCAGGGATATCAAGTATATTGTGGTAAACAGCGAAGAAGACGCGCTTTTATTGGAAAACAACCTTATCAAACGCTATAAACCGCATTACAACGTGTTGCTGAAGGACGACAAGACCTATCCGTCCATTTGTGTGACCAATGAATACTTTCCCCGCATTTTCAAAACACGGCACATCGTACGCAACGGTTCCGTGTACTTCGGCCCTTACAGCCATATTCCCACGCTGAATGCCTTACTCGAGCTCATCAAGAACCTCTATCCGTTGCGTACGTGCCACCTCGCGCTCACACCTGAAAACATCCGTAGCGGAAAGTTCAACGTCTGTTTGGAATACCACATCAAGAACTGCAAAGGCCCCTGCATCGGAGCGCAAAGCCGCGAAGAATACCTCCAATCCATCCAAGAAGCCAAGGAAATCCTGAAAGGAAACACAGCCGAAATCAGCCGGAACATGCTCGCCGAAATGCAAGCGTTGGCGGCGGAAATGCGTTTCGAAGAGGCACAAGCCATCAAAAGGAAGTACGACCTTTTGGAAAGCTACCGTAGCAAGAGCGAAGTGGTGAGCAACGTCCTCCACAACATCGACGTTTTCTCCATTGAGGACGATGGAAACGCGGCTTACATCAACTACTTGCACGTGACGAACGGAAGTATCAACCAGGCCTTCACCTTTGAATATAAAAAACGGATGAACGAGTCGCCAGAAGAACTGTTGACGCTGGGCATCGCTGAAATGCGGGAACGCTACAAGAGCCGTTCCAAGGAAATCATCACCCCCTTTCCCATCGACGTGGAAATGGAAGGCGTCACCTTCACCGTCCCGCAAAGGGGAGACAAGAAGAAACTGCTGGAACTCTCTATCCTCAACGTAAAACAATACAAACTGGACCGGCTCAAACAGGCCGAGAAACTCAATCCGGAACAGAAAAGCGTACGGCTGATGAAAGAAATACAGCAAGCCATGCACCTTGAAAAGCTCCCCATGCGCATCGAATGTTTCGACAATTCAAACATCTCGGGGACGGATGCCGTGGCGGCCTGCGTAGTCTTCAAAAAGTGCAAACCCAGCAAACAGGACTACCGCAAATACAACATCAAAACCGTGGTCGGACCGGACGATTATGCCTCGATGAAAGAGGTGGTGCGCCGCCGGTATTCACGCGCCGTGGCGGAACAAGGCGACCTGCCCGACCTCATCATCACGGACGGCGGACGGGGACAGATGGAGGTGGTACGCGAAGTGGTGGAAGACGAACTCGGACTGCGCATCCCCATCGCCGGACTGGCTAAAGACGACCGCCATCGCACCAACGAACTGTTGTTCGGATTCCCGCCGATCGTCATCGGCATGAAGACAGACAGCCCTGTGTTCCGGCTCATGACCCAGATACAGGATGAAGTGCACCGTTTTGCCATCACTTTCCATCGCGACAAACGCAGCAAACACCAGACCGTTTCGGCACTGGACACCATCAAAGGCATCGGCGAGAAAACCAAAACCCAGTTGCTCAAACGGTTTAAAAGCGTAAAACGTATCCGGGAAGCTTCGTTCGACGAACTGGCCGCAGAAATCGGACCGGCCAAAGCGAAAATAATACAAGAAAACCTGCCTGCTGAAGCATGACATGCAGGCTTTTTTCGTATATTTGCAAGAAACCAAACACACGCTAAACACATGAGAACCGTAATACAACGCGTCAGCCATGCGTCGGTAAGCATCGGCTGCCACTGCAAATCGGCCATACAAGGCGGACTTTTGATTTTGCTGGGCATAGAAGAGGCTGACAATGAAGAGGATATAGATTGGTTGTGCCGTAAGATTACAGGACTTCGCATCTTCGACGACGAAAACGGCGTAATGAACCGGAGCATCCTCGAAACCGGAGGTGACATATTGGTTATCAGTCAATTCACCCTGATGGCTTCGTACAAGAAAGGCAACCGTCCCTCGTATATCCGTGCGGCCGGGCATACCACAGCCATCCCCCTTTACGAAAGCTTCTGCCGGAAATTGGGCGAAGCGCTCGGCAAACCCGTGCAGACGGGAGAATTCGGAGCAGAAATGAAAGTGGACCTGTTGAACCACGGCCCCGTCACCATCTGCATGGACACTAAAAACAAAGAATAAAAAAGGAAAATATGACTATAGACGAAGCACAGAAACAGGTAGACGAATGGATTAAAACGGTCGGTGTACGTTACTTCAGCGAACTGACCAACATGGCTTGCCTGACCGAAGAAGTGGGCGAACTGGCCCGTGTCATGGCCCGCCGCTACGGTGACCAGTCTTTCAAGGAAGGCGAAAACTGCAATCTGGAAGAAGAGATGGCCGACGTACTTTGGGTACTGATCTGCCTGGCCAACCAGACGGGCGTGAACCTGACAGAGGCACTCCAGAAAAGTATCGAGAAGAAAACCCGAAGAGACAAAGAACGACATATTAACAATCCTAAATTACATTGAATCATGAGCGAGCACACACATCATCACGAGCCTGAAACCAGCAAGTACGAACAGGCATTGAAGAAGTACGACCTCAATCTCAGCGACGAGGCCGTGAAAGAAGCCGTGGCGAAAATCATCGCCGAAAAAGTGCCGGAAAACGACACGACGGAAGTCAAAAGATTCCTGATGGGCAGTGTGGAACTGACCTCATTGAGCACCACGGACAGCGAAGAAAGCATCCTCCGTTTCACGGAACGCGTGAACGCATTCGAGGACACCTACCCCGACCTGCCGCACGTGGCCACCATCTGCGTCTATCCCTGCTTCGCACAAATCGTCAGCCAATCGCTCGAAGTGGAGGGCGTGGAAGTAGCCTGCGTGTCGGGCAGTTTCCCCTCCTCGCAAGCCCTGATTGAAGTCAAAGTGGCCGAAACAGCCCTGGCTATCAAGGACGGCGCCACGGAGATAGACATCGTCATGTCCGTCGGCAAGTTCCTGAGCGGCGACTATGAGACGCTCTGCGACGAAATCAGCGAACTGAAAGCGGCCTGCGGCGACCATAAAATGAAAGTCATCCTCGAAACGGGCTGCCTGAAGACTGCCGCGAACATCAAGAAAGCCTCCCTGTTAGCCATGTATGCCGGAGCCGACTATATCAAAACGTCCACCGGGAAACTCGAACCGGCCGCTACGCCGGAAGCCGCCTATGTCATGTGCCAAGCCATCAAGGAATACTATGATGAAACAGGCATACAGATAGGTTTTAAGCCCGCAGGAGGCATGCATACGGTACATGACGCCCTTGTGTACTACACCATCGTCAAAGAGGTCTTAGGCGAAAAATGGCTTACCAACCAGTGGTTGCGTCTTGGCACAAGCCGGTTGGCCAACCTGCTGCTGAGCGAAGTGACGGGAGAAGAGGTGAAATTCTTCTAATCCCCCTTCTGACAGTTTGACAAAACGACAGACACGTCCCCACGAGAACGGCGTATTTGCATACCGGTGAAACACACGTCGCTTCTACGCGATTCTCGCGTATCGTGAAAATGACATTCTGACATCCATGCGGATGGTTTGCTGACACCAGAAAGGCAGCACAATGCTAATGTCCGTATGAAAACCAATGCCTGCCACGGAAAAGCCGGAAACGGTGACAAATGTGGCAGGTATTTTTGTATGCCTTTTCGTCCCAAATAGAAGAAAAATCTTTCATATCCGGAGTCTTCATCCCCCACTCCATCCCGTTCTCACGCCCATTTTCGGAGATTCCCGTCCCAATCTGCTGAGAAACATTTTCCACTTTCAGCCAAACGATTTTTCGTTCGGCTGAAAGAAATCCGGATTTGGGCAGAGAAATGCGCGATAAGAGCAATAATCTTATCTTAAATATTAAAACAAGAACATCTTTTTCCTCTATTTTATCTATCCTCTACCATAGCCCAACATGGAAAAAATAGCAAAATGTCATTGTTATCAATAAATGGATGTATTTCATAATTCTATTTGATATTATGACTACAAACAAAGTCAAAAAAGTATAATTAATAAAGAACAGAGAAAAATCCATTTTTTTATTTTATTTGAACTAAGAAAGTAATTATATTTGTGTGTATTTAATCTTAAAACATTATATATATGAAAAAAATTATCATTCCATTATCTCTTATTCTATGTGCTGTGAGTGGAATATGGACCTACTTTTGTAATAGTTGTAGCGTAAGTCTTAATGCCTTAGGAGATGAAGTGGAAGTAGAACATAAATGCTCATCCACTAAATGAAAAGGATTGCCGTTTTAGGGGGATATTTAGTGGCGTTGCTGATTCTATTTATTAGATGTACCCCGAAAGACAACAAGCCGATAACGTATAACGATGAAGTGTTTACGAGGTGTGACACCACTCCTGCGACGGTATTAGCCCAAGGCTTGCCCATCCATTATCCGGCTTCGATGTTCACCATGGACAGCATCATCGGCATCGTGGATTTCCAAGCGTCGGACTTCTTTATCCACCTCTATAACGAAAAAGGACAAGCTATCGACAATATGGTCCGGAAAGGCCGTGGTTTCGGAGAAATCACCGACTACAACGATTTTATCATCAAAAAAGAGGAAGGTATCGTGTCTTTCTACTCTCCGGGGAAAATCATAGAATATGACGTACTTGCCTATCTTTCGGATTCAACATCCTACATCAAAGAATATCCGCTCCCCGCAGAAGTTTATCAAAAAAGCAGTTTTTACCATAATGCCGTAAGGACAAAATCAGGAAAATACCTTCTCATTGAATCATTCGATGAGAACCGTCTTGTGACTGTGAACGGCAAAACGTGCAACGTTTACAAAACATATCCTAACATATCGGGTGAAGGAACAGAAAAGGATGCGGCCATCTTCCGCTATGCCTCTAAGATGGCGATAAAAGGAGACTACAGCCGTATTGCTTTCGGAACTTACATCGGCGGTGTATTGGACATTCTGCAAATAGATGATACGCTCGGCATTTCCCCTGTAAAGACACTCGGTATCTACAAACCGGTATACACCAAAGTAAAAAACAGTCCGGATGCCATTACGTGGGGGGATGAAACGCCTATCGGCTTTGAAGCCATGGATGCCTCGGACCGGTACCTGTATACCCTACTCAACGGAACATTGGGTAAAAACCTGAAAGCCAAAGATGCTATCAATAACCCGCCTTTTACGGAAAAGATATCCATATTCGATTGGAACGGGCATGCTGTCAAACAAACCTACACAGGCAAGAAACTAATGGGCCTGACGAACAAAGGGGACAGTATTTGCTATGCAGTGGCTTATGACGACAACTATTCGCTTCTGAAGATAGAACCGTTCAAATGATTCCACGTATATCAAGAAGGAGGTTTAAAGCCTCCTTTTTCTTTTAAAATGATTGCACGAAACCGAAGAAAACACTACCTTTGCTTCATCACCAAACAAGGAAAAACATGGAAAGAGACGAATATACAGACCGTTACGTAAACCCCTATACCGACTTTGGATTCAAAAAGCTTTTCGGCACAGAGATGAACAAGGAGCTGCTTATCAGCTTTATCAACAGTTTGCTGAGCGATAAGGAGCAAATACGCGACCTCACTTACCTCAACACCGAAAACCTCGGCATCAGCGAGGCAGACCGCAAGGCTGTGTTCGACGTCTACTGCGAGACCGACAGCGGGGAAAAGATATTAGTGGAAATGCAGCTCGGACAGCAACTGTTCTTCAAAGAAAGGAGCTTGTACTACGCTTCCTTCCCCATACAGCAGCAGGGAAAGCACGGCGATTGGAATTACCAACTCAAGGCCGTGTACGTCATCGCCATACTGAATTTCGTGTTCGACCACATCCACGACGGGTACTTCCACCACGAAGTGCAGTTGACCGACAGCAAGACCCGGGAGGTATTCTACGACAAACTGACGTTCATCTATCTGGAAATGCCCAAGTTCAACAAGAAAGAAGAAGAGCTTGACAGTATGTTCGACAAATGGCTCTTCGTGCTACGCAACCTCACGCGGCTGATGGAAAAGCCCGCTACGCTACAGGAACGCGTCTTTACCCGGTTCTTCGAGGCAGCAGAAATAGCGAAGTTCACCGTAGAGGAATACCACCACTACGAAACGAGCCTGAAAGTATACCGCGACTGGAGAAACACCATTGACTTCGCCGTTCAAAAAGCCACAAAGGAAGGAGAACAAAAAGGGATACAAATAGGGATGCAGGAAGGAATACAAAAAGGAATGCAAGAAGGAATAGAAAAGGGTATAGAAAAAGGGAAAGAAGAAGAAAAGCTAAACATAGCCAGACAGATGAAAGCCAATGGCATACCAACCCATACGATAGCAGCCTGTACAGGATTGGATACGGAAGAAATCAATCGTCTATAATCGGATTGGAGGAACAAATCATCCTCCCAACCCTATTAAGACACCCGTTTCAATACGAAATCCAAGTACAAACGTAAGGCTTCACCTACGGCTTCGTTTCCATCAGAACCTATCAAACCGACTGCTTGTTCATGAAATTCATCCATTTTACGACGGGCATACTCTATACCGCCCGACTGTTTGGTAAAGTTCACTAAAGCCGAGATTTCTTCTTCTGTGGCCCTACCCGCACGTACTTTCAACGCTGTCTCATGCCACGTCTCTGCGCCGGGCTGAAGTACGGCATGCACCACCGGAAGAGTAAGCTTACCTTCTTTCATGTCATTTCCCGTAGGTTTACCTACTTCAGCATCATAATAGTCGAATACATCGTCACGAATCTGAAAACAGATACCTACGTAAGTGCCGAACTCACCTAAACGACGGATTTCATCTTCCGACGCCCCTGATAACAAAGCACCGACTTCGGCACATACGGCAAACAAAGAAGCTGTTTTACGCCGAATCACGTTGAAATACTGATTTTCGCTGATTTCATCGGACTTCACGTTGGACAACTGCTGCAATTCCCCGTCGGAAAGCGTCTGCCCCAAACGAGCGACCAAACCTACGACCCTCAGGTCACCGGCCATGGCCGCATGCTTCAAAGCCGTAGACAAGAGATAATCGCCCACCAAGACGGCAGCCTTATTATCCAAAAGGGCATTCACAGAGGATTGTCCCCTACGTACGCCACTCTCGTCTACCACATCATCATGCACCAGACTTGCCGTATGCAACATCTCCAAACTCACGGCAGCATGCAATACGGAATCATTGATTTCACCGTACTTTTTTGCAGCCAACAAAGTCAAAATCGGACGCATCAACTTCCCCTTACGGCTCAACACATGCCGCAAGGCTATCATGAGAAGAGGATTCTGGTGCTGCAGAGTAATACCGAAAAGCGACTCGAAATCTTTCATTTCACGCTCCACCGGTTTCCGGATTTGAGTTAATACGTCCATATAATCAGATGATTTCGGAGTACAAAATTACATAAAAATCAAAAGCCACTCATATTTTTTACGTAAATTTACGGAGAAAATCATAATAATGTATGGACAGACTTTTTTTACTCGATGCCTACGCGCTCATTTACAGAGCTTACTACGCATTCATCAAAAGCCCCCGCATCAATTCGAAAGGGCTTAATACATCAGCCATCTTGGGCTTTGTCAACACATTGGAGGAGGTGCTCAACAAAGAGCATCCTTCGCATATCGGTGTAGCTTTTGACCCTGCAGGTCCCACTTTCCGCCACGAAGCCTATCCCGAATACAAAGCACAACGGGAAGAAACACCGGAAGCCATCCGCACCGCCGTACCTATTATAAAAGATATTATACGGGCTTACCGTATCCCCATCCTCGAAGTCGCCGGATTTGAAGCTGACGACGTAATCGGCACTTTGTCCACACAAGCTGCCGCACACGAGAACTTGGAAACTTACATGATGACACCCGACAAAGACTACGGCCAATTAGTCAATGAGAGGGTTAAGATGTACCGTCCGAAATTCGGAGACAAGGATTTTGAAATCATGGGGGTAAAAGAGGTCACCGAGAAATTCGACATCTCTTCTCCGATGCAGGTCATTGATATTCTCGGACTGATGGGAGACTCGTCCGACAATATTCCGGGTTGTCCCGGTGTGGGCGGAAAAACCGCATCCAAACTCGTCAACCAATTCGGTAGCATCGAAAATCTGTTGGAACATACGGACGAACTGAAAGGCAGTTTAAAAACCAAAGTGGAAACCCACCGCGATACGATTGCTTTTTCTAAGTTCCTGGCCACCATCAAAACGGACGTGCCCATTACGCTCGACCTGGAGGCACTCACCACAAAAGAGCCGGACGCAGAAGCCTTGCAACGTTTATTCGAAGATTTAGAGTTCCGGACTTTACTGGAACGAAAGTTCTCCAAAAAGCAACCCACCGCAGAACCGGGCTTTTTCCAAGGCTCTCTCTTTGCAGAATTTGCGGACGAATCCCCGGAAGCAAGCAAATATTCAAATCTCAGCAAGTACAAAAAGGAGGGTTTCGACTACCAACTCATTGAAACCAAAGAAGATAGACAGAGGATTATTGACTTATTCGTTACAAAAGATTTTCTCAGTCTAGACACGGAGACCACCGGAACCGACCCCATCAGTGCCAAATTGGTGGGATTGAGCTTTAGTGTCGAGGAAAATCAGGCCTTTTACGTACCGATTCCACAAGACTTTGAAGAAGCGCAAAAGATAGTTAATGAATTCAAATCACTCTATGAAGACGAGCGGATACTCAAAATCGGGCAGAACATCAAATATGATTTGATGGTACTGCAAAACTACGGTATTACATTGAAAGGCGAAATCTTCGACACCATGATTGCACATTACCTTTTGCAACCGGAATTACGTCATGGCATGGACTATTTGGCCGAAGTCTACCTGAACTACCAGACCATCCATATCGAAGAACTTATCGGACCGAAAGGAAAGAACCAGAAGAACATGGCAGACCTTCCTCCGTCGCAAGTATATGAATACGCATGCGAAGATGCCGACATTACCTTGAAACTGAAAAACGTGTTTGAACCGAAGTTAAAGGAGGAAGGATGTTATGACCTGTTCCGCGAAGTAGAAATGCCGCTCATGCCGGTATTGGCTTGGATGGAACGCAACGGAGTGTGCATCGACACCGAAGCGTTGAAGGAAACTTCTGCGCTCTACACCAAAGAAATGAACCGCTTGGAAGAAGAGATACACGCTCTGGCCGGTGAACCGTTCAACATAGCCTCTCCCAAACAAGTAGGCGAAGTCTTGTTTGAAAAACTAAAAATAAGCGAAAAGCCCAAGAAAACCAAAACAGGACAATATGTCACCTCGGAAGAAGTATTGGAAACATTACGCACGCGTCATCCCATCGTGGAAAAAATCCTGGAACACCGAGGACTGAAAAAACTGTTGGGCACATACATCGATGCCTTGCCCAAGCTTATCAATCCCGAAACCGGACATATCCACACCTCCTTCAATCAAACCATTACCACGACCGGACGGTTGAGCAGCAGTAACCCGAACCTGCAAAACATCCCTGTACGCAACGAGGAAGGCAAAGAAATCCGTAAGGCTTTTATCCCGGAAGCGGGGTGTGAATTCTTCTCGGCCGACTATTCCCAAATCGAACTGCGTATCATGGCCCATTTGAGCGGCGACCCGCACATGATAGAGGCTTTCCGCGAAGGGCACGACATCCATGCCGCCACTGCCGCAAAGATTTACAAAAAGCCATTGGAAGAAGTTACCCGCGAAGAACGAAGCAAGGCCAAAACAGCCAATTTCGGCATCATATACGGTATCACCGTATTCGGATTGGCCGAACGGATGAACGTCAGCCGTGCGGAAGCCAAAGAGTTGATTGACGGCTATTTCATCACGTATCCCAAAGTGAAGGAATACATGCAGAAGAGCATTGAAACAGCGCGTGAAAAGGGATATACCGAAACCATTTACCATCGTAAATGCTATCTGCGCGACATCAACAGCCACAACGCGGTGGTGCGCGGTTATGCCGAACGCAACGCCATCAATGCCCCGATACAGGGCAGCGCGGCGGACATCATCAAAATTGCCATGATAGCCATTTACCGCCGCTTCCGGGAGGAGCATTTGCGTTCCAAAATGATTTTACAAGTACACGACGAATTGAACTTCAGCGTCTATCCGGAAGAAAAAGAACGCGTGCAGCAAATCGTCATCGAAGAAATGGAACGCGCCTACGCCATGCAAGTCCCGCTCGAAGCCGATTACGGTTGGGGAAGGAACTGGTTGGAAGCACATTGAGGCACTGGAAAACGTTGCCGGCAAGTTCCAAAACCGTCCGCTGCAAAACGGGAAACCGCCGCACAGAGAACGGAAAATCACTTGCCGCAGAACGGAAAATCGTTCGCCTGAGATTGAAAAATCGTTTGGCGCAGAACGAAAAAGATTTCCCACATAGCGGATTTATTCTTAATTTTGCACCTAATTAAATAAGGTAATTGATAAAAACAAAATAAACTATGGCTTTAAAAGCAGGTATAGTAGGTTTGCCCAACGTGGGCAAGTCTACCCTTTTCAACTGTCTGTCGAGTGCCAAGGCACAGGCTGCAAACTTTCCGTTCTGTACCATTGATGCACAAATGGGACAAATCACCGTGCCGGACGAACGTCTGAACAAACTGGCGGAATTGGTCCACCCCGGGCGTATCGTTCCGGCCACATGCGACATCGTGGATATAGCCGGACTGGTGAAGGGAGCCAGCAAAGGAGAAGGTCTGGGCAACCAGTTCCTCGGCAATATCCGTGAGACCGACGCCATCATCCACGTATTACGCTGCTTCGACAACGACAACATCGTGCACGTGGACGGGTCGGTAGACCCCGTGCGCGACAAGGAAATCATCGACACGGAACTACAGCTCAAGGACTTGGAAACTATTGAAAACCGCATCAAACGCGTGGAAAAAGTGGCCAAAGTGGGCGGCGACAAACAAGCCAAATTAGAATACGACGTGTTGTTGCAATACAAAGCGGCTTTGGAACAAGGCAAATCGGCACGCACCGTCGCCTTTGAAAGCGAAGACGAACAGCAGGCGGCCAAAAACCTCTTCCTGCTCACGGCCAAACCGGTGCTCTACGTCTGCAATGTGGACGACACCTCTGCCGCCCACGGTAACGCACACGTGGATGCCGTACGCGAAGCCATCAAGGACGAAAATGCCGAACTGCTCATCATCTCCGCCCAGACGGAGGCCGACATTGCCGAACTGGAAAGCTACGAGGAAAAACAGATGTTCCTGGAAGACATGGGGTTGAAGGAATCAGGATGCGACCGGCTCATCAAAGCCATCTACCATCTGTTGGACTTGCAGACGTTCATCACGGCCGGAGAGATGGAAGTGAAAGCCTGGACCTTCCGCAAGGGATGGAAAGCCCCGCAGTGTGCCGGCGTCATCCACACGGACTTTGAAAAAGGCTTTATCCGCGCGGAAGTCATCAAATACGATGATTACATCCGTTACGGCTCGGAAGCCGCCGTACGCGAAGCCGGCAAGATGGGAGTGGAAGGAAAAGACTATGTGGTGCAGGACGGCGACATCATGCACTTCCGTTTCAACGTATGACCGCTATGGACAACCTGTTATTTATCACGTGGAATCCCGACCTGTTCGCTTTCCACCTCGGCGGATTCGGCGTGCGCTGGTATTCGCTATGTTGGTGCTTCGCCCTGTTGGCAGCCTACGTATTGGTGCAACGCCTGTATCGGCAACAGCACATCGCCGACAAACTGTTCGACCCGTTGTTCTTCTATTGTTTCGTGGGCATCCTCGTAGGCGCCCGTCTGGGGCACTGCCTGTTCTACGAACCGGGCTACTTCCTCGCCCACCCCTTGGAAATGATCCTGCCCATGCGGCAGACGGCCAACGGTTGGACGTTCACCGGTTACGCCGGACTGGCCAGCCACGGCGGTACGATAGGCTTGATGCTTGCCCTTTGGCTTTACGTCAGGAAAACGAAACTGAATATCATGCGTGTACTGGACAACATTGCCATCGCCACTCCAGCCAGTGCCATGTTCATCCGTCTGGGCAACCTGATGAACTCGGAAATCATCGGCAAACCGACCGACGTGCCTTGGGCTTTCGTCTTCGAGCGCGTCGACATGCTGCCACGCCATCCCGGCCAGCTCTATGAAGCCATTTGCTATTTCGTATTTCTCATTGCCGGATACGTGCTTTACCATAAATATCCGCAGAAAGTCGGTACGGGCTTCTATTTCGGTTTCTGCCTGACCACCATCTTCACGGCCCGTTTCTTCATCGAATACACCAAAGAGGTGCAAGAAGCATGGGAAGCCGCCATGCCCATCAACATGGGCCAGATACTGAGCATCCCCTTCGTCCTGTTGGGAGCCTATTGCATGGCAGGCGGCAAACTCTGCAAGAAACTGGCCGAGAAACGTTAATCCGACAAGACGAATGCCTACCCTTTCCTTAGGAATAAGAATCACGGCATTCTGTATATTATGCAGACTGACGGCTTCATGCGAATAGGAAAACAAGCTATTCGCCTACGAATCCAAGGACGGACAAAAGGGAGTGATACGCATGGAACGCATCCACAACAGCCTGTATGTCCTGCATCACCTAATAGGCGGGATAGGGCAATCCTCATGGGAACTTTCCTATCCCGTTTACCGTTTCGATTGTGGTGACCTGACTGGTGACAGTTGTCCTGAAATAGCCGTAGGTGTCATCAAGACCACGCGTCACGATCCTACCCGGGACAAACGCCTGTTCCTCTTCAAACTCTACCAAGGGCGGCAAGGACTGGCCGACACCTACCAGGCACTCCGCGCATCCGGCATCACCCCCCTGGGCTACGGGCATTCCACGGAAGAACAGCTCTCCCCTGCCATCATACGAAAAAAGGGTGTCAAAGCGGCTGTCTTCAACGCCGTGCTCTTCCCGCTTGAAAACTGGCAGCATGCGGAAGGCCAGCCGGATGTATGCCGTCCTTCCATCGACCGGCTTGCAGGCCGCATCCGGCAATACAAGGCGGAGCATCCTTCGTCGTTCATCGTCGCCGTCCTGCACTGGGGCACGGAATTCCAGCCCCATCCCCACGTACAGCAACGTTACTACGCCCACAAACTGATGCAAGCCGGGACGGATGCCATCGTCAGGCACCATCCGCACGTCGTGCAACCCTTGGAACACATCGGCACCCACCCCGTATTCTACAGCCTCGGCAATTTCGTGTTCGACCAAAGCCACCCCGACTGCCGGAAAGCCTCGATGGCCCTCCTGCGCTTCAAAGCCTCCGAAGTGCAAGCATGGGTCATTCCTGTAAAAATCCGGCAATGCAGGCCTCATATCATAGAAACTGTTAAGAAGTTCGACGTAAAAGCCAACCCATAACAACATATTTCTTCCGTGAGGCTGTTTTTTTCATCGCAAAGAATAAAATTCAGTCGGAAAACAAACCCTAATTATAAGAAATTCGTATCTTTACCTCCTGAATCATTACCTCATACACCATGAAGAAAATTATCTTTTCACTATTACTTTCCACGGCAACCATCGCCTTTTCCTATGCCCAAGAAGAAAATTGGATAGACATAACCGAAGATTATATACAAAATCCAAGATTCGACGGCAACAGCAACACCGGCTGGACCTATACGAGCGATGCTTCGAGCCAACAACTGACATATGAAGCCATGGAGTTCTGGAACGGCACCTTCGACATCCACCAGACCATAACAGTCCCCAACGGTAAATACCTCATCTCCGTACAAGCCTATTTCCGCAACAAAGACAATGATACCGGATACAAAGAGTACAGCAACGGCACGGAAAACATTACCGGCTATTTGTATGCCAACAACGACCGCATACAAATAGCCAGCATATATTCCGAATCCCTGGACAATAACTACGCAAACGGATGCTGGAATCCCGGAAGATGGGGGCAAACACGGTATTATCCGAATAACATGCAAAGCGGAACATACATGTTCGGGCAAGGCATGTATGAGAACGAGTTGGTCACCACCGTGACAGACGGGACATTAAAATTCGGATTGGTCAATGAGGCCTGGGTGGCCAACAACTGGTGCCTGTTCGACAATTTCAAATTAAAATATTGGGGCACGGTGGTCAACATCTCTAAAATCAACCTCTTCACCGAAACATTGCAACTCGTGGCTGGAGAAACACAAGAGTTGTCTTACACACTCGAACCAGAAAATCCCACTTATAAACGTCTTAAATGGACCAGCAGTGACGAAAATGTGGCTACAGTAGACCAACAAGGACTCATTACCGGCGTAAATACCGGTACGGCTGTCATTACGGCACAAGCCACTGATGCAGGCAAGGCAATGGCCACATGTACCGTCACCGTAGAAAAGCGAATGGCCGATGCTTCTTCTCTCATCATTAACGAACTACAACAATCCAACGTAGACATGTTTGTGGATCCGTCATTCAATTACGGCAGTTGGGTAGAACTATATAATCCGACAGACAAAGCTGTCTCCATCATCGGATTCCATGTCAGTGAGGATCCGGCCAACCTTAAAATGTTCCGTCTAACCCCGTCTGTTGGTGTCATACCCGCCAAAGGTTATAAAGTCCTTTGGTTTGACCATAACGAGGCCGACCCCCGTCAAATCGACTTCAAACTGGACTGCGATGGCGGTACTTTCTATATTGCCGATGAGAACGGTAACTTGGTAACCCTGCAAAGCTATCCCGCAGCCATCTCGCGCACATCATACGCCCGCACTACAGACGGCGCAAACAACTGGGGGCTTACCGCGCTACCCACACCTGGAAAAAGCAACGACGGAAGCGTATTTGCCACCGCACGGTTGGATGCCCCAATCATAAACAAGGATTCACAACTGTTCACCAGCTCATTCATCGCACGCGTAACCATACCCGACGGTGCTACCCTTAAATATACCACAGACGGCACAACTCCTTCGGCCACAAACGGGCAAGTAAGTACAACCGGACGCTTCACGGTCAATACCACCACGACCTACCGCTTCCGTTTGTTCCAAGACGGAATGTTGCCCAGCGAAGTCATCACACGCTCCTATATTTATAAGGATAAAGAATTTAAGCTCCCTGTCATTTCTGTAGTCACCGACCCTGTCAACCTCTATGACGACAGTTTGGGAGTCTACGTGAAAGGAGTCAACGGACGACCAGGAAACGGACAATCCACGCCTTGTAACTGGAACATGGAATGGGATCGTCCGGTTAATTTCGAATACATAACCCCGGACGGAAAGATGGCCTTTAACCAAGAAGTGGACTTTGCCATGTGCGGAGGATGGAGCCGTGCATGGCTTCCCCACTCTTTCAAATTGAAAGCTGCCAAAGTTTATGAAGGACGAAACTCGCTGAATTACCAATTTTTTGCAGGCAAGCCTTATCTGAAACATAAAACTCTCCAAATAAGAAACGGAGGTAATGACAACAACTGCCGAATTCAAGACGCCGCACTACAGACCATCATAAGTACATCAGGTATCGACATAGACGGACAATCTTATCTGCCCACTATGCATTTCATCAATGGGGAGTATAAGGGAGTCATCAACATGCGTGAACCCAACAACAAACACTTTGCTTATGCCAACTACGGATTAGATGACGAGCAACTCGACCAGTTTGAAATGAGCCCAGATTCCGGATACTGCCAAAAATGCGGCACGGACGAAAGTTTCCTACGTTGGTATGAACTCTCGAAAAAAGCGAGCGAAGTAATGGCTTATGAAGAAATACGCCAAATGGTAGACATAGACGAATTCATCAACTACATGGCCGCAGAGTTCTATCTCGGTGCCACAGACTGGCCTCAAAATAACGTGAAAGCATTCAAATCGACCCTTGAAGGAGGTAAATTCCGTTTTGTCCTGTTCGATTTGGACGGAACCCTGTCCACCACCGACCCGTTCAACTTGTTTGCCAGTAAACAGAATTATACATTCGATTATTTATACGACAAAAAAACACAAATCACAGAGGAAATCAAACTCGTCACCATATTCCTTAATATGTTGAAAAACGAAAGTTTCCGCAAACGGTTTATCGACACTTATTGCCTGATGGGTGGCAGCGTATTCGAACCGTCACGTTGCATCCACATCATTGATAGCCTCATAACCAATGTAGCCGACATGATGGCCTACGAGGGGCTGTCGCCTTATAGTACAGCCAACCAGTTGAAAAACGGCCTTGCCAACCGCCAAGCCACCATGCTCAATGCCTTAAAAAACTATGGCGCATTCGGCCTATCGGGCACAACAGCCGTCCAGGCGCGACTTTCAGCCAATATACCACAAGCCCAATTAGCCGTTAACAGTATCAGTATACCCACCAATCGCTTCAACGGAAGTTTGTTCGGCTCCGCCACCCTAAAGGCACAAGCACCGGCCAACTATAAATTCATCGGTTGGAAGTCGCTTAGCAACGTAAACGGAACCAACATATTCGAAAAAGGAAGCGTTTGGGACTACTACGACCAAGGAAGTCTTGACGGTCAAAATTGGAACCAAAACAATTACGGCACAACGTGGAACAATGGAAAGTCACCGCTGGGATACTACACCAGTGACAACCAAAACCTACGCGGTTACCAGACCTTCCTGGATTACGGTATGGATACACAAAAAAAGCGGCCAACCTATTACTTCCGCAAGAAGTTCACACTTGATGATACACCGGTTACAGAAGACTGTTTCGTTCTGAATTACAGCGCTGACGACGGCTTCATCGTTTATGTCAACGGAAAAGAAGCCGCCCGCTACCTCATGCCGACAGGAAAAGTGGATTACGACACTTACTCCTCCACTTATGCCAACGGCAACCCCGACGAAGGAAGCCTCACACTCGACGCTTCACTCTTCCGCCGAGGAACAAACCTGATAGCCGTAGAAGTACACAACAACAGCAGTAACTCTTCTGACATTTATTGGGACGCGTCACTTATTCTGACCTCTTCAAACAACAATGGACAAATCGTTTGTACAGAAGAAACTTATACTTTGCCTGATAACGGAACGGTAAACCTTGTCGCCTGCTACGAAGCACTCAGCAACGACGAATGTACTGAGGCCGGTATCGTCCCTGTAAGAATCAATGAAATTAGCGCAGACAACAGCATATATATAAATGACTACTTCAAGAAAAACGATTGGATTGAGCTTTACAACACAACAGACGAAGCCATTGACGTAGCCGGTATGTATGTCAGTGACAACCTTCTTGTCCCCGCCAAATACCAAATCAGCCCTGAGGGTACTGATGCCTCAACCATTATCGCTCCACACGGATATATGGTCATTTGGTGCGACAAACTGTCTCCCATCAATCAGCTCCATGCCACGTTCAAACTGGCAAAAGAAGGCGGGGACGTATTACTCACATCTGCCGACCAAAATTGGCATGATAAATTATCTTATCCAGAACACACGGGCGACATGTCCGTAGGCCGATACCCTGATGGCGCAAATCCAGTATACAGTATGTTCAAGACCAGCCTGGGAGCCACCAACATCATGAATAGCTATGCCCAGTTCTTTGATGACGGGACAATTCCCGACAATATCCAAACCACACAGAAATACATTGGAAACTTACAGCTGGCTTACTCGGACAACCGTATCGTTATCACCGCAAATAACACGGAAACGGCCATGCTTACCATAAGCAGCATTGCCGCACAAGTATATATGCAACAGCGTATAGACCTGACAGAGGGACAAGAGTACATAGACATCAATTTGTTGCCACGCGGCATTTACATCGTCAATGTAACAACAGGAAACGAACAAAAACTCACCATGAAAATAGTGAAACGCTAATTTTTCATGAAAACCACACATTCCCGTGAACATTGGACATACAACCGTACGGGAATAAAAAAGAAAAGCCATATCAAACTCCGCGTATGAGTGATATGGCTTTTCACATGATACTTCGGGATACAATCTGCAAAGGCGGACGCTTGTCCGCTTTTCACAATCCTAGCCGCCCTTTATTCCGTTCTTATTTGCGTCACAACGGACGAAATTGTAAAGTCCGACACTTTACGACCTTCCGTGCAAACAGAACCTGTATAAAGCCCGAAATAGCCTGTTCCCCCATGCACGTTCTCTCTACTACCCGTCCAAAGGCTATAAATCTCTCCCGTAACCAAAGATCCCCCACACAATAACACGTGCATGGATTTGAAATCGCGCGGAATCTGATACATCAATACATTTTCCCCTCGGACATCTTGTATATATACCACTTGTCCTTCGGATGCCTCTCCAGAATATAAAACACTGTTCTGCAAAGAAGTCTCCAGACTGGGCAAACTTGATTTCCCCCCCACGGCTATCACTGTCCCACCGGTAACAGTGAATCCGTCCAATTCATAATCTATACCTTCCTCCGTTCCCGGTGCACCTATGGCAATGACTTGTCCGCCATGGATTTCCACCGTTCCCTTAGAATCCATTCCGTCGTTATCGGAACTGTAACAATACATCCGTCCACCGTTCACCACAATCTGGTTTGTTGTACTTATGCAATCATCAAAACAATACAAAGCAATCTCTCCCCGTTCGATGATGATGGACGTTTTACTATCCATTCCTTCACTCCCTTCTCCACCAATAGCCTTAACCCACAATGTGTCACAATCTACTTTGATACCCATCTCGGCAGAGATTCCTTTAGGAGAAGATTTTATTCCTCCTTGCACGGCACGAGTACCCTCCGTTATCACTTTGACCACGGAAGTTCCGTTTAAATCCAACCGTCCGTCACAATTGATACCTTTTCCAGCCGCTCCCATACTGTACACAGCCAAATATCCTCCGCTCATCGTCATGTTTCCTCCGCACTTGATGCCAGCACACGAACTCATGTCAACCAACTCAGGGTCATAGTATGAATCTCCTTCCGTAAGCAGAATAGCTTTCCCCGAAAAAATGGACACGTCCCCGTCACAAGAAATACATTTGGAAGCCGCTCCTGAAACCTTAGCATGCAAAGCCCCTCCATCCATTATTACTCCCGCTACACTTTTCATTCCATGGGACTTCTGTCCGGATGTGAATATTTGCAAGTATCCGCCATATTGCTTTATCATCCCTTCTTCACTTTGCAAACCGTCACCTTCTGCCATAATCTCCACCTGGCCACCTCCTATGTAAATATCCGCTCCAGCATGAACACCATCCTTTACATGGGACACAGCTTCCACCTTACATCCTCCACGAAAGCTGACAGCACCGTCTGCTGCAACAGCATGCTTATAATTCCCATTTACCGAAAGCCTTCCCGAGCCACAAAAAACAAGATTTCCCTTGGAAAACACGCAAGCCTTACCTTCCTCCTTGGAAGACCCGTATTCCATACCGTCTGTCAAAACATTTTGCGTAGCTTCAGATGCGGCCACGAAAGTACGAACTGGAGTTTGTACGTTTATGACGGCCCCCACAGGATTGACAAGCGACACACCGTCCAAAGTCAATTTAAAATCTGTGGTTCCGGTATATTTGAAAGAACCGGTTTCCGTACGCCCTTTCAATATGAATTCTACATCTTCCACCGAAGACAATACCGTCACATTAGCACCCGAAGATACAACAAACACCCCCTGCGGCAACTCACTATAATCAACACCGGAAGCTGAATAAGTAAGCGTCACTTGATGCACGAACTCATGATTCTCTGGAAAATCAGGATTACCAGCTTCCACTTCCTCCACCACATTACCATAATTTTCTCTGTCCGCCCCATCGAAAAAAATGGCAAAATTAAAAAAAGAGGCAGCATCCGAAGAAACCATAGGCGGAACCATCTCTCCTCCATTTTCTCCTTCTACTTCTCCGCCTCCTCCATTGCCAGAAAACACAAAATCCTCTTTCGTGCAACCTATGCACAACAGCCCCCAGCAACACGCACAAACCATAGCATATATCACATCACATTTCATACACTCACTTATTTAAATTTAAACGAATATTTTATTCCCACTACGTGACCGTTGGATTCTTCCTCATCCGCATGACTTTGATACAAATAATAAAAATCCAAACCCTGACGTTTACTTAACTTCCATTCCGTTCCTACAATCCAACGGGTCTTTTCATAATAAAAACCACTATGGAGATAATGAGTCAGTTCACAGGATGCATACGGTGTGAAACTGCATTTAGGGATATCATACTCCACCTGCAAACGAGAACGCAAGTTGTTTTTCCCCTTACCCTTAACTATTTCATCATCCATCCTTTCGCCCGTCGTACCCTTATACTTCTCTACTGACCGTTCCGGACGATAAGTATACTGCCAGCGTTCACGTAAAGAAAAAGTAAGTCTCTTCACAACCTCATATTTACCCGTCAATGAAAAATTCACACGATGGCGAGGCTGCCAAAACTCAGGCACATAGTTCCCTTTTCTCGTCACCTCCATAGGATGATAATAATGTATGAATATATAGTCGGACGAGATCTTAAGCCAATTGGTGAGTTTATAAGAAAGTCCTGCCGAAACCGACCAACGTTCTACCGTACGTACGTTGTCACGCGAACGGAATTCCCCTTCAAACGAAGCCCCCAATCCTTTATACAATTTCTTTTCTGCACTTACCGATCCCCAAAACCCAAAATCATCACTAGCACGAGCCTGCACCAGCCAACCAGCCAAAAGGAATAAGAATAAAAAAAACTCCCATCCTTTTCTATATATTCTATTTTCCATATCTCTTTTTCTTTTGGTTCCGAATAAATTATACTCACTCACCCTCTTTGGGTAATTTTACCAAGCCATCCACGGTATTTGCCATTTTATTTTCTGGCACGTAATAGACTTTCAGTATCGTCATATCGCGCAAGAAATCAATACTTCCCACCTCAACCCGATAGATGTCCAATCCCGTACGTTCACGCAAATCCGCCACCATCTCCAGTTCCTTCTCTGGTTTTATCAAATCTATTCTGTCATATTGTACCAATTTGCAGGCCGTATGTTTCATCCATTTATTACTTTCACATATCCATAGGCTAACGATGAAAAGTAAGTTCGTACCCACCAGTTCCAAATAACTGAAATCTGCCCCTAAAGCATTTATTACCGAAATGGCAATAATAACGAAAAGGTAAGTCATTTCTCGTACCGGCATAGATTCCGTACGGTAACGGATGATACCGAAAATAGCAAACAATCCAAGTGCAAACCCTATTTTCAGCTTTACGCTTCCTAACAAGAATATCATCAAGAATATACTTATACTGATAAGTGTGAACGTAAAGTAATAGTCACGCCTTCGACTTTTCGGATAATAAAAAAAGCAGATAATACAAAACACTACCACCCAGTTGAGCAAGAAATGCCACAATAAGGATAAAAAGTCGCCATTAGTCACCAACGGAGTCTCCAAAAGGTTTTCTGTAAGTTCTTCAAACATAAAATATAGGTTTAAATGATTATTTTCTGTTGTATCAATCTTTCGGCCATGTGCAACTTGGCCTTAAAACGGTTCTTTTTTAGGGAGAAATCCGATGTCAGTGCCGTACCAATGCAATATTTACTAAATCCACAGGGCTTTACACGCAAGCCGCACATAATATCTGCCATCGGTGATTCCATTCTGCCGTTCCGTTTAAGCTCGATGACAGCCAAACGCGACAAATTACTGTCGCACCCCGTTTGTAAATTATGAAAATAGAGATTCAAATCTATAGTGACACGTTCTGTCATCGCATGGTTCACCAAAGTAATCCGCCCGAACGAATTCTCCAAAAAAAAGCGCAATTCGCTCAAGTCATACCAAGCATAGGCACGGAGGAAATCCTCGGCATCCTCAGTATGCAAGGAAGAAATCCCTTCCACTTGGATACGTTCTTTTTTCGTCCGTCCCTTATTAGTCTTGTTTTTCACTTCGAGAAACGATATGCCGGACACTTCATATGTACGAACCCTTATCTTCTCCCTTCTTTTTTTCCCGTTATGATGCGCCAGATACATGGCATAGTCCTGTGTTTCAAGATATGTGGTATGGTACAACGGACAACGCTGCCCTTTTATTTCTTGTATACGATAATCTGGAAGCGCACACTTTAATATCTCAGCCAAAACCGGAAGCGATACCACATATTTGGTATCCAAACGGTTCATAAGCCGCACTTTCCCCATTTCTTCAAGACCTATCGAAGAAAACAGCGTCAATAATGGATTTAGATCTAAGGCTATCATATTTCATGGATTATATTACAAACCTGCTACAAATATAGGTAAAAAAGAAAAGGTTTCTATCTTAATCAGGTATTTATTCTTAAAAAAGCACTACTTTTGCAAAGAAAATATTCATAAAATCAATAAAATATGCACTGTACTACCTTGAAAAGAACATATATTCTGTTTGCCTTATTCATAGCCTGCTTCAGCCTCACATCCATCCAAGTCCTCTCCAAAGTCCCTTTAGACTCCATCGTTCTGAGTGATCCTTGCATCTTGCCCGACCGATCCACCATGACTTATTATATGACCGGAACGGGTGGCAAGTTATGGAAAAGCAAAGACTTGCGGTATTGGGACGGCCCTTACACCGTAGCGGAAACCGACCCCGAATCTTGGATGGGGCCGAAACCCATGATTTGGGCGGCTGAGCTTCACCAGTACAAAGGCGAATACTACTATTTTGCCACTTTCACCAACCAGGCCGTAAGCGTGGGGCGTTACAAAGGAAACAACCTGGAACGCCGGGCTTGCCATGTGTTGGTCAGCGACAAGGCCGAAGGCCCCTACCGCCCGATGAAGGACGAGACTTACCTCCCGGCAAACAAATTGACGCTCGACGGTACGTTGTGGGTAGACACGGACGGACGGCCTTACATGGTCTACTGCCACGAATGGCTGCAAAACTGGGACGGCACCATCGAAAAAATAGAATTGAAACCAGACCTAAGCGGCAGCATCTGCAAAGGAAAGCTATTGTTTAAGGCCAGCGCATCGCCTTGGAGCCGGGAAGTCATCGAAGGAGACACGCTTCCCAACCGTGTGACGGACGGCCCTTATTTGTTCCGCACCCAGACAGGACGCCTGGGCATGATATGGACCAGTTGGATTTATAATGTCTATACCCAAGGAGTTGCTTATTCGGAAAGCGGCACATTGGACGGCCCGTGGGTGCAGGAAGAACAGCCCATTACCCCGCCCAACTTCGGTCACGGCATGTTGTTCCGCACTTTCGACGGTGAGCTGCTCATGTCTGTCCACAGCCATAAGGATATCCACGACCACTATCACCGTGTGCCCCACCTCTTCAAAGTGGACGATTCCGGCGACAAGATTGTCGTGAAGGAAGAATACCGGTAAGACTTAAAAGGGATTTGGCTTTTCCTGTCAAATCCCTTTTTATTCCTTTTCTATATATTCTTTTTCAAAACAACCCAACTTCCATATTTCTTTCCTTCCTTACGTTTAATCCATTCTCCCGTTTTCAGATGCCTGACGGCATTGTACACAGAAGTCTCGCTAATACCAAGATTATCAGAAATAAAGGCATAAGTAGCTGATGGTTTTCCGGCAATGACCTCCAATACTCTTTTTTCCATCTCCGAAAGTTCTTTCTTTTCCTCACTCTTTTCCTCACTCTTTTCCTCACTCTTTTCCTCACTTGGGTAATATTTAAGAGCTTCGGCTGAAATCGGTTCTACCACCAGAAAAGCAGTTCCAAGATCAAGGCTAAATTCGGGTTCTCCATTCCCGTTTTCCTTCAATTCTTCTTTTACCCTTATGATTCCCCGGCTGAAACGGTTGACAAACCCCAATACTTTCATGGCTTCTGCAATCACAGGATTACGATAGTCATTCACAAACGGGAAGTTTTGGGCATTTACCTTGCCATACAACCCACCGGGATTCATCAACTCTATACGGTCATTGTACTGATAAAACTGAATAGGACCGTTGCTCTCGTACGTACGATGGCAAATGGCATTCATCAACAACTCACGGGTAGCCCAATGAGGATAGTCCATAAGCGTTTTTTCTCGTAAAGCACTAACCGGCACAGGACGGCGGTTGATAATAGACGTATCGACAAACGTATCCAACCGGAATAAGACTTCGCAAAGATTTCCTGCAAATTTATATTCACTTTTTACCTCACTTTCCCGTCCTTTTCCTCCAAACCTCACATATTGTATATACGCACCCGGAAGAAAACGTTCAACTTGCTTACCGAAAAACAATATACCGGCGTATGTCGGACAACCGTACCTTTTATCAAAAAAGCCCAACGACTGTAACTGCAATTCTACATCTCGTCCATCCTCGCGTAACACATCTTCAGGTACGGCCTTCGGAAGATAAAGTTGCCTAAACATAGCAATGTCTAAATCATCCACAGTAGCCCCAATACAAGGCATGGCATCGAATGTCTTGATATTGGCCACTCGCTTCTCATATAACCTACGTTCATCGTCTTCATTAGCTACTCCTTTCCTCGGCCCTATCCTCACCCATATCCTCCCCTTATATTTTACAGGCGGCATTTTGGTAGGATAGACCTCCACTACGACAATGTCCCCTTCCTGAAATGTAAGCTTTTGCACGGTCATCGAAGGTTGCGGTTGGATATTCCCATCCGTCCGTATACCTGCTATATTCTTCAATAATTCATCTGTTACATGGATGGGATGCAGACTCCCGTCATCCTCCGCCCCGATGATGAGGTACCCCGGATGGTTATTACACGGCAAATCATTTGCAAAAGCACAAATAGCCTGTCCGAACTTGTCTGTATTAGTAGTTGAAATGGTTCGTTCTACACTGTCATTCTCCAAATCACCTAATAAACCACGTATATAATCCTTTGTTATTGCCATATTGAATAATCCTAAAATGAGACGATTCGAAAACAAAGATACGGAAACAGCAGAGCATTTACAACGGAAACGAAATAAAATCTATACGAGAATAATTTCTATCGTTACCATATACCCTATTTCCTCGAAACGGACGATTCCGGCGACAAGATTGCCGTGAAGGAAGAATACCGGTAAGAAATAAAAGGGATTTGGCTTTTTCTGTCAAATCCCTTTTATTTCTTACCGGTACACTCTTTTTTTCCATTGGAGCTTTGCCGGAGGAAATACATCTAAGAGCAGCCAAAGTTACAAAGACTTACTATTGTTGTCTTGTCCAAACCTGTTTCTCACTACCATAACCGTTATTGTATGTCCACGTCAATTTCGTAGCAGTAACAGTCACGTTATAATACTCGTCTCCATATCCGTCTTCATCGTCTATAACCATCACTTTACCGTTATTTTGCAACCAAGTAAAAGTGTACGACCACCATCCGCCATCTTCTTCGTCATATTCACGGTATATTCCCGTCAAATCTTCATTAAATGTCATTAATGCGTAAGCATTGTATCCAAAATCATATCTCCATGTTCCCACGATACTATTGCCGGATGCTCCGTTATCATCGTCGTCGTCATCCTTGCATGAAACCACTCCGGCACAAAGCACTACGGCCAAGAACATGACCAACCATTTAAACATTACCTTTCTCATAATAAATTGATTTTCAATATTGCTTCCAAACTCCCCGAGAAGCAGGTTATTTTCTTTTTTTTGGTACATATACGAAAAAAGCGCAGGGAGTCCGTACCTGTTGCCCGTCCCACGCATAGAGGCCTTCGCATTGCCCAATCCTGTCTGAACGAGCAACGCAGAAGCCCCACGCCGATATGTATATATACCTCTCACTACCCTATGCGAAAATGCACAGGTACAATGAGGGTCTGTATAAAACATACCCACAGGGCATCTACCGTTGCCATGTCCTTGACAGGATTAGAAGTTTGCGAAGTTTCTATGCGTCGAAGAACAAAGCGTCAAGTAAACGCCTTTCCACAATATATGTGTCCCCATTCCAACCGCCCTTTTTGTAAGGGCTTCGGCATGGCGACAAGGCAAAGATAAAGAAAAAACGTAAAAGCGGACTAAAAAGAATGAAAAAAATTCCTTTTCAAAGACAAAAATCAACCTCCGCAGAACGGAAAATCAATCTCAGCCGAACAATTTTTCAATCTCAGCCAAATGATTTTTCATTCTGCGGAAGAATTTCTCACGGATACAAAACCTTGTAAAACACATATTTATGTGTTTTCTAAAAAACATACAGCCATTAAGACACGGAAAGATGGATGGACATATCAAGATTCAGATGCAAAAACGCCGCATCCTCCTGTTTTTAAGGCATGCGGCGTTAGCCAATACGGTTGTATCCGAAAAACATAAACCGGATACTAACGAACGGTGCTTTTATTGTTTGGCATCATGAGAACGTTGTTTCCGAGACTCATTCAAAGCCCAAATAGCCAAAAGACCGATAAACAACAAAAAATAAATAAATGCCATAATCTCTTATTTCTTGCGGTAAGCTATCGTACCCGTGGCCTGGTTGGTAGGCATGACCAACACTTCGGCTATCTGGATATGCTCGGGCAAGGAAGCAGCGAAATAAACCACCTCGGCCACATCGTCGCCCGTGAGCGGACGAAGCCCTTCATACACGTTGTCGGCCGTAGCCTTATCGCCCCGGAAACGCACTACGGAGAAGTTCGTCTCCACCAATCCGGGCTTGACGTTCGTCACACGTATGGGAGTATCCACCAAATCTATACGCAAACCGTCCGACAAGGCCTTTACCGCCGCCTTGCAGGCACAGTACACGCTCCCGCCGGGATAAGCATAGTCTCCGGCAATGGACCCCATGTTAATGACGTGTCCCCTGCCCCGCTCCACCATGCCGGGCACCACGAGGCGCGTCATGGCCAAGAGGGCTTTCACGTTCGTGTCTATCACCACGTCCCACTCGTCGAGGCTTCCTTCATGTTCCTTGTCCACCCCGATGACCAGGCCGGCATTGTTCACCAACACGTCTATGGCCTTCCACTCTTCGGGAAGGGAATCCAAGGCAGCACGGGCTGCGGCACGGTCGCGCACGTCGAACGGCAACAGCCATACTTCGACCCCATATTTTTCTTCCAATTCGTCCTTTACGGCATTCAGTTTCTCCACGTTACGGCCATTCAGAATCAGCCGGTGTCCGTTCATGGCGAACTTGCGGGCGCATCCCTCTCCTATTCCCGAGGAAGCGCCGGTTATCAATACTGTCTTCTTTTCCATTGTCCTATTTTCCTGTTACGATACGTTTAATGTCATTCAATTTGTTCAGGGCTTCCACGGGCGTCAGGTTATTGATGTCGAGATGCAATATCTCGTCCCGGATTTGACACAGCACAGGGTCGTCCAGTTGGAAAAAACTGAGCTGCACACCGTTGTCCGCCTGCATGACCTGCTTTGCCCCACGGCTGTTTTTCATCACATCCTTGCTGTTGGCAGATTCCAGTTCCTTCAATATGGTATTCGCCCGCGACACGATGCTCTTCGGCATGCCGGCCAACTTGGCCACGTGGATACCGAAGGAGTGCTCGCTTCCGCCCCGTTCCAACTTACGCAGGAAGATGACTTTCTGGTCCACTTCGCGCACCGACACGTTATAGTTCTTCACGCGGGGATACAACTTCTCCATCTCGTTCAGCTCATGGTAATGCGTGGCGAAGAGCGTCCTTGCCCTCCCTTTTTTATTTTCATGGATATATTCCACGATAGCCCACGCGATGCTGATACCGTCGTACGTAGACGTGCCACGCCCTAATTCGTCGAAAAGCACCAAGCTGCGCGAGGATATGTTATTCAGGATATTGGCTGCCTCGTTCATTTCCACCATGAACGTACTCTCTCCCATGGAAATATTGTCGCTTGCCCCTACACGGGTGAATATCTTGTCCACCAATCCGATATGGGCAGATTCGGCCGGAACGAAGCAACCTATCTGGGCCATAAGCGTAATCAAGGCCGTCTGGCGCAACAGGGCTGACTTACCGGCCATGTTCGGACCCGTAATGATAATGATTTGTTGTTTCTCCGTGTCCAGATAGACATCGTTGGCAATATATTGTTCCCCTACCGACAACTCCTTTTCAATCACCGGATGACGCCCTTGTTTGATGTCCAGCACATCGTCGTCTTGAATCACCGGACGGATATAACGGTTGTCTTGTGCCACTTGGGCAAAAGACAGCAAGCAGTCCAACCGTGCCAGTAAATTGGCGTTAATCTGAATGGCCGGTGTGAATTCGGCCAAGGCCAACACCAGGTCATTATACAATTTCGTCTCGAGCACCAGGATTTTATCCTGTGCGCCCATAATCTTTTCCTCGTATTCCTTAAGTTCTTGGGTAATGTAACGCTCGGCATTCACCAGCGTCTGCTTACGTATCCAATCGGCAGGCACTTTGTCCTTATGCGTATTCCGCACTTCCAAATAATACCCGAAGACATTGTTATAGGAAATCTTCAAGCTCGGGATTCCGGTGAGTTCCGTTTCCCTTTGCTGTATCTTCAGCAGATAATCCTTACCTTCAAAAGCTATATGGCGAAGCTCGTCCAATTCCCGGTCTACTCCTTCGGCTATCACTCCTCCCTTGTTGACCAATAAAGGCGGGTCGTTCTGTATTTCGCGGGCTATGCGGTCGCGGATGGAAGCGCATAGGTTCAACTGTTCTCCTATCCTCTTCAAAGTCTCGTCCGAAGCATGCTCGCAAGCTATCTTAATCGGTTCGATGGCTTGTAAGGCCACTTTCAGTTGCACCACATCGCGCGGCGACACCCGTCCTACGGAAACCTTGGAAATGATGCGTTCCAAATCGCCCATCAGATGCAACTGGTCGCTAATCAGTTCCTTAAACTCCGGTTCGCGGAAAAAGTAATCCACCACATCCAAACGCTCGTTGACCGGTTTTTCGTCTTTCAACGGAAACAATATCCAACGGCGCATCAAGCGGGCGCCCATCGGGGTAATCGTACGGTCTATCACGCCCAACAGAGAATTACCACCGTCTACCATGGAATTCAACAACTCCAGATTGCGCACCGTGAATTTATCCAAACGGACATAACGTTCTTCTTCAATACGCGAAATGGACGTGATATGTCCGATCTGGCTGTGCTGGGTCATCTCTAAATATTGCAGAATCACGCCTGATGCCACGATGCCGCATTTCAAATGGTCGATGCCGAAGCCTTTCAGATTTTTCACTTCGAAGTGTTTCAGCAATTTTTCCGTAGCCGAACGTTCGGAAAAGACCCAGTCGTCCAACTCGAACGTAAAAAACTTTGTTCCGAAATTACCCTCAAACATATTCCGTTTTCCACGCTCGAAAAGCACTTCTTTCGGCGAAAAATTCCCCAAGAGTTTGTCTACATATTCAGACGTACCCTCTGCCGTGAGAAACTCTCCCGTGCTGATATCCAAAAAGGCTACGCCGCAAACATTCTTATTGAAATGTACGGCAGCAAGGAAATTGTTTTCCTTGTAACTCAATACATTGTCATTCATTGAAACTCCGGGAGTCACCAACTCCGTAATCCCCCGCTTCACCAATGTCTTGGTCAGCTTAGGGTCTTCCAACTGGTCGCAAATGGCCACACGCCGCCCTGCCCGGATGAGTTTAGGCAAATACGTATCCAAGGCATGGTAAGGGAAGCCGGCCATCTCCACCGGTTCGCCGTTCCTTCCGCCATTGCTACGTTTTGTCAAGGTAATACCCAATATTTCAGAAGCAACGACAGCATCCTCACAATAAGTTTCATAGAAATCCCCACAGCGGAACAACATGATCGCATCGGGGTGTTTCGCTTTCAAATCATAAAATTGCTTCATCATCGGGGTCAACCCTTCTTTTGCCATAATCGTTAACTTTTTAGAATCAACCACAAAAATACGATTATTTTTTCTGATTTGAAACGGATTATTCTGTTTTTCTACAAGATGCAAAAAACGGGACAACCCTCAGATCACAAGAGGAAAGCCCCGACAAACAAATCTTTAATCTCTCAAAATTTTTCTCATAAACAATAAACGAACTATTCGTTTGCTTTTCCTATTAAACTACTGCTTCACGCAGTCCTATGCTCAACATTATACTGTAACAATCTTTTTTACCTCAATCTAATACCTAATTTATCTGCATCTCACGATGCTTTCAATATCGTCTCTTGTTTTAAGACAATGCAAAGTTACGCGATATTCCTGAAAGATGCATACTTTCAGACGTAATATTCTCATGAAACCTTTTTTTCTTGATTTACGTCAAGGAATATCCTGAAAATATTCGCTGCGACCTGTAAAATCCGTATCTTTGTTTCCACGAAAATAGGAGGTGGCTCGGCAAAGACAAATCAGAAAACTGCGTTTTCATTTGTCTCTGCGCTCGCCTTTCACTATCTTTGCACCTTATTATAAAAAGAAAAGAGCATGAAAAAGATAGAAGTCTCTGAACTTACGGAGAATTTTTTCGAAACGATCAGCAAAGAATGGATGTTAGTCTGTGCTGGCGATGCCAACCGATATAACATGATGACCGCATCATGGGGCGGAATAGGGTGGTTATGGAACAAACCTGTAGCTTTCGTATTCATTCGTCCCGAACGCTATACTTTTGAATTTACGGAAAACAACGACTTCATGACGCTCTCTTTCTTGGGGAAATCGCCCAAGGCGCGTGAAGTATATAACTTGTGTGGTTCAAAATCCGGACGGGATATAGACAAGACACTCGAAAGCGGACTCACGCCATATCCCCTTGAAGACGGCAAATGTGTGACTTTTGAACAGGCACGATTCGCTTTGGCCTGCAGGAAGTTGTATACAGACAATCTGGCTCCCGAAGCTTTCCTCGACCCGTCGCTCAACGAAAGATGGTACGGTAAACAAGGCGGTTATCACAAAATGTATATTGTAGAAATCACCGGCGCGTGGATAAACGTGCATCACTCTATAAACGGATTAAAATAAAAATATCAATATATAACATGGAATACAATTTTAGAGAAATAGAGCCGAAATGGCAGAAATATTGGGTGGAGCATCAGACTTACAAGGTTGTGGAAAACAAAGAAAAGGAGAAGTTCTACGTACTCAACATGTTTCCTTACCCCAGTGGTGCAGGACTTCATGTAGGACATCCGCTAGGTTACATTGCTTCGGATATTTACGCACGTTACAAACGTCTGCAAGGATTTAACGTGTTGAATCCCATGGGATACGATGCTTACGGACTTCCGGCCGAGCAATATGCCATACAGACGGGGCAACACCCGGCCGTTACCACGGCTACCAATATCAACCGCTACCGTGAACAGTTGGACAAGATTGGTTTTTGCTTCGACTGGGATAGGGAAGTACGTACTTGCGACCCGGCCTATTACCATTGGACGCAATGGGCTTTCCAGAAGATGTTCGACAGTTATTATTGCAATGACAGGCAGCAAGCACGCCCTATTGAAGAACTGGTGAAGGCATTTGATAAAAATGGTACGGAAGGCTTGAACGTGGCTTGTAGCGAGGAACTGCGGTTCACTGCCGACGAATGGAAAGCCATGGACGAAAAGAAACAGCAGGAGACGCTCATGAATTACCGCATCGCCTATTTGGGCGAAACGATGGTGAACTGGTGTCCGAAACTCGGTACGGTACTGGCCAACGACGAGGTAGTGGACGGTGTGAGCGAACGCGGAGGTTATCCCGTCGTTCAGAAAAAGATGCGCCAATGGTGCCTGCGTGTCAGTGCATACGCCCAACGCTTATTGGATGGATTGGACACGGTGGAGTGGACGGATTCATTGAAAGAAACGCAACGCAACTGGATAGGACGCTCTGAAGGCACAGAAGTGCAATTCAAAATAAAAGACAGCGATAAGGAATTCACGATCTTTACCACACGGGCCGACACCATGTTCGGCGTCACGTTCATGGTATTGGCTCCCGAAAGCGAATGGGTACCGGAAGTTACGACCGAAGCCCAAAAGGCAGAAGTGGAAGCTTATCTCGATGCCACCAAAAAACGTACGGAACGCGAACGTATTGCCGACCGCCGCGTAACCGGCGTGTTCTCGGGTTCGTATGCCGTCAACCCTTTCACGGGCGAAAACATCCCCGTCTGGATAAGCGATTACGTGTTGGCCGGCTACGGGACAGGAGCCATCATGGCCGTACCGGCACATGACAGCCGTGACTATGCCTTTGCCAAACATTTCAACTTGCCTATCATCCCGTTAGTGGAAGGTTGCGACGTAAGTAAAGAAAGTTTCGATGCCAAAGAAGGAATCGTAACCAATTCGCCACGCACCGGGGTGACTCCCTATATTGATTTCTCGCTCAACGGACTGACCGTCAAGGAAGCCATTGCAGCCACAAAAGAGTATGTCAAAACGCATGGATTGGGTAGGGTAAAGGTAAACTACCGCTTGCGCGATGCCATTTTCAGTCGCCAACGCTACTGGGGTGAACCGTTCCCTGTATATTACAAAAATCAAATGCCTTACATGATTCCCGAAGATTGCCTGCCGTTGGAATTACCGGAAGTCAGCAAATTCCTCCCCACGGAAAGCGGGGAACCGCCATTGGGACATGCCACGAAATGGGCATGGGATACCGTGAACCGTTGCGTGACGGAAAACTCACGCATCGACCACCAAACGGTTTTCCCGTTGGAACTGAACACCATGCCGGGATTTGCAGGCAGTTCTGCCTATTATCTCCGGTACATGGACCCGAAAAACGACCATGCACTGGTAGACAAGGACGTGGATGCTTACTGGCAAAACGTAGACTTATACGTGGGCGGTACAGAACACGCTACCGGCCATCTGATTTACAGTCGTTTTTGGAACAAATTCCTGCATGACTTGGGTTACAGTTGCAAAGAAGAACCGTTCCAAAAGCTCATCAACCAAGGCATGATACAGGGACGGAGTAACTTTGTGTATCGTATCAAAGACACCAACACTTTCGTTTCGCTAAATATGAAAGACCAATACGACACTACGCCTCTGCATGTGGATGTCAATATCGTATCGGGCGACGTGCTGGACATCGAAGCTTTCCGTAACTGGCGGCCGGAGTATCACGATGCGGAATTTATTCTGGAAGACGGAAAATACATTTGCGGATGGGCCATTGAAAAAATGAGTAAGAGTATGTTCAATGTGGTCAATCCGGATATGATAGTAGAGAAGTTCGGAGCCGACACGCTCCGCCTGTATGAAATGTTCCTCGGTCCGGTGGAACAAAGCAAACCTTGGGACACCAACGGCATCGACGGCTGTCATCGTTTTCTGAAGAAGTTCTGGGCCTTGTTCTACGACCGCACAGGTAATTTCCTGCCCACAGAAGGGGAAGCCAACAAGGAAGCACTGAAATCGTTGCACAAGCTTATCAAAAAAGTCACGGCGGACATCGAAGCTTTTTCTTACAACACTTCTATCAGTGCATTCATGATTTGCGTGAATGAACTTTCTCAACAGAAATGCCATAACCGGGACATTCTTCGCACGTTGGTCATCCTCATGGCTCCCTTTGCTCCGCATATCGCAGAAGAATTATGGCATGCTCTGGAAGAAGCAAATAGCGTATGCGATGCCGAATGGCCGGAATGGAAGGAAGAGTACCTGACGGAAGACAGCATGAAACTGAGCATTTCCTTCAACGGGAAAACCCGTTTCACATTGGACTTTCCTGCAGATGTCGACAATGCTTCCATCGAAAAGACGGTACTGAATGACGAACAAACCCAAAAGTACACGGAAGGCAAGCAAATCGTCAAGGTCATTATCGTGCCGAAGCGTATCGTAAATATAGTATTAAAATAGTGTCAAACCTTTTGGAGACTACTTGTTTTTCAAGTAGTCTCCTACATAAAAATCTTTGTATTCAATAAATATGAAATACTCAAAAGAAGATATTTGGCAAGAAACCAAAGATTACATTAGTCTTTTTATAGGACTTACTATTTATGCGTTAGGATTCACCGCTTTTATCTTACCTTACCAAATTACAACCGGTGGATTATCCGGTGTATCCGCTATCATATACTACGCCACAGGTTTTCCTGTACAATATACTTATTTCTTGGTTAACGCAGCCTTACTTATCGCTGCCATCAAAATTTTAGGCTTCCGTTTCTGTTTAAAAACGATTGTAGGTACATTGGCCCTGACATTCGAATTCGACCTTTTCCAAAAACTTTTGTCTGACGAAAGCGGACAACTTCCTATGATTCTGGGAGATCAGACTTTTATGGCCTGTGTACTTGGAGCTTGCTGCGAAGGAGTAGGGCTCGCCATTGTCTTTTTAAGTAATGGTAGTACAGGAGGAACTGATATCATAGCTGCCATTGTCAACAAATACCGCGACATCAGTTTAGGACGCGCACTTATGTTTTGCGATATTGCCATCGTATCTTCCAGCTATTTTGTATTTCACGAATCGCAAAAAGTAGTATTCGGATTTTGCGTACTCATCATTTCCATGATTATGTTGGACTATTATATGAACAGTGCACGCCAATCCGTACAGTTTCTTATTTTTTCCAACAAATATGACGAGATAGCGGAAGCCATAGGCAAACAACTCGACCGAGGAGTCACCATTCTTAACGGGGAAGGCTGGTACAGCAAGGAACCGAGAAAGGTATTGGTTGTTTTGGCTAAACGACGTGAAGGTATAGAAATATTCCGTCTCATTCACCGTATTGACCCCAAAGCCTTTGTTTCGCAAAGTAATGTAGTAGGTGTCTATGGAGAAGGATTCGATAAATTAAAAATAAAATAACGGAACATGAAAAAACGACTTGTTTTTGCCACAAACAACGCTCATAAATTGGAAGAAATAAGAGCTATCTTAGGTAACAGCATCGAAATATTAAGTCTTGCCGACATCCATTGTCATGCCGACATTCCCGAAACAGCCGATACTCTTGAAGGCAATGCCCGACAAAAGTCACGGTACGTATACGAACATTATGGGTTAGATTGTTTTGCCGATGATACCGGACTGGAAGTAGAAAGCCTTGGAGGGGCACCGGGCGTGTATTCCGCACGTTATGCCGACGGACAAGGACATGACTCTCAAGCCAACATGAATAAACTCCTGAAAGAAATGGAAGAAAAAAATGATCGAAAAGCACAATTTCGCACCATTATCTCGTTAATAGAAAAAGGAGAAGAAAGGCAGTTCGAAGGAATTGTGAAGGGACAAATTACCAGAGAAAAAAGAGGAGAATCCGGATTCGGCTACGATCCTATCTTTCAACCCGACGGTTATGAAACCACATTCGCCGAATTGGGTAGCGACATCAAGAACCGCATCAGCCACCGCGCACGTGCAGTAGCTGCCCTTTGTGATTATCTAAGAAAGAATAATTATTGACTTAAAAAATCCACAGATTATATTCTCAACAAAATGAATTTGCCAAATAAATAAGTATAGAATGGAAAAAGCAAACATAAAATCCTATGATACTTCTCCAAAAATCAGATATGCATGGGTAGATTATGCCAAATTTTTCTCTATATTTTTGGTTGTATCCTACCATATTCCTCACCGCGCTGACGGATACGTAGGAGAATTATTGTCCTTACTGAGAATGCCTGCTTTTTTCATGATAGCAGGATTTCTTTTCAACACAAACAAATTCCATTCACTCAGTTATTTCCTAAAACACAGAAGCATACAATTATTAATACCCTATATATCCTTTTTTACATTTTTCTATATTTCATGGTTACTCTTTGGGCGAGACTGGATAGGAGGAAATGAATTGGATATCCCGCTATGGAAGCCTTTAATGGAATTCGCTTATGGAACCCCCGTAACCATTATTGCCCCATATTGGTTTATTTGCTGCTTGTTCAGTATGCAAATAATCTATTATTTACTCATTCGACAATTTCCTAAACCCATAGTCATAATTATCGTATCGATATGTCCCCTTTTACATTGTATTCCATGGACTTCTTATTTACCTTGGAATTTGTCGGCAGCATTGCTATATATTCCTTTTTATGCTTTTTCCAACATGAACAAGGATTTTATCCAATCTTTGACATCAAAACATATCTTAGGCGCCATCATTGCTTTTTGCATAACACTCGTATGCATACGATATGGTAATTATAGCAATATGATATTCAAAAACATACAGATTGTAATATGCGGCCTTTTAGTAATGCCAATATACACCATTTTCATAAAGGCTTTCTCACATCTGAAAATAGACAAAGCCGTTTCTTTTATTGGCAAAAATACGATTATCATTTTAGCTCTGCAAAATTACATCATTGGATGCTTTAAATTATATTTTAAAAGCATAATAGAGTATGGAGGATATGCTACCAATATAATATTGACTCTATTAACCATCATCATTTGCTGCTTACCTATCAAACTAATCAATTCTTATGTGCCTTTTCTCGTAGGTAGAGGGCCTTACTTTGAAAAGAAACTTAAATAAGACGAAGACATGAAGATAAAATTTTCAAGCCTTATAAATATCCATTGTCGAATGAAATCGACAAATGAAAAAAACATTGTAAAGCACAATTTATCAGCATTATCCCGTTAATAAAGAAGGAGTATAAATTTAATAGTAAATCTTATGAATAAATATATTTTATGGTTTATATTCTTTATATATACGACCATTTCATTCGGACAGGCTATCGGTTCTTGGAAAGCTTACCCGGCATTGCAAATATCTACTTATAATATACCGGTAGGACATAAAGTATATTCTCTTTGTAATGGAAATCTTTTCAGTTACAACACCGAAGATACGGAAGTCTACGTGTTTGATAGACTTAACGGATTACACGACACCAAAATACAATTCATACGATATAGCAACGCAAGCCAAAAGCTTATTCTTGTATATGAAAACGGAAACATAGACTTAATCTATCCGGACAATGAGGTGGTCAACATGAAGCAGTTAAAAGACAAAAACTATTCTAACCTCATCATCAATAATGTTTCCGTAGTAAACGAAAAAGCATATATATGCACGAACTTCGGCATAGTCGTAGTGAATACGGATAAAGAAGAATTCGAAGCTACATACGACTTAAACTTGAACGTATACAGTTGTACGGCAGATGCACATTACATCTACCTTTGTTGTTCGGAAAACGGTTTCAACATAGGCGACTTGAACCTTAACTTATTGGATAAAAACAATTGGAAGCACACCAGCACTAACTTCTTCCACGAACTTACATTCTTCAAAGGTAAACTGATTGGGTATAACAAGAGTACAGGGTTATTCACCATTGACCAACAATATTATACAACCACAGCCTTGGTAAAAGGAGGCTATTCATTTTTTTCTTGCTCCGAAGACGTCATGCTCACCGGAAACTCTTCCCATATTTATCTGTTCAACAACGTCACAGACAAACAGGAAATCAAACAAGACAATCCATTCAATTATTTAGTTTATAACAACGGTACATATTGGGCAAGCCAAGGCATAAAAGGATTGCAACCTTATGTTCTTTCAGGCAAGACACTCTCTGCCACGCAATCTGCCATCCAGCCTAACAGCCCCATCCGCGACTATTTTTGCAACATGCACTACAATGGCAATCGTTTGCTCATTGCCGGCGGAGATTTGAACTATAATAGTATCAACAGAGAAGGCACTATCATGTATTACGACAACGGAACATGGTATAATTTCATTGAAGACAACATTGCGGAACAAACAGGATTGACCTATACCAACATATCCAGCATAGCCCAAGACCCGAATGACCCAACGCATCATTTTGTAACTTCTGCCGGACACGGACTTTATGAATTCAAAGACTTAAAATTCGTACAACGGTTCGACTACACAAACAGTCTGCTGAGAACACTTCAACCAGTACAATCTACTCCAGAAAACTATGTACGCTGCGATGCATTAACATATGACACAGAAGGAAATCTATGGATGGTGAATTGTCAAGTAGACACCGTCTTGACCATATTGAAAAAAGACAATACCTGGACAAGACTGTATTACGAAGAACTTAAAACAGCCCCCAACCTTCCTGATATGTTTTTCGATGACAAAGGAAGACTATGGGTTCTATCTAAAAGAAATTCCACCAACAAAGCTGGTGTTTTTGTATTGGATTATCACGGAACTTTGGAAGACACATCAGATGATATACATATAATAAGGAAAGATATCACCAATCAAGACGGTGTTGAGTATTCTCCATACTATTTCTATAGCTTTGCACAAGACCTCAACAATCAAATATGGGTGGGTACAAGCGAAGGACTCTTCGTCATAGAAGACCCGGATGACTTCATCCAAAACGACGACTTCAGGTTCACCCAAATCAAAATCGCCCGTAATGACGGAACGGACTATGCCGACTATTTGCTCAACGGTGTTAATATCAGCAGCATAGCCATTGACGCAGCCAACCGGAAATGGATAGGGACGGTTGCGGACGGTGTTTACCTGGTAAGTGCAGACGGACAGGAAATATTACAGCATTTCACTACGGACAACTCTCCACTCATATCCGATGAAATACAGAGCATAGCTGTCAATCCGCAAACCGGAGAAGTCATGATAGGTACCTTTTTAGGGCTCGTATCGTATATGAGCGATGCCAATACTCCTGCCACAGAATTGGATAAAAGCAACGTGCGTGTGTATCCCAATCCCGTAAAACCGGACTACAACGGAGTTATCGCGGTAGACGGGCTGACCCTCAATGCTGAAGTCAAAATCACTACCGTCACGGGACAGTTGGTGTATTCCGGTCGTGCCAACGGCGGTCTGTTCACTTGGGACGGACGGAACCAAAGCGGCAAAAGAGTCTCTTCAGGAGTCTACAATATCATCTCCACCAATGCAGAAGGAAAAAAAGCCATCGTGAACCGCGTCACTTTCATCCATTAAAAGTATTTACGGCAGTTACCACCGAATTGATTTCCTCATCTGTCAATAAAGGAGACATTGGCAAGCTCAATTCCTCACGATGAATACGCTCCGTCACCGGCAATGACAGCGAAGCGTACGCTGATAATGCACCTTGCCGGTGAGGTGGGATAGGGTAGTGTATCAAGGATTGCACGCCATAATGCTCCAAATGTTCACGCAGCCTGTCACGTCCGGGAGTGAATATCGTAAAAATATGGAATACATGCGCATCTGCTTCGGTTGCCATTTGTGGCAAAATCACTTCCGGATTCTTTATTTCCTTCATGTATCTGCAAGCCACCCGGCGACGGCGTTTGTTATCTTCGTCCAACCGCCCGAGCTTCACATTCAAAACCGTTGCCTGCAACTCGTCCAGACGGCTGTTTATACCCACGTATGGATGTACATATTTGGCCGAAGAACCGTAATTGGCCAGCATGCGTACCCGCTCAGCCAAATCCTTATCACCAGTCGTGACAGCCCCGGCATCTCCCAAAGCTCCCAGATTCTTACCGGGATAAAAACTGAATCCTGCGGCATCCCCCAACGCACCGGCTTTCACACCTTGATACACCGCACCATGAGCTTGCGCACAGTCCTCTACCACCAACAAACCGTTTTTACGGGCCGTACGGCTTATCTCATCCATCCGGCACACCCTGCCATAGAGATGCACCACCATGACCGCTTTTGTGCGCTCAGAAATCAAATTTTCCACCTTCACGGGGTCTATGTTGCAAGTATCCCATTCAGGCTCGCAAAACACCGGTCTGAGTCCGGCACGCATGACCGCCAATATGGAAGCTATGTAGGTATTTGCCGGCACGATGACTTCGTCTCCTACCTTCATCCGCCCCATACTGACATAAGCCATAAAGATAAGCGTAAGGGCATCCAGTCCGTTCCCCGTCCCCACGCAATACTTGGTTCCACAATAACGGGCGAACCGCTGCTCGAAAGTCTCCACCTCTTTCCCGAACAGATACCATCCGGAACGCACTACCCGTGCTACAGCCTCCGACAATTCCGGTTCGAAAGAATCATTGATTTTCTTTAAATCCAAATATTTTACCATGACTTTACTTCAAACATTTCAGGAAGCTAATTTACGACTATTTTTCTTTCAGAGAAATTTTTCAAGCTTTTAATTTCCCTACTTACAAATCCCAATCCGCTTTCCGGAATCACAAGGAAATTATCATTCACGGAACATCCATACTTCCTATATAACAAACGGTTAAGGTGAAGGCTTAACACTTTTTATATCATTCAGGCACTGTATTTCCGGTGAAAGCCGGTGAAACCTTCTGTCCCACAAAGTTCACCTTAACCGCTTGTCATCCAAACAGTATGAACGAGTGAAGCCTTTTTTCAAGCAAAAAACTATTAGGAGAGGTATTCATAAAGCCCTCAGCATATCGTAAAATCATTCTCAGCAGATCTGAAAATCATTCACAAGAGATTGAAAATCGTTTGCCGCACAAAATAACACGACTTTTCACACCTCCATTTCGTACGTATCATACACCACTGCCCGTCCGCCGAAACCTTCTTTTTGGAATATCAACCCTTCATTCAATACACGGCCACCTTCCTCCACGGAAGTACCCATATCAAAGTAAGGAACATCCTTGTATTCCTCGTGAATCAAATGGTGAAACAACAAATCTACGGCTCCGCACGCCCTTCCTTCGGGAGTGGAACCGATATATTGTACATGAACCACCCTTTCCGTCACGTACAACACGCAACCGGCCACCGTACGCCCCTCCGCACGACAAACCCTGTACAGCAATATCTGTTGTGGAAACCGGTGATGCAACAACATGATTTCTTTCAAGGTATGCACGGGACGCGACTGGTGGCGTTCCATCAGATTCCCTTCCAATACTTTCCAAAAGGCCGAAAAATCTTCATCACGGCTGATGGACAATCCCTCACGTACGGCGTGCTTCACCTTACGTCGCCGAAGCGTACTGAATCCCCAAGCCGTTGCAGAGGGAACGACCGTGGAAACTTTACGGCCTGACAGGCGTGCCCCGAAGCGGTACAACGCATACAAATCCTCTTCGCTGGGATAACGGGCATATATATAAGGTACGGGTGAGTAAATCCACTTGCCTACCGATGTATACGTCCGTAAATAGCGAAAGATTTCCCAAAACAACTCCAACATGAGCGCAACCGTCATCTTCTCATCCGTCACGACTCCGCCATACGTCAGTCCACGATGGCTGCAAAACTCCGTCGCCGTACAGTGTGCGGGCAGCAAAGCATGTAGCCGTCCGTCCCTGTAAGCCATAAGGGAGAAGTCTGCGAAACGGTCGGCATGATAATCCATATAACCACGCATGAAAAGGAAAGTCCCGTTACGGGAATCCCGTACGAAATCGTCCCATTCATCCTTACAGCCATCGCTATACCGCTTTATTTCCCATCCGCTTTCCATCTCCACACCCCCATCTATTCATGAATCATACGCAGAAACTCTTCGTAAGAGTTGATATACATCTCAGGCCGGTAAGGCTGGGAAGACAAGACCAACAACACGGCATCTTCAGAGAAATGCAGCAACTCGTTCCACGTCAGCGGCGGAATGAGCAGCCCCTTGTCCGGTGCGTCGAGCACATACGTCCGCCGTCCGTCCTTGTCTTCCAAGGTGATTGTCACGCATCCTCTCACGGCCACCAGATACTGATAGGTGATACGGTTAGCGTGCTTGCCGCGTTCATGCCCCTCGGGTACACCGTAAATCCAGTATGCCCGCTTTACTTCAAAAGGCAAATCCTTTCCGGTCTCAGCCACGGTAAGGCTGCCACGTTCATCGGTAAAAGTCTTCAAACGCTTCATTACAATCCTAACTTCTCGGAGATTTCCAACATTCTGTGAATCGGTTTGACAGCCTTTTCCGCCACTTCCGCATCCACTACGATTTCCGGCCACTCATATTTCAAGGTATTATAGAGTTTTTCCAACGTAATCAACCTCATGTAATTACATTCGTTGCAGGCACACGTACTGTCGTCCGGAGGAGCCGGAATGAAAGTTTTCTCCGGGCAAGCCTTCTGCATCTCGTGTAATATGCCGCTTTCCGTAGCCACAATAAATTCCTTTCCTTCATGACGGATGGCATATTTCAGCAATGCTGCGGTAGAACCGACCACATCTGCCAGTTTCAACACAGCTCCTTTACATTCCGGATGAGCCAGCACCTTGGCCTCGGGATGGGATTTTTTAAGTTCCAATATTTTCTCTACGGAGAATTTTTCATGCACGTGGCAAGCTCCGTCCCAAAGCAGCATGTCACGTCCGGTAACGGAATTGATATAGTTGCCAAGATTCCGGTCCGGACCGAAAATGATCTTTTCATCAGAAGGGAAACTTTCCACAATCTGGCGGGCGTTGCTCGAAGTGACCACCACATCCGTGACAGCCTTGGTGGCAGCCGTAGTATTGACGTACGAGATGACCGTATGGCCGGGATGAGCTGAAACAAACCGGGAGAATTCATCCGCTGGACAACTTTCGGCCAGCGAACAGGTGGCATTCAAATCCGGAACCAAGACCTTTTTGTCAGGACAGAGAATCTTATTGGTCTCTCCCATGAAATGCACACCGCACATGACGATGATATCCGCTTCGGTCTTGGCAGCTTTTTGAGCCAGTGCCAGACTGTCTCCCACGAAGTCAGCCAAATCCTGGATGATTCCTTCCGTATAGTAATGCGCCATGATGACGGCATTCTTCTTCCGGCAAAGTTCCCTGATCTCACTTTTCAAATCAAGCTCCTTTGCTATGGGTTCATCCACAAACCCCTTGTCTATCCACTCTTTCTTAACCATATATATATTATTAATTCTTATTTCTATTTTTTGAAAAAATCTAATGTAAATGATGATAGGCTGTTGATAGTGTCGATAAAAAAGAAGCCTGAAACTTGTTTTTTAAGTTATCAAAGCGGGGTATCGGGTAATATATCACTTTTCAACATGAGCCTTGGGTCTCTTATTCTTTAAACTGAATGCATTATCGTATGTTCTTTATCGTTTTTAACGAGTTGTTCATAACCTACAAAGTTAAAAACTTTAGGGGAAAAAGGCTGCATAAACCTGATGAAAATACGGTTTAAAGTTCATTTCTATCTTTTACTAATTTATTTGGTGGTTTGAAATATTCCTGTAACACTACTGAATTTCTAAATCCAAAGTTTCTTTTTAATAATCTGTTTACGATTTGTGAACGAGTTATCAAGTAGTTTTTATGGGTTTTATTATCTTTGTGAACAAATATGTTGAAAGCAATGAGAAAACTTAAAATAACGGAACTGAATAGAATCTCTACCGAAGAATTCAAGACGGTTGAAAAACTTCCTTTGATTGTGGTACTGGACCATGTAAGAAGCTTATATAATGTAGGTTCCGTATTCCGCTCGTCCGATGCTTTTAGGGTAGCATCCGTGTATCTGTGCGGAATTACAGCCACTCCGCCGCAAGTGGAAATCCATAAAACGGCATTGGGGGCGGAAGATTCCGTGAATTGGGTATATTATGAGCGTACGCAAGACGCGGTAGAGCATCTTAAGGCCGAAGGTTACGAAGTTTGGGCTGTGGAACAGGTGGAAGGTAGCATTATGTTGCAGGACTTCCAGCCGGATAAAGCAAAAAAATATGCCATTATATTAGGAAATGAAGTGAAAGGTGTGCAACAAGAAGTTGTCGACCAGTGCGACGGGTGTATAGAAATACCTCAGTTCGGGACGAAACATTCTCTAAATGTTTCTGTTACGGCCGGGATATTGGTGTGGGAGTTTGCCCGTAAGATGAAGTTGTGAACATTATAATGTACCAGCTTCCACCATTCTTACAACCCGTTCCGTCAGCCGGTCGTCGGCTTCTGGATCATAGTCTTTTTTTAGGCTGGCTCCGAATATGCTGGCAAACGTTTGGTAGAATCCGGCTTTGAAAGGGCCGAAAAAGGCTTTCACTATTTCGAAAGAACTTTGGTTGCATTCGCGGTTCACTAACTTGATGAGCAGTTTCCCCTGTGAATAAGTCAGCTTTTTCATTTGTGGGGTATATTGCTTTTTTATACCTTTCTCTACGGCTCGTATGTGAGCGTCTTTTTCTTTTTTAGTAGGTAGTTTTTCCAGATACTCATAAGTTTCGGATATGGTCTGATTAACCATTTTGGCAATGGGAAGTGTTTTTTTTACGTTATAAACCAATTTGTTATACCGCATGGCTTCCCTTTTGTTCTTAAACTTCAGTGGGGGATATACCGGTAGTTCGGGCATGATAATCACGGTGATGGAGTCGCCTTGATAGAACTCCTTCTGTACTTTTTTGTAAAACACGACTTTTATTCTCGGTTCTCCATCAATAGGAACAAACTCGTCCTGGGCTTCCACTTGCAAAGTAAGAGCACCTAATAAGAACAATATGATAAGCCTGTATATTCCCATATCCGCTGCAAAAATATAAATTAAAAACTTTCATCGCATGTTTTTTACAAAGAATAGTTCATTTTTTGTAGTATTTGCAATCGTTGTATGACGTGAGATAAAATATCTGCAACATTGCGTGGATTTTCAAATACTGTTTTTCCATACCTTTGCTTTCAGTCTTATCTATAAAGTTATTAAATATGAAAAAACTGTTTTTTTACATCCTTTTGATAGCGTTTTCAGAGTCTATTTCCGGTAGTTTTAGAATGACAAAAGACAATTTTCTTTCAGGCAAAAATGCAAGTCTTCAATATAGCGGAAATGGAGCAGGGAGAGACAAGCGGCAGACAGTAGATTCAACTTTCCATATTTATTTGTGTTTTGGGCAATCTAATATGGAGGGTAATGCAGATATAGAAGATGTTGATATGAAAGGGGTGGACAAACGTTTTCAAGTAATGAGTGTCTGTGATGAGGACCTTAAGATGGGACGTACGCCTGGAAATTGGTATACGGCTGTTCCTCCGTTGTGCCGTTATGGAGCTAAATTGAGTGTGGCGGATTATTTCGGCCGCACTATGGTGGATAATTTGCCGGAATCTTATAAGGTAGGTGTGGTGATGGTGGCCATAGGAGGAGCCGGTATAGATTGTTTTGACAAGGACAATTATGCAAAATATTATGAAAATGCCGATGAATGGCAGAAATATTTGATGGGTTTATATGGTGGGAATCCTTATGCGAAATTAGTGGAATTTGGCAAAAGGGCTAAAAAGCGTGGGATTATCAAAGGCATTTTGTTACATCAGGGGGAAAGCAACAATGGGCAAGCGGACTGGCCGGAGAAAGTGGGGAAAATCTATAGGGATTTGCTTCGTGATTTGGACCTTAAAGAAGAAGAGGTGCCTCTGTTTGCGGGGGAAATGCTGAGTGAGGCAGAAGGGGGAATTTGTGCAGGACATAATGAATATGTTGCCGTGCTGCCGTGGCTGGTGAACGCACATGTCGTTTCATCGGAAGGCTGTAAAGGGGCGAGTGACGGACTTCATTTTACTTCTGAAGGTTACCGTGAGATGGGACGACATTATGCCAGGGTGGTCTTAAATAAAATATATGGCATTCCGTTGGGCATGCCGGACATGGCCGTGATAAATATGGATATGCCGAACAAGGATTTGGAAGTACAAATCGGGAAGGGGCAGAAGTTGGAATTGATGGCTACTTTTGAAGACGGGCATACGGAAGATGTGGCTTATATGGCTAAGTATGAAATAGAAAATACTGAAGTGGCAGACATCAAGGACGGGGAGGTACGTGGCCTTTCGCAGGGGTGTACGGAAGTGAAAGCCATTTATACGGACCCGGTGGGAAAAGTGTCCAGTCTGTCATTTACCCTCAATTCCACCTGTTTTCCTTTCAGTGAAGAGTTCATTGAAACTGCATTGTTCGGGAACGGCACGTACCGGGAGGCCGCGAGGGCGTTTTTTCCGGGTGAGAATGGGCAGATGGGATGGAAGTATACCTATGGATTGGATATGAGTGGTTACAAGTACTTGGTGTTAAAATTGGATAAAGTCCAAAAAGTGGGAGCTTGCATTATGCTTTATACAGAGAACAATATCTGGTCTGATTGTTGTCAATATCCTGTGGGCGAAGAGGTCTTGGTGGCTGTTCCTCTTCATGACATCACTTACACGAGTGGAGAACTTCAAGGCGAACCGGTGGACGTTTCTCATGTCATGATTGTCGCCCTGTATGCCGGTCAAGGTGGTGTTATTGATGTGGCTGACATGTATTTGACTAACAATGAGGATTATTCGTCCGATGCCGTTTCTGTATTTTCCGTGAAATCAAAAACATCAAAGGCCGATGGAATAGTATATGACTTATCCGGCGTTCGGATGAATGGCACGGATAATTTACCTAAAGGCATATATATAAAAGATGGAAAGAAGTTTGTAGTGAAATAAAGTTTTCGTTACGTAGTGAATACGGATTCTTATGCAGTGATTATTTATAGGGGATAATTTGTCATACTGAAAATAGTTGTTTATATTTGAAGTATGACAGAAAAACACTGTAAGTTTATTTATCTACACCGGTTGTGGATAAGCGTGTTAATGTTTTGTGTTCTACAAATATATCCTGTGGATAAAGTCGGCGCACAGCATTATTCCTGGGAAGAATTTGTAGAGAAGATTTCTGTGGATGAATATGAAGACGGAGAAGATTTGAGTCCTCTTTTGGAAGAGTTGGCCGCATTGCACGAACATCCTTTCAACCTGAATACGGCTACGAAAGACGATTTGGAGCAATTACCTTTTCTGGACGGAGATGAAATAGAGGAAATCTTGGCATACGTATACCGTTACGGTCCGATGCAATCGTTGGGAGAATTGATGTTGATAGAGGAACTGGACTATCAGACCCGCCAGTTTCTTACTTTGTTCGTCTATGTGGAAAATCCTGTGGAAGAAAAAGAGAAGTTACGGTTGAAAACCTTGTTGAAAGGAGGGCGACATGAGGTGACGAGCCGGTTGGATGTGCCTCTGTATAAACGTGATGGATATAAAATACCCGAAGATGAGGTGTTGTTGAAAAACCAAAATAAGGTGTATCTTGGTAATTCGTTGTACCACAACATACGCTATACTTATCAATACAGGAACAGGCTGTTTTGGGGATTCACGGCGGAGAAAGACGCAGGAGAACCGTTTGGCAGTTATGGCAATAAGGCATACGATGCTTATTCTTTCCATTTTCTGTTGAAGGATTGTGGTAAACTCAAGGCATTGGCATTGGGAGACTATCGTTTGGGTTTCGGCGAAGGCTTGGTGGTGAACAGTGATTTTTCTTTGGGAAAATCCACTTTGTTCAATATGGGTGACACGAGACCGTCCATCAAGAAATTCTCTTCCACGTCAGAAACTTCTTTTTTCAGGGGAATAGCGGCTGCTTTCCGTTTTGGAAGGGTGGACATGTCAGCTTTCTATTCCTATTTGCCCACCGATGCCACTTTAAGGAAAGACGGTACGATATCTTCGTTGAAAACCGACGGTTTGCATCGTACTTTGTTGGAGCTGTCTAAAAAGCATAATGTCACGGAGCAGTCTGTCGGAACCGACGTGACTTGGAATACGGAATATTTTTCTTTGGGTGCGATTGTCTTTTACCAGCATTTCAGCCGTTCTTTCTCAAAAGGCACGGAACTTTACCGGCAATATTATCCGGATGGAAAGGATTTCCTGAATGCCGGCCTGCACTATCGTTGGCATCGTGACAGGTTTTCGTTTTCCGGCGAGACGGCGTTCAGCAACGTGTATGGCGGTTGGGCCACGCTGAACAAAGCCATTTACCGTTTCAACCACCGGTACAGCATGGTGGCTTTGCAGCGGTTGTTTACTTACCAATATGTAGGATTGCGTGCCAACAGCTTTTCCGAAGGCGGGGCAGTCAGGAACGAAAGCGGATTTTATACGGGAGTGGAGGCATCTCCGTTGAATGAGTTGAAGTTGTCCGCTTATGTGGATTATTTTTATTTTCCGTGGGCCAAGTTTGGGATACCTCATACCTCCGAAGGGGTGGAAGGGACATTTCAGGTCGATTGGGTTGTTTCCGGAAAGTGGGAACTGTCCGGGCGTTACCAACTGAAGCGTAAGGAACGCTATGGACAGCCTTACCTGTATCATAAATTGAAGGTGCAGGCGCAGTGCATGCCTTCAAAATTTTGGGAATGGCGTGGGGTGGTAAGATACACAAGGGTGAGGGACGTGTATGGACGGCATGTCGGAGGATACATGGGAGGGAGCATCCTGAAATGGAAGGACCGGAAAAACCGGTTGAATGTAGCCGGGTCGTGTGTGTATTTCGACAGCGAGGACTACAAGGCACCGATGTCTTTTTATGAGCCATCCTTATTGTATGCCTTTTCTTTCATGACGATGTACGGACAAGGGATGAGGGCGGCGGTGAATGCCCGGTGGAACGTGGCGCGCCGTTGGATGCTGATGTGGAAATACGGGATTACCGGATATTTCGACCGTAAGGAAATAGGCGACGGGTTGCAACGTATCGGAGGGCGATGGAAAAACGACCTTTCTTTCTTGTTGCGTTACAAGTTTTGATGAGGATTATGTTACCTTTGCATGGATTTGTGAATTAAAAACGAAGTTATGGCTACAGTGATTTATCCTTCTCCCATATTCGGACCGGTGCACAGCCGTCGGTTGGGTGTTTCTTTGGGCATCAACCTGCTTCCGGAAGACGGGAAGTGGTGTACGTTCGATTGTGTGTATTGTGAGTGTGGATTCAACAAGGATTTTCGTCCCAAGAAGCCGTTGCCCACACGTGAAGAAGTGCGCACGGCTTTGGAAGAACGGCTGAAAGGCATGTCCTCGAACGGGCCTGTGCCGGATGTGCTGACGTTTGCCGGAAACGGGGAACCCACCCTTCATCCGCATTTTGCGGAAATCATAGAAGACACCCGCGCCTTGCGCGACCGGTATTTCCCGAAGGCTAAGATCAGCGTGCTGAGCAATGCCACCCAAATATTCCGGCCGGAAGTTTTCGAGGCTTTGAGGAAAGTGGACAACAATATCCTGAAATTGGATACGGTGGACGAAGGTTACATTCGCCGGGTAGACCGTCCTACGGGGCGTTATGAAATAAGTCGGGTGGTGGAACGCCTGAAAGATTTCCGAGGCAAAGTTATTATACAGACGATGTTCATGAAAGGCATGTCGGAGGGTGCGGATGTGGACAATACTTCCGACCGTTTTGTGGAACCGTGGTTGCGTGCCGTGAAAGAAATATCACCTTCCCAAGTCATGATTTATACCATAGACCGCGAAACGCCCGACCATGAGTTGAAAAAGGCCACACGTGAAGAATTGGACCGCATTGCCGGACGCATCCGGCAAGAGGGATTGGAGGTTTCCGTTTCTTATTGAGAAGTGCTGTGGGCAGTCTACGGACCGCATAGCCGTATTTTCCATATATTATCGACAGGAAGGCCTGTATGAGAATGAATATCTGTAAGGATGTTTGTTATTTCTTATGTGTTTGATATTCAAATGCTTGTCGTTTATAAATCAGTCTGCGCCAAACGGAAAATCATTTGGCGCAGATTGAAAAATCGTTTGGCTGAGAACGGAATTTCGTTCTCCGTAGAATGATTTTTGTATGTAACTTTCCTTTTAATTTCAGGAGGCTTGCGCGTAACATCTCTTCCGAGACAAACGTTTGTGCACGTAAAGGTAAGCCGGGATGAGGAAGAGGTCTGCGGCAAACCAAGCCGAAGGGTCACCGTAACACACTCCCGTATATCCTAAAATCGGGACCAGGAACAGGCTGACGGCCGTGCGGTCTACCATTTCGAACACGCCGGACATCATGGCCAGTTTACTGTATCCTAATCCTTGGATGCTGTACCTGAGCAGGCACAGTAGTCCTAATGGAATGAAATAGGTGCAGGAGGTGACGATGAACTGGTTGGCCTTTTCTATGATTTCATATTCATGGAAATCCACAAACAGGTAGATGATGTGACGGGCGAAAATATGCAACACGATGAAACAAAAGATGCAGTAGAGGCAAACCATGAAAAAGCTGGCGCGCAGCCCCATGTTGATACGTTCCGTTTTTCCCGCCCCGTAGTTCTGTCCGCAATATGTGGCCATGGCAATCCCCATGCTTTCCAACGGACACATGAAGAACATTTTGATGCGCATGCCGGCGGTAAAGGCGGCCACGCACGACGTACCCAAGGCGTTGTTTGCGCTTTGGAGCATGATGCTTCCGATGGCGGTAATAGAGAATTGCAGTCCCATCGGTACGCCCATGTCCAACAGTCCCTTTATGTAGTGTTTGTCTAAGGCGGTTTCTCCCTTTTCCATTTTCAGGATGTCGAATTTCCTGAACATATAATACAGGCAAAGCAAGGCAGAGACGGCTTGCGAGAAGACCGTGGCGATGGCGGCTCCGGCCACGCCCCAATGTAGTATGAGGATGCAAAACAAATCCAATACGATGTTGAGGATGGCGGCCATGAGGAGGAAATAAAACGGGGTCTTGCTGTCGCCTAATGCCCGGATGAGGCTGGAGAGCAGGTTGTATAGGAAAGTGAAAGGAATGCCGATAAAAGTAACCAAAAGATAGAGATAGGCATGGTGAAGGATGTCGTGCGGCGTCTGCATCATGAACAGGATTCTCTCGCAAAGCAGGGAAGTGACGACAGCCAACACGACGGAAATGATGAGGGAAACCCAAAGACTGTTGGCTACGTAACGCCGCAAGTCGCTGTATGAACGTGCACCGAACGCCTGAGCCACGGGAATGCCGAAACCGCAACAGCAGCCGGTGCAGAATCCGATGATGAGGAATACGACCGATGTGCTGGCACCCACGGCTGCCAAATCGTTGATGCCTAAATATTTTCCTACGATGGCTGCGTCTATCAGACTATAAGTCTGTTGGAGCAGACTTCCCAAAATGAGCGGGAGCGAGAAGTTGAATATCAATCGCAGGGGCGAACCCTCAGTCATTTCTTTCGTCATGGCGAATATCCTTTTTTCCTGAAAAACACATTCTTTTGCGGGTGCAAAATTACGGAATTTACCGGAATTGTTTTATTAAATCCGTCAAATTAGGCGGATTTTTTTATTTTCGTATGCTCGGTATGGGAAAAGATATAATCCAGATTAAAGATAAATAAATCCGGATTTAGTGATAAGTTATCCTTGTCACGGATTTCCCAATATACGAGATGGTCTTTGATGAGGAAAAAAGGTGCTGTTGTATACTGTTTATTGTCGAAGTCAATCGTGAACAAACGTGTAGTTCCTTTGTCTTCATTGTATTGGCATAAAAGGATTTCATTGTCCGGAGACACACATGAGAAATATACCATGTGGTCTACTCTTTGATAATAACGGGCCATTCCGGCGAATGGCTTTCCTCTTTCTTTTGCTTTGTTTACATAATCTATCCGCTCGTACACGTCTTTTCTGGTCATGTCATCCGGAAGTGCATGTTCTCCGAAATCAATGGCAAACAATGGCGTAAGAAGACCGTTGTGGATAGTGAATAAAGTGTCGCATAGCATTTCCCAATACAGCACATTTCCTTTTTGGTCTATGGAAATATCATCGTAAGTTGAAAATCCGGTGGATAAAGTCCTTCCTTCTATGGGGTTGCCTGACGTGAGTTCTTTATTCAAAAAGCATAATGTCTTTCTGTCTGTAGATTCGCCTCCATAGCTGTTCAATACGATATAACCATTGTTCCATGGATATATATGAAAGGGCTTTATATCTTCTTCCGCTATGTCACATCTTTGAACTGACAGAAGCTGACCTTTTAAATTGAACCGTAAAATGGTATTTTTACTGAAATCATAAAGTCCTACTGTCCCATTTTCAAAAAACACATTGGATATTTGAAGGTATTCATTCGTGGCGTGTCCTTTTTGTGATATACTGCCTATGAAATTTCCGGTTGATGTGAATGTGTACAAGAAGTTGCGTGAATGAACCACAAAGGTATCTTGATGTACATTGAGATTACATATATCGTAAATTAGGGAATTGTCCGTAGTCTCCAATTTTACGATTCGTCCGTCAGATTGGTTGATGTGTGTTATTTCTGAGAAATCAACTTTTGTGGATTTAAAGTCCGTTTTATCCCTGTTTGTACATGACACAAACAGGGATATGAATATGACACATACGGAATGTATTATACTTCTCATCATTTCCTCAAATATTAAAAAATGCTCTTTTCGGGAAAAGTAATTTCTTTTTCCTTATGTGACTGTCCTTTGATAACTCTGTGATGGTTTTATTTCTGGTCGTAAGCATGTTTGGGGTAGTCTATCGTATAATGCAATCCGCGGCTTTCCTTACGTTCGATGGCCTGTCGCGTGATAAGGTAACCCACGTTAATCATATTACGTAGTTCGCAAATGTCTTTGGTCGCCTTGACACGTTTAAACAGCTCTTCGGTCTCTTCGTACAATAAGTCCAGACGTGTCCATGCCCGTTTCAGGCGCAGGTCGCTCCGCACGATGCCCACGTAGTTGCTCATGATTTGTCCCACTTCCTTCATATCCTGCGCGATGAGTACTTTTTCTTCATTGCTCATCGTACCCTCATCGTTCCATTCGGGTATTTTGTCATTGAAAGCATATTGGTCTATGACCTCCAAGCTGTGGTGGGCTGCCGCGTCGGCATAAACCACGGCTTCGATAAGTGAATTGCTGGCCAACCGGTTGCCGCCGTGCAGTCCGGTGCAGGAACATTCGCCCACGGCATAAAGCCGCCGGATACTGGAGCAAGCGTTGAGGTCCACCTTAATGCCGCCGCACATGTAATGGGCGCAAGGCACGACGGGAATGTATTGCTTGGTCATGTCGATGCCGATGGAGAGACATTTGGCATAAATGTTCGGGAAGTGGTGTTTGGTTTCTTCCGCGTCCTTGTGCGTCACGTCTAAGCACACGTGGTCCAAGCCATGTATTTTCATTTCCTTGTCGATGGCACGGGCTACGATGTCGCGTGGGGCAAGGCTGAGCCGCTTGTCGTATTTCTGCATGAACTCTTCGCCGTTGGGCAACCGCAGGATGCCGCCGTATCCCCGCATGGCCTCTGTGATGAGGTAAGCTGGATGCGTCTCGCCCGGATGGAAGAGGGCCGTGGGGTGGAACTGCACGAATTCCATGCCTTCCACCGTACCTTTGGCACGGTAGACCATGGCGATGCCGTCGCCCGTGGCAATGTTGGGGTTGGTTGTAGTGGCGTAGACGGCTCCCGTACCACCGGTAGCCATCAGAGTGACTTTGGAGAGGAAAGTATCTATCTTTTGGGTATCCGGGTCTAAGACGTATGCCCCGTAACATTCAATGTCCGGCGTGCGGCGCGTCACCTCGATGCCCAAATGGTGTTGGGTGATGATTTCCACGGCAAAGTGGTTTTCCAGAATCGTGATGTTCGGATGGCGGCGTACGGCTTCCATCAGTCCGCGTTGGATTTCAAAACCTGTGTCGTCAGCATGGTGCAGGATGCGGAACTCCGAATGTCCGCCTTCGCGGTGCAGGTCGAAGTCTCCCTTTTCGTTTTTGTCGAAGTTTACGCCCCATTTCACAAGGTCTCGTATGCCCTGCGGTGCGTTTTTCACCACTTGTTCCACGGCTGCAGGGTCGCTGATGAAATCCCCTGCAATCATGGTGTCTTTGATATGTTTCTTGAAGTTGTCCACTTCCATGTTGGTCACTGAGGCTATTCCCCCTTGTGCCTTGGCCGTGTTGGCCTCTTCCAATGTGGTTTTACATACGATGGCCACCTTGCCTTTGCCCGCATCGGCCACTTTCAGGGCGTAACTCATTCCGGCTACTCCCGAACCTATCACTAAAAAATCAAATTTGCGTATCATGCCGTCAGTTCATGCTGTTGATGTTAGACGTTGCAAAACTACTTAAAAACTCGGTTGGTTGTGCGTTCGCCGCAGGATTTCTTTTAAAAATAAAAGTGCAGCCCCCCGTTGATAAAGATACGGTAGAACTCTACGGATTGGTCCATGGAGCCGGGAATCACTCCATCCTTGTCATAGACATTTCCGTAAATCATTCCTGCGTTCACTCCTATGCCGACGTGTTTGCTCAGCAGGTAGTCCGCACTGAGTTGGTAATGCAATCCCATCCCTTTTACAGTTTTTCCCATACTGAAATCCATCTCCTCCTCGACATTCAGGATGAAGGCGCCTGCTCCGATGCCGTATCGTAATGACCAATGTTTGTTGGCCGCCCTCATAACGAACTCAGGTCCGATATAATCCAAGTGCATCCGGCTTTTGGGATTGGCGGTTTGTTCCTTGGGGTAATCGGGATTGCGTACGAAGTTGGTATGGTATGCCCCGGAGCGGTAACCGGAATAGAGAATGCCTACGCCCATGAACTTTTTACCCACCCAGTCGATTCCTCCCTGGAAATCCACCCCGTTTTTGAACGTGCCGCTGAGGCCGCCCGGAATGTCATGGTAAGCTTTGCTGAACACATGGCCGAAACCTCCGTTCCCGTAGATATGGATAGGAAGTGGGGGCGGGAGCTTACGTGGCTTTATGCTTTTCCGGCTCGCCAGTTCCAAACTGTCTGCTTTCCTTATTTGTTCCCTTTGTTGGGTTTTCATGCGTAGCATTTCTCCTTTTATCTGATGGCAGGAAACGAGAATGGTAGGTTCTTTATGTTCGGTGATAGCCAAGGCGTTTCCTCCCGCTTTGGCCGTTTCAGCCTTGGCCAGTGCTACGACCTGGTCATAACTGAAATGTGCGGTATATCCGTTTCCTTTTACAGCCACTTTGCCCAGGAGTTCGGCAGAGTAAGGCCGGTTCGTTCCGGTTTTGAATACTTGTATGTCGTCAGCTTGCGTAGCGGGATAAGAATGATAGATTTCCGTGGCCACTTTCGGACTACAGCCTGTAACGAGCAAGGCCACGACCCATGCAAACCATTTGCCTATTGCGTAGCAACCATTCTCTTTTTTATTTTCTGTTCTTTTTGCCATACGCCTTTTTATATAATAAGATGAGATTCTTTCAGTTTGGCAATCCTTTTGTCCATGGAATTGATTTGAATCCGTTCCATGATTTCTTCTCGTTGGTCTATTAGTTGATAGAACTTATCTTTCCATACAGGAAGTTTCCCTAAGAAAAGTTCAAAACGCTCTATGTCATCCCAAGAATTGGTTTGTTCTTCCATGTCCATACAAACTTGTTGTACCAATGCGTCATTATTCAGATAAAGAGCAGTGATTAGCTTGTATTTGAGAAATTCTGTCAGGCTGCAATAATTGTGGCAAACCAACATGTCATATTTTTGCTTGTGTTTTAATAAATCAAACAAGTCTTTTACATTTACTGTTTCTCCGAGGAGGTTCCCGTGTTGGGACTTTACATCGTCCATTGCATCTTGAAACATCTGTTGATGCTTCTCGAATGGTATATCTAATGTGAGATGTTTTTTATTGTAGAACATTTCTATAAAAACAGAAAACGTTATATCTTCTTCGTATAGTGGATAACCTACCAATAGTGGTCGATAACTTCCATATATTCGTTGAAACTTAAATCCGATTAATCCAACTCCTAATTTCATTAATAATGTATTAGAAGAATACCTTGATAACATTGGAAATGCTTTTTTCCAATCAGTCAGAGGTATGTTGGATGTTTTACTTTTACTTGTATTCATAAACTTTTTAATATTTAATTTGTGGTTTTATAATTTCTGACGGCCATTTAAAATGATTTCTATATTTTTGCATCTGTAATGTATTGTTTAGCATTTCAGGAGTTTTATTCGGATAACCAAATTTAAAATCATAAATCATTTGGTTTTGTTTATCTAACACATCGACAATTCCACGCTCATTGGTAAGTCTATTTTCAAAATAGACTTTAAACTCTAATCCTCTATCTCCGTGTATATCTTGATATTCTTCTAAATATTTTGTTGCAAACTCATGTCTTTTGGTTCCTACAACAGGTCCTTCACCCGGAATTTCTTTATAAGCCATGTCTGCAGCTTGTTGAATCAGGTCACGGTTACTGATTGCTTTTTCAGCACCCGTCCAAAAGTCCTTTCCTTGTATTCGTGCGCTGATACCACCGGATATTCCTCCCATAAGTCCGCCTGAAGCACCGCCCATGATGGCTCCCATGATTCCGCTTTCCAATGCGCCTCCGAAGTCAGCCCCTTCAAGGAGTGAGTTGCCCGTGTTCTGTATGAATCCCGAAGCCATACCTGAAGCCAATCCGACTTGTGCCCCGTTGACAAAGCCAGTCATTCCTGCAGCCCATTGTGCGGAGGTAATGCCCAGCATGCCTCTGAACCCGGTGGCGGCAGCCACTCCGGCAGCGGCTCCTACGCCTCCTGCCAGTCCGCCTATGGCAAAGTATCCCAACCCTTTTTTGAATCCTTTCCATCCACCCCCTGCAGCTTTGATTTCATCCCAATGCATCGCCACGTTTGCCGTGCCGCCGATTAAAGCGGCAACTCCTACGATAATCCAGAAGAATTCCCCGTTTTCATCCACATAGATGAGCGGGTTGTTCATGCAATAGGAATAGCGGTTGAGTCCTTGTGAGAAGTCGGGGAATTGCACGTATGGGTCGGGCGAGAGGAAACGTCCCGTCCATGGGTCATACAGCCGAGCATTCATGTGGACGAGGTTGGCCACAGGGAGTTGCTCATGTCCGCAGAATCCACGTCCGAGGAAGGTGGAAGATGGAGTACTTCCTCCGGTAAGGGACATCTTTGCTTGACTAAGAGGTTCCCATCCCATAGGGTTACGCAAGTGTCCCCAAGCATCATAACTCAGTTCCTCCTGCCTGTATCCGTCATCCCGTACGACATTCGTGATACTCCCCAACGGGTCGCGCAGGACATGGTAAAGTTCCGGCTTGGTGTTATTCCGTTTCCTCCATACTATGGGGGCATCATAATATCCGCCATGTAAATACAGTTTCTCGATACGGTCGTATTTCAGTGAATCCAGTTCATAACATCCACCCAAGTAATAGCGGGTCATGTAATGGATTGTCCCGTTTTGGTAATAGACCGATTTCACACGGTCAAAGTTCCCATTATAGGTGAACTTGGCCGCACTCATCCAGTCGTAGATGGAATCGGGAAGGTTGGAGGAATTGTAGGTTATTTCCTGCAAGCCCGTAGGGGTGGGGTATTTGGCCGGATTTTCTACGCCGGTATGGGCATGCGGGTTAGCCTGTAACCCATAAGTATAGTCCCCCACGTCGGATTTGCGTATGATGTTGCCGGATGGGGAATATTCCACCGTGGTTCTCCCATCGCTTGCCAAGCGGTTCATCCCGTCGTAATTGAAAGTCTCGGTTCTATTACGCAACTCATCGGTACGGGAGAGCAGGTTGTTACGCGACGTATCGAAAGTATATGAGAAGTTCTGGTGGGTCACTTTTCCCATGTTTGCTTTGCGTGACGTGGGGTAACCGTAGGCATCGTAACCATACTGCCGGGTGAGTTGTCCGGTTTGAACCAATGTGGGCAATCCCATCCTGCTTTCCCCGTCCAACCGGAAGATGGAAGTTCCGTCCGGAAGAGTTACCTCCACCAGATGGCCGTTTTGGTAACGTAAATTTTCAGTGGTCAGTTCTCCGTTTTGTGAAGTGTAGGTGATGGAGCTTATTTGTCCGTCCTTATAGGTATAATCTTTCCGGAGCCATTTCCCGTCCGGTGCGTCTTCCCGGTAGGATGCCAACCTTCCCAGATTGTCGTAAGTATATGATATGAACGTGCCATTGAATCCCTTGATGGTAGCGATTTCCCCATACGGAGTGTAAGTATACGCCACATTGGGTGAAGTGCCTGCACAGTTTGTCAAGCGATTGTAATCATCATAGAAATAACGCGTACGTTCTCCTTTGGCGTTCTGTTCCCATGCCTTCTCCCCTGAATTCTCGTAACCATAAGTTGTCCGTCCGAACCCCGGGTCGTTTTTTGCGCTGCACCTACGTGAGGCGTTATATTCGAAAGTAATTTGTGAACCGTCCGGTGCCGTGATGGTTGAGGGTTGCAAGTCTGGTTCCCAAGTGTAAAGTGTAGTGCCTCCAGGGTCGTCTACCTGTACGAGTTCGCCGTGCGGCCCATACGAACGTGAGGTTTCTACTCCGTTTTCCGTAGTGGTCACGGTATACCCCTCAAGGCTACCGGTGTAACTGTATGTCGTGGTGTGTCCCGGTCGGTCGGTAGCGGAAAGCATCCGGTCGAGGTTGTCATAGGTGTAAGTTGAATAATATGAGGGGGTGGTTTGGGTATAGGGTGATGACTTGCGGGTCACCCTTCCATAATTGTCATATTCCGTGTCCACGTAACGCCATTTCCCATCGTAGGTCATTTCGGCGGTACGTACTTCCCGCCCCAATGCGTCATACACCGTTTTGCGGTCAGGTTGTCCAGTTTCCTTGACGGTGACGGCATACAACCCTTCATTTCTATCCGGTATCCATTCATATTCTGTTGTCACGTTTGTCCCGTCCGGACGGTTCACAGTTTTCTCCTTTCCGAATTCATCGTAACTGTATGTCGTGATGTTTCCACGGCTGTCGGTATGGGTTGAGAGCCTTCCTTGCATGTCATAGGCATACTGTTCTGTCGTGCCTGTTTCGGAAGTGTGTTTGGTTTTTCTTCCATAAGTGTCGTACTCCCAGGATTCGGAGATGCTTTCTGCTCCTCCGCTCCACCCAGTTGTGGATTTGATCAGGTTTCCTTGTTTGTCGTATTGGCAGTCATAACGTGTTTCTTGTCCGAGGTATTCCCGTTTGGCCTGCGGCATATCATAAAGCCAGGAAGGGTATGTGGTGCGTTTGGTTACATTTTTTCCATCCTCCGTGGTAGTCCTGACCGTTTGTTCATGGATACGTCCGAGGATATATTCTTTTCCGGGTGGGATGTATGCCAGCATGGTGCATACGTCTGCATTTTCTCCTTTCCGTGTCTTCGTTTTATATCCTGTTTGGACAGAAGTATAGATGGTTTCCGTGCGCCGTACGGAGTTGTCTTCATATTCTATTTCCTCAATATTCGGGTATCCGAAACGGTAGTCTTCATAACGGTAATCGGTGGACATGTCCCTGACATTGTCGAAATATTCCTTATCCGTCAGGTTGATTTCCACCATTCGGTTGGGGTGTTCGATGACCTCGTAGTAATAATAAGATTCAGAAATGCCTTCGTTGTATTCATATTCCAATACTCCATGGTTTTCAGGGTCATACTCACATACTCTTTCCTTGCCTTTGAAATCTATGGTGCGGGTTTGTGTGAATCCACAAAACCCCATTCCCGTGAGATGTTGTATGCCCCCTTCGTAATAGTAATGTTGTCCGTCTACTTGTTTTCCGTCCACGTAGGTTTCCGAAACGGCTATCAAAGGTTGTTTCCCGTAAGCGGATGTATAAGGGTAAGGAGCCGGGATGTAGTAACTGTATATTCCTTCTTTTTTCCCGCTTTCGTTCATCAGGGCATATTCATTCTTTTCCACCACCCCGAAACTGTTTACCACTCCCGTGAGGAGGCATTCTTCAGAGTCGTTGCGTTGGAAAGAATACTTTATAAGCTTTTCACCGTCTATACTGACAAATTCTGTGGAATATCCATCTTTAGTTTGTACATTGGCCGATAATGCGGTGTGCCGTTTATCTTGTCCGGGTTTGATGGATTTGTACAGATAGAACTGTTTAGTGTATTTGTCGAATATGAAAATATGGAACTTTTCATCCGCACATTCGATGATGTCCGTCACTCCGTCACCGTTTATGTCGGTGGGTATATATAAATAGTGGTCTTCTTTTCCGGTAGAAACTTCTTTTAAATATGGTAATGTAACGTTATGGATACTATCTTGTGAATTTCCTTTGGAAAAGGCTATGTAAACTTTTGGGGTACTACCCTTTTCTTGTTTCCGTTTATAGTAGAAACGGTCTGCCAGTCCATCTGAATTGAAATCGCCCATTATGAACCATTCTGAGTCCGCTACGGGGGTGGTTTGGTAATTATGGGTTTGGCGGGGTAACCAAGTGTTTCCCGAAACATCGAATACAAAAGTTTGAGCCTTTCCGTCAGTTGATTTGTAGTGGATTTCACTTTTCCCGTCACCGTCATAGTCGGCCACGATTAGTTCGTCTGTAGAATTGTACAGTTCTTCTTCATCGGTATCTTCACTAGGGAACGAAACATGGTAGGGGAACAGGTGCCCCTGATAAAGGATTTTGTTGCCTTTCAAATCGAACAGGTAGCACGTTGAGGGCAAGTTTGTGTTGCCAAAGGGTTGGTGGGCAGATACAGCCAGAATCTCTATTTTTCCATCCCCATTAAAATCTCCCGGATAATAAAACTTGGGCTGTATGCTCCGCATGCCTTTTGCACTGGTATGTACGGTGGGGAACTTAAAAGTCCGCGTGAATGATGGGGATGGTTCATCATAGATGGAAAAGACCGGGCCGTTATGAACGGTAAAACGAACTTGATCGTATTGCTTGTCCACCACTTCATTGTTCACTTGTATCAGAAAGTCTCTTCCTCGTCCGGATATGTCTGCGGCCAATAAGTCAACAAATCCTGTTCCACAAGGAAAGCTTTTTTTAGCCTCTCCGTTCCCACTACCTAAAAGTGTATAGGTATAAATGTAATCCGAAAGATTGAAAGGATTATAGAAGCATTCAAAGTCTTTGGTATTATCCTGTATGTAAGGTGTCTTTCCTGAAACAGAAGCCAGTATGTCCGAATACCCGTTACCCATCATCCGTCCCACTACAAATTGTGCGCTATGGGCTTCTTCGCCTCCGTGCCATATATCCGGACAGTTTATTTCTTCCGTAGTATATGTTAATTGTGACTTGTTTTTTCCATAATAAAAAATCAGTGGATTGATTTTCTTTCCTCCAGCTTCATAAGTAATGTTTTGCAACAGGCTGGGCTTTCCGGCAAGATGTTCCGCGTTTTGGTATGACAGTGTGTATTTCCCTAATTCTTTCGTTCCAAATTTGCAGGTAATTGTCTGCAACCGGGTATTTTCGATGATTTCTTTTCCCCCAAGGTAGAAGGCCACAGGATCCGGACGTCTTTCATATCCGAATTCCACCGAGGCTCCGTTATAATTGATTTTTTGAACTTGGTAGTGGTTGTGTTCATAATTGAAGTTGTATTGGTAAGTGATGGTGTTCCCCCACAAGTCGCTCAGTTCCGTAAGGGGATAGTATAATTGGTTTTCCGTATTATCCTTGTAACCGAATACGGCTGTTTTCCCGTCCGGATAACAAACGTCGAAATATTGCAAAACATCACCGGTATAGTGTGTTTTGGCGCGGATGTAACCTTGCTCTGTAAGGAAAGTGACGGAATCCACTCGTAATAATCGTAATCCGTCAAGCATAAAGGCATCGCTGCGGTTCATGCCAATCTGTTCCACATCTCCGTCATAATGGATGGTATGTGACGTACGGTAAATATTGGAAAGTCCGGCCAACGACCAACCCACTCCTATTAGCCCGTTTCCTTGTTGGCTGTTGTAGGTCAGAGCCAGTCCGGGATTCAGATTCCGTATGCCGGGATACGTGGCTATCGGAACGGTATAGGTTTTGGCTCCCGTGGAAGATATTCCGGACGAAAGGTCTATTTGTCCTACTGCATAATCTTTTCTTATGGTATGATGGGTCGGTACGTAATCGTTGTCAATAGCCGGGTACCCCTCTTGTCCGAGGATGGAAAGGAGGCAGCACGCACAAAGGAAGAAAGAAAGCAGGCCCCGTTTCATAAGCGTTACTTTTTAATGATTTTCCAAGTGGTTTCTTGTCCACCTGCCACGATATGCAGCAGGTAAATGCCATTCGTGCAATGGCTCAGGTCGAGTTCGGAAACGGAGGAGGTTGTTTCTTTTACGTCCACAACCGCTCCGCTCATCGATGTGATGCGCAAACAGGCTTTTTCTTCAGGGGCGAGTCCTTGGATTTCCACTTTCAGGTGCCCTTCCGTTGGGTTGGGCCAAATACGGATCTGTTTTTCAGAGAGCATGTCGGAATAGAAATTATCCTCTTTTTTTTCTTCCGATGACATATTTCGTTTGACAACATCTGAATTTTGCAACACGATTTCTCGCTTCACCCGGTTGCCTAACGCATCATACGCAAACCTTATCGCATTCTGAGAGAAAGCGGAAAGGTAAAACAATAAGCCGGAAAAAACAAATAATGCTCTCATAATATATAGGTTTTAGTTTGTTTTTCTGCTATCGTCTCAAAGGTATATGTCTTTTTTTAAATAAACAAAAAATACAGGATATTTTTTTGCTTTCTGTGGATTTAATCCGTAAAAAGTGTAACTTGCACTAAATTTTAGTTTTATGATACGGACATTTCATGCAAAAATTAATAAGAAGATATTGTTTTTCAGTTTGTTGCCTGCTACAGTGTTGGCTATATATTTCTTTTGGGTAAAATTGCCTTTGGCTGCATTGTGTTGTATGGTCTTTTTGGTTTTCGTGGTGGAACGTTTGATTCATACGTATTATGTTTTTACCGATGAAGGTTGCTTATTCATTCATCAGGGACGGTTTTCCAAAGTCTGCAGGTATTCTTTGTCCGACATCGAAAAGGTGGATATCGTACGGCCGTCTTCTTTGTCCTTTTTAAAGAATAAGGATACTGTCATGTTGACGTTTTACGACGGTTCGATTAAATTTATCACACCTTTTCCGGCTGAAGAGTTTTGCCGGTATTTCAAACGAAAACAGGAAGATTTTCTTGAAAAGACAGATGGCTTATGAATATGAGGCTTTTTAGAGTACTTTTTGGGTTCTTTTGGTTTGTTGGGGGAGTTGGTAATCCCTTGTTTTCTTCCGGGAGAATTTCTTGTGAACCGCTTGAGGAGGAGGCTTCGTGGTCGGTGTGTTTGCAGGACGGACTGGATAGTTTGTTGCAAGATGAGCTATTGTTTACTTCGCAATTAGGTTTGTGTGTGTATGATTTGACCGACGATACTTTGTTGTATGCTTACCAGGCCAAACAGCGTATGCGTCCGGCTTCCACCGAAAAATTGGTAACGGCTGTCACTGCGCTTTCCGAATTGGGGAGTGATTATCGTTTTGCAACCCGTTTGTTCTACACGGGCGAAATCCGGGGACGTGTTTTGCATGGAGACCTGTATGTCGTGGGAGGTTTTGACCCTTGTTTCGGGAAAGAAGATTTGCTTTCTTTCGGCAAGGCTTTGAAAGAATCGGATGTGGATTCCATAACAGGGAGACTGTATGCAGACGTGTCGATGAAAGATACCTTACAATGGGGATGGGGTTGGTGCTGGGATGATGACATGCCGGTGCTGACTCCTTTATTATATGGAAAGAAGAATATTTTCATAAGGACATTCAGCGAGGTGTTGCATGGCTTGGGCATCCGCCATGTTTTTGGAGGACAAGCCCGTTGTCCCCAAAATGGCGTATTGTTAGCCGGACGGACACGTCAGTTGGCAGACGTTTTGCATCCGATGATGAAAGAGAGTGATAATTTATGTGCCGAAGCCCTGTTTTATCAGTTGGCAGCCCGTACAGGAAAACCATACGCTTCAAGAAAAGAAGCTATGTACTACATTGAGCGGTTGATAGGGCGGTTGGGCTATGATCCCGGAAAATATATAGTGGCCGATGGGAGCGGGGTTTCTTTATATAATTACTTGACACCGGAACTTGAAATTGCTTTTCTGAGATACGCTTATCGTGATGAGGCTGTTTTTTCACCTCTTTATATTTCTTTACCGATAGCCGGAGTTGACGGTACGTTGAAAAAACGTATGAGGAAGGGAAAAGCCTACGGAAATGTAAGAGCTAAGACCGGAACTTTGGAAGGAGTATCCACATTGGCCGGTTATGCACGGTCGGGGAATAACCATTTGCTGGCCTTTTGTATTATGAATCAAGGTGTGGAACGTGTGGCGGCTGCACAAGACTTTCAAGACAAAGTTTGTGAATGGTTATGTCGATAGTTTTTAAAGTAGCACTTAAATCGTTCTAATTTAGATATTTTAATCCTCTATAAAATAAGCTTTAAAATAATATATGTACCTTTGCGCCCATTAAAGAGACGAGGAAATGAAGCATAAACTCTGTATGTGGCTACTGTTTTCCATGTCTTTCTTAATGGCTTTTGCCACGATGGAAAAACATGGTTCACCGATGTTTTGTGCTGAGACAAGTGCTCCGTCTGTGGAAAGTTTTGGACAAGAAGTTACATATTGGACATCTGATACTCCTTATTTCTTTTTTACTTCTGATTACATAGCCCCGTTGTCTTTTGCCTTGGATGAAGGGTCTGAAACGTCGTGTTTCAAGTACATGGCGGTCTCGGAAAGATTATCCGGTTTTCCTTATGCTTCCGTAGGCTGTTTTTTATCTCCTTGCAGGTCTTTATACTATTCTTATGATTCCGGACCCGGCAGGGATTATTATGTCTTTACCCTGAGACGGATCAGGGTGTGACCCCTACGGGGCCTATATTATATAAATAGGTATCATTTCAGAGTGCCATATCTTATGGTCCTTTTCCCCTCGGAAAAGAAAATAAAAGATATGTCTTTCACTACATAATATTTGGTTGTTAAATTAAATATAACTTTAAGAATGACGGATTTCACATTGTTAACGGTCGTGGTGCTTACGGCAATCGCTTTGGTGACGGCAGCCTTGCTGATAGCGCGCCTTGCGGCTCCCCGTACGTTCAACCCCCAAAAAGGTGAGCCATACGAGTGCGGTGTGCCCACGCGGGGCGAGGCGTGGTTTCAGTTCCATGCCGGTTATTACCTGTATGCCATCCTGTTCCTGATATTCGACATCGAGACGGTATTCCTGTTTCCGTGGGCGGCGGTGGTAAGCCGTATCGGCATGCAAGGGCTGTTGAGCATCGTATTTTTCATTGCGGTATTGATTCTGGGCCTGGCTTACGCCTGGAGGAAAGGAGCGTTGGAATGGAAATGAAACACGGGTTGCCCAAGATAAAGGATATGGAGCCGGGCGATTTCAAGAATAACGATTACCTGCTGCGCATGGTCGAGAAACTGAACCGCGACGGGGCGGGTATCGTATTGGGCACGTTGGACGACCTGATCAACTGGGGCCGCAGCAATTCGCTTTGGTCGCTCACTTTCGGCACGAGCTGTTGCGCCATAGAGTTCATGGCCCTGGGGGCGGCGCGTTATGACATGGCGCGTTTCGGCTTCGAGGTGACGCGCAACTCGCCGCGCCAGGCGGACATGATCATGGTGTTGGGTACGATAACCTACCGCATGGCCCCGGTACTGAAGCGGTTGTACGACCAGATGGCCGAACCGAAATACGTGGTGGCCGTGGGGGGATGTACCATCAGCGGAGGGCCGTTCCGTCGGAGTTACCACGTGGTGAACGGGATAGACCGCATCATCCCGGTGGACGTGTACATTCCCGGATGTCCGCCGCGGCCGGAAGCCTTTTTCTACGGGATGATGCAGTTGCAACGTAAAATCAAGATGGAGCGTTTCCTCGGAGGGCGCAACCACAAGGAGAAACCGGACGAAGCCGGGGAAAGAAAGGAGGCCGGAGTATGATAGAAGAAAAGATAAGGCAGTGGTGTGCGGCCGCCACGGTGGAAGAGGCCGGCGAGAGAGTGGTAGTGGTCCCGGATCGGGACGTGGCGGAGGTATGCCGCCGGCTGCACGACGACGCGGAAGAACCGATGGACTTCATGCGGGACCTTGTGGCGGCGGACGGAGACGGCCGTCTGAGCGTGTTCTACCAGTTGGAGTCGACGCGGACGGGCGGCCGCGTGACGTTGCGAACGGACACGGACGGGCGCGAGGATCCTTTCCTGCCCTCGGTGTGCCGGATATGGAAGACGGCGGAAATCAAGGAACGCGAGGCATACGATTTCTTCGGCATACGCTTCACGGGGCATCCCGACATGCGCCGCCTCTACCTGCGTGAGGATTGGGCGGGTTATCCGCTCCGCAAGGATTATGACATGGACAGCAACCCGCTCAACATGGAGAATGAAGAAAACGCCGACGTGACGGAAGAATATGACTTGCGTGCGGACGGGACCATCGAACGGCGCGAGAACGTGGTGTTCCGCCCGGATGACTTCATTGTCAATATCGGCCCGCAGCATCCTTCCACACATGGCGTATTGCGTATGCGTACGTCGTTGGACGGCGAGATGGTCAAGAAGATAGACCCCATATTGGGATATATCCACCGGGGTATCGAAAAGATGAACGAGAGCCTGACTTATCCGCAGACGCTGGCGCTGACCGACCGTCTGGACTACCTGAGCGCCCACCAGAGCCGCCATGCCCTGTGCATGTGTATCGAGCAAGCCGCGGGTATCGAGGTTTCCGAACGTGCGCAATATATCCGCACGATAATGGACGAATTGCAACGTATCGATTCCCACCTCCTGTTTTATTCCTGTCTGGCCATGGACATGGGAGCGCTGACGCCTTTCTTCTATGGCTTCCGGGAGCGTGAGATGATTCTCGACATTTTCGAGGATACCACCGGAGGACGGTTGATTCAGAACTACAATGTGATTGGCGGCGTGCAGGCCGACCTGCATCCCGATTTCGTGCGGAAGACGAAAGAGTTTATCGTGCACTTGCGGAGTATCATCCATGAGTACCACGATATCTTTACCAAGAGCGTCATTGCCCGCACCCGTCTGAAAGGGGTCGGCTTGCTTTCGCGTGAGGATGCTATCTCGTTGGGCTGTACCGGCGGGACGGGCCGTGCTTCCGGATGGGCCAACGACGTGCGCAAACATCATCCCTACGCGATGTACGGCAAGGTGGACTTTAAGGAAATCACCTATACGCATGGGGACGCTTTCGATCGCTATATGGTGCGCATGGATGAAATCATGGAATCCTGCAGAATTATAGAACAGTTGATAGATAATGTACCCGAAGGGGAGTTCCGGGTGAAGACGAAGCCCATTCTCAAATTGCCCGAAGGCGTGTTTACGGCTTCCGTCGAGGCCAGCCGCGGCGAGTTCGGCGTGTTCCTCATCAGCCGGGGGGACAAGACGCCCTACCGCCTGCATTACCGAAGCACGGGGCTGCCGTTGGTGCATGCCATGGACACCGTGTGCCGGGGCGGGAAGATAGCCGACCTGATTGCCATCGGCGGTACGATGGACTTCGTGATACCGGATATTGACAGATAACATACAGACACATTTAAACATATGAATCAAGCATTTTTGGATTATTACAGTCTGGAACCGTTTACGCAGTGGATACACCGTACGTTGTGCGGTGTGATGCCTGAGGACTGGGCTGTCTTTATCGAAGGGTTGGCGCTGGGCATAGTCATTTTGCTGGCATACGCCGTGCTGGCCGTGGTGCTCATTTACATGGAACGCAGGGTCTGCGGTGCTTTCCAGTGCCGTATCGGACCGAACCGCGTGGGAGGCAAAGGCGGATTGTTGCAAGTGCCTGCCGACGTGTTGAAGATACTGACCAAGGAAATCATACGCCTCAGGAAGTCCGACCATGTGCTTTATGAACTGGCGCCTTATCTGGTGATTCTGGCTTCCGTCATCTCGTTTTCCTGCCTGCCCTGGCACAAGGGAGCAGAAGTTCTGGATATGCAAATAGGAATATTCTTCGTGTTGGCCGCTTCGAGTATCGGGGTGATCGGTATTTTGTTGGCCGGATGGAGTAGTAACAGCAAGTACACGATTATCGGTGCCGTCCGCAGCGGCGCCATGATTATCAGCTATGAGCTGTCTCTGGGTATTACGGTGCTTACGATGGTCGTCCTGAGCGGGACGATGAGCATCAGCGGCATTGTGGAGAGCCAGGCCGGAGGATGGAACATTTTCAAGGGACATATCCCGGCACTGGTGGCCTTTGTCATTTACCTTATTTCGGGTAATGCCGAAGCCAACCGCGGGCCGTTCGACCTGGCCGAAGCCGAGCAAGAGCTGACAGCCGGCTATCATACGGAATATTCCGGTATGCATTTCGGATTTTTCTATCTGGCCGAGTATCTGAACCTTTTCATTACGGCCGGTATAGCCACCACGCTTTTCTTGGGGGGATGGATGCCCTTGCATGTGGCCGGGCTCGACGGGTTCAATGCCGTGATGGACTATATTCCCGGCATTGTGTGGTTCCTGGGCAAGACGTTCTTCGTCATATTCCTGTTGATGTGGATTCGGTGGACCTTCCCCCGTTTGCGTATCGACCAGGTGCTGACGCTGGAATGGAAATACCTCATGCCCTTGTCGCTCGTAATCATGTTGACCATGGTGATAATGAAAGTTTTCGGACTGGTTTTTTAAAAGGATAGTAATAATGAGCAAGTTTATAAAATACATAAAAAGGTATTGGCGCAGCACGAAAAGCCTGGCGGGAGGACTGAAGACATCCATCAAGGTGTTCTTCCGGAAGAAAGTGACGGAGCAGTATCCGGAAAACCGGCATACGACGCTTTACATACCGGAACGTCATCGGGCACAGTTGGAAATGATTCATAACGACCAGAACCAGCATCATTGTGTGGCCTGCGGATTGTGCCAGATGGCCTGTCCCAACGATACGATTCGTGTGGTATCCGAGGTGAGGGAAGATGCGGAAGGGAAGAAAAAGAAGTTTTTGGTGAAGTATGAGTATGATTTGGGCTCCTGCATGTTTTGCCAACTTTGTGTCAATGCCTGTCCGCATGGCGCCATACGTTTTTCCAACGATTTTGAGAATTCGGTTTTTGAGCGTGACAAGTTGCTGCTCACGTTGAACCGGGAAGGTTCGGTTTTGGCACCAGCCTCCGAGAAAAACAAACCTATAAAAGCATAATATAAATATGGAAGGAATCACTCTTGGGCAAGTAGTTTTTGGGGTTGTCGCACTGATGATGGCGGCCTGTTCGGTGCTGGCTGTGACGTCGGGCCGCATTTTACGTGCGGCTACGGCCTTGCTGTTTGTGCTTTTCGGGACGGCAGGCCTTTACTTTATGTTGGGCTATACCTATTTGGGAGCGGTGCAGTTGTCGGTTTATGCCGGCGGTATCGTAATACTCTACGTTTTCTCCATCCTGCTGACCCGTTCGGACAAAAACATGAACGAACGTATCCCGCGGGGACGTTGGTTTGCAGCCATACTGACGGTATTGGCCGGTTTCGGATTGACGGTATTCCTGCTGGCGTCTTACGGTTTTGCACGTTTCTCCGTTCCTCCGTTGGTGGAACTGGACCCGGTGAAAGTAGGCGACGCGCTTATCGGAATGGGGAAATACCAGTTCGTCCTGCCCTTCGAGGTAATCAGTGTGTTGTTGCTGGCCTGCATGATCGGTGCCATCATGATTGCGCGTAAACGTTGATTAAACAAACAAAGTTATGGAAATAAATGCATTATATTATCTGATACTGAGTACGGTGATGATGTTTGCCGGTATTTATGGCTTTTTCACGCGCCGCAATCTGTTGGCCACGCTCATCTCCGTGGAGCTGATGCTGAATGCCACGAACATCAACTTTGCCGTGTTCAACCGTTATTTTTATCCGGATGCACTCGAAGGCCATTTCTTCACGCTCTTCGGCATTGCCATCTCGGCGGCGGAAACGGCTGTGGCCATTGCCATTATGATAAATGTGTACCGTAATATCCGGAATATCCAGACGGATGACGTCAGCGACCTGAAGGGTTGACGTCGGAAACTGATAAAAAGAAGAAAATAATATGGAATATACGATATTGATACTCCTCCTGCCCGTACTGAGCTTTTTAGTATTGGCATTGGCAGGTATGAAGATGTCCCACCGCGCAGCCGGTCTGATTGGTTCGTTGTCATTGGGAGCGGTAGCCGTGTTGAGTTATGTCACGGCATACGGTTATTTCACCTTGCCGCGCTTGGCCGACGGGACGTTCGGAACCCTGATACCTTATAATTTCGTGTGGCTTCCCTTTGCGGCCGGCCTGCATATCGACATGGGTATTTTGCTCGATCCTATTTCGGTGATGATGCTGGTGGTTATTTCCACCGTTTCGCTCATGGTGCACATCTATTCTTTCGGGTATATGAAAGGGGAGAAGGGTTTTCAGCGTTATTACGCTTTCCTGAGCTTGTTCACCTTTTCGATGCTCGGGCTGGTGGTAGCCACGAACATTTTCCAGATGTATGTGTTTTGGGAATTGGTGGGCGTGTCCTCTTACCTGCTCATCGGGTTTTATTATACAAAGCCTGAAGCCATCTCCGCTTCCAAGAAAGCTTTTATCGTGACACGTTTTGCCGACCTCGGATTCCTTATCGGTATCCTGATTTACGGTTATTATATGGGTACGTTCACCTTTGCGCCTGCCGAGGAGAACCTTATGCAAGGCGCATTGATGCTGCCGTGGGCATTGGGGTTGATGTTTGTGGGCGGTGCCGGTAAGAGCGCCATGTTCCCGCTCCACATCTGGTTGCCCGACGCTATGGAAGGCCCTACGCCGGTCAGTGCGTTGATTCATGCGGCCACGATGGTCGTGGCCGGAGTGTACCAGGTGGCACGGATGTTCCCGCTTTATATCGCATACGCGCCGGAAACGTTGCACATTGTGGCCTACGTCGGGGCTTTCACGGCTTTCTATGCCGCTTCCGTGGCTTGCGTGCAAAGCGACATAAAGCGGGTGCTGGCCTTTTCTACCATTTCCCAAATCGGGTTCATGATGGTGGCTTTAGGAGTCTCTACAGGCATGCCGAGCCATGAAGGCGGTCTGGGTTACATGGCTTCCATGTTCCATCTTTTCACCCATGCCATGTTCAAGGCTTTGCTCTTCCTCGGCGCGGGCTGCATCATCCATGCCGTGCATAGTAACGAGATGTCCGTGATGGGCGGCTTGCGCAAGTATATGCCGGTGACGCATGTCACGTTCCTCATCGCCTGCTTAGCCATTGCCGGTATTCCGCCGTTTTCCGGTTTCTTTTCCAAGGACGAGATTCTGACGGCTTGCTTTGCTTTCAGTCCGGTGATGGGTTATGTTATGACTTTCATTGCCGGGATGACGGCTTTCTACATGTTCCGTCTGTACTACTGCATTTTCTGGGGGCATGAGAATAAAGAACTGCATGCCGAACACGTGCCGCATGAAAGTCCGCTTACGATGACCTTTCCGTTGATGGTGCTGGCCGCTGTGACCTGTTTGGCCGGTTTCATCCCCTTCGGGCATTTCGTCACGGGCGACGGTTTGTCTTACGACATTCACCTGGACGGTGGCGTGGCAGCCACGAGTTGCGTGGTGGCCGTGCTGGCCATAGCTTTGGCTACTTTCATGTATGCCCGTAGCGAGCAGCCGGTGGCCGATGCCCTGGCCCGGCGTTTCCCGAAACTGCACCGTGCGGCTTACCGCCGTTTTTATATGGACGAAGCCTGGCTGTTCGTCACCAAACGGATTATTTTCCGCTGCGTGTCTGCCCCGTTGGCGTGGTTCGACCGCCATGTGATAGACGGTTTCATGAACTTTCTGGCTTGGGCCACCCGTGCTTCGGCGGAGGAGGTACAACCTATGCAGAGCGGACGGATACAGGCTTACGTGATTTGGTTCCTGAGCGGCATTATCCTTTTGACTTTGGTTTTGCTGGCCGTCTGATAATTCTTTAACGAGGTAAAAAAGTAAAAACGATATGAATATATTAAGTCTTTTCGTATTGATTCCCCTGTTGATGATGCTCGGGCTGTGGATGGCCCGGGGCATCAACCAAGTACGGGGAGTGATGGTAGCCGGTTCTTCCGCGTTGTTGGTGCTGGCGGTCTGGCTTGCCGTGGATTATCTCAGGATGCGTGAATGGATAGCCAATTGGTGGCCTTTGCCGCAGCCGGAGATGCTTTACACGGACAGTGTCGTGTGGTACGCTCCCTTACATATCTGTTATTCCGTCGGAGTAGACGGAATTTCCGTGGTCATGTTGCTGCTGAGCGCCATCATCGTGTTCACGGGCACTTTCGCTTCATGGAAACTGCAACCCCTCACGAAAGAATATTTCCTGTGGTTTACCTTGCTCTCCACGGGCGTATTCGGTTTCTTCATTTCTACCGACCTTTTCACCATGTTCATGTTTTACGAGGTGGCTCTCATTCCGATGTACCTGCTCATCGGTGTATGGGGCAGCGGGCGTAAGGAATATGCCGCCATGAAACTGACGCTGATGCTGATGGGCGGGTCGGCTTTCCTGCTCATCGGTATCCTGGGCATCTATTACGGAGCCGGGGCGCAGACGATGAATGTGCTGGAGATTGCCAGCTTGCATAATATCCCCGAAGAGATGCAGCACCTGTTCTTTCCGGCGGTGTTCTTGGGTTTCGGCGTATTGGGTGCCTTGTTCCCGTTCCATACATGGAGTCCCGACGGCCATGCTTCCGCCCCTACGGCGGTGTCCATGTTGCATGCCGGCGTGTTGATGAAACTGGGTGGCTACGGGTGTTTCCGCATTGCCATGTACCTGATGCCTGAAGGACTGGCCCAGTGGGGCGACTTCTTCCTGATACTGACTACGGTTTCTGTGGTTTACGGGGCTTTCAGCGCCGTGGTGCAGACCGATTTGAAATACATCAATGCCTATTCTTCCGTGAGCCATTGCGGCCTGGTGCTTTTCGCCTTGCTGATGGCGACCCGCACGAGCTGCACGGGCGCCATCCTGCAAATGCTGAGCCACGGGCTGATGACGGCCTTGTTCTTTGCCCTTATCGGCATGATATACGGCCGGACGCACACCCGTGACGTGCGCGAGTTGAATGGATTGATGAAGGTCATGCCTTTCCTGGCTGTGGGGTACGTCATTGCCGGCCTGGCCAATCTCGGCCTGCCCGGTCTGAGCGGTTTTGTGGCCGAGATGACGGTATTCGTGGGTTCTTTCGAACATCCCGACGTGTTCCACCGCGCCTGCACCGTCATCGCCACGATGAGTATCGTCATCACGGCAGTGTATATCCTGCGTGTGGTGGGCAAGATTCTTTATGGCACGTGCCGTAACCCCGAGCATCTGAAGTTGACGGATGCCACGTGGGACGAGCGTTTTGCCGTCATTTGCCTGATTGTGTGTGTGGCAGGACTGGGACTTGCCCCGTGGTGGGTGAGCGACACCATCAGTTTCAGTGTAGAGCCTATTGTTTCACATTTTAATCTTCCCTGATCCAAGTTATGAACAGTAATTTATCTGCTATATTGTCTTTGCATGCCGAGCTGTCGTTGGTGTTGATTCTGTTGGTGGCCCTCTTGGCCGACCTTTTCATGGGCCGCCATCGCCAGCGTTGGTTTCATCCGGTCATTTGCGTGTTGATGGCACTCCAGATAGGATTGAACCTTACGCCCGACACCCGCGCACTCTTCGGCGGCATGTACGTCAACACCCCGTTCACGTCCATCGTCAAGTCCATCCTTTCGGCCGGCACGTTGCTTATCTTCCTCCAAAGCGGCGAATGGCTGGGGCGGAAAGACACGCATTATAAACAAGGCGAGTTCTACGTGCTGACGCTCGCCACCTTGCTGGGCATGTTCTTCATGGTGTCCTCCGGGCATTTCCTGATATTCTACATCGGATTGGAAATGGCCAGCATCCCCATGGCCTGCCTCGTGGCCCTCGACAAATACCGCCACCACAGTGCGGAAGCCGGAGCCAAGTTTATCCTGAGTACGATGTTCTCTTCCGCCCTGCTGCTCTACGGCCTGTCGTTCATCTACGGCACTTCCGGCACGCTCTATTTTGCCGACCTTCCGGCCATGCTCCAAGGCGGCGCGTTGCAGCAGTTTGCCCTGGTGCTCTTCCTGGCCGGGATGGGCTTCAAGATGAGCCTCGTGCCGTTCCATCTGTGGACGGCCGACGTCTACCAGGGTGCGCCTACCGGCGTGACGGCCTACCTCAGTGTCATTTCCAAGGGAGCCGCCGCCGTGGCCTTGGCCATCGTCCTGCGTTTCGTGTTCCCTTTGATGAAAGAAGACTGGACGCTCGCTGTGGCCCTGCTTTCCGTCGCCAGTATCACCGTGGCCAACCTGATGGCCATCCTGCAGGGCGACATGAAGCGTTTCATGGCTTTTAGTAGCATCTCGCAGGCCGGTTACATCCTTCTGGGCGTGCTCGCAGGCACGGCGCAGGGCATGGCCTCGCTGGTGTTTTATGTGGCCGTGTATGTGGCGGCCAACGTGGCCGTCTTTGCCGTTATCGGTACCGTCGAACAGCACGCGGGCGGCCGGACCGACCGCGACGCCTACCGCGGACTTTACCGCACGAACCCTCGCCTGACACTGGTGCTGACGTTGGCCCTGTTCTCGTTGGGCGGCATCCCCCCGTTTGCCGGTTTCTTCTCCAAGTTCTTTATTTTCGCGGCGGCCTTTGCCCAAGGGTGGTATTTGGTTGTGTTCCTCGCGTTGGTGAACACCATCGTCTCCCTTTTCTACTACCTGTTGGTGGTCAAGGCCATGTACATCTCCGAGCCCCTTACGGCGGACGGCCTTCCGGTGGTGGCTCCCTTGCGCAGCCATCCGGGCGTGCGCCTCACGTTGGCGCTCTGCACGGCGGGTGTCTGCCTGTTGGGCGTGATGAGTTTCGTCTACGAAGGACTGATGCATTGGGCACAGATGTTGTAGGAATCCTTTTTGTCTAAAAAGGATTAACAATCCGACTTCGGGTTATTTTGTTCTAATTTGCATAAAATCAGTAGGTTGAAATGATAAAATAACTTGGCGCAGAACGAAAAATCGTTCTGCGCCAAGTTATTTTTCAATCTGCTGCAAACGATTTTTCATTTGGCGCAGATTGATTTTATGGAGTGCTTTTCCTTGACAAATATGAGAAAAATACCTTTTTGCTGATATAATCCTAATTTAAGTTTAAATAGTCCAATGAAAGGAAAAGGATTACTCGTTATATTTGCAATGTCTTGAGGTTCTACCAGTGGATAAGCATCGACTTTCCCGACCGAAATACTGGAGAGCATGAGAATATCAATTAATTAACTTAAATTTCATTGAGATGAAAAACAGATTACTTGCCGTTATGGCGTTGTGTGGTGCGACATCATCCACCTTACCTTTATGGGCCGCATGGGACGGCCCGGAGTTGCAATTTGTAGAGCCGAATTTGGCCACTGATGGAACGGGTGGGGAAGTTCTTTGGCAGACACCGAATTGTCGCAGGTGCTGGAAAATATGCCAGTCGGGAATTACCGATTGACGGCCAACACGATTGGTTACCAACAGAATGATAACAAGATACGTCCATATGGTGTATATCTTTATGCAGAAAACAGCGGCATCGAGTCACGTGCGGAAGCCCATAGCTTGGAGTTCGGTGGTTTAAAAGACGGGGTCGTCTCTGAGGCCGACCCCCAGCCACGTAACACGGTGTTGGAATTCTTAGCCATGGATGGGACCATCAAAATAGGATTCAAGGTTGCCAATACGAATTGCAACTGGGTGGCAGTCGATAATTTCAAGTTGGAATACTTGGGGAAAGGAGAAGGCGGCGTGGCCGGAATCCTGGAGAATGTCCTTACACAGGCCGAAGAATTGAAGAACGGTTACGACCTTCAAAAGAAGAAATATTCCGCAGCCGGTGAAGCCAAGTACAACGAATTGCTCGAGACGGTAAAGCAGGCGGCATCAAACCCGGACATCGATGAAGAGGCTGTGGGGGTTATGGTCAAGTCGTTGCAGGCCGGCATGGATACGTTGAAAGCCGATGTGGAAGCCTATGACGCATTGACAGCTAAAACGGTCGAACTTTCTGAGGCATGGGATGAATCAGCCTATGCAGATCAGGCTTTCCCGGAGTATGAGGAATATTTGAGCGGTCTGGAAGATGCTTATGAAAATAGGACATTTAATCCTTTGGAACTGGACAGCATTCAGCCCCGTGCCGACAGGCTGTGGATATCTTGTGTGAAGAATGCGTTGATAAATGGCGAGACCAATAATGTGACCGGGATAATGGTGAACCCCGGTTGGGATGCCAATGCGGACGGATGGACCAAGACAGGTGATGGCAGTTACAACCAAAACAATTCACTGTCGGAAGTATGGAGCGGAAAGGATTGGGAAGTTTATCAGGAAATTACCAATTTGCCTCAGGGGTCTTACCGGATTACAATGCAAGGCTATTATTCCCCTAGTTCTACCAATAATAACTCGTGGCATGAAGGATGGGGCCAGGAAGGCGACAAGACGAACGACATATTGGCTTACCTTTTCGGTAACGATGCTTCCGAACCGCTTCTCCATGTGACAGCTTGCCCGCAAGAAGAGAATGTGGCCGAAAACTGTGAGCAAATATCATTCCCCACTGACGCTTCTTTGGATGGGAAATGGTTTTGCTATGGAACGGCTGCCGCACGTGCTGTCTTTGACCAGTCGCCGGACAACTATCTCAATGCGGTGACTTGTTATGTAGGCGAAGACGGCAAGCTCCGCTTAGGCCTCAGGATGTCGGGCGTGACTTGGGATGCTGCCTGGGTGGTATATGACAATTTCCAAGTGGAATACCTGGGGGCCGACAACATGGATGGAGCATATACGGCTTTGGATGCTCTCTTGCGGGATGCCAATGCCATGCTTTCGTCTGATACTCTGACTACGCAGGAGGCCAAGGATGCCTTGACCAAAGCCATAGAAGCTGCCAATGCCGTTGCGGACCTGACTCCCGAGCTTTATGAAGAGCATACGGTAGCTCTGAATGCAGCTATCAAGTTAGACCAAGAGGCGATATCGGCCGCTGCCGCATTGAATATAAAGGTCACGAACCATAAGGACAAGATGAGTGGTGTGGGTGAAGGCAGCTATGAAGAGTATGTCGGTACCGAAGGCTATGATGAATTGGAACGTTTGGTTGGAGAAATCCTTGATAATAAGATTGGCGGAGAGGGTATATTCGCCACTTTGGACGAAATCAACGATTATTCCGTCCGTCTGGACAAAGCTTATTCCAAGATGCTAAGCGGTCATATCGACTTCACCACGGCTAACAAGGACAAACCTGTGGATGCCACGGGATTGATCATCAATCCGAGTTTCCAGACCAAGAGCGAGAACAACGATGGAGAAATTGTGGATACTAAGTCTTCCGATGGTTGGACTGTAGAGTCTTTGAACGGAATGACGGGGGTGAAAGATGCCATGCTCTTTGAAATCTACAACGACAGCAGCGAGGTTTACCAACCTTTGTACAACGCTCCTGCGGGTTATTACCGTGTCATTATGAACGGTTTCTATCGTGCGGGTGGATTTATCGATGCAGGCGTAGCACGTCGCGACAGCGCGGATGCCCAAAATGCGGAATTGTTCGTTAAATGCGGTGACGGTAATTGGAGCGAGAAGTTACCTTCCATTTTTGAGCACGTCAGTGAATTGAAGTATGACGGCAGTGATGTGGCTTTGCCCGATTCCCTGTTCCCGAAATCCGACATGCTGTACCATTTCATTGTGGACCAACCGGCAGGAGCTGCATTGGCTTTCGAAGACGGAGAGTATGAGTGCGACACGTATTTCTACGTGGGCGAAGGTGAAGAGCCGGTATTGGGTGTCCGCAAGACGGGTATGCTGACGAACGACTGGTCATGCTTCGACAACTTCCGTCTCTACTATTATGGTGACGGCGATGCCAACAGGCCGGATGGTTTCGTGGATGGCATTGACGGTGTGTCAGCCGACGGTGCGGTTACGGTGGTAAGTTCCGTATGGTACACCATCAACGGTGTACGTGTGGATGGACCGAAGCAGCGCGGTATCTACATCCGTCAGGACTTGATGAGTGATGGTACGAAAAAGGCGGTTAAGGTATTAGTTAAATAATGTTTTGCTAAAGACTATTTATTAGGAGTGGCTGTCCTGCGCCGGAAAATGAGGCGCGGGGCAGCTTTTATGGGTAAAATCAACATAGTTACCATTATTTTCAACATGATTACCATTGCTTTTATGGATTTAAAGTATAAATTTGCAATAAACGAATCTTATATGTAATACCATATTGTTATAGGATTCTTCCCCTTTGTAATAAGGGGCAATAAAGAACATTAATTATTAACTTAAATTTCTGTGTAATGAAAAACAGATTACTTGCCTTAATGGCGCTTTGTGGTGCGACATCATCCACCTTACCTTTATGGGCCGCATGGGAAGACCCGGAGTTGCAATTTGTAGAGCCGAATTTGGCTACCGACGGAACGGGTGGCGGAGTGTACTACATTTATCATGTGGCTACCCAAAAGTTCATGACTAATGGGCAACCTTATGGTACACGATTGGTCGTTGCAGAAACAGGTCAGGAAATGACCTTGAGCTATGGTGAAGATTATGAATTGGCCAACCTTCCGGAAAGCAATGATGATTATTTCACGGGCAAGGGTTGGCGTTTGAGTATGATGAATGCTCCGAGTAACGGAGGATACCATGAATTGTTCATTAATCCGGGTGGTGCCGAGATTTTTGTGGACCATAACAAGACGGGGCATATCCTGTGGAAAATCGTGAAGGAAGGCGATGTGTACCGTATCAAGGTGATAGACGAAGACAAGATTTACGGTGTGGAAGCCAATGGGGGCTTGTATGCCAATTCCTACATGGCGGTAAACGAAGGGAAAACTACAGTGGATCCGTTGATTGATAAGAACACGGCTGGGTATGAGAATGCTAAAGACGAATGGAAGTTCGTAGCATCGGAAACTTATGAGGTCTTCCAAGCCAAAAAACTGTTGAAGGTACAGTTGGAAGCTGCCGATGCCATCGGGTTTACGGAATATGCTGATTATGCTACTTTATACAATAAGGCAGATGCCACGGTAGAGGCGATAGAAAAGGCAGTGGAAGATTTGAAGGTGGACATTATCGACTATGGTTATTCCGTGGCCACAGAAGACAATCCGTTGGACGTGACAGAAAAATTCGTAAAAGAACCGTCTTTTGCCAATAGCACGGACGGATGGGACATCACGCAAGGTTCGGGTGCCAATTACCAACGTAAGACGGGCGACCGTTTCGAGAACGGAGCGGGAAGTTTACCGGAAGGGTTAGCCCTTGAAAACTTTTATGAGTGCGCCACCAACAATGGTAGTAATATGCCGGACTGGTCTATCAAACAGAAAGTGGAAGGGTTGCCGGATGGGAAATACCGTGTGGGGGCTTGGATTCTGACCAACAAACTGCCGACGGAGGACGCACCCACTCCGAAAGGGCTGTTCCTGTATGCCCAGTCTTTAGCCGGGGAGAAAAAGGTGGAAGCTACAGACCCTGCGGAAACAGCCAATGAAGGGCGCGGTTATGGTACGTGGCACCATTACACCGTGGATGTTGATGTCATTGGTGGCATCATCACGTTGGGGTATGTCGTACAGGGAGCCAATTCCACCTGGTCGGCCGTGGACAACTTCACGTTGGAATATATGGGCAAGAGTGGAAGCGGTGAGGTCAATATACGCGAAATACTGAACCAGAATATTGAGAGTGCCGAAGCACAGTATGCCCAATATACCGGTGCCAACAAGGCTTTCAGCGAATCGGAAAAGGTGAAGTACGAAGAAATGATAGCTGCTGCCAAGGAAGCTTACCAGAATACGAGTATGGATGATGGGGCACTTACCGGTGTCATAACTTCTTTACTTGCACGGATGGATACGTTGGCCAACAATGTGGCGGCTTACGAGACCTTGGCCCAGAAGATAGAAGCCTTGAACAAAGCTTACGATGAGACTCCTTATGCCAACGACGGGTTAGAGGACTATGAGGTTTATTTGGATGAGGTTTTACAAGCCAGTTACGACAATGGTACATTTGACGTTACGGAATTAGACAGCATCCAACCCCGTGCCGACAGGATTTTCTGGGAATCTGTGGTAAAAGCTTTGGCAGACGGGACTACGGACAATGTGACCGGCTTGATGGTGAATCCCAATTTTGCGGGGAGCAATGATGGTTGGACAAAGACCGGTGACGGGGATTTCAAGAACGATGGTACGAGGGTTTCTGAGGTGTGGAACGGACAGAATTGGGAGGTCTATCAGGAAATCAGTAACCTGCCCCAAGGTTCGTATAAGATTACCATGCAAGGGTTCTATTCCCCGAGTTCCGGGAATGAAAACAATTGGCATGAAGGTTGGGGACAGGAAGGCGATGAAACGAACAACATCTTGGGGTACCTTTTCGGTAACGATGCTTCCGAACCTCTTCTCCATGTTACAGCTTGTCCGCAGGAGGAGAACGTGGCTGAAAACTGTGAGGAAGTGACTTGGACCGACGACGCTTCTTTGGCTGGGAAATGGCTATGCCATGGAAAGAATTCCGCACAGGAAATCTTCGAGCAGAATAGCGAGAATTACCTGAATGCCACGACTTGTTACGTGGGTGAAGATGGTAAGCTCCGCATAGGGGTGAAGATGTCGGGTGTGTCTTGGGGGCAGGCTTGGGTCATCTTCGACAACTTCCAAGTGGAATACTTAGGGGCCGACAATATGGAAGGTGCCCAAACGGCCTTGGATGCCTTGGTGCGTGAAGCCAATGGGATGCTGGCTTCGGAGGTCTTGACCACTCAGGAGGCCAAGGACGGTTTGAACAAGGCCATAGAGGCAGCCTCCGCCGTGGGAGAGTTGACTCCGGAAGTTTATAAGGAACAGACAGAAGCGTTGAATGCTGCCATCAAGTTTGGGCAGGAATCCATGGATGCTGCTACTGCATTGGAGGACAAGGTTACTGCCCACGACAAGAAGCTAAGTGGTACCGGTGAAGCCAGTTACGAAGAATATTCCAACACCGAAGGATATGATGAGCTGTATGACTTGACTATTGAAATCTTCGACAAGATAGACGGGGAAGGCATATTCGCCACTTTGGACGAAATCAACGATTATTCTGTCCGTCTGGACAAAACTTATTCCAAGATGCTAAGCGGTCATATCGACTTCACCACGGCTAACAAGGACGAACCTGTGGATGCCACGGGATTGATTGTCAACCCGAGTTTCCAGACCAAGACGGAGAACGACAAGGGGGAAATCGTGGATGCCGCATCGGCTGATGGATGGTTAGTAGAGTCATTGAAAGGGGGATCCGGTGTGAAGGATGCTAAAGTCTATGAAATCTTCAGCGACAGTAGCGAAGTTTATCAACCTTTGTATAATGCTCCTGCCGGATATTATCGTGTCGTCATGAACGGTTTCTACCGTGCGGGTGGATTTATCGATGCAGGCGTGGCACGTCGCGACAGCGCGGATGCCCAAAATGCCGAATTGTTCGTTAAATGCGGTGACGGTAATTGGATTGAGAAGTTACCGTCCATCTTCGAGCATGTCAGCGAGTTGAAATATGACGGCAGTGATGTGGCATTGCCTGATTCCTTGTTCCCGAAATCCAATGAGTTGTATCATTTCATCGTGGACCAACCGGCAGGAGCTGCATTGGCTTTCGAAGACGGAGAGTATGAGTGCGACACGTATTTCTACGTGGGCGAAGGTGAAGAGCCGGTATTGGGTGTCCGCAAGACGGGTATGCTGACGAACGACTGGTCATGCTTCGACAACTTCCGTCTCTACTATTATGGTGACGGCGATGCCAACAGGCCGGATGGTTTCGTGGATGGCATTGACGGTGTGTCAGCCGACGGTGCGGCTACGGTGGTAAATTCCGCATGGTACACCATCAACGGTGTACGTGTGGCCGAACCGAAGCAGCGCGGTATCTACATCCGTCAGGACTTGATGAGCGACGGTACGAAGAAGTCAGTGAAGGTATTAGTTAAATAATGTTTTGCTAAAGCCTATTTATTAGGAGAGGCTGTCCTGCGCTGGGAATGAGGCGCAGGACAGCTTTTTTTATAGGTCGCGATGGAAATCAACATGGTCGTTATCGTGTTTGTGGATTCTTGATATACTTTTTTTAGATTCTGTTTTTGCGTATGGTGGCTTGTGTTATTTGGAGCGTTCTAAAGGTTAAAAATGGAAATAGAGTACTAAAGTGCTATTTTTTGCTGATATAATTCTACGTTTGTTTTTTGTTGAGTTTCTATCTTTGTGTATTAAGACTTAATTTCTATAGTATAATATAATAATGAGGCTATGAAGACAAAAACTCTTAAGATGTGGATGGCAGGATTTGCTTTGACAGCTTCCATGGCATCTCCCGCTCAGGACGATGTGCCTGTGGCAACAGGAAAGTACACTCCCGATTGGGGTAATTTGGCACAGTGGGAATGTCCCGAATGGTTCCAAAACGTAAAGTTCGGAATTTGGGCACATTGGGACCCGCAGAGCCAAGGGGCAGACGGAGACTGGTACGGTCGTGGAATGTATTTCAAAGGTGGTGGAAACTATAATTGGCATGTGAGCCACTTCGGTGACCCTTGTGTTCCCAACACGGACTATGGTTACAAAGATTTGTGTAATGCATGGAAGGCCGAAAATTGGGATCCGGAATATCTCATCAAACTCTATCATGACATGGGTGCCCGTTATTTCTTTGCCATGGGGCAGCACCATGACAATTTTGATTGTTGGAATTCTCCTTATCAACCTTGGAACTCAGTGAATATAGGTCCCAAACGTGACGTGGTAGGCGATTGGGCCAAGGCTTGCGAGAAGTATGATTTGCCTTTGGGAGTGTCCATGCATGGTAGCCATGCGTGGCTTTGGTTTGAAATGGCGCAGCAGTATGATGCTAATATGACTAAAGAGGACGGTGTAGGCAAATGGTGGGAAGGCTTCGACCCCCAAGACCTTTATGCGCAACGCCATACCCAGAGTGCCAATTGGTGGGACGGTGGTGCTATACACACTCAATGGAATTGGGGAAATGGAGCTTCACAACCCAGTGAAGAATACAAAATGAAATTCCAAAACCGTGTATTGCAGTGTGTGAATGCTTACCATCCGGCCATGCTTTACTTTGATGATACCGTACTTCCTTTCTATGGTTGCGATGAGAGTGTCGGACTTAATATTTTGGCTCATTCCTATAACACCGACCCGGAGATGGTGGTTACGGGCAAGGTTTTGAATCCTACGCATAAGGAAGCCATGTTGTGGGATATTGAACGCGGAATACCTGACCGTCCGCAGGAAAAGCCTTGGCAGACTTGTACTTGTATCGGTGGATGGCATTATGGCGTGAAAGATTATAATGCCGGTTACAAGTCGGCTGAGCATGTGGTGAATATGCTTGTGGATATAGTCAGCAAGAACGGTAACTTGTTGCTTTCTATTCCTCTTAAGGGTGATGGAACCCATGATGACAAGGAAATGCGTTTCATAGCCGAGATGACAGATTGGATGGAGCAAAACGGACGTTCTATTTATGGAACTCGTGTTTGGAAAACTTTTGGCGAGGGGCCGTTGGTAGATGCAAGCAACCCTATCTATAACCAAGGTTTTAACGAAGGCATCAATTACTCCGCGAAAGATGTACGTTACGTTATCAAGCATGCAAGTACGGAACAAGATGTGGATACTGTCTTTGCGACCATTATGCGTTGGCCGGCAGAACGTACATTCACGTTTACACATTTAGGACGCGCCAGTGAATACTTTTCAGGGGATATTGAAAGCATAGAATTGTTGGGGCATGGTGTGGTTGAGCACAAACTTACGATGGAGGGACTTACTGTTCAGTTGCCGGAGGAAAAAACCAATAATATTGCTCCTGTGTTTGCTATAACTTTCAAGCCCGGTACAGATAAGCCTATTTCATTGACCGAGTTTATTGACTATTGTAAACCCCTTGCTGAAGGAGCTGACGGGAGCCTGAAACCGGTTAACACAGGCAGTCCCAATATTTCAGCTTTGTCTGATTTGGGACATTATGCAGCTCAAGCGGAAAATAGCTTGAACGGTACTGCCGAAGAACAAGCAGCAGCTCTTGTCGAGTTACGAAAGGCTTTTCAAGCATATCTTAAAGCGTCAGTTACCGAAGCTGGCGCACCTCTTTATGCAGGTGATAATCTTACTGTAGAAATGCTCGTGGAGGCGGCAGACTTCAGCCGTACTCCGGATACTCGGAATGGCAAGCGTTTCGGCAAACCGGCTAATTGGGTTGTGAGCAATTTCAATATTCCTAATGGCAATGAAGGAGTTAAGCAGGGTCTTGATGCTTACGGTGGTACGGAAGCGTTGATGTTGGGGGTGTGGGATGACCGCGCCAATGCCGTCGGCGACTGTGACCTTTCGCAGGCTTCTATACGCCGTACCGTACACCTCACTCCTGGAACCTATTATTTTGGTGCCACGTTCAATGCAGCTTACCAATTGTCCGATGAAGCATATATGTATGCTTGTGCGGGTAATGGCGAAGATTTGCAAACTTTCGAAATTCCGATCCGGGCCATTGCATGGGCACGTCTTAATACAGCACCAAATGATGGTAGTTGGTGGGGGATTACTTTTATTGTAGAGGAAGAGCAGGACGTAACATTGGGGTTTCAGGCAGACCTAATGATGGGTAGCGGTACACAAGAATTTCGTGCCACTGGTGTACAGTTGTGCCATTATGATGAAAGTAAAATTGTAGTGGCTCGCGATGTGACGTTGCAATTGTTTGATGAGCGTTCAGGATTTTCGCGTCTTGATGAAAGTGTAACCACACGCTATGCTACGCCGAAATATTGGCAAGTGGAGAATTTTAAGATTCCAAACGGAACCGCTGGTACGAAAAACGGAATTGACAACGAGCCCGGGTACAATTGCTTGATGTTAGGAGTTTGGAATGACCGTGGGGGCAATCAAGAAGGTTCCCTAGCTGACGCACGCATTTATCGCCGACTTCATCTCGAAGCCGGCACTTATACTATGCAGGCACAATACCAGACTTGTCATCAGATGAATCCCAGTGCTTACATGTTTGCTTCCAATGTGCTTTCGACTACGAGAACCATCCCTCGTAAGGCGTTAGCCAGTATCGCTATTAATAAAGCAGGCGCAAATATTGGCGAATGGCAACAAATTACATTCTCTATCAATGAACCACAGGATATTTATGTGGGTTGGCAAGCAAATTTAAAGGAAGGTAGTGAAAATCAAGAGTTTCGAGTGAAGAGTGTGAGGTTGCTTTACGAACCGCAATCCGGTGGTGGTGATGGCATAATAGATATCAAAAGCGTGCCAACGAGCAAAGTTTCCCGTTACTACAATCTGAAAGGGCAACAGTTGAGCGAAGCTCCCGAACACGGCCTTTATATCGAAAATGGCCGAAAAGTTCTGAAATAAAGGATTATAAATTCACATTAATTTAATTATTATGAAAAAGCGATTATTTCTATTCCTGTTTATGTGCGTGATTGTTAAGCTTGGCGCACAGACAGACATGACGGATCGTATTGTCAACCCAAGTTTTGAGGATAAAGCTACGGGTTGGGATATCCGTAAGATGAGTGTTCAGGGCAATGATGCCTTCAATTTGAAGGTTGGAAAGTATTATGTGGAATCATGGCGGCCACCTGGTGACAGGGCTCAGGATTGTAGCGGCAAACAGATGATCAATAATCTGCCGGCCGGGACATACACCGTAACTGCCGTCGCACAAAACATACAACAGAATGATCCCAGTGCACCACAGACAGGTGTGTGGATATATGCCAACGGTGACAAGATTGAGGTGAGCCAACCGGGCGACTACAAGGTGACTACTACAACCGTGGATGGTACGCTTGAAATCGGCTTCCTTATAAAAGGAGCTACCGGTAATTACGTATGCGTGGACAATTTCCGCCTTACTCAAGAGGTGCCTACCGAAGAGACCTATAAAATCTTCCGTGAGGAGATTGGTAAGCTTGTGAAGGAAGGCGAGGAACTCAATAAGCATCTTAGTACTCCAGAGCAGGTTGCGCTTGACGAGGCTTTGGCAGATGGAAAGGCTTTAATAAACAATACTTCTACAAAGGATGTGATTGAGGTATGTACGGCACTGAGAACGGCAATCTTTAATTATCGTTTCTCTTTAGCTTCTTCTGATAATCCATTGGATATGACCTCTTACATGAAGAACCCTGGTTTTGAGGACAGTACAAAAGATTGGATTAATAGTGGATTCGGTTCACAAACCAACACGGCTTTCAACCTCAAGGTTGGTACATATTATTGTGAGATTTGGGGTGCTGTGAATGACTCTGAAATTTATCAGTACGTGAATTTGCCTAATGGAAACTATAGGCTTACGGTTGTCGGACAAAACGTACAACAGAGCAATATGTCGGCTGAGCAAAGCGGTGCCTATGTGTATGCCAATGATGTGAAGGCAAAGGTGAGCTTCCCACGCCAATATTCTCTTAATTTCGTAGTTGTGGATAAGGTCGCAAAAATTGGCTTCAATACGCTTAAATGTACGGGTAATTATGTATGTGTGGATGACTTCCATCTTTTTTAGGATGTGATGAAGATGCCCAATTTGCTGCGTTCAATCAAATGATTACGAATGGCGAGGCATTAATGTCGTCTCACCAACATGCAGACAGCCTTGCATTCCTTACCCAAGCCGTAGAGGAAGCCAAGGAAGTGACTGATGTCAAGGATATTGCGGCTCATGCGGCTACTTTGCGCAAAGCTATCGCCGCTTCGCAGGTTAGCGTAGCCGAATATGAATCTTTGTTGGTTGCCATACGTGCGGCTGAGAAAACGTATGCTGACGGGGCCGGGAATGAGGCCGAAGCATTCAAAGCCGTTCTTGACGAAGCGAACGGGCTCTATACTGCGGCAAAAAGCATTAAAGCTGAAATTGACCGGATGATTAAGGAACTGTCACAAGCAGAATTGTTATATTGTGTGGCTAACCCCTCGGGTACAGTACCCACAGTCCAGACTTATAGTTTTGTTCCTCGTGGTGCTACGGGTGCTTTGGGACGTCTCAATGTAACGGGAGTTCCTGCAAGCAATATTAAGTTACAAGGTTATTGTTGGGCAACCCATAAAGAGCCGACTTTGGCCGACGATTATGTAACCGAAGGGGAACAGTTGTTCAATTACCCCGGACTTATCTACATTATGGAGCCACTGGAACCCGCTACCGTTTACTATGTTCGCGCTTTTGCTGTAACAAAGACCAATGCGGTCGGATATGGTGAAGTGCGCAAGATTATTACCCTTCCGATGGGGCAATGTACATGGTACTATGCCAACAACGGTGAGGAGAGTGATAATGAGCGTCTCAATGTGGCTTGTGCCGGTGCTATGCATTATTATAATAATTGGACGAGCATACGTGATTACGGAATCAGTGTTTCTTATGATGCGGGTGACGGGTCTGCTCATGGTAGCTATGGCGGTTGGATAACCGTAGGGCCTAATGCCGGTTATCAGCGTATCGGTACGGTGATGCATGAGGCCAATCATGGCATTGGCGTGGGCCAACATTGGCGTTGGGGCTGGGAAGAGCTTAAAGCTTCTACCAGATGGAAAGGTCTTTATCCTACTGAAATGCCCAAAATTGAGCCGGGTATCTGGTGGCAAGGTGATCAGGCGAATTTAGTTGTGGACTTCTTGACAAACGGACAGGATTTATGTAACGGTGACGGGACGCACATGGGACCTTTCGGGATTAATGGGTCAGGAGCTGAGTTCCGTTTGCTTTACATCGCCAATGCATTGCAGACACAAGGACTTGGTGAGGACGGACTTCCTCCTTCCGGCGGTTCCCCCACTCCTTATTATAGTTACGAGAGCGAAGATGATGTCAAGTATTACATTACTTGTGAAGATAAGGCTTACGGTTGCGGTAGCAAGTACCTTACCGAGACTTCTGCCGGTGTGTTGACGTACCGTTCTGCTTCAGCAGATGAGTTGGCCAATGACGATGCTTTCGCATGGCATCTCGTATTCCAACCTCAAACATGCTATTACTTGATACGTAACGCCAAGTCGGGGAAATATTTCACATTCAGGAGTGGTAGCATCAGGACTGCTGAAGTGGCTGAACCCGGTGAAATGGAAAGCTTCCATTTGATGAAAGGGCGTGTGCCTGTCATATTGGGGGGAGGTGAGAATACCATCAATACCAAAGGGTACTGGATATGTGAGGGTAAACGCCGATTAACGACTCCTCCCGCATTGCAAGCCGGGGCCGGTGGAAGCGTTACGACAGTCAGTGAGCAGAACTTCAGTAACGTGGCTACCAACCAAAGATGGGTAATCCTCACGGCTGACCAAGTGCGTAGCATGGAAGAAGGGAAGGTTGCTTTAAGCAAGGATAAGTTGCGCCGTTATGTGGCTGGGGCAAAGGAAATGATGGAAGTTCCTCACAGTGACGTGGGAGAAAACGCCTCTGCGGATTTTGCTTCTTTGACTAGCCGAATGGAGACTGCCGTTGAAAATCTCATATCAGAGACAGAATTGATAGTCGCTATTGACGAAATGTACACGGGTATCACCACATTTATGGCAAATACGGCACCAGGGAAGATGTCTGCTTATGACATGACGTTCTTGATCGAAAATGCGGATATGGAGAGTCTTGACGGTTGGATTTGTAGTGACGCGCCGTTCAAACTCGTAAAAAATATTTGCGAGGTTAGAGGAAGCACTTTCGATATGAACCAAACTTTGAGCCAGATGCCTAAAGGCGTATATAGTCTCGGGGTGCAAGCCTTCCAGCGTCCGGGTACTTACACACAAGTAGGAAAGGACTATGTGGCAGGCAATGATAGTGTTTCAACTGTTCTTTACCTGCGTTCCAATGTAGCCAAGATTAATAATATTATGGCAGGTGGTCAGGAAGACAGGATAGGTACGGCTTCGCAATGCGTGACGCAGGGGGTATATATTCCGAATAGCACTGGTGCTGCGGCAGATTATTTGGCAGAACAGGTTTACGACAACTCTTTGGTGGTAAACATAAAGACTACGGTAAACCTAAAGTTGGGTCTCAGAAGTGGTAAGACTTTCACTTCCGATTGGGTGGCGTTTGATAAATTCAGCTTACTTTATTATGGGACCAACACTACTGTTGATGAGGTGACGGATATTGATGGTATAGAACAGGATACAAAAGATGAGATACAACATATCTATGATCTCTCCGGTCGTGTTGTAAATAATCCTACCCAGCGAGGTGTTTATATCGTAAATGGAAAAAAGAAAGTGATATTGTGATAATCCTTTAAGGGGGGGCTTCTGTGAAGGAAGTGCCTCTCTTTTCTGTATTGTTCCCGACATGAGTATTGTCTATGATGGATACTTGAATTATATCGAACTCACGTTAGGTTTAGGTTAAATTTGTGAGAGTGGCTGTATAGTTTCGGAGAATGAGGCGTGGGGCAGCTTTTTTCTTTATAGTTTCTTGACGGGATGGCAAAAAAGGGATATTCAGTAAATGTCCTTAGAAAATACAATGGCATATGAAGATGACAAAGTATAATCACTTCATATGCCATTTTTATTATCATTTTTCTGTATTTTCTCATATACTCTTATCAGCGGGACATGACGTTCCGGAAGAAGTCTGATTACCTCTTCTGATTCTGTCAGTAAAATCATGTCATGCCGCTTTAACTGCTCTGTTTCTGATCTTGTCAATCATCAGTACGGCATTTTCCGTATGTATTCCAAAGAAAATCCAAAGGATTTCCGTCTTCCTGTTCCGTGCCTTTATCCTTGAGAGTGAGTAGTGTTGCTTTTGAGTACCGAAGCTGCCTTTAAGCCGGGTGGCCCTTTCTTTTGAGAGTTCACTCCTGAGCACCTTTCTTAAGGGCTCATCCTTTGCCGCCCTTCCCTTGCGTACGAAGGAAGTGGATATTCCATATTTCGTACAGAACTTTCTGTTGGCATTATTGGCGTATATGGAATCGGCAGCCACGCATCTTACTCTCACGTTCATGAGCTTCTGCTGCATGCGGATGCAGTCCTTCAGGCGTATACCTTCGTTGAAAGCCTTGAACGAGAGGTGTTCGATGAACGATATGCCGTCTATCTGTATGTTGTTAACCTTCGCACCGAACTCGACAGACTTTGTTTCCTTGCCTCTTACAATGGGACGTACATAATGGCGGTCAATGCTGACAATACGGTCACTGACCTTCCTGCCTTCAAACAAATCCTTTTCCTGTACAAGAATCTTTCTAATGATGGAAAGACGCTTCCGGTAATCCCGGGTATATCGGAGTGAGGTTCCATGTTCTCTATGGATTTCATCCCTCTGTATGAGAAGCTTTTCAAGGAGTCTGATCATACGACGCTTGAGCATCCTTGTCCTTGAAGCCTTCCTCTTTCTTTTCTTGCAGTAGGACAGATAGGATTCCGCCACATTCCTGTATTTGTTGCGCGGACGCCTTATGCCCAGCTCCCTGCAATGCCGGCATATATGCCTGTAGAGCCATTCGAGGCTTTCCCAAAGGAGTTTCATATCCGTAGGAAAACGCATATGGCTCTCATAGCATGTGGCATCGGTCATACACACATGAAGGTTCTTAAGATAAGGTTTCCAGTGTGAGGACAGCACTTCCTGGAGGGAATCAATGTCAAGACGGGATGCTATTTCATTGCGGATAGCACTGACTATCTTGTAGTTGGTTATGGGGAAAGACGGATTTATCATGATCCCGCAGAACATCTGGTAGTGTATGTTTCCGTTAAGATGTTCCACCAGATGCCTGTCAGAGAATCCGGTGTATGCCTTTAGGACCATAAGGGCGATCTTAGCAGAAGGACTGAATATATTTCTGCGACCCTGATGCTGTTCAGACAGACCTGCGGCTTTTGCCATACGCTCAAACAGAAAGGCCGAATGAAGTCTGCCAAGCTCACTCTCATTAAAACTCTTGCGATATTTTTCCAGAACATCAAATTCTGTAAAGCCCAAAGTTGGGTGAATTTCCGAAATATTTTGTATCTTAGCCATATCTTAATTGGGGAATTTCCCCCGTTTTGGCCGTCAAACCTTATTTGCGGGGGAATACCTAAAGATACAAAAAAGCCAACTAATTCGCA